>Ga0070715_10000038_pt1 | contig 67091 bp, 76 predicted proteins | sample LARL111metaG_FD_71394 | JGI IMG/M metagenome (GOLD analysis project Ga0070715, IMG submission 71394) | Corn, switchgrass and miscanthus rhizosphere microbial communities from Kellogg Biological Station, Michigan, USA - LAR L11-1 metaG | ecosystem: Host-associated > Plants > Roots > Rhizosphere ... | reverse complement strand
ATGGAGATTGAGCTGATCGCGCCGATCGCCATGGAGAAGGGGCTGCGTTTCGCGATTCGTGAAGGCGGCCGGACGGTGGGCGCAGGCACGGTTTCGGACGTGGTTGAATAGCCAGTGGTCAGTGGTTAGTTGTTAGTTGCAAAAACAACTGACAACGAACAACGAACAACGGACAAACTAATGCTTAATGAAAAAATCAGAATCAGGCTGAAGGCTTACGATCATCGCGTGCTCGATCAATCGACAACCGAGATTGTTGAAACTGCCAAGCGCACGGGTGCGCGGGTGGCGGGTCCGGTGCCTTTGCCTACCGTCAAGAACAAGTGGACGGTCCTGCGCTCGCCGCACGTTGATAAGAAATCGCGCGAGCAGTTCGAGATCAGGACGCACAAGCGCTTGATGGACATTCTGGATCCGACACCGCAGACGGTTGATGCGCTGATGAAACTCGATCTGCCCGCGGGCGTGGACGTTGAAATTAAGGCGTTTGGAAAACAATAGGAGATTTTTGGTTTTTGGACTTGCGATTTGAGATTGCGTGAAAACCAGACACGGGTACTCGCAAATCAAAAATCTGAAATCAAAAATTGAAAATTGACAATGATTAACGGAATCATCGGCAAGAAAGTTGGCATGACGCAATTGTTTGCGCCGGACGGCACGGTCACGCCCGTGACGGTCATCAAGGCAGGCCCTTGCGTCGTGGTGCAAAAGAAATCCGCCGGCGGCAAAGATGGGTACGATGCGGTGCAGATTGGCCTGGTGGAAGATCGTCCAATCAAATTGAAGAACGTCAACAAACCGATGCGCGGTCACTTTGAAAAGACCGGCAACGGAATTCCGCCGACCCGAGTGTTGAAAGAGTTCCGCCTCGAAGCGTCTGACGACAGTACGAACGTTGGCGACAAGATTCTGGTTGATCAGTTTTCCGACGGCGACATAGTTGATGTGGTGGGAAAATCGAAAGGTCGTGGATTCGCCGGCACAATCAAGCGCCATAATTTTAATCGCGGTCCGGAATCGCATGGTTCAATGAACGTGCGCGCCCCCGGTTCCATCGGCGCCTCGGCTTTCCCTTCACGGGTAATAAAAGGCAATCGTTCGTCGGGCCACATGGGAGACGTTCGGGTGACGATTAAAAGCCTGACCGTGGCGCGAGTTGATCTCGATAACAACTTATTAATGATCCGCGGCGCGGTCCCGGGCGCCACGGGCAGCGTGGTTATTGTTAAGAAGGCAGCAAGGCAGAGGAAGTAGACCATGGACCGCGGACGACAACCATCGTCCCTCGTCCTGAACGGAGTTCGCATATGCCAACTGTCAAGATTCACGACTTGAAGAATGAAGAGGTCGGCGAGATCGAATTGGCCGACGCCGTGTTCGGAGTGCAGCTGAACGAGCCTTTGGTGCATGAGGCGGTCCGCAGCTTCCTGGCGCACGGCCGGGCCGGCACCTCTGCAACCCTGACCCGGGGCGATGTCTCCGGCGCCGGTCGAAAACTTTGGCGCCAGAAAGGAACGGGTCGCGCGCGAATCGCGTCTTTGCGCTCGCCGCTTTGGAAAGGCGGCGGTAATGTCCACGGGCCGCAACCACGCGACTGGTCGTACAACCTGCCGAAGAAAATGAGAAAGAAAGCGATGTCTTCGGTGGTTTCGGAACGCTTGCGCGAAGGCAATTTGATGGTCATCAGCGAATGGAAGCTCGATCATCCGAAGACGAAAGAATTGATCGCCACGCTTGGGACGCTGAACCTTGGCGGGAAAACCTTGATCGTCGATTCTTTGAAGAACACGAACCTGATGCTTGCTTCACGAAATGTGCATACGGTGAAAGTTGTAAATAGCTACGGAGTCAATATCTACGATCTCGTCAATCATCAAAAGCTCGTGCTGACACCGAAAACCGCGGCCGAGCTCACAGACATACTCAAGCCGAGGCTGAAAGATGACGAGGAGCATGAAAGTCACGCGACGGCCGCGGAAGCCAGACCGCGCCGGCCGGCGCGGGACCGGGCGGGGACAGCATAAGCGATGCGAACTGTTTGGGACATCATTAAGTCTCCGGTAATTACCGAGAAGGCACTGGTCGCGAAGGAAGAGACCCAGGACCACCGCCAGTTGCTTACGTTTCGGGTCGATCGGCGCGCGACGAAACCCGAGATTAAGAGCGCCGTCGAAACGATCTTTCAGGTCAAGGTCGATGAGGTTCGCACGGCAAATTTTCTGGGCAAGATGGCCCGCCGCGGACGCTTTGAAGGACGTAAACCTTCGTGGAAGAAAGCGTTCGTCACGCTGAAGGCGGGCGAGAAGCCGGTGGACTACGGAGAAGCGATTTAAGCATTGCCGATTGCCAATTGCCGATTTTTGATTGGTTCTATGCGAACACGGTCTTTTAAATCGGGAATTGAAAATCGAAAATCGGAAATGTTGTTATGGGCATCAAAAAATTAACACCGACATCGCCGGCGCGACGCTATCAGACCTATCTGACGCGCGATGAATTGACGCCGAACGCGGTTCCGGAGAAATCGCTGCTGGAGCCGAAGCAGCGCATTTCCGGTCGCAACAGCGAAGGGCGCATCACAGTGCGGCGCCGGGGCGGCGGTCACAAGCGTTTCTATCGGGTGATCGATTTTAAGCGAGATAAGGACGGCGTGCCCGGTCGCATCGCGCAGATCGAATACGATCCTAATCGGTCTTCGAACATTGCGCTGGTTAATTATCTTGACGGCGAGAAACGTTACATCATCGCGCCGGTCGGCCTGGAAGTTGGAAAGACTGTGATGAGCGGCGAAGAGGCCGACATCCTTCCCGGCAATTCATTGCCGATTCGGAGCATCCCCCTGGGAACGCAGATTCACAATATTGAGCTGCGCCCCGGCAAGGGAGGCCAGATGGCGCGCGCGGCGGGATCTTTTGCGCAGGTGCTGGCCAAGGAAGGCGATTATGCGCAGCTGCGTATGCCTTCGGGTGAAGTGCGGCGCGTGCCGGTTAATTGCCGCGCCACAGTCGGCCAAGTCGGCAACGTCGAGCACGAAAACATTTCGCTCGGCAAAGCGGGGCGGTCGCGCTGGCGTGGCCTGCGCCCACATGTGCGCGGCGTGGCGATGAACCCGGTCGATCATCCGCACGGTGGTGGCGAAGGAAAAACCTCGGGCGGACGTAATCCGGTGACGCCCTGGGGCCAGCCGACGCGCGGCTACAAGACACGCCGGAACAAACGGACGACGAAAATGATCGTGAGAGATCGGAGAGTCAAGTGATTGCCGATTTTTGATTGGCTTCCATCGGAAGGTTGTTTTCTAAATCGGCAATCGGAAATGAATTTATGCCACGTTCACTAAGAAAAGGCGCCTGGGTTGATAAAGGCATTCAGAAAGTTGTCGAACGCTTGCGCAGCGGCGGGCAGCGACCACCCGTAATCAAGACGTGGTCACGTCGCTCGACGATTACGCCCGAGATGGTGGGCCTTACTTTCGGCGTGCACAACGGCAAGCGTCATATTCCAATCTACGTGACTGAGAATATGGTAGGCCACAAACTGGGCGAGTTCGCGCCCACGCGAACATTCAAAGGTCATTCCGGAACCAAGGCCGAAAAAGCCGAGAAGGTGGCAAAAGTCAGCGGGCCGGCTGGAGCATCTGCGCCGGCGGCTCCGGCGGCGAGTTAAGACATGGAAGCAAGAGCGAGTGCAAAATATCTGCGGGGGTCGTCGCAAAAAGCGCGCCTGGTGATCGATATGATCCGCGGCAAGAACGTCAATCAGGCATTGGCGATTCTCCGCTATTCAAACAAACGCGCCGCGCTCGGCATTGAAAAATGCGTGAGGTCGGCAATTGCCAACGCGAACGAGACAGCAGAAAAGGCCAACATCGCCGTCGATCCCGACGAGCTTTGGTTGAAAGCTGCTTATGTTGATCGCGGGCCTACCAAGCATCGAAGTCGATTGCGTCCGGCGCCGCAGGGCCGCGCCTATCGGCAACGAAGACATTTCTGTCATGTGACGATTTTGCTTTCCAGTGATAAGCCTGGCGAGAAAGTAACGCCTGAATCCGCAGCGCCGGCCGCAAGCCGCAAGGCGAAACGCGGAGGAGCTGCTGCGGCGCCGAGAGCCAGACGCGCCGAGGCGAAGAAGTCTGAAAGCCCTGAGCCGGAAAGCAAAGACAAGAAGACGGCTACGAAGAAAGCGGCGTCGAAAAAAGTCTCGGCCAAACCGGAAGCCGAGAAAAAGAGTTCGGGAAAATCGGAAAAAACAACCGGCCGAAAGAAACGTGGAGAATAAATAGTGGGCCAGAAAGTTCATCCATACGGTTTTCGCTTAGGCTATAACAAGGATTGGCATTCGCACTGGTTTGCGAAGCGGCAATTCGGTGACTACCTCATCGAAGACCTCAAGCTAAAAGCCGATTTGAAGCGGCGCTTCACCGGCGCGGGAGTTTCACACGTCGACATCGAGCGGGCCGCAAATCGTTTGAAGATCATCATCTACACCTCGCGGCCCGGCATCATCATCGGCCGCAAGGGCGCCGAGATCGATAAGCTGAAAGGTGACATTTCCTCGCGTACCGGCCGTGAAGTGCTGGTTTCAATCCAGGAGATTCACAAGCCCGAGCTGAACGCGCAGTTGCAGGCCGAGAAGATCGCGGCGCAATTGGAAAAGCGGATTGCGTTTCGCCGCGCCATGCGCAAAGCCGTGGAGGAGTCGCTGCGTTTTGGCGCCCAGGGAATCAAGGTCAAAGTGGGCGGTCGCTTGAACGGTGCCGAGATCGCCCGCAGCGAGTGGCACCTGCAGGGCCAATTGCCGCTGCACACTCTGCGATCGGATGTGGATTACGGGCTGGCCGAGGCGCACACCACATTTGGAGTAATCGGCGTGAAATGCTGGATCTACCGTGGCCAGATTCTGGATCCGAACGCCGCCATGGCCCGCGGCACCGGCACTGATCCGATAAATGAAACCCGAACCGGTCCGCGCGAAGGCCGCGCGCGCCCCGCGCGCGCGCGCCGTGAAAGGCTGGAGAAATAAGACGCCATGTTGATGCCGAAGAAAGTTAAGCACCGAAAGCAGATGCGCGGGCGTCGCAAGGGCGTTGCGACTCGCGGCAGCGAGATCAGCTTTGGTGAATACGGCTTGAAGAGTCTGGAAGCGGCCTGGATCACGGACCGCCAAATTGAGGCAGCGCGTATTGCCATGACGCGCCACATCAAACGCGGCGGCAAAATCTGGATCCGGATGTTTCCTGACAAGCCCGTCACCAAGAAACCCGCTGAAACGCGCATGGGAAAAGGAAAAGGCGCACCGGAATATTGGGTTGCCGTGGTGAAGCCCGGGCGGATTTTGTACGAGATTGAAGGTGTAGACGAAAAGACTGCCCGGGACGCGATGAAGCTGGCTTCGCAGAAGCTGCCGATCCGGACGAGATTTGTAACGCGCGCCGAGCAACAGGGGGGCGCGATCTAAGAGTTTCGAGTTGCGAGTTTTGGGCTACGAGTTAATAAATCAACGAACTCGAAACTCTGAACCCGAAACTCGAAACGGCGAGTGAAACGAGCATGAAACGAAGGGAAGAAGTTGATAAGTATCGCGATCTGAGCGACGAAGACTTGCAGGCTGAAACGGCGCGTCTGCAAGAATCGCTCTTTCGCTTGAATTTCAAATTAGCACTGGGCGAAGTCGATGCGATCAAGAAAATGCGCCAGGAGAAAAAATCCCTGGCGCGGATCAGGACGATTGCCCGCGAACGAGAGGGCCAGGCAAAGGCCGCGAGTAATTAAGAATGTTTAGAAGAAAAAAGAAAGACGAGAAAACCGAAGACGCGCCGGTAGCGGCAGCCGCTCGCGAAGACGCTAAAACCGCGGTAGAAGTTGAGGCGCCGGCAGCGACCATGGCCGCGGCGCAGTCGCAGGTTTCGCCCGGCCAGGCGTCGCTTGAAGGCGCGACCACGCCGGAGGCGAGCCGGCCAGCAGCAATTAAGGCTTCTACAGGTCGTGGCAATCGGGTGCAGAAGGTCGGCATCGTGTCATCCGACAAGATGCAGAAAACTGTCGTCGTCCGAGTCGATCGCCTGGTGCTGCATCGAAAGTATCGCCGTTATGTGCGGCGCACCTCGCGGTTCATGGCCCACGATGACCTGGGATCGACCATCGGCGATCGCGTGCGCATCGTCGAGACCAGACCCCTGTCGGCGCGAAAGCGCTGGCGGGTGGTTGAAATTGTGCAGAAGGCGGCGAAGTAAAGCATTGCCGATTTGCGATTGCCAATTTAGAAGCAGTGCGATTTCGGCAGACAACATAAACTGGACGCCAATTGGAGATCGGCAATTGGCAATCGGAAATTGAATCATGATTCAGATGCAGACCTCGCTGGAGGTCGCGGACAATTCAGGCGCGCGGCGAGTCGAGATGATTATGGGTATCGGCGGCTCAACCGGGGCGATTGCCAGCCTCGGCGATCGCATCAAGGTGACGGTGAAAGAAGCCTCGCCGGACGGCGCAGTCAAGAAAGGCACGGTGCAGGACGCAGTCATCGTTCGCACGCGCAAGGAAGTGCGTCGCAAAGATGGAACCTACATTCGTTTTGATCAGAATGCGGCGGTGCTGATTAAGGAAGACGGCACGCCGATCGGCACGCGCGTGTTTGGGCCTGTGGCTCGCGAGCTGCGCGACAAAAATTTTATGAAGATAGTTTCGCTCGCGCCGGAGGTCATTTGAGCTGGCGCAGGTGGTTAACTTGCGATCTGCGTTAGGCGGAAAGTTTTGAGAATTATGAAACGCGCAAAAATCAGGAAAAACGATCAGGTGATGATTATCGCCGGACGCGACAAGGGAAAGCGCGGTCGCGTGCTGGAAGTGGCGCCCACCAGGGGCAAGGTGAAGATTGAAGGCGCCGGAGTGATCAAGCGTCATCAGCGAGCGGCCGGCAATCGAGGCGGCGGGATCATCGATAAGGAATCGTGGATCGATATCTCGAATGTGCAAATGATCGATCCGCAATCAGGTAAACCTACGCGCGTGCGTTACCAGATCGAAGGCGACGGCACAAAACTGCGTGTGGCGGCCGCCAGCGGTCATTCACTAGAGAAGTGAGTCCGACAGAGTTTGTCTCTGAGACTTGCAAGGCGAACAATTACGACAAGCTGAGGTTTGTCGATAAAGACGATGGCAAGACTGAAAGAGCGTTATCAGAAAGAGATCGCCCCGGCGATCGCCAAAGAGTTCGGCATTAAGAACAAGATGGCGATCCCGCGGGTGCGGAAGATTGTGCTCAATATGGGCATGGGAGAAGCGATTGCCAATGCCAAAGTCCTCGACACGGCGCTCGAGGAACTGAGATCAATTGGCGGCCAAAGGCCGGTGATTACCAAGGCCAAGAAGTCGATCGCCAGTTTCAAGCTGCGCCAGGGAATGCCGATTGGCGTGATGGTGACATTGCGCGGCGAGCGCATGTACGAGTTTCTGGATCGCCTGGTTTCGGTTGCCCTGCCGCGCGTCAGAGATTTTCGCGGCGTTTCGCCGAAAGCCTTCGACGGTCGCGGCAACTATACGATCGGCATTCGCGAGCAATTGATTTTCCCTGAAATCGATTTCAACAAAGTCGACAAGCTGCGCGGCATGAATATCTCGATTGTGACCACGGCGCGTAATGACGAGCAGGCGCGAGCGCTGTTAAAGGGACTGGGAATGCCGTTTAGAGCCTAAAGCAGAAGTCAGAGATCGGAGGTCAGACACTCCGTTCGACAACGTGCTGACCTCTGACTTCTGACCTCTGATATCTGGATTGTTATGGCAAAGAAATCACTAATCGCTAAGGCGAATCGCAAACCAAAGTTTTCTTCGCGCGGCTACTCGCGCTGTCGCCGGTGCGGACGCCCGCGCGGATACTTGAGAAAATTTCACCTGTGCCGGATTTGCTTTCGCGAGCTGGCATTGGCCGGGCAGATTCCCGGCGTTGTGAAATCCAGTTGGTAATGAACATTGCCGATTTTCGATTGCCGATTTCCAATTTCTGTTTCAATCGGCCATCGGCAATTGGCAATCGAAAATGGAGTTTTAAGGAATGACTGATCCTATAGCCGACATGTTGACGCGAATCCGCAACGCTGTTGCGGCCAAGCATTCGCGCGTGGACATTCCGGCGTCAAAGCTGAAGTTGGAAATCGCGCGTATCCTGAAAGAGGAAGGCTACGTCAATAATTTCGTCATCAAAGGCGATGGCCCGAAAAAGGTTGTGCGCATTTTTCTGCGCTACGACGCGCGTGGCACTTCCTCGATCACCCACCTGGCGCGCGTTTCGCGGCCGGGGCGGCGGGTGTATGTTGGTTCGCACGAAATTCCGCGCGTGCTCGGGGGTTATGGCGTGAATATTGTTTCGACCTCCCGGGGCTTGATGAGCGGCAAGACGGCGCGGCGGGAAAACGTCGGCGGAGAACTGCTGGCCGAGGTTTATTGATAGTCGATTGGCAATTGCCGATCTTTGAATAGTTCTCTCAAATCGGCGATTGAAAATCGGAAATTGGAAATTGCTTATGTCTCGTATTGGCAAAAAACCGATTAAGGTTCCCAAGGGGGTCACGGTCACGGTCCACGATCGCGAGCTGGAGGTCAAAGGCGCGAAAGGCGTTCTGAAGACCCCGGTTCCCGAGGGAATTTCTTTTAAGCTGGAAAATGAGCAACTGGTTGCAGAGCGAGCTTCGAATGAGCAAGCCGCGCTGCACGGATTGGCCCGGGCGCTGGCTAATAACGCAATCGTTGGCGTGACCGAGGGGTTTTCGAAGCAGATGGACATCGTCGGGGTGGGGTACAAGGCCGATGTGCAGGGGCGAAAAATCGTCTTTGCGCTCGGCTATTCGCACCCCATCGAGTTTCCCTTGCCTGAAGGGATCGAGGCGAAGGCAGAACGTCTGACCACCAAAGGCAACATCCAGCAATATCAGACGACGCTCACGATTAGCGGCATCGATCGACAGAAGCTGGGCCAGGTGTGCGCTGAGATGCACAAGCTGCGCAAGCCCGATGCTTACAAAGGCAAAGGCGTGCGGTATGCAAATGTGGCACTGAAATTGAAGCCGGGCAAGACCGGGAAATAGGGCATTGCCGATTTGCGATTGCCGATTTCCAGTTGGTTTTCAAATCGGCAATTGGCAATCGAAAATCGAAAATAAGTTGATGGCTAATAAGAAGAGAGCAGAAGTTCGATCGGCGATTCACAACCGCATTCGGCGAAAGGTCCGGGGATCAACCGGGCGTCCGCGACTGGCCGTGTATCGCAGTTTGAATCACATCTACGCGCAGTTGATCGACGATGAGCAGGGGCGAACACTCGCCGCCGCGTCTTCGACGGAAAAGACTTTGCGCGGATCGACTGGTGGAAACGTCGAGGCTGCGAAGCGGGTTGGTCAGGCCATCGCCGAACGCGCGCTGGCCGCGGGCGTCAGCAGCGTCGTGGTCGATCGCGGCGGTTACCTTTACCATGGCCGGGTTCGTGCCCTGACCGATGCCGCGCGTGCGGCGGGGCTCAACAAAGAGGAAGCGGTTGCGGCCGAGGAAAATGCGGAGCCGGCGGCGGCCGAGCAACCGGAAAAGGGCAGCAAGAAGAAAAAGAAATGAGACAACCGAGGCAAAGAATTGGGACGCAGGGCCTGGATCTGAAAGACCAGGTGATCTCAATCAATCGCGTTACCAAAGTAGTTAAGGGCGGCAAAAATCTTTCGTTCGCCGCGCTTGTTGTCGTTGGCGACGAAGGCGGCCATGTGGGCTTCGGCACCGGTAAAGCGCGTGAAGTTCCTCTGGCGATAAAAAAAGGAATCGAGGCGGCCAAGAAGAACCTCATTCGCGTGCCCTTGATCGAAAACACGCTGCCACATGAATTAATTGGCCGGTTCGGCTCGGGACGCGTATTGATGAAACCGGCGTCGCCTGGTACTGGGGTGATTGCGGGCGGCGCGGTGCGCGCTGTGATGCAGGCCGCAGGTGTCCGCGACGTGCGGACGAAGGTTCTGGGATCGACTAATCCGCACAACGTGGTGCGCGCCACGTTCGACGGTTTGCTCAAGATGAAAGATCCTTTTGAAGTCGCGCGGTTGCGCGGAAAACAAGTCGAAGAACTGTAATCATGGTAGCAAGGAAAAAGAAGACCGAAACCGCGCCGGCGAAGATCAAGATTCAGTACTATCGCAGCACGATTGCGTGTCCGCAAAACCAGAAGCAGATTGTGCGCGGCCTGGGACTGCGGAAGTTGAACCAAATCGTCGAGCGGCCCGATACGCTATCGATGCGCGGCGCAGTGACGAAGGTGCCGCATTTGTTGAGGATCGTCGAATAGGAAGAGAGGAAGAGAGCATTTTCCATTTTTCAATTATCATTTTTTCATTTTCCAATTCGATCGCTGTGTCTCGGTGCTAACGACGAAACGCTAAATGGCAAATGAAGAATGGCAAATGATAAATGGAAATGATTCCTAATAACCGCAGATGCCACTTAGTCTAAACAATCTCCATCCCGCAAAAGGCTCGACTCATAAAAAGAAGCGCGTCGGCCGCGGGCCCGGATCCGGCCTCGGAAAAACTTCCGGCCGCGGCGAAAAAGGCCAGAAATCGCGTTCCGGCTATTCTTCGAAGACCGGCTTCGAGGGCGGCCAGATGCCCCTTCATCGCCGCCTGCCAAAACGCGGCTTCACGAATATTTTCAAGAAACAATGGATTGAAGTGAGCCTCGAAGCGCTCGACAGGAATTTTGCAGCGAACGATGAAATTACCCCTGAAGTGTTGCACCGTCGCGGCGTTATTAAGAAAGCGAAACACGACATCGTAGTGCTTGGCAACGGTGAGATATCAAAGGCAGTGAAAGTTTCGGCACATCGATTTACGAAAAGCGCCCGCGAGAAGATTGAAAAAGCCGGCGGCGCGGTTACGGTAATTGAGTCCAAAGTCCAAAGTTCAAAGTCTAAAGATCAAACTGCAACGTAGTAAATATTCATGGAAAAGTTTTTCGCGGCTGTTCGCAACATGTTTAATGTGCCGGATCTGCGCAGGCGGATCCTTTTCACTTTGGGCATGTTGGCAATCTATCGTCTGGGCGCGCACGTCGGGGCGCCGGGCATCAATAAGACTCGTCTCGATGCTGTCTGGCACGATGTTAGCGGTACCCTGCTGGGCGTCCTGGATCTCTTTTCCGGTGGTAACTTCCGGACTATTTCGATCTTCGCCCTGGGGGTTACGCCCTACATCACGTCGTCAATTATTTTGCAGTTGATGACTGTGGTCTCGCCACAGCTAAAGAAGCTACAGGAAGAAGGCGAGATGGGCCGGCAGAAGATTAATCAGTGGACGCGATATCTCACCGTTGGGCTCGCCGGAATTCAAACTTCATTCGTCGCACACTGGCTGCAAATTAACGGCGTAGGCGCGCCGACCTGGGGATTCCTGGCAACCACCGTGTTAACGCTCACCACGGGTACGATTTTCGTCATGTGGTTGGGCGAGCAAATCACTGAGCGCGGCGTCGGCAACGGCATTTCGCTTCTGATTTTTGCCGGCATCGTCATTGGTTTGCCGCGTGGTCTGGTGCAGGTCGCCGATCGTTTGAAGAGCGGCGATACCCTCGAAACCATCGGCGTGATCGCGATGGTGGTGGCCCTGGTCGCGGTGATCGCGTTTATCGTTTTTGTCGAAGCGGCGCGGCGAAAAATCCCCGTTAGTTATGCCAAGCGGCACGTCGGGCGCCAGATGGTCGGCGGCCAACAAACCACGATGCCGCTGAAACTCAACATGGGCGGTGTAATTCCCGTCATTTTTGCCTCTTCCGTGCTTTCAATGCCCCAGAGTGTGTTTTCGGCATTACCGCCGAAAGATCCAAATAACTGGTATGCGAAGACCTTCACTTTCTTCCAATTGTTTCACGCCGGAGATCCGTACTACGAGTTGGTCTTCCTCACGCTGATCGTGTTCTTTACCTTCTTTTACGTCTCGATCGTTTTCAATGTGGAAGAAGTAGCTGACAATCTGCGCAAGCATGGCGGGTTTATGCCGGGAATTCGGCCGGGACGCGCAACGGCCGAGTACCTGAATACGATCGTCACCAGGTTGACTACGGTGGGGGCGATTTATCTCGCGATGGTCGCTTTCTTTCCGCAGTTCATGCTCAGCGGTTTCAAGGTCGGGCGATTGCCTTTCATCGGCGCCTGGCTGGAATCATTTGTCAGTACTACGCCGGGTCTCGGCTGGATTCCTACCGGGATGAACTATCAATTCTATTTCGGCGGCACGTCCCTTTTGATTCTGGTTGGCGTCGCGATGGATACGGTGGCGCAAATCGAAGCTCAACTCGTGATGCGCAATTACGAGGGGTTCCTCGGCAGCGGCGGGAGGCTGCGTGGGCGCCGCGCCTGACAAGCATTTTGGATTTTTGATTGCTGATTTGCGATTGATGTTTTTTAGAACAGCACCAGTCAACGAAGTAACGGAAATCGCAAATCGAAAATCTAAAACCGAAAATCGATGTCCAGGATTATTGTTCTGATGGGAGCGCCTGGTGCCGGCAAAGGTACCCAGGCCCGCTTAATCCAGGATCGGTTGGGACTGCCACAGATTTCAACCGGCGATATGTTGCGCGCTCTTCAGGCGGAAGACATCCACACTACCCAAACTTCGGGAAAACTAATCTCGGACAACGTGGTTATCGAACTGGTGAGACAGCGCACGGCGCGCGACGATTGTAAGAATGGTTACGTGCTGGACGGGTTTCCGCGCACGCTGGCACAGGCTGAAATGCTCGAGGATCTGGCCGCCGATCAGCGTAAAGAGTTGATCGCAGTGCTGGTTGATGTGCCAACGGGCATCCTCCAAAGGAGATTGAGCGGACGGCGAAATTGTCCGGTCTGTAACGAGACTTATAATGATTATTTCAAGCCGCCAAAATCCGACAATGCGTGCGATTTCCACCCCGGTGTTCAGCTTGAGCAGCGATCAGATGACAGCCTGGAAAAGGTTCAGGTTCGACTCGAAACCTACGAGAATCAAACCCGACCGTTGCTCGATTATTACAAAAAGTCGGGTCGACTTAAGACTTTGGATGGCACGCGCGAGCCGGAAGTAATCTATTCGGATATTGAAAAAATAATCTCTGAAAGCCGCGAGGTTAGCGCGGTTTGATGAATCTAAATTACAGCCTTCGTTGAAATGATCATCGGAAAGTCGCGAAAAGAACTCGATAAGATGCGCGCCGCGGGGGGGCTCGTCGGTGAGGTGCTGCAAGAGTTACGGCGAATGGTGGCGCCGGGCATAACGACCCTGGAAGTCGATGCGGCCGCGGAAAAAATGATCCGCGACGCCGGTGCGCATCCGACGTTCAAAGGCTATAACGGTTTTCCCTTTTCGATCTGCGCTTCTGTCAACGAGCAGGTGGTGCACGGGTTCCCTTCCCGTTATCAACTCAAAGAAGGCGATATTTTTTCCATTGACGTCGGGGTTACCCTCGAGGGCTTTGTCGGCGACACCGCGACGACCGTACCCGTGGGAACTATCAGCGCCGAGCTGCAGGAGCTGATTCACGTAACCGAGGAATGCCTGGAATTGGCGATTCAGCAATGTCGCGCCGGAAATCACATCGGCGATATAGGCGCCGCCGTACAAACACATGCTGAGGGGCGCGGGTATTCGGTGGTGCGTGATTACGTAGGCCATGGAATAGGCCGGCGGATGCACGAGGATCCACAGATTCCAAACTATGGCACTCCCGGGAAGGGCCCTAAGATAAAAACGGGATATGTTTTCGCAATCGAGCCGATGATTAATATCGGCTCGCATCACACCAGGGTTTTGAAGGACGGGTGGACAGTAACAACCGTGGACGGCCTGCCCAGTGCCCACGCTGAACATACGATCGCTATTACGGAAGAAGGGCCGGAGGTGTTTACCCGGATCCCGTCCGCGCGGCGCGCGGACTCAAGGATGTTCCCACGCGAACTGACGCGGCCCACGGCTTGGTAATCGTATGATGTGCATGCTATTATGTGCAGTTTGCCAGTCAAGGCAAAACTGCGTTCGACGTAGGTATGGCAAAGGAAGAGGCGATAGAAGTGATGGCCAAAGTCCTCGAAACATTGCCTAATGCAATGTTTCGGGTCGAGCTTGAGGAGAGCCAGCACCAGGTTTTAGCGCATATTTCAGGCAAGATGCGCAAACACTTCATCAGAATTCTTCCGGGCGATCGCGTCCTGGTTGAATTGTCACCCTACGATTTGGATCGCGGCCGAATAACATATCGGTACAAGTAGGTAGGCGGTAAAAGACATGAAAGTACGGGCATCGGTCAGAAAAATCTGTGATAAGTGCAAGCTCGTGCACCGAAAAGGCGTGGTACGCGTGATTTGCAGTAATCCCAAGCACAAACAAAGACAAGGATAAGCAATGGCTCGTGTCGCAGGTGTCGATCTTCCTCCCAACAAACGAGCGGAGATCGGTCTTACAAGAATTTACGGAATTGGCAGATCGCGCTCGGCGTCGATTTTGACTGAAGCGAAGGTGAATCTCGACACGCGGATCAGGGACCTCAGTGAAGACGATCTGAGCCGGATTCGCGCCGTGATCGAAGCTGAGGGCGAGATTGAAGGCGACTTGCGCAAGCGCGTGCAGATGGACATCAAGCGCTTGATGGACATTGGTGCTTATCGCGGCCTGCGGCATCGTCGGGCGCTTCCGGTTCGAGGCCAGCGCACCCACACTAACGCGCGCACGCGCAAGGGACCTCGTCGCGCGACGATTGCCAAGAAGAAGGCGCCCGGCAAGAAATAGAAATGTCCGTAGTCAGTTCTCGGTCGCGAATCGCCACTGACCACTGACCACTGACCACTGACACTCATGGCAAAAGCAGAAGGCGGAAAGAAAAAAGTCTTTCGCAAGAAGGAAAAGAAGAACATCCCGGTGGGGATTGCCTACATATCGGCGTCGTTTAACAATACGTTGATTTCGATAACCGATACGGAAGGCAATCTGGTCGCGCAGTCCTCGTCGGGGGCGCGCGGGTTTCGGGGTTCGCGAAAGGGAACTCCGTTTGCGGCGCAACAGGCGGCTTTTGAGGCCGCGCGGCGCGCGATGGAAGCCGGGATGCAGCAGTGTGAGGTTCGCGTCAAGGGACCCGGCGGGGGCCGCGAATCGGCGATTCGCGCAATTAACAATGCAGGCATTCGCGTGACCGCGATTCGCGACACGACACCAATTCCGCATAACGGGTGCCGGCCGCCGAAGCGCAGACGAGTGTAGAAGATTTCCGATTGCCAATTGCCGATTTCCGATTTGTTTGTAAGTTGGCTCGGCAATCGGCAATTGGAAAATTGGGATTGACTTTGACCTAAAGGATGAAGGGCTCCGGCCTGTAAACTTTTCCGTCTAGTAAGTGATTAGACTGGAGGCAAGAACGATTGGCTAGGTATAGAGATGCGGTGTGCCGCTTGTGCCGCCGCGAAGGCGCAAAACTTTTCCTTAAAGGCGATCGCTGTTACAAACCTTCTTGTCCGATTGAGAAGCGCGGTACACAACCGCCCGGACAGCACGGTAACTCCATGCGTCGCGGCAAAGCTCTGGCTGGCTATGGCCAACAGCTGCGCGAAAAACAAAAAGTAAAACGCATTTACTTTATTCTCGAAGGACAGTTTCGTAACTACTTCGAGCGCGCGGCGCGCCAGAAAGGGATTACCGGCGAAAACCTTCTGTTCCTGCTGGAACGCAGGTTGGACAATGCGGTCTATCGCGCGGGCTTTTCCACCTCGCGGCGCCAGGCCCGTCAGTTGGTAAATCACGGACATGTTTTGGTGAATGGGCGCAAGGTCGATATTCCGTCGTACCAGGTGAGGCCCGGCGACGTGATTGCGGTCAAAGAAGCGAGCCGCAAGAACGTGCATGTCGAGGGCGCCTGGCAGACAGCGGCCGGACGTGGTCGTCCATCGTGGATCTCCGCCGGAGGAAACGGAGACATGAGCGCAACCATTGCCGGATTGCCTTCACGCGACGATATTGATCGATCGATCAACGAACAGCTGATCGTCGAGCTTTATAGCAAGTAATAGAGGCCCATGTGGCCGCGCCGAGTTCGGCGCTGCCCGGGCGAAACAACTCTCTCAAAGTTATTAAACGGTAGAGGCTATGGATCAAAATAATCTCTGGACTGGATTTCAAATGCCGCGGCGGCTGGCAGCCGACAGCGAAACACTTACAGAACGCTATGGAAGGTTCTCAGCGCAGCCGTTTGAGCGTGGCTTTGGCACGACGGTAGGCAATTCGCTGCGGCGCGCACTGCTATCTTCGATCGAGGGCGCGGCCATCACCGCTGTCAAAATTGAAGGCGTCGAGCACGAATTTTCATCGATTAAGGGTGTCGTCGAAGACGCGACTGACGTCATCCTTAATTTGAAACAGGTGCCGTTCAAGCTGCACGGTAACGAACCCAAGACTCTGATCATCGCCAAAAACGGCCCCGGTGAAGTGACTGCCGGCGATCTGCAGGGCGATGCGGATGTCGAGATTCTCGATCCCGACGTGCATATTGCAACGTTGAGTGCCGGCGGCTCGCTCAATATCGAGATGCGCCTGAAACGCGGGCGCGGGTATGTCTCAGCGGATCGCAATTTCGACGAAGATTTGTCACTCGGTTACATCCCGATCGATTCGGTGCACACTCCGGTGAAAAAGGTCAACTACACGGTTGATGCCGCTCGCCTGGGACAGAACACCGAGTACGACAAACTTTCAATCGAAGTTTGGACCGATGGTTCCATCAAACCTGACGACGCGATTGGCCTGGCGGCAAAGTTAATCAAGGACCACATGTCCATCTTTATTAATTTTGAAGAGGACACGGAGGACTACAGCTATCAACAGGCCGAGCGGCCGCCTTTGCCGCGTAACGATCAATTGGATCGTTCAGTGGATGAACTGGAGCTTTCGGTACGTTCGTACAATTGCCTGAAGAACGCCGGGATAAAGACAATTCGCGACCTGGTGCAGCGCAGCGAAAGAGAGATGCTGGCGACCAAGAATTTTGGCAAGAAATCGCTCGGCGAAATTCGCGATATTTTGCGCAGCATGGATCTGGACTTTGGAATGGAGTTCGATGAAAAGGGCAATCCAATTCCGGGAACGGGCAGCGGCGGTTCGATTGAAGCCGAAGACGACGAACTCGAAGCAGCCGCCCAGTAACTAGTTTATGCGACATCTCAAGGCACATCGAAAACTTGGACGCACCACGGAACATCGGATCTCGATGTTGCGTAATCTGGCGACCTCGCTCATCAATGCTCGTGATGAGCGCATCGTTACGACCTTGCCGAAAGCGAAAGAGCTGCGACCATTCGTCGAGCGGGCAATCACTTTGTCGCGCCGCGCCGCGACTCTCGATGCAGACACAAACGGCGCTCGGGGGGTTCATCTGCGCCGGCAGGCGGCATCGTTTTTTCATTCGGGTAATTTCAGACAGGCGGCTTCTGCCGGACGGCGCGGCCAGGCTCGCGCGCCGCGGACGGCGGGAGTCCTGGCGCTGAAGCGACTGTTTGATGAACTGGGTGAACGCTTCAAGGATCGGCCGGGTGGTTACACGCGAATAATTAAGCTCGGCCGGCGACAGGGTGACGGGGCGGAATTGGCCATCATTGAGCTGGTCGAGAATCCACGCGAGCGCGAAGCAAATGAAGCGGCGCGCAAGCGCGCGAAGGGAACGACTTCAAGAAAGAAATCCGGTGATCACAAAGCCGGCGCGAGCAAGAAAGACGAAACCGAAGACGCTGAGTAAACTATTGTTTTAGTGAACTCCGTGCAAGCGTTTGCCTTGCAACGGAGTTCTTCTTTTAGCGGCGCCGAAACCTTCTCGTCGGAAAATTGAATGCCGCGCTTGAAACTCGGGCGGCCCCCTTTTACCGAAAGGAGTTTCAAAATGTCCCTCGGAGCAAAACAGGCGATGCGCGACCAAAACGCTGACAAAACTCAGGCTGAGCCGTCCGTAGAGGTCAGCGCGTCCGGACCGGACCGTCGGGAACGTGGCCGGCGCCAGCGAAACCTGGCGAAAAATCTGGAAGCGTCGATCAATATGAATGAGTTGCGTCAGCTGGTTTCGCTGATTATCGAAAACGGCGTGATGGATTTCGAGCTGGAGCGGGAAGGTTTCCGCGTCAAGGTCAACCGCAACGTTTACACGGGACGTCCTGGCGTTACCTTACCGGCGGATGAAAAGCAGATATTGACCGCGACACCGGCGGGACATTCATCCGGGGCCGCGGTCCAAAGTATTCCCAGCGCGTTACCCTCGCATCCAGGCGCGCAGGCCGAAGAGGCGGCGTCCGAAGATCAGGGGCTGCATCTAATTACCTCGCCGATTGTCGGCACGTTTTACCGCGCGGCCTCACCTACCGCTGAGAGTTATGTGCGCATTGGCAGTCAGGTTGAGCCCGAAACGGTCGTTTGCATTATCGAAGCGATGAAGCTGATGAATGAGATCCAGGCCGAAACCAAAGGCGAGGTAGTAAAGATTTATGTCGAGAACGGCCAGGCGGTGGAGTATGGTCAGCCTCTTTTCGGAATCAGGCAGTGAGCGCTGTTTCGATTTTTGATTGCCGATTGTCGATTTCAGCGACGCGGTCGGCGCCAATTGGAAATCGGCAATGAATTATGGCTAACGAACCACGACGGTTTCGCAAGATTCTAATCGCCAACCGGGGAGAAATCGCCTGTAGAATCATCTGGACGTGCAAGGAAATGGGGATTCGTACCGTCGCTGTGCACAGCGACGTCGATCGCGATTCGTTGCATGTCAGGTTCGCGGATGAATCCGCTTGTATCGGGCCGGCGCCCTCGGCTCAAAGTTATCTCAATATCCCTGCGATCATTAGCGCTGCCGAAATTTTCAACGTCGACGCTATTCATCCTGGCTATGGCTTTCTGGCAGAGTCCGCTTACTTCGCCGAAATCTGCGAGGCCTGCAATATCAAATTCATCGGTCCAAAGTCAGACGTGATTCGGCTGATGGGTGAAAAGGTTGAGGCCCGCCGCGCCATGCAGAAGGCGGGCTTGCCGATTCTTCCTGGTAGCGCGGGGGCGCTGGAATCGGAGGAGGAGGCTGTCAAACTCGCGCGCGAAATCGGCTTTCCGGTAATCGTAAAAGCTTCCGCCGGAGGTGGCGGACGTGGGATGCGCGTCGTGCTTTCCGAGAACGAACTTGGACATGCGCTCGAAACCGCATCAACTGAAGCCGCCGCAGCCTTCAAGAACGGCGACGTTTACATCGAGCGTTTTGTCGAACGGCCAAGACACATCGAAATTCAAGTGCTGGCTGATGAATATGGAGACTGCATCTATCTCGGTGAGCGCGAGTGTTCTATTCAGCGCCGTCATCAGAAACTTCTGGAAGAAGCGCCGTCACCGGTGGTCACTCCGGAATTACGACAACAGATGGGCGACTTGGCCGTAGCTGCCTGCAAGTCAATCGGCTATTCAAGCGCGGGCACGTTTGAGTTCCTGCTCGACGAGGACCGGCGCTTCTACTTCATGGAAATGAACACCCGTATTCAAGTTGAGCATCCGGTGACTGAGATGGTCACGCTTACCGATATCGTACGCAATCAAATTCGGATCGCGGAAGGCGAACCGTTGGGTACTTCACAGGATGAGGTTAATATTTTTGGCCATGCGATTGAGTGTCGAATCAACGCCGAGAATCCTGAAACATTTGCTCCGTCGCCGGGAATGGTTACGGCGTTCAATTTGCCGGGCGGACCGGGAGTGCGGGTGGACACTTACGTTTATCCGGGTTATCGCGTGCCCCCCTTCTACGATTCAATGATTGCCAAAGTAATCGTGCACGCGCGCACGCGTGATTTGGCGATTGCCCGAATGCGACGGGCACTTGAGGCGATGGTCGTTGAAGGGATTCAGACAACGATACCGTTGCACCTGAAGATCATGGATGATCCTGATTTTCAGGCTGGCAACATCTCGACGCGGTTTCTAGAGGGCTTCCTGAGTTCGAATGGAGTTAAGGGACGGGCTGGGGTAACAGCGTCTGCTGCGTTGACTGGCGTTGCTTCGTAAATTTATAATTATGGACTTTTCGGTGGCCGAAATAGTTCGCTGAGGGGATCGAGAAAATGTCATATGCAGTTATCAGGAGCGGTGGAAAGCAATTCAGGGTTGAGGAAGGCGGTCGTCTGCGAGTTCCGGCGTTGAATAAGAGGGTCGGAGAATCAGTGGAGCTCGAGGTTTTATCAGCCGGCAATGACCGCGAAACGAAAGTGGGCGCGCCCATCGTGGACGGCGCCAAAGTCACCGCCACGATTCTCGACCACGGTCGCGGCCCAAAAATCATCGTATTCAAGAAGAAACGCCGCAAACATTACAAGCGAACGAAAGGGCACCGTCAGGGATATACGACTTTGAAGATTGAATCAATCGGTTAGGAGGATTGCCGATTGCCAATTGCTAATTGCCGATTGAAATACGCCAATCGGAAATCGGCAATCGAAAATCGGAAATGAAATCATGGCTCACAAGAAAGGCGTCGGATCATCGCGTAATGGACGCGACTCGAATGCCCAGCGATTAGGATTGAAAAAGTTCGGCGGCCAACGCGTGCTGGGCGGAAACATTCTGGCCCGCCAGCGTGGCACCAAATGGAAGCCCGGTAAGAACGTCGGCCGCGGCAAAGACGATACGCTGTTCGCTTTGATTGATGGTGTGGTTAAGTTCGAGGACAAAGGCCGTTCCGGTAAATTCATTAGTGTATATCCGGAGGCAGCAGCCGCTACCGCGACTGCGTCGTAGCAGAAAAATTGCTGAGAGTTATTTCAACTAATGCGATGCCCGCGCCGATTTGTTCAGCGATGGGCTCGCATTTTTCATTTTTCGAAACGGCAAACTTAAATTTGAATTTCAGAGGTCAAATTTCCGATCTTTTTTCCAGGTTTGGCTCTCGACTTGCTGTGGGCAAACTCCGGGATCGGTTTAGTTTAGAAAACAGTGTTCATTGATCGCACAAAGATTCGGGTTCGTGGCGGCCACGGCGGCAATGGCGTCACCGCCTTCCGGCGCGAGAAATTCGTTCCGCGAGGCGGTCCGTCAGGCGGTGATGGTGGCCGCGGTGGAGATGTTTTCCTGGAAGCGGATGAATCGCTGAATACGCTGCTGCATTTGCGTTATAACCCCGAACATACTGCCGGGCGCGGATTGCATGGCGAAGGCAGCAATCGATCGGGACATGATGGAGAAGACGTGATTGTCCGCGTGCCGATTGGTACCCAGATCTTCGCGGCCGCCTCCGGCGAATTGCTGCATGATTTCACGGCGCATGGCGAGCGTTGGTTGGCGGCGCCCGGCGGGCGCGGAGGATTCGGTAACGCGCATTTTGCGACCTCGACCAATCGCGCTCCCCGTTATCATCAGGAAGGAAGTCCCGGCGAAGAGCTGGAGCTGCAACTCGAATTGAAATTACTGGCCGATGTTGGGTTGGTTGGCCTGCCCAACGCGGGTAAATCAACTTTCATTTCCAGAATCTCCGCGGCGCGGCCGAAGATTGCCGATTATCCGTTCACGACGCTCGAGCCGCATCTCGGGGTGGTCGACCTCGGCGATTTTCGGACGTTCGTAGTTGCTGACATTCCGGGGCTGATTGAAGGGGCGCATGAAGGCGCCGGGTTGGGTGATCGGTTTCTGCGGCATGTGGAACGCACCAAACTGCTTTTGCATCTGGTGGACGTTTCGTCTCTATCGACAATCGAACCGGTTGAGAATTATGAAGTGATCAATCGCGAACTTGCTGCGTATGACGCGACGCTGGCGGCGCGACCTCAGATCGTGGTGGCCACAAAGGTTGATGCTCTTGATGGGCCTGACCGTTTGCAGAGATTAAAGGAACGCGCCGAAATCGATGGTCGATCATTTTTTGCAATTTCATCCGTCAGCGGAACAGGCATCGCGGAATTGCTTTCGGCGGCCGCGCGCGAATTGGAGGCATCCGGCCCGCGCAGCGAAGGCGTAAGTTTGGCGTGGCAGGACGGACCTGCTGTACGAACGGCTTGAATCATGGTTGCGCTGCGCCGGATCGCCGTTTATGGCGGCACGTTTGACCCCGTGCATAACGGACACCTGGAAGTTGCCCGGCGAATTCTTAAGCTCTTTGAACTTGACGAGGTGCTGTTTATGCCGGCCTGCGTCGCGCCGCACAAAATGAAGACGCGGGTCGCTCCCGCATTTCACCGGTACGCGATGCTGGCATTGGCTACCCAGGACGATCAGGACCTCCGCATTTCCCTGACCGAAATCGAAGCCCCCGAGCGGCCATATACGATTGAGACGATAGCTCGGGTGCAGGCGGAATGCGGCGCGTCTACCCGATTGTTTTTCGTGATGGGGGCGGATTCGTGGTCCGAGATCACGACGTGGCGCGATTGGCAGCAGTTACTGGGCTTATGTGATTACATCGTTATCACGCGCCCCGGATATGACTTGAGCGCGGCAAGCGTGCCGATTGCTGCGGAAAACCTTGTGGACGTGCGCCATTTGAATCATCAGCAGATGGCAGCAGTTTTGAGCGACGACAAAACGAGAAGAGTTTTTATTTCGGACGCCGTGATGCTCGATATTTCCGCAACTGAGGTGAGGGCCGTGGCGCGCACCGGTGACCGGGAGAAACTTAGAGAGCTGGTCGCGCCGGCCGTGGCCGATTACATGGAGAAGTATCGCCTTTACGAGAATTAACTAATGATGGGAAAGCTAAAAGAGAAAGTACTAAGCCCCGAGATTGAAGCCGGATCAAATCCGTCACGTGAGACTGCAGAGCCGGTGGGCCTCGACGAGCGAATTCTTCGAACCCTGCATGCTGCCAGTGAAAAGAAGGCTGTCGATCTGACGGTGCTCGATCTGCGCAGTATCGCGAGCTTTACGGATTTCTTTGTACTGGCAACCGGCGGGAACAAGCGCCAGGTCCAGGCGATTGCCGATGAAGTTGTCGAGCAACTGAAGCGATCGGGCACCCGCGCGGCGCGGGTTGAAGGATATCAGAACGCCGAATGGGTCCTGGTGGACTACGGAGATTTCATCGTCCACGTTTTAGATCAGAAGGCGCGGAGATTTTACGATCTCGAGCGCCTTTGGCGAGAAGCAAAACGGCTTGATATCTCGGCCGAGCAGCTCGAATCTGAGATTTCAGGTCTCAAATCTCAAAGTGAGGCCCCGAGTCTGAAATCTGAAATTGCAGATCTTTGAGAATCGAATCGTGATTGAAATAGTGGCGCTCTCAGACGTGATGCGCGAGGCGATTCGGCTCGCGGAACGAGTTGCCACAACGGAAGCGAATCTTCTGATCAGCGGCGAATCTGGTTCGGGGAAAGACGCGCTCGCGCTGTTCATTCATTCGCGTTCGCGGCGCGCGCCGGGACCGCTGGTTAAGATCGATTGCGCGACCTTGCCGGCGGATTTGCTGGAATCAGAGTTGTTCGGCTATGAGCGCGGCGCCTTTACGGGAGCTGGTGAAGCGAAGCCCGGACGTCTGGAAGCTGCCGATGGCGGCACCCTGGTCCTCGATGAGATTGCGCACCTGTCAATGGGCGCGCAGGCCAAACTCCTTCGGGTGATCGAGCAGCTTGAATTTGAGCGGCTCGGCGGACGGAAGACGATCAAAGTTGACTCGCGTTTGATCGCGTTGACGAACACAGATCTGGCAGACGCCGTCAAGCGGCGGGCTTTTCGCGACGATCTTTTTTACCGGCTGAATGTTGTGCATCTTCAGTTGCCGCCGCTGCGTGAGCGCGGAAAGGATATCGGGAAACTCGCGCAGGGCTTTGTCCGCTTGTATGCGGTGAAACACGGACGGCCGGTGAAGAGCTTATCAGGTGAAGCTCTGGATTTATTGAAAACATATGATTTCCCCGGCAACGTTCGCGAACTGGCCAACATCATTGAGCGCGCGGTGATCGTCGCCAACGATTCGCGGATCGAGACGAAGGATTTCCCGGAAGGATTGCAAGCCGCAGCAACGTTGCGCGCGCGACAGCACCGGCGGCCGACTTTGGCCGAAATTGAAATGGGCTACATTCGCGAAACTCTTGCCGCCACGCGCGGAAACAAGGCTGAGGCGGCCCGGATACTGGGAATTAGCCGCAAAAATTTGTATGAGCGGTTGGCGCGGGAAAAAGCAGAGGTCAGAGATCAGATGTCAGAGGTCAGGAAACACTAGAGATTGCGGAGACTGACCTCTGACTTCTGATTTCTGGCTTATGCGGATTCGCTTCATCTGGCCGGGCAGAACGAAGGACGAGCATTTGCGCGCGCTGGTTAAGGAATACTTAAAGCGGCTGTCGCGATTTGCTCGATGTGAAATTGTCGAAGTTCGAGAAGGCGCTGCTTCTGATCGCGTGAGCCGGGAAAAGGAAGCGCGGCGAATGCTCGAAGCTATTCCCGAACGCGCTTTCACAGTCTTACTTGATTTGGATGGTCGCGAGTGGAGTTCGCCGGAACTTAGCGAGGAATTGAAGCGTTGGGAGAATGATGCAGTGAAAGAACTTGCGATTGTAATCGGCGGGCCCGAAGGAATTTCCGAGCCGGTCGCGGCCCGTGCCCAGCAGCGATGGCGCTTGTCGCGGTTGACTCTCACGCATGAGATGGCGCGCGTCATTGCCGTCGAACAGGTTTACCGAGCTTACACGATCAATCACGGATTACCTTATCAGAAATAATCGTAGCGAAGTCAGGAGTCGTAAACGAAGAATGGACAAAAAGAAAACAAAGACCTATCTGGATAAATTATTGGCCCGTCGCGAAGGCCTGGTGGGCGTCGTTCAAGCCGCCGAAGCTTACAGCCGCGAACGTGATGCTGAGGCGACGCAGGATCCGGCTGACATGGCCGCAAATGCGTACACGAAAGAGCTGCTCGTTTCGATGTCGGCAAACGATCGGCACCTTTTGCAATTGATTGACGAAGCGTTGGAGCGAATCGACGACGGCGAATATGGCGAATGCACCAATTGCGGGAAACCAATTCAGGAAAAGCGGCTCGAGGCCGTGCCCTGGGCGCGCCATTGTTTGCCTTGTCAGGATCTGAATGAACGGGGACTTTTAAACAACGGAGAAGACTAATGTTCGGCCGTGGATCACGCGACCGGTTCCATTAAAAAGAATCTCCCAGGCCAGCCTGCTCTCCTCATGTTTGCGAATCGTTTTGTAGACGTAATCTACGACTCGGCGCTGGCGCTGGTTTATCCGCGCGCCTGCGCCGCGTGCGGAGCGAGCATCGAATCGCGCCACGACGGGCCGGCGTGCGACAACTGCTGGAACGCCGCGCGACTCTTTTGCGAGGACGACACCGTATGTTGGAAATGTGGAGTCCTCTCTGTCGCTCAGGTCGGCAAAGCCAGGCACGAGGATGTTCGTTGCCGGCGGTGTGACGAGGAGTCCTTCACGGCGGCGCGCGCCTGCGGCGCTTATGAAGGTGCGTTGCGTGCGTCGGTGCTGGCTCTAAAGAGCGAACCGCATGTTAGCCGCCGATTGGCGCGGCTCATATTTGCCACCCAACGGCGGGCGCCGATAAACCGGGCTAACCTGATCATTCCGGTCCCGCTTCATCCTGAACGCGAACGCGAACGCGGTTTTAATCAGGCAAACTTGCTGGCGCGCGAACTGTCACGGCTAAACAAACTTCCGCTCAGTGAACACGCGATCATTCGTGACGTGCATACTGAACGTCATCGAGCGGGTATGGATTCGCGGGCCCGGAGGAACAGCGTTGAGAATGCTTTCAGAGTTCGCCGGCCTCAGGTAGTCGCCGGCCGGCGAGTGTTACTGGTCGACGACGTCTTCACCACCGGCGCCACTGTTTCCGCCTGTGCTGCCGTATTGAAAGAAGCGGGTGCCGAAGAAGTCTTTGTGCTGACGGTGGCGCGCGCCTAGACGATGCAGTAGCCTGTCTGAAATGGAGGCCTTCGCCACGAGTTCGGAGAGCTAGCCTGGCCCTCAGCGAGGACCCACGTCAGAAGCGGGAGCGGTACACCGGGTCACGCTCCCAGGTCAGAACCGGGAGCGGTACACCGGGTCACGCTCCCAGGTCAGAACCGGGAGCGGTACACCGGGTCACGCTGAGGACCCGAATAGAGTTACCAGGGTAAGCGTCGAAGTCGCGCCAGCCTTGGATCGAGTTAATCAAGACGAGCAGAGCCCTGCATGGGCGATATAACTCGGGTCATTACAAATTCACACGCAATAGAAATTATTCCGCGCCTTCAGCGCTCATCGTATTTCACAAACCTAACCTGGGCCGTTGGCCCAGGCTATTACATTTCGCGCCCTTGGCGCTTCACTGTTACCGCGAACGATGTTGATCGAAGGTCGCTCCGCACTTAACATGGAAGGGAAAGGGCAGGTTTGATTAGCATGGCTAACCTTCGCGACCTGTATCTCAAATATAAACCCTGTATCGTAAGGGTTACAGTTATTTCTCGCGCGGGTGATCACCATACGGGCACAGGTTTCCACATTGGTGACGGTCTCATAGTTACCGCCCGCCATGTAGTGCAGGAAACCGTTAGGAAACCGAGTGTCGTTGGCGAGGTTGACGCAAGGGAAAGTATGACCATAGATTCCGTCACGAGAGAGCTAGACGAGCAAGCCTTAACGGTAACGAAGCATCACTATCACTCGGACCACACAGTAGATCTGGTCGTATTGGAAACGGATTTTGAGGCCCACCCGTTTCCGGACGAGTCGTCTCGCGGAGGAGTATCAGTAAGAAGATCTGTTGCTATTCCGATTGGATCTCACGTTGATGACTGGCTAAGCGACCAGTTTGTCTTGTGCAAAGTTCTCATAATGGGTTATCCCATTGTCCAGTGGGCCAAGTCGTCGGTTCTTATTACGACGGAGGCAGAGGTCAATGCTTTGGTTCACAATTTTCGAAGTCCACATCCATATTTCATAATTTCCTCTACCGCTAGGGGAGGCTTTAGCGGTGCTCCAGTCATTTGCGCTGCCGGTTCGGTCATAGGTGTGGTTATAGAGGCACTGTACGGGAACGATAAGCCAGAAGAGACAGGTTTTAATGCAGCAATCACGCTAGAGCCGTTGATTACGATATTGGTTGATCGAGGCATCCAACCATCCTGCATACCCGGTGACATTTGGGCGAGATTCTTGAAGGCACGACGCTAGGAGCGAACCGACAATTGTTTGCCAAATGAGAACCGATAAGGTCTAATTGGCGAAGCGCGCGCGGAGCTATTTAATTTGTCGTGGATCCTGCGACGTCTTAACCCAAAGTTAGCTTTATGCTCAAGTGCGTTTCAAAGGATTTGCTGCTGAAATTACACTCGCTTTGAGCTATTAGAAATATATAGCTTGATTAGCTGTTTCAAATTTTGGCAGGCTATGCCTTTGAAATTCAATGTGCAGATTTAACGCGGAAAGGTGGAATAGCCTCCGCTCGCGCTTTTGAGATCCTCAAGTATTTGCCATCCTCTATGCACCTCGGCCTTAATAGAACTGAATCTGAAATTAAGAGGAGATTTTGGAATCTAAAATCTTCTAGAGATATTTCCGAACTATTAGAGGTTAAACATTCTGTTCTAGTATTTCATGTGTTCAAATTCCCACCTGCACACAAGTACACGGTGTTCGCAATCCCAAAGAAGGGTGGCGGCGTTCGGGAGATTAGAGCTCCTGTCAGTGAAATAAAGATCATTCAGCAAAAGCTCAACTTAGCCTTACGAGTTGTGTTTAGGCCGAAGCCATGCGTGCACGGCTTTCGGCTGCATAAAAGTATCGTATCCAATGCTCTATGGCATACAAGCAGGAGATACGTTCTCAATGTTGACCTGAAGGACTTCTTTCCTTCAATCAATTTTGCGAGAGTACAAGGAATGTTTCAGGCGCACCCATATCGCTTTGGTAAGAGCGTGGCAACTGTCTTGGCGAGAATTTGCTGCGACGAATTCGAGTTTCCTCAAGGAGCGCCATCTTCTCCGATTATTTCAAACATGATTTGCGCTCGCATGGACAGTCAGTTAAACGGACTTGCGCAAATTCTTAAATGTCGGTATTCACGGTATGGAGATGATCTAACTTTCTCGACCTCGCGAGAACCGTTCCCTCATGAACTCGCCTTCAAAACATCTGTTGGTACGCCGATGGGGGTGAAAGTCGGCGGAAGATTGGAGTCACTAATCAACAGTAATGGGTTCTTGATCAACGATAAAAAAATAAGACTTCAAAAATGGACTCAGCGTCAGGAAGTTACTGGATTGATTGTGAACACCAGGCGACTGAATGTCGACCGCGCATATAGGCGCCAGATTCGAGCGATGTTACATGCCTGGGAAAAGTACGGGCGAGATAATGCTGAGTCAGCGTATCTAAGCACATACCGACATAAGTATCGTAGTCCCTTCAAGCCGTTGCCGCGGTTCGAACATGTAGTTCGCGGGAAAATTGAATTTCTAGGTATGATAAGAGGGAAAGGAGATCCGACATACAGGCGATATCTTGCACAATTCAATGTGTTAAATGTCGCATTAACGACTTCTCCGTAAGGACTCTTTGTGTCCGAAGCAACCATAACGATAGAATCCCTTGACCATGACCCAGCCAAGAAACCTTTACCCTCCAATCGAACCCTACGACACCGGCCGTCTGAAAGTCTCAGGCCTTCACGAGATTTACTACGAACAATGCGGCAATCCCAAAGGTAAGCCGGTAGTTTTTCTGCACGGCGGACCCGGCGGCGGGCTGGTGCCAGAATATCGACAGTTTCACGATCCGGCTGCCTATCGCGTCGTGCTCTTCGATCAGCGCGGATCAGGGCAAAGCACGCCGCATGCTTCGCTCGAAGAAAACACCACCTGGGATCTTGTTGCCGATATCGAGAAGCTCCGCCAGCACCTCGGAATAGACAACTGGCAGGTGTTCGGCGGTTCATGGGGCAGCACTCTGTCACTTGCATACGCCGAGAGGCATCCCGATCGCGCCACCGAACTTGTCCTGCGCGGGATTTTTCTTTGTCGCCCGCAGGAAATCAAATGGTTCTACCAGGAAGGCTGTAGCTGGATCTTCGCCGATGTCTGGGAAGAATTTTTGAAAGTCATTCCCGAAGACGAACGCCAGGACATGGTCAGCGCTTATTACCGCCGGCTGACAAGCGAAGATGAAAAAGTGAGGCTCGAAGCGGCGCGGGCCTGGAGTATTTGGGAAGGAAGCACATCAAGACTCTTTTTCGATCCGGAATCGATCGAAAGATTTGCCGACCCAATATTCGCGGAAGCATTTGCGCGCATTGAGTGTCACTACTTCATGAACAATTGTTTCTTTCCGACCGAAAACTATTTGATCGAAAACATCGGCAAGATCCGTCATATCCCGGGGGTGATCGTTCAGGGAAGATATGACGTGGTCTGCCCGATGACCAGTGCCTGGGACCTGCATCGCGCCTGGCCCGAGGCAGAAATACATATCAGCCCGGACGCCGGTCATTCGATTATGGAGCCGGGAAATCTGAGCGCCCTGATCGAGGCTACGGATAAGTTCCGCCGGGTCCAGGCGGTTCCGTCCGCCGGTGGTTAGGACCCTCCTCACCGTCCCGGTTTCTAACACAATTTTGACACCTTCCGCCGGGCTCGCGTAATATCAGCCTCAACCATGAATGCGCGGGTTTTAGTTCTGAATGCTTCTTTCGAGCCTATCAACGTGTGCACTGAGCGGCGCGCGGTAGTGATGATCTTCAAAGGCGTGGCGCGCATGGAAGAGCATAACGGCCACATGCTGCATTCGGAAAAACTGGAAATTCATGCGCCCGCCGTCATTCGTCTGACTGAATACCGGCACATCCCCTACGAGCGCCGTTCACTGTCCCGCAAGAACATTCTGCTGCGCGATCATTCGTGTTGCCAGTATTGCGGCAAACAATTCGCGCCGTCAGAGCTGACGCTGGATCACGTCGTGCCGCGTTCGCGAGGCGGCGAGTCGTCCTGGGACAACCTGGTAGCCTGCTGCAAGCGCTGCAATCATCGAAAAGGTAATCGCACTCCGGAAGAATCAGGCATGCACCTGGCGCGTCGGCCGCGCGGATTTTCGTTGCACGTGAATCGTCAGATCATGCGCTACCTGGGCCGCGCTGACGAGACCTGGCGCAAGTATCTCTTCTATGAATCGGACGCCGTGAGCGACCTGTGCGTGCGCGAGTAATCGACCCCAAGGAGAAACATCATGAACGTTTTGCTGTTCGCACTTGAAAGCCCAACGATCATAATTCTGGTCGTCGCGGCAATCTTTCTGCTTTTTGGAGGCAGCAAGTTGCCGCAACTCGCCAAGGCGCTGGGCCAGAGTAAGAAGGCTTTCAAGGAGGGAATGGACGAGGCCGAACGAGCGGACGACAAGAAATCTGATCGGGCGAAGCTGGATTCAGTCGACGACGAGGCACTGTTCGAAGAAGCGCGACGACGGGCCCAACAGATGCGAGCCGACGAAACGAAGAAGATTGAGCACTAATGGAAAGGTGGTCCAAAGGCCCTTGGGGCGAAGTATTTATAGCTGAAGTTCAATTCAGAAATTCACATGCGAGCGCGACAGACCGATCGTTTGCGCTCGCATCGTCTTTGGACAGCTGATCAGTTTGGAGTACCGCCTTAAAGCGGCGATCAATCGCTAATCCCGATTCCGCCTGAAGGCGGTACTCCGAACGGATGGGATAGCAAGTACTCAGATTTAAGTTACGAATAATACGGTCGCCAGCCCGAGCAGGTTGGCATTTCGCACGCTCTTTACTGCGCGCGGCTCTTTTTCCCGGTCACCAGCGTCGCCTTTAGAGTCAGAGCAAATTCTCCGTCGTGCCGCTCTTCATCGATAATCTGCTGCAGCTCGTGAACGACGCGCTCGCGCTCGCCTTCGGGCACCGGCTGGAGCCAATTCGGCAACAGGAAGTCGGTGATTAATGGCGAGTTGAGAAATTGCTCGCCCGATTCGTAATCGAATTCTTCAATGGTCGTCCAGGAAGTAACGTCTTTCAAGTCTGACTGTTCCGCCCAGCCTTCAACTTCCGAAACCGTCGGCAGAACCGTGATGAGATGTTCGACTTCGTGGCCACGATCTTCCAGCCCCGCGTTGAGCAGTGCTTCCCAATAAATCGAGAAGAATTCGCCGAAACTGGAAAACGTAGGCATCCACCAGGCTACTGTACCGCCGGGTGCCGCCACGCGGACCAACTCGGCGAGTATCTCCTGCAAGTCGTCCGGGCGGACCAGGGACACGTTGCCCAGCACCAGATCAAATTGATTCTCAACGAACGAAAGGGCGCTTTGATTTTCACGCTGAAACTCAGTCTTTTCACTCAAGGCGCTTGCCTTTGTGCGCGCCAGCTCGAGACACTCCTCGCTCTCATCAACGCACAGCAAATCCAGGCTGGCGCCAGCCCGCTTTTGCAAGGCTAATGCATGCTCGCCGGTTCCCGCTGCGACATAAAGGGCGCGCCCTTTCTTCGGCAGTTCGACGTGCTCGTCAACCAACTCGGCAAACCGTTCACCCCAGTCGGTGGCGATATAGAGATCGTGGAGGAAGGCGAGTTCTTTTTCAGACTTGGGACTCATCAAATTGTCGACCACAGAAGACAGGCACCGGGAAGAAAAAGCGAGATCACTTCTACTCTTTCTTGTTATTCTCTATGTCCTCTGTGGCTTTATCGTTCTCGAAATACACTCTCCCGCGAAGCTTTTCCGGCAAAGAATTCATCTCATCTTTCGCCGCTGCGTCGTTATGAACGTATCGATACTCTTTGCCGTAACCCAAATGTTTCATCAGCGGCGTCACCGCATTGCGGAGATGCAGCGGTACTGGCTCGCGCGCCGTTTCAACTGCGTCCTTGTTCGCGGCTGAGTACGCCCGCAACACCGCGTTTGATTTCGGCGCTCGCGCCAGATAGATCGTGGTCTGCGTCAGGGGAAAAAGACCTTCCGGCATGCCGATTAGCTGGACGATCTCAGCCGCCGCGGCCGCTTGCACCATCGCCTGGGGGTCGGCGAGACCGATGTCTTCCGAAGCCAGAATGCAAAGCCGGCGCACAATGAAAACCGGATCGGCGCCGCCTTCGATCATCCGCGCCAACCAGTAGAGCGACGCGTTCACATCGGAGTTTCGCAAAGACTTGATTAGTGCCGAAGCCAGGTTGTAATGCTCTTCGCCACCCTTGTCGTACGCGAACTGCGCGCGACCCATGGCCTCGACCAGAGTTTCATCAGTAATCACGCGCGCGCCGAGTTTGTCCGGCCGCGTCGATTCGACCGCCGCTTCCAGCGCGGCCAGGGCCATCCGCGCGTCGCCACCAGCAGAGTTTGCCAGTCTCTGGATCAGCTGGTCCGAGATTTCCGGATGCAGGCTCGCCAGTCCGCGTTCTTCATTAGCCAGAGCCCGGCGAATGATTGTTTGAACTTCTTTTTCGGAAAGCGGATTGAGCGTTAAGACCCTGGATCGCGACAGCAAGGCGCTGATCACTTCAAACGAGGGATTCTCGGTAGTCGCGCCAATCAACGTAACGGTCCCGTCTTCCACGGCGGGCAGCAACGCGTCTTGCTGCGCTTTGTTGAAGCGGTGAATTTCGTCAACAAACAAAATTGTGCGGCGGCCACGGCGGCGGTCGAGCCGCGCCTCGGCAACTGCCGACCGCAAGTCCTTTACGCCAGAGAACACGGCCGAGAGCGCGACGAAACTGGCGTTCGTCCTTTCCGCTAACAAACGCGCGAGCGTAGTCTTTCCGGTTCCTGGTGGACCCCAGAAGATCATCGAAGGAAGCGTGCCGGCGCCTTCGATTAGACGCCGCAGGACGCGGCCTTCTCCGACGAGTTGTTCCTGACCGACGAACTCTTCCAGAGTGCGCGGGCGCATGCGGTCGGCGAGCGGAGCGGGCGCGGCCGAGCTGATTGTCGACGTATCGGGCTCGTCCCGGAGATCGGGGAAGAGAGTCTTTGAAGCACTGTCTCGCACGTTTAGGACGAGCCTAACATAATCCCCCAAGATTCAGGGAACGCCTCAGGGCCGGACGTCGTATATTGACGCGGACGCAAATAAAGAGCGACAAAAAGGCGCTGCGAGCCCTCAGGAGGCGACAGGAATGAAGGAAGCGGGAGACATTTTTCGGATCGTAGGAATTATTCTGCTGGCGTTGTTTGTATTGGCGGTTGGTGTGCCGCTGGTCCTGACTGCCGCGGGCGTGGCCCTTGGCATCCTCGGCTTCCTGGTCGGCCTGGCGGTGCTCCTGATAAAGCTCGCGATTGTAGTTGCGATCATCTACTTAATCGTGGTGGGTATCCGAGCGGTCCTCAAGTGATTTAACTACGCTTGCCATTTTCTTTACAACTTATTTCCTTCCATAGGCCTTGACTAGAGTTAACTGGCCGCGCGATCATCGCCACCATGATGACTCCCGAACAGAGACTTGATCGGCTTGAACGGATTGCAAAACTGTTTATAAAAGCAGGTCTGCGCGCGCGCCGCAACATGAGGGAGTTAGACGAGAAAATTGGAATGCTCGTTAGCTTGCAGATTCAAAATGAGGAACGCTTTTCCAAACTCGATCAAAAAACGGACATGCTTATTAACTCTCAAATCCGAACTGACGAGCGCTTTGTGAGAACTGACGGGCGCTTCGCAAAGTTCGAAATCCAAACCGAGCGGACGTTGCAGGCATTGCTGGAGATCGCTCGAAAGGTGAATGGAAGCACTTCTGAGAAGTCCGACTCTTAGCTCACACATTAAACCTGAAATTAACTACATCTCCTTCCTGCATGATGTAGTCCTTGCCTTCCAATCGTAACAGACCCTTTTCGCGCGCCGCCGCATACGAGCCCGCCCGGATCAGATCGTCATAGCCCACAATTTCTGCGCGAATGAAACCTCGGGCGATGTCAGAGTGAATGGCGCCGGCCGCGTCCTGCGCGCGCGAGCCTTGCGGTATCGTCCAGGCCCGCGCTTCTTTTTCTCCTGCGGTGAGAAATGACATCAGGCCAAGCACGCGATAAGCGCTCTTGATCAATTGATCGACACCACTGCTCGTGATGCCGAGTGACTCGAGGTATTCGCGTCGTTCGGCCGGTGAAAGGTCCACCAGATCAGCCTCAAGCTGCGCGCAAATCACCACCGACTCAGAACCTTCGCCGGCGGCGATCTCACGGACCGCGCGCACCTGTTCATCGTTGTCAGGCGCACTGAGAGTTGTTTCATTCACATTGGCCGCATAGATTGTCGGTTTCATCGTCAACAGGAAATAATTACGAGCAATAACCTGCTGATCATCATTGAGTGCCACGCCACGCGCCGGCTTAAATTCTTCCAAAGCAGGTTGTAGTTGGTCCAGCACCTCGAGTTCCGCTCGCGCTGTCTTATCGCCACTCTTCGCGGTTTTCTGCACGCGTTCGCGACGGCGCTCGACGGTCGAGAGGTCCGCGAGCGCGAGCTCGATTTGGATGGTTTCGATGTCCCGGCGCGGATCGATTGAGCCGTCGACGTGCACCACACTTTCGTTTTCAAAACAGCGCACGACGTGAATCATCGTATCGGTTTCGCGAATGGCGTGCAGGAACTGGTTGCCGAGTCCTTCGCCTTTGGACGAGCCGCGCACCAGGCCGGCGATGTCCACGAATTCGACGGTTGCCGGAACGATTGTCTCGGTCCTTACGATCTTCGCCAGCGGATCGAGACGTTCATCGGGCACAGCGACCACGCCGACGTTCGGCTTGCTGGTAGAAAAGGCATAATTGGCGATCAGCGCCGATGCCTGCGCGGTCACCGCATTGAAGACGGTTGTTTTTCCGGAATTCGGTAAACCGACGAAGCCTGCTCGAAGCATAGAGTTTTCTCAGTGAGAGCAGTCTAACGGAATCGGCAGCGTTTTTCATAAGCCGGAGCCGGCGGCGACGAACTTTTCAATTTTCGTCACGCATCGGCTAAGCTCAGATCTTCGATGACAAGCAAGCGAATCAATCGCCGGCCGCGCATCGGTTTTCATGCGCCCATAAAGGACGGGCTGCACCAGGCGCTCATCATCGCGAAAGAAACCGGATGCGATGCGGTGCAACTCTTCTCGCGCAACCCGCGCGGATGGATGGCCAAGCCACTGACACGCGAGAGCATTGAAGGGTTTCGGCGAACGAAGCGCGCCACGAGGTTATCGCCGATCCTGATTCACACCAACTATCTGATTAATCTGGCCGCCGCGGATGAACTCATCCTCATGAAATCGATTGCCTCATTTCGTGAAGAGGTTGAACGCGCGATCATGCTTGGCGTGGACTACGTGGTGGTTCATCCCGGCAGCGCGCGCGGATCCTGCGAGGCCGACGCTATCGAGATCTGCGCGCTCAGTCTGAAGGTCGCCTGCCAGGGCTTGAGATTTGGTCCGCTCCGCATTCTGTTGGAGAACACCGCCGGGCAGGGCGAGTGCATCGGCCACCGCTTCGAACACTTGCGCTCGATCATGGATCGATGTCCGCGGATTCCTCTGGGGATTTGCATCGACACCGCGCATTCGTTCACGGCCGGATACGACATTCGCGAAGTCGATGGCCTGGAGGCGACGATCGACATCATCCGGCGTACGGTCGGCTTGAGAAGAGTTCGGGCGGTCCATTTTAACGATTCGCGCGCGCCGTATAACTCGCGCGTCGACCGCCATTGGCACATCGGCGAGGGTCACATTGGGCGCGAAGCGCTGCGACGATTCGCGCAACACCCGCAACTGGCGCATGCTGCTTTCATTCTCGAAACGCCTTACGACGATCCGCGGGCAGATTTGAAGAATCTGGAGATTTTGAGATCGTTTGTGAACGGCTAGTGCCTAAGGCTTCTTTATCACCCTGACGATTCAGTATCGGCAGTCGTACGACAAGATAAAACTTGCTGGTCACCCGGCTGTGACCCGACAGTCTGGACACAACGAGGTTCGTCCGCTAAAATCCCATCATTGCAGGTGAATGAAATGTTTCGCGGACGCTCGCTAACAAAACTCCTTCTTACACTGCCGCTTCCGATTCGCGTCTACTAACGCGAAGGGGCGAAGCGGCGACTCCAGGAACAACTCGAATTGACTAAGGCGACTCGGTCCTCTTTGTGCAATCGAGGCTTTGCCTGTAACTTAGGAGGAGAATCTCAAAGTGATGGACGAAAAGTACTTTCCCGAAAAAATAGAGCAAAAGTGGCAGAAACATTGGACGGAAACCGGTGCGTTCGAAGCCCGTGATGACGACCCGCGACCAAAGTTTTATGCCCTCGAGATGCTGCCTTACCCGTCGGGGTTTCTGCACATGGGGCACGTGCGCAACTACGCGATCGGCGACGCGCTGGCCTGGTATAAAAGACTGCAGGGCTTCAACGTACTGCATCCGATTGGCTGGGACAGCTTTGGCCAGCCGGCTGAGCAGGCAGCCATCAAGCGCGGCATTCAACCTCGCGAGTGGACCGAAGCGAACATCGCCCACATGAAGGGTCAGATGCAGCGGCTCGGCGTGAGCTACGACTGGCGACGCGAAATCGCCGCTCACCGGCCTGACTATTACAAGTGGGACCAATGGTTCTTTCTGAAGATGCTGGAACGCGGCCTGGCTTACAAACGGACTTCGCCAGTCAATTGGTGTCCGAAGGAAGAGACCGTGCTGTCCAACGAACAGTCTTCCGGCGGCGTGTGCTGGCGGTGCGGCGCATCCGTCATCAAGAAAGAGATCGAGCAATGGTTTTTGCGCACCACGAAGTATGCGGAGGAATTGGTCGAGGGAATCAAGGAGATCGAACACGGCTGGCCGGAAAAAGTTCTGAAGCGCCAGCGCGATTGGGTCGGCCGCAGCGAAGGCGCCTACATCGATTTCGCCGTTCGCGATTCCGCCAAGCGGATCCGAGTCTTTACTACGCGCATCGACACAGTCTTCGGCGCCACGGCAATCGTCCTCTCGGCGGAACATCCTCTCCTGCAGGAGTTGCTCGACAGCTCGGCATTGAAAGACGAAGTGATGCAGTTTGCCGAGAAGATCAAAAGCGCGCGGGCGATAAAGACAGAAGACGCAAGTGAAGACGAAGAGAAGATTGGCATTAATACCGGCCACGTGGCCATCAATCCATTCAGTGGCGAACTGCTGCCAATCTGGGTCGCAAACTATGTGTTGATGGATTACGGAGCAGGTGCGGTGATGAGCGTGCCCGCGCATGACGAACGAGATTTCGAGTTTGCCAGAAAATACACGCTGCCAGTTCGTCAGGTGATTGCTCCGATCGTTCATGGCCAGCAAGGCGAGACTGCCGATATCAGTCCAGGCGCAGACCAATCGATTGATATGAAACAGGCATTCATCGAATACGGTGTCCTGGTCAATAGCGCTGAATGGAGTGGCAAGCTTTCGCAGGATGCGATTCGCGAGATGGCCGATTATGCCGAGGCAAAAGGCTTTGGCGGTGGCGCGGTTACCTATCGGATTCGCGATTGGGGTATCTCTCGCCAGCGATTCTGGGGCGCGCCGATTCCGATTCTCTACTGCGAAAATTGCGGCATGGTACCCGTGCCCGAAAATGATCTGCCGGTAGTGCTGCCCGAGAAAGCGGAGTTCACCGGCACGGGTGAATCGCCTCTGAAAAACGTGCCCGAATTCGTCAACACGACTTGTCCGAACTGCGGGCGCGCGGCCAAACGCGAGACCGATACGATGGACACGTTCATTGATTCATCCTGGTATTTCTTCCGCTATACAGATCCGCACAACGATGCTGCCGCGTTCGATCCGGAGATCGCTGCGAAATGGACCCCGGTCGATCAATACATCGGCGGCGATTCTCATGCGGTGATGCACCTGATCTATACGCGGTTCTGGAACAAGGTAATGCGCGATCTGGGTCTCGTGAAATTTAACGAACCGGTCAAACGGTTGTTAACGCAAGGCATGGTGACGAACCGGGTTGAAGGCACGAATGACTGGAAAGCGATGTCGAAATCACTTGGCAATGGCGTCGATCCGGACGAAATGATCGAAGCTTACGGATCTGACGCGACTCGTCTATTCGTGCTGTTCGCCGCGCCCGTCGAAAACGAACTGCGCTGGTCGGAGACGGGAATCGAAGGCGCGGTCCGTTTTCTCAGGCGGGTTTGGTCGATCGTCTTGAAGTGGAGAGAGAAATTGAGTGATTCGCGGGCGGCGAACTTAAATACTGAGCAGGAATTCAGCGAAGCGGCCCGCGCTCTGCGGCGCAAGACACATCAGACAATTGCTCGCGTTACTGAAGACTTCGAAAAGCTCGATCTCAACACGAATGTCTCTGCTTTGATGGAGTTGTCGAATGCGATCAGCGACTTTGGAGTGGATCCAGGCTCGGCTTCGCCGGCGGACGTTCTCGCTGCCGGGGAAGCGATCGAAGCTCTGATTGTGATGCTCGCCCCGTTTTCTCCGCATGTCGCAGAAGAATTGTGGGAAGGAATCGGACACCAGGGCGGATTACTGCAGTCGCCTCGATGGCCGGTGGCCGACGCTGCTCTGGCGCGTAAAGACGAGCTTGAGATCCCGGTCCAGATAAACGGCAAATTGCGTTCGCGTGTGATTGTCGCGGCCGATGTCTCTGAAGCTGAGCTGCAAACCATCGCGCTGGCGGATAGCAAGGTCCGGAGTTTCATCGATGGTCATCAGGTGGTGAAGGTAATCGTCGTGCCACAAAGATTGGTTAATGTGGTCGTGAAATAGCGCGAGGTCGTTTCAACGACAAATGGCCGGCAGGCTTGAGTCGTCGAGGCAGATCGACAGGAAACGTTGCCGGACTTCGACCCCGCACGAATGAGATCACCTTTTCCTTGCCTGCCTGCGCTACAGCCGCTAAAATCCTTTACGCGAAGATCTTAGCCCGATCTGCGTTCAAGCAGATTCGAACTCAATGAAAGAGTGCCCAACTTGTCGTAATTGTTTCCCCGACGACGTCGTCTACTGCCCTGAGGACGGCATCGCGACGACACCGTCGATCAGCGGCGAGCCAATTCTCGATGGGCGTTATCAGCTCGAAAAACGGCTTGGCCAGGGCGGGATGGGGGTGGTTTATAAAGCGCGCCACATCTTTCTGAAGACCCAGCACGCAATCAAAATCATTCTTCCCGATTTAGTCGGCAACGATCCGAATCTGGTAACACGCTTTCGCCAGGAAGCGTTGGCCGCCGCCGCGATTCGCCACCAGAACATCATTGCGGTTACGGACTTTGGGGTGGTGCGCGGCACGATGCCTTTTCTGGTAATGGAGTTTGTGCACGGTCGGTCGTTGCAGGACATCATGGCGGAAGAAGGCGCGATGGCCCCGGCGCGCGCACTCGAGTTGATGCAGCCGATCTGCGCCGGCATCGCGGCGGCTCATCGGCAAAAGATTGTGCATCGCGATTTGAAACCACTGAATGTGATGATCCAGGACGACATTCCGACCAAAGAAGGCACGAAAATTCTGGATTTCGGTTTGGCCAAGATCAAATCAGGAGAATTGCTCGGATCATTTGTCGCCGCGCAGACCACAGGCTTGATGGGCTCACCATTCTACATGGCGCCGGAGCAGTGGGGTGACGATCCTCCGGATACGCGCGCTGATGTGTACAGTCTCGGGGTAATGCTCTATCAGATGCTGAGCGGCGAAGTACCTTTCAAAGGCAGTTCAATACCGTCGATCATGAAAAAGCATTTGACGGCGGAAGTGCCGACCTTTGCTTCGAAGGGTATCGAAGTGCCGCGTCAAATTGAAGCCGTTGTGCGTCACGCCCTGGAAAAGGACCCGAAGTATCGCACTCCTTCAGCAGACGATTTCGCGCAAGAGTTGGGAACGGCCATGTCCTCAGCCAGCGCCCGGCTGAAACGCACGGGAGAATCCTCAGAGATTGATCCTTCAAAAACTCTTGTTTCGGCGCCGCCGGAAGAAACAGGATCGGTTTCGCAGACCAAATTTGATCCGATGGCCGGGACCATCAGCGGCCATTCTTTGATTGAAGATGAAGAGAAAACGCGGATCGCCCGAGAAGAATTAGCGCGCGAAGCGGAAGCGCGGCGGCGGCTGACCAACGAAGAAGAGCGCAGACGCCAGGAAGAAGAGAGTGAAAAAGTAGAAGAACGCCGCCACCTGGAAGAAATAGTTGCGAAGCAAACGAAAGTACTTGAAGAGAAGCTGACCCAGTTGGCGGCGACAATGTCACCGAAAGAGACTGCGGTTGTCGATCCCGATGCAACGCAGCTAAAGCTCGGCGGCGGAGCTACCGTCGGTGACAACAGTTATCAGAATGTCCCGGGCTTTGCGCGCGCCGAAATCAGTCTCACCGGTCCGCGAAAAAGATCTTCGTTGCCGCTTATTCTCGGTTTGGTGGTGGTGCTTTTGATCGGCGCGAGTGTCGGCGCGGTCTGGTACTTCCGGACGCGGCCGGTCAAACCGCCTGAACCACACCAGTTTGTATACAAGCCTGAGTTCATCACAATCCCCGGCGGGACATTTAGCATGGGTCGAAACGGCGCGACGCTTGCCGAACTGCCCGTACATTCCGTTACCGTAAAGCCGTTCGTCATCGACAAGACGGAAGTTACAAACGCGGAGTACGAGCAGTTCGTGCGCGAGACGAATTATACGCCGCCGTCAAACTGGGTTGGCACAAAGCCAATTCAGGGCCAGGAGCTTTTACCTGTCACTTTTGTCTCAGTCGACGATGCAAGTGCATTTGCCGTCTGGCGATCAAGACGAGAAGGAGTGCAATACCGCCTGCCCACTGAAGAAGAATGGGAATACGCGGCGCGAGGCGGAGATCAGGACAATATTTATTCGTGGGGAAACACCTGGGTCGATGGCAATGCCGTGACGAAGAGCACGGGCGTTACCATGCCCAAGCCCGTCGGGTCAGCACCGGACGATAAGACTCGCTGGGGAGTGATGGACATGATCGGCAATGTTTACGAGTGGACCTCGACGAAAGCCAACTATTATGAAGGCAGCTCACTGACGGTTGAAGGCGAGCAGCGATCGTGGTACGTGGTGCGTGGGGCATCGTTTGCCACGGATCAGACACCAAAGCCTATTTCAGCGACAAGGCGAGACTGGTTTTCGCCGACGACCAAGGTGTCAGTATTAGGATTTCGCCTGGTTCGGTCCGGTTGAGTTGACTCCAAGAAGTCAAAATCCTTCTGGCAGCTTGCTTTGACCGCGGCTTTTCCTCAAAATCCGTCTCTCGACTGACGCGAACTGCCGAGATACGGAGCCCGGCGGCCTCTAAATTTAGATAGAATCTTCCGGCCTTTACAACGACGGAAGCGTTAATCGTCTTAATGGAGAAATTTATGTGCAAAGTAAGAAGTAATATCAGAGCGGCCATATTTTTTATCGCAGCTGTGGTGAGTTTGATCGCTCTCTCTGCAGTGACGGTTTGGGCTCAGGAGACCGGCGGCGACCTTGGCGGTGGCGCTGGAATTTTCCGGGCAAAAAATCCTGAAACAAAACGCGGTTCCAATCCATCACGGCCCGGTCCGCGACCGGTGCGTCCCACCGGCCCGAGCGCTGCAGACATTGAAAGTCGATTCGAAGACGCGCTCGACGCCGGCAACGATGCGCGCGACGCGCGCAAGTATGTTCAAGCCGAACAATCCTACCGGGCCGCAATCAAACTTAAGCCACGCGATGGACGGGGACTATACGGTCTCGGAAATGTCTTCTCGGATCAGCAACGTTGGGAAGAGGCTGAGAAGACCTATCGACAGGCAGTCGATTATTCTCCTTCGAACGGCGATGCGCTGGTGGCGCTCAGCTTTGTGCTGGTTCAACCACGGACCGGCGCCGCAAACGCAAAGCTTTTTGCGGACGCGGAAATTTTTGCGCGTCGCGCTACCCTGATCCAGCCAAACGCCGCAATTGCATTTGATCGCCTGGGCGTCGCCCTGATGGCCCGCGGCATAATGAATAAGGACACTGAATCTGCGTTTCGCCGGGCGCTGGAACTCGATCCTAATTTCCTCGTCGCCCAGATTCATTTGGCGCGGGTGCTCCGTCACATGGGTCGATACACCGAGGCCGATCCGCTTTACAGCAGCGCGGTGGCGAAGACCAGCGACGCGCCGATGCTGGTGCTTATCGCTGATGCCATGCAAACTGAACAGAGCTGGGACAATTCTGAAGCGGTGCTGAAGCGCGCCCTGGACATCGATGCCCGGAATCCGGGCGCGCTTTTCCTGATGGGCCGCCTTTTGGTGGTTAGGAAACAGTTCGCAGGTGCCGAGCCGGTTCTCAAGCGCGCGATCGAGGTAAATCCGAAGGGTTTCCAGGCGCACAACCTGCTCGCCCGGTCCTATCTCGGCCTGGACCGGTATGACGATGCCTTCAGGATTTATGAACGCGCGGCAGAGCTTGCGTCACCGGCCGATCGCAAGCAGCTGGCAGGGGCTTTTGGTTTTACCGGAGTTGGCGATGGTTTGATGAATGCCGGCAAGTATCGGGAAGCTGTTCGTGCTTACGACCGGGCTCTGCAACTCGATCCCGGTAACCGAGACCTCGAGACAAAAGCTACCGCGGCGCGCGCAAAAATCCATTAGCTTTCACTTCCGGCACGACCGCCGCGAATCATCATCAAGAGCTATTTGATTTCTGAATCATCCAAATCGAGAGACGCTTTATGAAACGATGCCCCAAATGCAATCGAAATTACCCGACTGATACGCAAAGATTTTGCACCCACGACGGTGGAATGCTGATGCCCGTGGAGGTCCCGACGGGAGAGATCCCCGAGGCTGAAAGACTGTCAGCTGATGCGCCGACAAGAGTAATCTCGAGGGACCTGCCATCAGAGGACACGATTCAATTCGATCCGTTCAGGACCAGGATCGATGTCCCACCAGAAAGAACCAGCGAGGTTCGCGGGCGCGATACGCGGGATCTGGCGCCGCAAATGCCCGCGCCCCAGGTTCAACCAACTTCCGCGCCGCTACCGCCGCCGCCGACGGGCCCGATCTCGGAGTCGCTGAGCGAAGTTACTGTGTTATCGATGCCGAAGGAGGCGTTTCAGCCGCCGCCGGAGCAACCAGTCTCGGCGCCATTACCGGCGCCAGGGTCGCCTGAAGTATCCGCGCCGCCGGCGGCCACGGAGGCGCCAGTTTCATCCGGAGCTTTGCCGCAGACGGGCTCCGGACCCGTTTCGACTTCCGCGCCCCTACCTTCGCCGGGTCAAACATCCGGCTCGCTGCCTCAGCAGGACTCTGGTCCAATATCGACATCGGCGTCGTTGACACCTCCACCTGCTTCTTCGGGTTCGTTGCCGTCGCCAGAGTTTTCAAGTGAGGTAAAGGGCTGGCAAGTTCAACCGTTAGCGCCGCCGGCGGCGCCACGGAAAAAATCCAGGGCGCCACTGATAATGGCGATCCTCGCGGTGCTTTTTATTCTGGTTGTCGCGGTTGGAGTCGGTGCCTACTTTGTTATCCCAAAAATCCTGCCTATGATCCAGGCCCGCCGCAGTGGAATAGCGGCACCGGCGGCGCAAAATCCAAATCAGTCAGCTCCGGTTGTTGAATCATCGCCCGGTGAGATCGCCAAATCGACGAACGAAAATGTTTCTCCGGCAGCGGCTGAAAACGAGCCGCCGCCTTATCAACCTCCGGCTGACGCGGTTAAGTTCGTCAACACGAATAAGAATCTCGACGGAAAGCTCGCCGAGCATTACGTCGATTTCTCGTTTTATTTTCCCGAACGTTGGGTCAAAGATCCGAAATCAGGCGTTGCCGGCGCCAGCAACTTTGTTAAAGTCGAACGCCGGTTACCGCCGGATTTCACCCAGGAAAACTTTGCCGTGGGGTGGTACTCGTCATCGGGCTCTCTCGAAGCAGATCAATCGGTCTTTCACTCGCTGGCTGAAAACCTGAGCGCGCAATTTGAAAAGAATTTTCCCGAATACCAAAAGGTTTCCGAAGGCGCGACCAAAGTGGGCGTTTACGAAGGATACGAGTTTCGTTTTGAAGGTCTATCGAAGAACACGACCAAGGGGGACATCAAGTTGTGGGGCCGAGTAATCTTTCTGCCGGCGCGCGATGGCGGAAAGAATGGCGTTACACTTTTGATGCTGACAACTTCGCTCGCGCCTGAACTTCGCGGCGTGGATGATGTAGGAGAAAAGGGCGAGCTGCCGATGATCCTTGAATCCTTCCGCTTTGGGCGTCCAGCGTCTCCATGAAAATCGTCCTCGGCGAAGATCGCAACGGCCAACTGGCCGGTGAACGGACGTTTACGAGCGAAATCGTGCTCGTGGGCCGCGACCCGGCGGTCTGTCATTACTTTTTCGATCAAAGCAAATGGCCCATGGTCTCGCGCAAGCACGCAGAGTTCCGCTTGCGCGAAGGTCGTTGTGTGCTCGCGGATGCCAACTCGCGTTTCGGCACCCTGGTTAATGGACAAAAAATAACCGGCCCGGTCGAAGTTCGGGTCGGCGCCCGAATCCAGCTCGGCGCCAATGGCCCCGTTCTGCGGGTAGTCAGTCTGGAGCAAACACCCGCTGAACATGTCGACCAACGCCCATCTGATCTTGGACGCCTGGAGACCTTTCGTGATTCGCGCGGGGGATTGGCTCAGCCCGGTGCACCCTCGGCAACACCTCGGACGCCACCGCCACAACCTGGCGCAGATCCCGATGTCACGCATCGCATTCCTGACGCGCGGCCAGCGTCCGCTCGGCCGGCTACCCCGCAGGGGTCCGGGCAGATGGCGGCGATCGAAATCATCGCTTCAGCACCTGGCCAGGGCAAGCGAATCTCGCTGAATAGAGAGGTGATTCGCCTCGGGCGTGATCCTGAAGGCGAAGTTGTAATTGATGCGGCTGCTGCAGTAGTCTCGCGAAAGCACGCCGAGATTCACAAGCGTGGGCCGCAGTTCGTTATTGTCGATCTGAAGAGCTTTAACGGCACACTGCTGAACAATCAGCGCGTCGCCGATGCGGCAGAGCTTTTCGACGGCGATCAAATTCAACTCGGCATGGGTGGGCCACTGCTGCGCGTTATCGATCCCGCACATCCAGCGCCACCCCAGCGATTGGCCGCGCGGGGTGGAAGCCCGTCGGCGCCACTTCCCCAGGCTCCGATACCGTCAGCGTTCGGCCAAATCGCTGAAATCGCCCGCCGTCAAACGATAGTCGCCGGCGCCGGCACTCCGGCGGCAGACCGCGGGACCGTACGTCCCAATCCCCAATTACTCGCCCAGCGATCGTTCGAAGATCGGCCGCAACTTTCGATCGGCCGGGCTCCGGATAATGACATTCGTCTTGATGGATTACAGATCTCGAATCATCACGCGCGGTTCGCGCGCGATAACGGCAATGTCACAGTCGAAGATGCCGGATCCACCAACGGGGTGTACGTAAACGGCGAGCGGATCAGCGGCCGGCGCGCGGTGCAATTAGCCGATTTGATTCAGATTGGCCCGTTCGTACTCCAGGCTGACTCGAGACAGGGTGTCGCCGTCTATGACACGCGATCAAAGACGCGGATTGACGCAATCAGTATCGCCAAGATCGTTGCCAACCGATCCGGCGGCGGCACGATCAAATTACTCGACGATGTGGGTCTCACGATCCAACCGAACGAATTCGTTGGCTTGCTCGGACCTTCGGGCGCGGGCAAATCGACCCTGATGGATTCGCTCAACGGCATGCGGCCGGCCACCAGCGGCCATGTTCTCATTAATAGTCTCGATCTCTATCGGCATCTTGATTCTCTGAAGCAATCAATCGGATACGTGCCGCAGGATGACATCATCCACCGCGAGCTAACGGTCTATCGGACGCTTTATTATGTCGCGCGGTTAAGACTTTCGCGCGACGTTTCCACCAGAGAAATCGATCAGATCGTTAACGAAGTAATGGACGTCACCGGCCTTTCAGAACGGCGCGATGTGCCGGTGAGCCAGCTCTCGGGCGGTCAGCGCAAACGCGTTTCAATTGCCGTGGAATTAATTACCAAGCCTTCGGTGATCTTTTTGGACGAGCCGACATCAGGTCTTGATCCGGCGACTGAAGAAAAGATCATGAGGCTGTTTCGGCAGATCGCCGAAAGCGGCCGCACGGTCGTTCTCACCACGCATGCAATGGAGAATGTGAAACTCTTTGACAAGATTGTCGTGCTGATGCGTGGCAAGCTGGTCTTCTATGGCGCGCCGCATGAAGCCCTCGCTCATGTAAAGGCCGAAAGCTTCAAAGATCTCTACGACAAACTCGAAGCGCCGATCGATCAGCAACTGGCGGCGCTGCCTCCACTGCCGGCAAATGCGACCAAGTCGCAGAAGCAAGCCTTGAAACACAGTCGCGAACAAATCGCCGAGTTAGTGGCAGAGGACTGGAAACAAAAATTCCAGCGTACGCCGATTTATCAGCGGAATGTAGTCGATCCAACTCGAGACCTGCGGCCCGATTTGCCGACGCCCGCTCCGCCAAAGCGAATCACATCACCGACTGATGTATTGCGACAGTGGGCGACGCTTACGCGCCGTTACATTGAAGTTTTTACCCGCGATAAATTCAACTTGCTGATTCTGTTTGTCCAGGCGCCGATCATCGCTTTTCTGACCTACTTTGTTGTTGGCGCAAAGAGCCCGCGCGATTTTCCATATTTCATGCTGGCGCTGGTTTCCATTTGGTTCGGCACTTCCCTGGCCGCGCGCGAGATTATTCGCGAACGAGCTGTGTACGCTCGCGAGCGCATGATCAATCTGCACCTGCTGCCTTACGTTGGTTCAAAGCTTTTCGTCTTGTCGCTGATTGTCAGCTTCCAGTGCGTGCTGCTTTATGGCAGTTTGAAATTTCTCCATTATGCCGGCCTGATGAGTTTGCCTGGATGGGCCATTCCGCAACTGATCGTGATGATCATTACCGGAATTGTCGGCATTACCATTGGCCTTTTCATCTCAGCCATGGTGAAGACTTCTGAAATGGCGACGAGCCTCGTCCCGTTGATTCTGATTCCCCAAATTCTCTTTTCGGGGTTGGTGGGCGTGCCCCAGGGATGGTCAAAAGCGGTCGGCACCTTGATGCCTGCGACCTGGGCGTTCGACGAAATCAAACGCTGGTCCTGGCTCGACACGCTGGATGAGGAAGGTTCTTTCCCAGACGGCGCGAACGAGGGGCACGGTCTTTACAAGCACATCGAGGATGTCAACGATCAGAATATTAGCAAAGCGCGCCGCGACATCGAAGATTACAAAAAGACCGCAGAGAATAACAGCAGGAAGTTTGAAGAGGATATGAAGTCGTATATGCAGCAGGCGCCTTACAATCCAGGGCTGCAGCAGCCAAAGGCGCCCAGGCTGGGCGCAGTGCCTGAAGTTCCACCGGCAAAGAAAATCGACGAAGACCTGAGCAACTACATAAATTTCCTGCACCCGTGGGGGAATATTCTCTTCGATCCTGTCGTCTTGTTTTTCATGTTCTTTGTCCTGGTGATTTCGACGATCATTGCCTTGCGCGCGCAGGACATTTTGTAGCGTTGGGGCGCAGGTTCCTCGATGAAGATTTGATGCCCGCGCTCTTAACCACGCGCCGGCGCCGGCTTTCCGTAGATCATCAAATACAATTGGTTGGCCAGGGGAACATTGAGTGACTTAAGCGCTTTGTACTGCTCGACTGCGGCCTTCTTATTGCCGGTCTTCAGATAAGCGAAACCCAAATTGAAATATGCTCCCGCATAGTCTGGTTTAAGCTTGATTGCCTGTTGATGCGCCGCGATCGCTTCCTTCCATTTACCCAGGCTGCCATAGGCGTAACCCAGATTATTTTGCGCGGCCGGCCAATCCGGCTTCAGTTGAATAGTCTTTTGAAAGGAAGAGAGCGCTTGTTCTTTCTGACCGAGGCGACTGTAGGTGATTCCAATATTGAAATGAGGTTCTGATAAGCCCGGCTTCAATTGAATGGCTTTTTGCAACGGCTCAACTGCCGCAGTGAAAGTTCCGACGTTGTTGTAGGCCCAGCCAAGATTACTGTATGCCTCGGCGTAATCAGGCTTCAGTTGAATGGCTCGCTTAAAAGCGGCAATCGCTTCGTTCCAGCGTTTGCTCTTGCCCAGGGCGTAGCCCATGTTGTTATTGGCTTCGGCATCCTCCGGTTTAAGCCGCACAACTTGCTGATAAGTCACCGCCGCTTCGGGATAACGGCCCAGTTCGTCATATGTCAACGAGAGATTGCTTTGCGTCTCAACCAAATTTGGGTTGATCTGGACCGCATGCTTGTAAGCGTCCACGGCTTCAGTCAGTTTGTTCATCCGCCGATACGCATCACCGAGGTTGTTGTAACTTTCGGCATAATCCGGTTTGAGGCTGACGGCCTTCTGATAGGCGGCAACCGCATCCGGGTAATTATTCGCGTTGTACGCCGTCACACCTTGATCGTAATAGATCAAGCTCAGCGAGCCGCGCGTTTCAGGATCGTTCGGATCCAAAGAAAATGCTTTATTGAGCGCGTCGAACGCTTCAGTTGTTCGGGATGCCTTAAGACTGGCGATGCCCAGGGCGCGATACGCCGGAGCCCAATCTGCCTTCAAGGTAATCGCCTTATTCTCGGCGGCGATGGCGTCGACATAACGGCCAAGATTGAAATACGTTTCGCCAAGATTAAGATATGCCTCCGGGTAATCTGCGCGCTGGCGAATCGCCTGTTGATACGACTCAGACGCCTTCTGGTATTGACCGGCATCGAAATAGTCGTCGCCCTGCCGGTTGTAGCCTTCGGCATCCATTGCGGGTTTTACAGGGCCGCGAGGCTTGGCTGATGAATCATTTCGGGCGGTCTCAGTGCGAGAGGTTGAATCGCTATTGGAATTATTGCCCGTCCGACGATCGCCGGCCGGCCGGCCCTGGGAACGCGACGAACTCGCCGAGCGAGTCACAGTTTTCTTTTCGAGGGTTTTCGTTGCGTGGGGCCGATTCTGCGCCGGCGAGAAAATTCCTTTGCCGAATTTCGCTTCGATGTCGGAGCTTACCATCATCTCAGACGCACCGCCGCTAATATCCTGCGCGAACGACGCCACGCTGTTTGCGAATCCTGAAACGGCCGCAGCCAGAAAAAAGGTAGTTAAGCGCGAACAAAGCGAGTGTTGGGTCATTGTTTTTATACTCCGAATTGTATGACGACTGCCGCCCCGGGGAGCAGGTCTAACGGATCAGCTGTTGAAAAGTCTACTGTGAGCCACCGCTTGACCACAACCCTGAGAGCGTCCAGAGTAAGGCGGAGACCGGATGCGAAAAAGCAGGATACAGCTCCAGAACGCAGCATTTTTTGCGTTAATGATCGGGCTGGCCCAATCATTCATGGCCCAGGAATTCGAGCCCTCGCCGCCGGCCGATCGAACCCTGATTTATGTTCTCGATGATCAAAACAAGCTGGCGCCGCTCCGTTTCGAGCAAGGCCGGACGCCCTTGCGCGCGGATGTGGTTGCGAAAAGCGAGAAGCTTAGCTACATCGAAATCCAGGGCGAGCACTCTGCTACAGCCTTGAAAGCTGACGCGCGGCTGTTTCTTTTCACTAATGAGCGGCAGGGTACGCATCCGCCGTTTCTGGTTTGGCTTACTGGACATCGGGGCGCACGGCGAGTCACGGCCCTTACCCAGGCTGGAATGCGCGGCTTCGCCATCGCCTCCGAGGAGATTATCAAACCAACCGTTCGCGTATTGGCGCGTGATGGTGATATCGTATTCATGGAAGTTCGCCCGCGCACTTCGCTTGTGCCGGGAGAATATGCAATCATAGGCGACGATGTAACGCGCGTCGCAACGTTTCGGGTAACCGAAGCGTCACCATAATAATTCAGATGAGATCTAATCACGATGTCTTTATCTACGAATTCAAAAGCAGAAATTAATCGCCCGGGTTTCTGGACCGCGAGTCGCGTCATTCTGACATTAACCGTTGTGATTGCAATCAGCGCACTTGGTTTATCAAGTTGTAATTCCACGGACGATAGCAGCAAGAACGGAGCTGGAGTTGCCAGTTCAAATAGGCCGGTTAATCCCAATTCATCCGCGCCTAATACGAGCAATGCTCCGGCGGCAGTCATTTCATTACCTCAAACACTGCGGGACACAAAAGTTCAGACGCTTGATGGCCAGTCGCTAAGACTAGCTGACTATGCCGACAAGGTAATGGTGCTCAATATCTGGGCCACCTGGTGCGGGCCGTGCCAACTTGAAATGCCTGAACTGGTGAAAATGAATAACGAATACAAGTCGCGCGGCCTGGTCGTGCTTGGCCTGGCGACGACGTACAACGAACGGCAAGGTCAGGAGTACGTGAAGAATTTTGTTCGCGCAAAGGGCATTAACTACAAAATTGTTTGGGATGATGGAAGTCTGTCGGGTCCGTTGGTAAGATCTGTAAACGCGCAGAGCGTTATCCCCCAGAGTTTTGTGATCTCGCGCGACGGCCGCATCCTCAAACATTTTCAGGGCTTCAATCAGTACTCGACGCCCCCGGCCATGCGCCAGGCGGTTGAACAGGCTTTAAGCGAAAAAGGCTGAAGTACGTGCTCATACCGAGCTTACGACGATGAAATTCCCGCGACCATCAATCAGGAAAATGCGCTCTGCGCTTGCAGTAGCACTGACACTTTGGTGTGCGGGCGCAGGCTGCATGGTTGTGAGTTATGCTCACGGGACTGCGATGGGTGCTGAGCCGCGCACGCCTGCGGAAGCATCGAGCCTGGGGCAAGTCTCTGGCTCAATGAGTTCGCACTCCTGCTGCAAAGCCCATTACGCAGCGAAGCATAAGCCGATTTCCCAGAGACATTGGACCGTAGAATCGTCAGAAGTCGCTAATCAGATTGCGTTACCGGAAAATGCGGTCCCTTCCGGGGCGAACAGTTGCTGTCCGTTGACCAGCGGTTCTTTTGTTTCGACCGGGCGCGTGTCAGGTGACTCGAACATCTCTGTTCCTGCTGGTCCAGACAGTTTTTCTGCCAAGCTTAACAATGTGCAGCTGGCTCCTCGCGATTACCCGCTGCGCTTGCTCAATCAGGAACAAACCTACCTGCGCTGTTGTTCATTCCTAATCTAGAAGTCTGCCTGCTTTAAGACCAGCCGCCCATTGCTGGCGGTTTTCGACGGGGTATCAGTGTGTTCACTGATACCAGGCAATAATCTTCTCAAGGAGAAAAATCGAGATGAAAAGTTATCGAGGATTTATTATGGGCCTCGTCCTGGGTTTGGCAACCGCGTTTGCCACGCTTGGTCTGGCCCAGAACGCAACTCAAACCGACCCTAACAAAACAAAGGAATCATGTTGCGCAATGGCGTCTTGCTGTTGTTGCGGCGGCGATTCGTGCGCGATGAAAGATGGCTCGCAAAACAAATCGGGCAAGCACGAATGCTGCTGCGGCGATTCATGCAACATGAAAGACATGAAAGACATGAAGAACAAGCCGCAGTAAGGCTGGGGTAACATTCTTTCAAGTCTAATTAACCGGGCGCGGCGCTCATTCAGGTTGCGCCCGGTCTTGGCACTTATTATTTGCAGCAATCGATAAAGAGGTAGTAATCATGAAGAAAGCCGTCAGACGACTGAAAATTGAATTGCTTGGCGTCTTAGTGGCGTCGTTCCTTGCTGGCGGTCCGGCGATCTACTCGCGTAATCAGAGCCAAGACATGTCCAACATGCCGGGGATGAGTAAGCCAAACGCGAAGTCCAAGTCAAAGGTGACAATACGAAAAAAGCGAAAGCCAGTGCGCAGGAGGCAGACTGCAAAGAAACACGACGTGAGCAATATGCCGGGTATGAACATGCCAGCAATGAAGATGCCTGGGACGCAAAGACGTAAGGCAGCGCCGCGCAGGAAGAAAACACCGGCACAAAAGAACTCCGCAAACAAGAACCAAATGGACAACATGCCGGGGATGAAAATGCCTATGCAGCCTTCGTCGCCGAAACAATCCGCAGCACCGCAGCCCTCCCCTCGGCAGATGCAGATGAACATGCCCGGCATGCAAATGCCACAGGCATCACCTTCGGCGTCGCCCCAGACCCAGATGAAAATGCCCGCCATGATGCCGAATTCTTCGCCAAGTCCGCAAGGTTCTCCTGAACAGAAGATGAATATGCCAATGCCGATGGCGAGCCCTTCACCGGGCCAGATGGGCGGAATGAAAGGCACGGAAGGGATGCCGGGAATAGGCTCAATGAATATGGGTCCACTAATGGTCATGAATGGAAATGACATGGGAGTTCGCATCGGATCAAGTGATAAGAACGTGATGCCGATGGGCGCGATGGGATCGGGAACATCATGGCAGCCTTCGTCCGGAGCCATGCACATGCATTACAAAGTCACGGGCAGTTGGCTGCTCATGTTCCATTACAACATTGTCGCCGGCGTAAATACTCAGGGAGGTTCGCGCGGCGTGACGAAACTTGAATCGGCGAATTGGTTTATGCCGATGGCCTATCACAAGTTGGGCAAAGGTACACTGCAACTGCGCGGCATGTTCAGCGCTGAGCCATTCACTTTTCCGCAGGGAGGTTCAGCGCTGCTCTTTCAGACAGGGGAAACCTATAAAGGTCAGCCATTGATCGATAAACAGCATCCGCACGATCTTTTCATGGAATTGTCGGCGCAGTACACATTGCCTGTGGGTGAACGCGGGACGTGGTTTACCTACTTCGGTTATCCGGGCGAGCCGGCTCTTGGCCCGGTTGCATTCATGCATCGCGCGTCGGCGTCAGAAAATCCTTCGGCGACGCTTGCGCATCATTTGCAGGATTCGACGCACATCAGCTTTGGCGTGTTTACGACGGGATTCACTTATCGCTGGTTCAAGTTGGAAGGATCGATCTTCAACGGGCGCGAACCGGACGAGAACCGTTACGATTTTGATTCGCACAAATGGAACTCGCGTTCGGCGCGGCTATGGTTCATGCCGACCAAGAATTGGGCGATGCAGGTAAGCTATGGATTTTTGCGCAGTCCCGAGAATCAGGAACCCGATGTGGATATTCGCCGCGCCACAGCTTCGGTGCAGTACAACAGGCCATTTCATCGCGGCAACTTGGCTTCAGCGTTAATCTGGGGGCGCAACCACAACAGGGCGCCCGGGGAGATCCACAATCTCAACGGCTACACTGCGGAATCTACCGTGAACTTCCTGGATAAGAATTATCTGTACACGCGGCTTGAGCTTGTGGACAAAGACGAGTTATTGCGCCCAACAGATCGCGCGCTCCTGGGAATTAGTCAGGATCATCCTTCCTTTCGCATCGGCGCATATACGTTTGGAGGCGCCCGGGACATTTGGAATACAGACAAAGTCTCGATGGCAATCGGCAGCGATATAACCTTCTATTCAAAGCCGCTGATTCTCGATTCAGTTTACGGTCAGCATCCTGTTTCATATCGGATCTTTGTCCGTCTTCGTCCAAGCAAGATGAAGATGAGCAAAATGCAGGGACACGGACAGATCTCCACGCCGTAGTGAGGAAATGCTGCCGTCGGTATCTTGACACCTATTACAACTTTTCAATAGAGTGGGAAGTGGTCATGAGGACAAGACTCACATCTTTGGTGCTCTTATCGATTCTGGCGGGCGGCGCACTGGCTGGCGCTCCTCTCCATTCCAACGAGCAATCATGCAGCATGGCCGGCGCGATGCGCGAGATGGATTGCTGCAAGGCTGCGCTGAGCAGAAGCAACACACCCCAAGTCGCCAGTGCTCGCCTGTGTTGTTCGCTGAACTGTTCACAGAATGGAACGACGCCAGCGAATGGAGTTAAAGTTCAACCAAAAATGCAGCCATCTCTTTCGGGGCATATGATCGGCGCGCAGGCTATTCCGCCTCCGGTATTGTTGCTGCGCTATACCAGCCATTCTCACAGTCCACCCATCGATTCACATCCCGCCTACATTCGTCATCTCGCGCTTCTGATCTAATTCCAATCAGGTCGTAGTGTGTCTTCTTGCGGTTTCGAGAGAAGCTGCGAGCGCGCCTGCGCATGCGTGTGCCTTGCGCGCGAGAAACCGACTCTCTTTGACTAATTGGAGGTTAGAGGCATGAAGAAATCTGTAATCGCTATCCTAATTGCCCTAAGTGTTGTTCTTGTTATCGCCGTAGCGTGTGGTTCGAAGACGGGAACAAGCGGCAGTGTTCCGACAGGCAAGACGATTAGAGCCGCTCCAGTAGGAAATCTAACGGCAACACTATCGAATGATAGCGGTGCGCTTAAGCACGGCAATCAGGAAGTAATGCTTTCGCTTACCGACGCGTCAGGCAAGCCGGTCGATGTGGGCGCGGTGTCGCTGGCCTTTCACATGGACCAGATGGGCGCCATGTCCGCGATGAATGACGCCGTGGCGTTGACGACGACCGACACGCCCGGAATCTATCGCGGTAAAGTCGATATCGAAGTGGCTGGCGAGTGGCAAGTCCAGCTTGCTTACGAAGGTCCGTCGGGAAAAGGCAAGACCTCGTTTAGCGTGACGGCGCAATGATTTTGGAGTGCGGTGGCAATCCCGATTCATCGGGAGACACCGCTTGGATTCCCTCTCCCATTGGGAGAGGGTTAGGGTGAGGGTGCGCAGCATAGTGCCGTCGCCGCTTCCCTCTGCCAGCGCACTCCGAAGGTAAACAATGATCCATCGTCTCATCGAACTTAGTCTGCGCAATCGCGGCCTGGTGATCGCATTGTATCTGGGTCTGGCGGCCTGGGGTTACTGGGCTTTACTGCGGACGCCGATCGATGCGATCCCCGATCTCTCAGAGAACCAGGTGATCGTTTTTACGGATTGGACCGGTCGGTCGCCGCAGGAAGTGGAAGATCAGGTTACCTATCCGCTTGTCACGAACCTTCAGGGTCTACCCGGCGTGCGCGTTGTGCGGGCAAGCTCAGCGTTCGGTTTCTCGATGATCAACATCATCTTTGAGGATAACGTCGATTTGTATTGGGCTCGGACGCGCGTGCTTGAGCGTTTGAATCTTGTTGCGAAGCAGTTGCCTGAGGGCGTCACTCCCACGCTCGGCCCGGACGCGACCGGCGTCGGACAGGTTTTCTGGTACACGCTCGAAAGTGATCAAATGAATCTGCGCGACCTGCGTACTCTGCAAGATTGGTTCGTGCGCTATCAATTGAACTCGGTGCCAGGAGTTGCGGAAGTCGCTAGCGTCGGCGGTTACGTGCAGCAGTACCAGATCGATGTCGATCCAAACAGGCTACGCTCATATTCCCTTCCACTTTCGACGGTCGTCGAAGCTGTAGAGCGCTCAAACAATAACGTCGGCGGCAACGTCGTCGAGCAAGCCGGACAATGGTCAGTGGTGCGCGGCATTGGTCTCATCCAGTCGGTTGCCGATGTTGAGAATATTGTGCTGACCGCGCCAAACGGGATTCCGATTTACGTTAAGAACGTCGCCAATGTGAAGCTCGGAAACGCGTTTCGCACAGGCGTTTTGGATAAGAACGGCAAAGAAGCGGTTGGCGGTGTAGTCATTGCGCGTTACGGCGTGAACACACTCGAAGTCATCGATGCCGTCAAACAGAAGATCGCTGCAATCCAAGCAGGACTACCGCGGGGCGTGCGCGTCGTTCCCTTTTACGATCGGACGCAACTGATTCAACGGGCTACGCACACACTCAAGCGCGCACTCATTGAAGAACTTATCCTTGTGACGCTGGCGCACATCATATTCCTTGCGCACCTCCGCTCAATTCTGATTGTCACGATTCCGCTACCGCTGGCAGTGCTGCTTGCGTTCCTTTTCATGTACTACATGGGCATTAGCTCAAACCTGATGTCACTGTCAGGCATTGCGATCGCCATCGGCGTCCTGGTAGATGCGGGGATCGTCGTCACAGAGAATGCCTTTCGCTTTATCGAACAACGCAAGGTTGATCCAAAAGATCGGCCACTCATTTGGAAGACGGTTTTGGAGTCTACGCGGCTGGTCGGACGTCCGATCTTCTTCTCAATGGCGATTATTATCCTCGCGTTCATCCCAGTCTTCTCACTTACGGGGGAAGAAGGAAAGCTGTTTCATCCGCTCGCGTTCACCAAAACCTTTGCGATGGTGGCCGCGACGATTATCGCCGTCACTCTTGTGCCGATTCTCTGCACTCTGCTCTTGCGCGGCAAGTTTCACCCCGAACAAGCAAATCCAGTGATGCGAGGTCTCCACTTCATCTACCGCCCCGTTCTGCGCTTCGCGCTGAATCACCGCGTGTTGACGGTTGCGGCTGCGCTTCTTCTATTCGCCGGTGCCCTCTTCGTCGCTGCCGGCATCGGCAAGGAGTTCATGCCGCCATTGAACGAAGGCGATCTGATGTACATGCCGGTGACTGATCCGGCAATCTCGATTGATGAAGCTCGGAATATCTTGAGCAAGCAGGATGAAGTGTTGAAGAGCTTCCCTGAGGTCGAGTATGCGGTTGGCAAAGCCGGGCGCGCGGAAACGTCCACTGATCCCGCGCCGGTGAACATGAACGAAACCATTGTGCACTTGAAACCGCCGGAACAGTGGCCCTCAGGCATGACGCGCGAATCCTTAATTGCGGAAATGGACGAGAGGTTGCGTTTTCCCGGAGTGACGAACATCTGGACACAGCCAATCAAAAACCGCATCGACATGCTCTCGACCGGCATACGTTCACAGGTGGGCATCAAGATTTTCGGAAACGATCTAAAGACGCTGGAAGATCTCTCGCGCAAGGTTGCGGATGTGATGCGCAACTTGTCGGGTGCAAAGGATGTCTATCCCGAACAGATCAGTGGTGCGCCATACATCGATATCAAGATCAATCGCACGGCGGCTGCCCGTTATGGCATTGACGAGAGAACGATCGAGGACGCAATCGAGAAAGGGATCGGCGAAACGAACCTGTCAGTGACCATTGAAGGTCGCCGGCGCTTTCCCGTGCGTGTGCGCTACGCGCCGGAGTTTCGCGGCAGTCCTGAGGCGCTCTCGCAGATTCCGATCACTTCACCAAATGGCGCGCCGATTCCTTTGGCGCAATTGGCTGGCATCACCTCGGTACAAGGTCCAACGATGATTTCCAGCGAGAACGGTTTGCTGCGTGGAACAGTACTACTCAACGTTCGCGGACGCGATGTGGGTAGTTTCGTTGACGAAGCTAAGAACGCAATCGCTCGACAAGTGCAAATGCCCGCCGGTTATTACATCGAGTGGAGCGGCGAGTACGAAAATCAACAGCGCGCCCGCAGCCGTTTGCTGATCGTAATACCTATTGTCCTGATAATCATTTTTGCGCTGCTCTATATCACGTATCACTCCGCACTCGAGGCTGCGCATGTTTTGCTGGCTGTTCCGTTCGCGCTGACGGGCGGCGTCTATTTGCTCTGGCTGTTGGGATACAACTTTTCAGTCGCAGTTTGGGTTGGGTTCATTGCCTTGTTTGGTACGGCGGTACAGACCGCTGTCGTCATGGTGATTTATCTGAACGAAGCAGTGGAACGGAAACGGCAGGAGTTAGGACAACTCAACCGCGCTTCGTTGATGGCCGCGGTTACCGAAGGTGCAGTTCTCCGTCTTCGACCGAAGGTAATGACCGTTTCAACCGTAGTCGCATCGCTAATCCCGATCATGTGGAGTACGAGCGCCGGATCGGAAGTCATGAAACCTCTCGCTACGCCCGTGCTGGGCGGGATGGTGTCGAGCCTGCTGCACGTGCTGATTGTGACGCCGGTGATTTTCTTTTGGATTCACGAGCGCAAGTTGAAAAATCAAAGCGCAGTTCCCGAAAACAGCAAAGAAACCGTTGAAAGGGGTGAAGGAGATGGCTGAGAGACAGTAAGAAAGGTTGTGGCGATCTTCCTCTGCGGCATGAACATGATGCGCGGACAATTGATCGTTCAATAGAAATGTTTCCTCGACCTTACAAGAAAGCATCGCTGTTTTGCGTCGCTCTACTGTTGCTGGCGCAAATGCAATTGAGTGCGCAGGCGCAAACGCCGATATCAGTCGAAAAGCAGTCTGCCTCGTCGTCGCGCTACCATGATCAGAAAACAGGACTGACGGCTGACGATTTGGTTGCCTATGCTCTGGCGCACAACCTCGAATTGGAGGCGATGCGAAAAGAGATCGACGCGGCAAGAGCGCTGGTTAAGCAGACGCGCCTGCACGCGAATCCAAAGCTTGATCTCAGCGTTTCCCAAAACGTCACCGGCACTGATCGCAACATTGATGCGGACGCTATGCTGCCTTTGGAACTAGGTGGTCGTCGCGCGGCTCGCATCGCCGTCGCGGAACGTCAAGTCGAAGTGCGTGAGCATGAATTCGGAAATCGTGAAAGGTTGCTGGCGGCTGAAGTGCGGATGAAGTTCGCGGACACGCTCGCCCAAATACTCAAGCTTTCACTGACCGATGAACTGGTCGAGTCCAATCAGCAAAGTTTCAATCTCGTCGCGGCGCGCGTATTAGAAGGTGCTACCCCGCCGCTCGAACAGAACATGGTTCTCGTTGAGCTTAATCGCCTGAAGTCAATGCGCGAGAGTGCCGAAGGCAAAGTTGAGGTCGCGATGCTGGCACTAAGAAATCTCATCGGCATGTCACCGGAAGAACCCTTGCGTTTGCGCGGCAACTTCGACAATCTAATTGACCAACTACCAACGGTTTCAGAAACAACTGAGCGAGCCCTCCATGATCGTGCTGATTTACTTGCAGCCCGTTCCGCTGAGAACGTCGCTCTGGCTCAAATTGAGCAGGCGCGTTCTGAGGGCCGACTGGACGCAAGTCTCTTAGCCGGATACGAGCACATGATATTTGGTTTTCCGGTGAAGGGGTTTGACGATGTAGGGCGATTGCAGCCAGTCCAGGGCGGTTTCAATTATTTCAAGTTCGGCATCTCGCTGGATGTGCCGGTACGGAACAAGAATCAAGGCGCGGTCGAAGCAGCGGTCGCGGAGTCGGATGCAGCCAAGCGACGCCGAGAGTTTGCGGAATTACTGGTCAGACATGATGTTGCGACGGCGTATGCGCAATACGAACGCGCGGCGCGCGCGATGGAGATCTTCCGCGTCGGCGTCCAACAGCAGGCGAGAGCCAACCTCGATGTTGTAAGACAGACTTATGAATTGGGTTCAAAGACCCTGTTGGATTACCTTGGCGAGCAACGTAGGTTCATCGAATTCGAAAACGATTTCGTTGACGCGCAACTCGCGGTCTATAACGCTCGCGTGGATATCCTAAAGGCAACCGCATCACCGGAGTTGATAAAACGATGAACGATAATCCTGAAATATCGCGCGAAACCGAAACAGGTGTGGCGACAACCAAAGTCCAGACGAACAGGCCGATTGTCGTGGCGGTCGTTGCGGTGATTGCGATGGTTGGTGTTGCGTTCGTGGCTTGGCTGCTGTGGCCGGGAAAGGCTGGTAAGCCAGTACCGGCTCCGCGCTCGGTCTCATTCGAAGAATCTCAAAGCCAGCAAGCCATGAGCGGTGACCAGAAACTCACTCTATCGCCTGAACAGGTACAGCGGGCCGGATTGAAGATCGAAACAGTTGGTGAAAGGCCGTCTGCCGAAGCGACAGGCCAGATGACTACGGGAATCGTGCAACCAAACATTTACAAAGAAACGCCGGTGGCATCCCTTGTCGGCGGCATTGTCAGAAGTGTCAACGCTCAATTGGGCCAGAATGTGAGACGCGGACAACAGGTCGCCGTAGTTTTCAGTAACGAACTGGCCGAAGCTCAATCAAAGTATTTGGCGGCGCTCGCCGCGCTCGATGAACATCACCGTCATCATACACGAACCGTAAAGCTCGTTGAGATTGGCGCGGCCAATAGAGAAGAATTGGAAATGGCGAACACAAAGTTAAGAGACGCGGAATCGAATGTCGCAAATATCCGCCAGAAGTTATTGTTGCTGGGACTCTCATCACAGCGAGTAAGCTCGCTCAACTCTGCGTCTCAAGTAAGCTCCGAAGTGACCGTACCTTCGCCTTCAAGTGGTACGGTCACAAGCCGAACGGTCAACCCCGGTGAAGTGATCGAAGCCAACAAGGAATTGATCCGAGTAACCGATCTTTCAACTGTTTGGGTCGTCGGCCAAGTCTATGAGAAAGACTTGGCAATGATTCATGTGGGAAGCGGCGCGAACATAACCACAGAGACTTATCCCAACCGGACGTTTCGTGGCCGCGTTTCTTACGTAGATCCAAAGATCGATCAAGCAACCCGGACCGCACAGGTACGCATTGAACTCGCGAATCACGGAGAGATGTTCAAGATTGGCATGTACGTGAATGTCGGATTTGCGACGTTAGGCGCAGCGGAAAAGACGATGGCTGTCGTTCCGAAGGACGCCGTGCAAACAATCGGCACTCAGCAATTTGTCTTTGTTACAACAGACAAACCCAATGAGTACATCCTGCGTCCTGTTAAACTCGGACCGGAAAGCAATGGATTCTATCCAGTGATAGAAGGAATAAATATAGGCGAGCGAATTGTTGTCCAGGGAAGTTTTCTGCTGCGGGCAGAATGGCTGAAACAACATCCTATCTAGTAGACTGACCGTCTTTGATAATCTCTACCGACATCACTGGAATCGCTCACGCTGTGTGGGCATCGCTCTCGATGGCGTTTGCCATGTTCTGGGAGATTCTGTGGGCACTAATTCTGGGGTTCAGCCTGTCGGCGGTGGTGCAGGCGGTCGTCTCAAAGCGCGAGATGACGAAGCTGCTGCCGGACGACTCGGGAGAATCGATTTCGATCGCGTGCGGTTTGGGCGCCGCGTCGTCGTCGTGTTCGTATGCGGCGGTAGCGCTGGCGCGTTCAATTTTCCGCAAAGGCGCGAACTTCACCGCGGCGATGGCGTTTCAATTTGCCTCGACGAATCTGGTGATCGAGCTCGGCATAATCATGATTGTGCTGATGGGTTGGCAGTTTGCGCTGGCGGAATTTGTCGGCGGGCCGATCATGATCATCATCCTGGTATTGCTCTTCAAGGCCTTTCTTACGCCGCAACTGGTCGACGCTGCGCGCCGGCAAGCCGACAAAGGCATCAAGGGAATCATGGAAGGTCACGCGGAGATGGACATGGCGGTGACGGACGGACCGTTGCTCAAGCGAATGTTTTCCCGGAACGGAAAAACCGCGATCAGTCATTACTTTGTGATGGACTGGCACGCCCTCTGGAAAGACATTGTAGTTGGACTTTTGCTGGCCGGCGTCTTAGCGGCAACGGTACCTAATAATTTTTGGCAGGGTTTCTTTTTCGTTTCCCATCCGCTCTTTGGGAAGTTGTGGGGGCCGCTGGTTGGCCCGCTGGTGGCAATTCTGTCATTCGTCTGTTCAATCGGGAATGTGCCTTTGGCCGCGGTTCTTTGGAATGGCGGGATCAGTTTCGGAGGAGTAGTCGCATTCGTCTTTGCTGACCTCATCGTCCTGCCGATCCTGGATATTTATCGCAAGTATTACGGAATCAAGATGAGCGCTTTTCTGTTTACAACGTTTTACGCCGCTATGGTTGGGGCGGCATTGATAGTCGAATTCCTATTTGATGTCCTCGGCCTAATACCGACGAATCGCGCCGCAAAGCTTGTCGAAGCATCCATTAGTTTCAACTACACGACCATCCTTAATATTGTCTTTTCGGTAGTCGCCCTGCTGCTCTTGATCAGATTTTTCCGCAGCGGCGGACCCGCGATGTTAAGAATGATGAACGGCACTGAACATCATCACGAACATATGCATCATGGCCATGACTCTCACGCTCATCGTGGCTCTGGAAGTGATACGACGCATCATTGCGAGCATTGAAAAACCACAAAGGCGAATCAGGGTTTCCTGATCGCAATGATTTTCAAACCGCCGATGCCGTTTTCAATTGTGAATTCGATTCGGTCGCCCGTCTTGATTCCCTCCAGCAATGCAGCCTCCTTCACGTGAAATTCCATCGTCATTGCCGGCATCAGGTCCGGAATATCCTCGTGCTCTATCTCGATTGAAGGTCGTTTCGCGTCGATTGACTTGACCACACCTCGGGCACGGTAGGTTGTCGTTTCGACGGCTGCGGCCGGGCCGGATTGTTTCACTGACCTTTGATCGCGACACGCGGCAAAACCGGGAATTGCGAGGGCGATGATAAGAACTGCGCTCGGTAGTCTCACGTTACTGTTTCTTAGGCAGGCAATTCCACGAGTACGGAAATTGATTCAGCAATGACTCTTGAGATGTGGCCCTTGCCCGTTGTGTCTTCGACCAGGAGTAGACTGCCCGCCGCAAAGCGGCGAGTTTCGCCGTCGCTCGCGGTGACTTCCCATTCTCCGTTGAGGACGACGAAAAAATTACGGCCTGCAGAGGGATGCCAATCGCTCGACCATCCTGCCGGCGCCGACATAAATCCAAATTGACTCGCCGGCTTCAATTTAGAAACATTTAGCGGCGGAGACGAGGCAGCAAAAGTAGTCGGGCTCAAACTAACGGTCACATCTTCGAAATGCGATTCGCCGTAATCGTCTGCATACAATCGCGTGTATTCCATAAGCAGATCTACGCGACCTCTCGCGGCACCTCGCTTAAAAGCGCCAGTATGTTTCCCTCTGAATCGCGAAAATCGGCCAGCCAGAGATCGTAGGCAGGCATCGGGGCCACCAGATGGGGCTTGACGATAAATTCGACGCCACGCGCCGCGAGCAGTTCATAGGACGCCTGGATATCGCGAACTTTGTAGTAAATAACCGAGGCAGGATGATCAATTTCCTCCCGGTCGGCAATCCCCACCAGGAGCCTGATGCCGCCGCAGTCAAAGAACGCCATGTTCGGCGGGGCCTGGAAAAGGAACTTCATTCCCAGCGTGTCGCGATAAAAAGCGATCGCGCGCTCAAAGTCCTTCGCATTGACAAGAATTTGGGCAATCGAAGATAGGCCAGGATCGGCGGGCGCCACAGTAGCCATAATTCCCTCCCTGTAGTTGACTGAAGCGACTTCCGTATAACATGAGCCCTGGCGTATTATCAACAGTCTTTCGGGATAAGCACTCCAATGGAAAGAATCCTGCGCGGTTCAGCTTTAGTCATCGTACTCCTGTTTGTTTCCGGTTTTGGCGAATGCTATAAACCGGTAACCAAGAGTTCGCTGCCGGCGCATATCAAGACCGTCGCAGTTCCCGCATTTCAAAATGATGCCCTCCAATTCAAGATCGAACACCGCTTTACCGATGCGGTAATCAAAGAATTGATCCGCCGCGGGCATGGCCTGCGCGTACAAAGTGAACGCCAAGGCGCCGACGCGGTGATCGATGGAGTTGTCAAGAGCTTCAATTTTTCCGGCGTGCTGCTGGATGATCAGGGCCGGGCCAGAGTCTTTGAGGTAACAATCGTCGCGGCGGTAACGGTCCGCGACCAGCACGAGAACCGGGTGCTTTACGATAACCAGAACTTTGTTTTCCGTGGCGAGTACGAGTTCGCTAACGATCCGCGCAACTTTTTCCACGAAGAAGATCCGGCCGTCCAACGCATGGCGCGGAACTTTGCTGAGTCGATTGTGTCCACCTTGATTAATGGCTTCGGAGTAATGGAAGACAAGTGAGTAACAATGCGTCAGAGGGTGTTTCAGTCTTCCCCTCTTTTTGGGAGAGGATTAAGGGAAGACCTGACCGTGTAAACCCTGTCCCGACCCTCTGTCGCCGACCGATGCCCCTATTTGACCGCTGCGCTTGAAACTATGCCCCTTCGCGACCTAAAGGATCTCTCCCTATCTCTGCAACAGGGTAAAATCGAACCAATCTATTTTCTTTTCGGCCCGGAGACTTATCTTCGCGATCAAGCCACGCGCCTGATCACTGAAGAAGCATTACGCGGAACCCTGCTGCGCGAATTTAATGAAGCCTCATTTAATCTGCTCGCTGACGACGCGCGTTCGGCAATTTCGGCGGCCGAACAACTGCCGATGATGTCATCGCGCCGAGTAGTGCGGATCAGAAACCTCGCCAAACTCCGGGAAGCCGATGAAGAAGTCCTCTTGCGGTATATCGAGCGGCCGGTTGAATCGTCGGTCGTGATCTTTATTACTACCGATATCGACAAGCGAAAGAAACTGGCGAAGACCTTAATGCAGGGCGCGGCACTCGAATTTCAGCCGCTGAAGAATAACGAGCTTTCCGCCTGGGCGAGATCGCATCTGAAAAAGCTGCAGGCCGATATAGATCCGCTCGCCCTCACTCGCCTGATCGAATTAGTGGCGAGCGATCTTCACATGCTCAGTAACGAGCTGAACAAGTTGGCGGCGGCGGCATTGCCGGCGGGCAGGATTACTCTCGAGCTGGTTGAGGCACTCGCGACCCGCTCACGCGAACACCAGAACTACGAGCTTACAGATCAGATACTCGCGCGCAATGGAAAAGGGGCCCTGAAGATCTTGAGAGAATTGCTGGATGACGGAGTCGAGCCGGTGATGCTGATAGGCTTGATTGCCGGTACGTTTCGGCGTTTGGCTATAGCGAAGGACCTTCTTTCTCGCGGCGCGTCGGCAAGCGAAATTTTCAGCGAGGTGCGCATGCCATCTTTCAAACAGAGCGCTTATCTTTCGCTGTTAAGACGAGTTGACGCCGCGACGCTGGCGCAGAAAATACGACGCATTGCTGATGCGGATCTGGCGATCAAAACCTCCAAAGCTACTCCTCGCATGCAGGTAGAAATGCTGGTCTGCGAATTCCTGGTATGAATGTTGGGGTTCCCTGCGCGCGCACGGGAATGATTCCTGAAGCCGAAAGCGAGTTTCAGATTCTTGTCAGACAGAACCCTCGCTCTTTGGTTGCCAAGAAGCTTCTCAACCAAATCCAATCTTGGCAAGTGCGCTGAAACCCTGCTTTCTAATTCCCTACTGGCAAGTTCGTTTGCCAAGATCGCGGCTAGCACTAGCGTCCGCGCTGATGAGTCAGTACGCGCAGAGGCGGTAATCATCGCTTCTACTGGCATTTCTTGATTGGACGATTCAACTCAACTGTGAAGGGCATCGGGCGTGATGTCATTGGATTAGACCAAAGATAGCCTTTGTCTCTCCATTTCTCACCAAAAGCAATCGGCCTAGCTAGGTAATTCCAGGTAGCAACTACAACCTGGAGAAAATGAGTGCCTGGGCCAAGGCCGATTTTGAAAAGTGGTGAGCCGTCATTTACCGTGACTGAAAGCCGATCCTCAAACTCATACACGTTGCCGGGAGGTATTATGACGAAGCTTGACAGGTCAGCGGGGGCAGACTTGGGCGCGTCGAATAGATCATATCTTAGCTCTTGTTCGTATCGTTTGGTGGCCGCAGACTTGGGATCACGGCTTACCATGATATCTGCGATCAGAATACTCTTATCGAGAATGACGGCCGTGTCTCCCGTGTTTCTGAAAGTAAATCTCAACGTGAACCCCATGTCATGGGCTGAGCAAGAATGTTGTTCAACGATACCGGTGGCAAGCTCCAGTTGCGGCTTTCCATTCATTCGGTGGGCAAAGCTGCTGCGAGCGCTCTTCGTGATAACTGTCTGTGGGCAAACTGCGCTCGTGGAACTCAGCACCAGCAAGACTAATGGCAGCATAGACTTCATCTCTTCCTCCAAGGCAGTTAAAATATAAATCAGTACGGTGGCAACGTATCTCTTGGCTTGGCTTTCACTTCGGGAAAGCAGGCTTTCCATATCTTGTAATTGTTGATAATACCGTTCACCTTGCTGTGGCTAGGATCATCATTGTCGGTACCCTTGAAACCGTGTGCTTTGCCTTTATGCACGCCTTCATGAAGCTCTGCGAAAGCACGGGCTTGGGCCCCTGGCAGCGCGATCTCATATCCCTGCTTGCCGGAAGGGTCGGCCAAACCAAATGTCCAACTAGAGCCATTTGGTGTCAAGAACGCCCCGTTGGGATTAACATAATCTAAAGTTCCGGGCCCTACTATAGCTCCAGGATGTCCCTTGGAAGGCAGACTTCGATCAATGGTCCATGCTATTCCGTTGAGTGTTTGCGCTCCCTTAGCGGTGCCGCCAAATAACTTCGCACACGCCTCGTTTTGCAACCTCTTTAAAGCCTCGGCGTGTCCCGCACCGATTAGTTCTTCTTCGTCCGGTGTGGCACCGACCACTATGGGTTTTTGAATTCCCTGGAATCCAATCAACCTGTAGAGATTATCACCGACCCATAGTGCAAAGAAGCGTGAGAAACCTTGTGCTTCATACAGAGCCCGGTTGTTTCGGTCATAAAGTGTATCTGGGCTGCCAAAACCCCCATGAAGTCCGAAGCCAAAATCTCCCGGCGACGACAAGCCGGAATCACCATATACTACAGTGAAGCTCCCATCGGAATTCCAAATGACCCCGACAAGCTCCATGGCCAACCCGCTAGGATCGACGAAGTTCACCGGATCGTTTCCAGCGTAGTTGTAGGTGCTATCAAAAACATCGGGTTGGTTAAAGCCCGCGCTGCCGGAGGCATATTGTCGGTTGAGCGCGTAATCATTGCCCGTCTCGCTGTCGCGCTCATAGCTAGTAAATTTGACCTTGGTCTGCCCTGGGCTGGTGTCAGTCATGACTTCGCCAAAAGGCGCGGTTTGTTGCTGTGCGTTGACACTGCCGGACGCGTTAGTCACCAATCGCGTTGAGACTCGGTCCTGATGATGGTAATAGGCATCGCTACTCGTAGCTTCTGCGATAAGACGCGAGCCGAGATAGATAAAATCACGCCAACTGCCGTCCGATAGTTTTTCCGAGAGAACACCGCCACCGATGTTAACGTAGTAAGTTGTTCCGCCAGCATAGGTGCGACTCACCCTTTGCTGCGCAACATTATATGCGTAAGTGGCCGTTCCGGCTTGAGTCATGCGGTTCTCAGCATCGAAGACGTAACTGAAGACGCCATCGTTGCTCAAATTGCCTGCATTGTCGTAAGCATAGCCGGTGTTGTTGATATGATTGCCAGCATCGAAACCAAAGTTGGCAGTCGGACCTGAGCCGCCGCTACCAAGACTGCCGGCGCCGCCGCCGGTGAGCGTGCTGCCCGAGGGCGTGGCCCCAAACGACGAGCCGGTGAAGCCACTACCTGGATCAGTTTGAGACGTAGTGGACAGAGAATAATTCGAGCTCACGCCAACGTCCTTGGCCGTTAGCGTGATAGTCGAGCCTGAGACGCTGGCT
>Ga0070715_10000037_pt1 | contig 71762 bp, 48 predicted proteins | sample LARL111metaG_FD_71394 | JGI IMG/M metagenome (GOLD analysis project Ga0070715, IMG submission 71394) | Corn, switchgrass and miscanthus rhizosphere microbial communities from Kellogg Biological Station, Michigan, USA - LAR L11-1 metaG | ecosystem: Host-associated > Plants > Roots > Rhizosphere ... | reverse complement strand
TGTTTCGCGCCACCGGCTCTCGTCTCGTACTTGACTGACCGCAGCGCGCGATTCTTCCGCGGTGATGTCGTCAAGCCTCGTGCCAGACCCCCGGTCCTTTGAAGGACTGCAAAAGGTGTAAAACTCTGCGTGTTTCTGGCGAAAAGCGAGGCGGGGGGAATGACGAGTGATTAGTAATTGACAATTAGTGTCATCGCCGAGGTGACGGTTACTGTCAAGAAGAATATGCTCGTGCTTGAGGAATGCTGGTGCGAACCGTCTTCGTTCGCATACGCCGACGGAGTTCCCGAATTTCAGCCCAACGGGACACCCCGGGGGAACTCGATTAGTTCGTCAGATGTGGGCACTCTGAAAGGGATCCGCCCGGCAATCATTTTTCGCCGGCGCCGGCGGCGTGTTCTGAGAGATGCTCCGACTCGTCCGAGTCTTCCGCTCGCCGACGCGGATAGGGATCGGTAAGACGCCGGCGCGGAATCGTATCGCCACTACGCCGTTCGTCTCGCATCTGGGCCGTCAGTGATCGAATACCGTGCTTGTCGAGCAGATGGCGCAGCGAGCGCACCGACATTTTCAGCAACTCGGCGGCGTTCGTTTGACTTCCTTCGGTCCGGCGCAAGGCTTCGAGAACATACGTCTTTTCCATTTGGTCGAGGTGCGCGGTGAGATTCAGGCCGTCCGCGGGTAGATCAAACTCGGAAGCTACCCGGGTCTGGCTGTAATTCGTGATCTGGGCCGGCAGGCGCTCGGGTTGGATCGAATCACCCTTTTCCAGTGCCACAGCTCGTTCGATCGTGTGTTCCAGTTCACGAACATTTCCCGGCCAGGTATAGCCCTCCATCAAGCGCAGGGCGCTGTCGGTAATCGTGATGGCCCGACCAGTCTGCTCGCAGTACTTGTTGATGAAGTGCGCGCACAGTTCCGCGATGTCCGAGGCCCGCTCGCGTAAAGGCGGCAGTTCGATCGGAATTACCGAGATTCGATAAAAGAGATCTTCGCGAAAGGCGCCTTCTCTGACCAGCGCCGCCAGATCGCGGTTGGTCGCAGCGATGACGCGGGTATTGACTTCAATTTCTTCGTGCGCGCCGACGGGCCGAACTTTGCGCTCCTGCAAAACACGCAAAAGCTTTACCTGCATCGCGGTCGACATATCGCCGATCTCGTCGAGAAAAATCGTGCCCTGCTCCGCGGCTTCGAACAGGCCCTTGCGATTGGCCGTGGCGCCGGTGAACGAGCCTTTGATGTAACCAAACAGTTCGGACTCGAGCAGGGTCTCGGTGAAAGCGCCGCAATTAATCGAGACGAACGGTTTTTGCGCGCGCGGGCTGAGATCGTGAATGGCGCGCGCGACTAACTCTTTGCCGGTGCCGGATTCGCCTGTGATCAGAACGGTCGATTGCACTTCAGACACCGTCTCGATCATTTGATATACAGCCTGCATCCGCTCTGACCGGCCGATGATGTTATCCAGTTTTCCGCGCGCGCGCTGGCCCTTGATCAGTGCCTTGTTTTCATCCTGCAGCGCCTGCTTTTCTTTGACCAGCGAAATTTTTTGCAGTGCGCGCGCAACGATCTCTTTCAGAAGATCGTTGTCGAAAGGCTTCTGAATGAAGTCAAAGGCGCCGAGCAAAAAAGCTTCACGCGCGGCGTCGACGTTGGCAAACGCCGTCATCATGATGAATTCGAGATCGGGCCGAAGTTCGCGCGCTGCCCTCAGCAGCTCAATGCCGCCCATGTCCGGCATTTTTATGTCCGAAATTACTATATCGATCGGTTGCTGACGCAGGATAGCCATCGCGTCGCGCCCATTTTGCGCGTCGCGCAGGCTATGACCTTCTCGCTGGAAGAGATGCGTCAGGAATTGACGCATGCTTAGTTCGTCGTCGACGATGAGAATGCTTGCCATAATCAAAAGATCATTTTCCATTCATCAATTGACAGGTTTCGCGAATGACCAATGAAAAGTGTCAAATGAGAAATGGAAAATGCTCTGTCTATTACAACTGACTAGTAACTTCCCGCCACTGCCTCTTGCCGTTCCGCCGGCAGCTCAATCGTAATCATTGTCCCTTCCCCCAGCCGGCTGCGGACGTTAATTGTACCACTGTGGTCGCGAATTATCTGGTAGACGATCGAGAGGCCCAGGCCCGTACTGCCGGTCGTGGACGAGAATGGTTCGAACAGCCTTTCAACCTGTTCGGCAGTCATCCCGCAACCGGTGTCGGTGAATGACAGACGCGCGCGACCATTTCCGGCGCGCTCGAGCGACGCGCGCAGCATCCCTTCGTCGGGCATGGCTTTCAGCGCATTCCGAGCGACGTTCCAGAACACTTGCCGCAACTGCTCCTCGTCTCCTTTTACGATGATTGGTTCAACCGGCAGATCCAGCTCCAGGCGATGCCGCGCACTCACTTCTGAGCTGTTGCTGAGTAACTTGAATGTGTCTTGTACCAAAACGGCTGGATCCACGTCGTTCATTTGCGCCGGGCGCGGCCGTGCATAACTCAGATAATCCGCGACGATCTTATTTAGCCGGTCAGATTCGCGCAGGATAATTTCCATCAACTGCGCTTGCTCGGAATTTCCTTCCATTTCGGCGCGTAACATCTGGATCGAGCCGCGCATCGCCGCGAGCGGATTTCTAATCTCATGCGCGATCGATGCGGCCAGGCGGCCCACGGCGGCCAGGCGATCCTGACGACGGGATGTTTCTTCCAGCGATCGAATCTCGGTCAGGTCCTGAAAGGTAATCACCATGCCGCTTGTTTCACCTGGTTCACCAAAAAGCGGCGAGACGGTGAAGCCCAATCTCAACACCAGGCCATTTGGCGTCAGACAATCGGCCTCGAAACGCGGGCTGGCATGTCCCTCAGCCGCCGCGCGCATTGAGTCGGCAATGCGCTCAGTCATATCGCCGAAGAAAATTGATGCATCCTTGCCGCGTACGTCCGCGGCGTTGTAACCGGTAATCTCTTCGGCTGCGTTGTTAAAAGTGTAGATCCTTCTCTGCAGGTCAGTGGTAATGACCCCCGACCGGATCGATTCGACAATTCGTTCGTGCAGCGCTCGCAGGTTTACCAGCGATTGAGTTGCGGCCGCCAACTGCACGTCTGATCGCGATTGCCGCTCGGCCAGGCGAGCGGCCAACAGTCCGACAATCAAAAACGAAACGTCTGACAAGCCGACGGATTGAATTTTGTTTGCGATCTCGGCAGATGCGACGATGACGCTGCCGCCCAATCCAAGCAAGGGTCCGATGGCGCAGGCGTTGAAAGCCGTGGCTGATCCGATTGAGGTAATCATCGCGCCCCGCGGTCCGACAAAAAAACTGCTGACTGAAATAATGACAATATACAACGCAGAGTAGGGCGAATGAATATCCCCGGTAATCCAAACCAGCCAGGTCACCAGAACGACGTCAAAGAAAAATTGAATGCGGGCCTGGAGTAGAAGATTCTTCAAGAGCAGGCGCGCCGCTGTGTAGATCGCCGTGAGACCGGCGACGGCCAGCAGAATCATCGTCACGTTGAGGGAGTTCGAAGAAGCACGTAATATCGCGCCATGGGTCCAAAGGAGGCCGGCGATAAGCAGACAGATTACCGTTGAGACTCGGCCCAGGATCAACCACCACAGCCGCCTGCCGAGCTCGGCTTTCCTGGATCGTGTTGCGGGCGCCATGGTATCGGAAGCGTATCACAATTTGGTGAAGCGTTTGCGAGTGTTTTGTGGTGATGAGATACCGGCCGCTCAGGGTCGTTTCAGGAGATTGCGAGACTGTTTGAACCTGCTATATTGCAAACATCAAATCGGCCAAAGAGCCTATCCCCGGAGAAGGGAACGCGCTGTGAGATCAGGCCTCGAAACCAATGCCGGAAAATCTTAGCCCAGGCGTTTACATTCAAGAGATCGCCGGCGGTCGTCACCCGACCGCCGGTGTCAGCACTTCCAATACGGCGTTCATCGATGTCTTCAAGCAGGGACCCGTCGATACGGCCACCAAAGTCAAAAGCTTCACAGAATTTGAGCAGGTATTTGGTGGTTTGGACGAGGAGAGTGATGCGAGCTACGCCCTCCAGCAATATTTTCCCAACGGCGGCAAGGTGGCTTTTGTCGTTCGCGTTAATGTTGCAACCGCCGAGGCAATCATTGGCGACAGCCTGGCCAAAACCGGAATGCATGCGCTTGATGGAGTCGCGCCCGAAATCTTCAACCTCATGTGCATCCCTGCGGCGGCCAAATTAGATCCGGCGGATTTCACGAAAGTCATATTAATTGCCGAAGTTGACCTGGGGCAGGCCTGTCAGTGGTCATCACGATCACGCGCCGGAAAACCGTCTGGCCTCGAACCCGAACTGCTGCTGATCTTCTCCCACTCTTCACGCGTCAAGACCGAAATAGGAGACAATTGTTTTGCTGCCAGCGCTGCGTTAATCCCCGGCAACTCTTTCGCCAACCAAGCGTCGAAATCTCGCATCACGTCGGCAAGCTCACGCGCGATCGCGTCCGTGCGTTGAACCTGCGTCTGCGCGGGACGCCCCTCGAAGTTGATCACGTTGCCGTAGAGGTCGGCGAGGTTTTCGCGCAAACGCTCTTCACCGGTGATCATGCCGCCTTCTTTGGTCGCGACAATCTTCTTCCGCAGTTCATCGACCTGTGCAGAAGCGTCATGCAGCCGCTTCGCCAGCGGATCGCCTGCCGGCAGATTCGCGTCGCGGGCGTCCAATGCCAGGCGCACACCATTTATTCGATCGACGGCGTAGGTCATGTCGCCGAGTTCGCTGTAAAGCTTCAACGCCAGATCGAACTGCGCTTTGCGATCGAGGGCGGTGTGTTTTGAACGCGGATCAGAAGTGACCTCGAGTTTAGTAGTGTAGACGTTCTTGTCCTTGGTCATTCTCACGGTATAGGTGCCGGGGAGCACGCGCGGACCGAATGCTGCGCCAAACGCGGCGCTGGCGGCGGTGGGAACTCTTGGAGCTTTCAAACGCATTGACCAGGTTGCGCGATTGAGCCCACGTCGTTTGCTGGTGGGAATTGTCGTCAGGACTTTTCCTGCCGGATCGAGGATCTCAATCTTCAAATCACCGAAGATGTGACGCTTCTGTTGATAATAAGTAATCACGGCTTCATCCGTGGGGTTGGGCCCGGAGAAAGCAGCGTCACCGTTTACCCAGCCACCGCCGGCCGAAATACGTTGGACGGACGGTCGCGCTTCGACGAAGGCTGCTTCTTTGGCGAGCATGTCCGGCGTCAGCGCGCGCAAAGGCGTAATGTCATCGATGATCCAAATGCCGCGGCCATGTGTGGCAATCACCAGGTCATGATCGCGCGGATGAATAGCGAGATCGCGCACGGCTACGTTTGGAAACTCGCCGCCTTTGTACTGCGCCCACTGCCTGCCGCCATCGAGTGAAATCCAGAGACCAAGCTCAGTCCCGACGAATAAAAGATTCCGGTTGACCAAATCTTCCTTGACGACGTGAGCATAACCGCGCACCGGACTGGTCGGCGCAACTATCTGCGTCCACGTCTGGCCAAAATCAGACGTCTTGTAAACATAAGGCCGCATGTCACCAAACGTGTGCAGGTCGAACGTCGCATACGCCGTGCCTTGATCGAAGTGCCCCGCGTCGATCGTTGTTACCCACGCATTCTTTGGCAAACCCTTAATATTGCTGACCACGTTCTTCCAGGTCTTGCCGCTATCGCGCGTTACTTGGACGTTGCCGTCGTCGGTGCCGACCCAGATCAGATTCGGGTTCTTCGGCGATTCGCAGATCGCAAAGATTGTGGTGTGCATTTCGGCGGAAGAGTTATCGACAGTTACGCCGCCGGATTGTTCCTGCTTCTGTTTTAACAGATCGTTGGTTGTCAGATCAGGAGAGATGCGCTCCCACGTCTGACCATGATCGCGCGAGCGAAACAAAAACTGGGCCCCGATGTAGATCGTTCCTTTCTGAGTTGGACTCATATGAATCGGCGTGTTCCAGTTGTAGCGCAGCTTGCCTTCTTTGTATTGCGGCAGAGGCTGAATGCCGCGCGACTCGAGCGTCTTGCGATTTATTCGACCGATGTAACCACCCTGTGATTCGGCATACAGATAGTCGTTGTCGGAAGTATCGGCAAAGACCCAGAAGCCGTCGCCGCCGTAAACGTTCTCCCAACGATCGTTCGTAATGCCGCCGGGATAGGCTGAATCACCGATCCACGAACTGTTGTCCTGTAGTCCGCCATAGACGTGATAAGGCATGTCCATGTCGAGGCTGACGTGATAGAACTGCGAGATTGGAAGGTTGTTCGCTTTCCACCAGCGATTTCCGCCGTCATATGAATACCAGATGCCCCCGTCGTCGCCGGTAATCAGGTGATCGGTGTTGTTGGGATCGATCCAGACGTCGTGAAAATCGCCGTGCGCGCCACCGGAGATGTTGCTAAAACTCTCGCCCCCGTCATTGCTGGCGATTAAAGAACCGTCGGGCTTATAGACTTTATTCTCATCCTTCGGATCGACTATCACGTTTGCGAAATAGAATGGCCGCCAGAGCATGTTCTGACTGCGATCCAATGCCGTCCAGGTCTTGCCGCCATCGTTTGAGCGATACAGGCCATTCTTTGGAGGCACAGCCTCGATAAATGCATACACCACGTCCGGCTTTGAAGGCGCGACGGCGACGGCAATGCGTCCAAAGGGTTTGGAAGGAAGGCCTTTCGCGTTTACCTCGGTGAGTTCCGTCCAATTTGCGCCTCCGTCGGTGCTCTTGAACAAGCCGCTGGCGCTTGGTGCGTCCGGTCCATCGCCGCCGGAGCGAAACGTCCAGCCTTTGCGACGGAAATCCCAAAGGCCCGCATAAACTATTCTCGGATTCTTTTCGTCGATCGAAATCATCGAGCAACCAGTCGACAGGTTCGATCCTTTCAAAACCCTGTTCCAGTGGTTTCCGCCGTCAGTCGTTTTGTAGAGACCGCGCTCGTCACTGTCGCTCCAGAGCTTGCCCGGCACGCAAACGTATACGGTATTCGTGTTTTTCGGATCGACAATGATCTTCGCGATGCGTTCGGAATCTCTCAAACCCATGTTAGTCCAGTTCTCGCCGCCATCAGTGGACTTGTAAACGCCATCACCGATCGAAGTGCTGTTTCGCGTCCAGGCTTCGCCAGTTCCTACCCAGATCGTTTTCGGGTCTTTTGGATCGATGGTGATGGCGCCGATTGATTGCACGGGCTGCTTGTCAAAGACCGGCTTGAACGTTGTACCGCCGTTTACTGATTTCCAAACGCCGCCGCTGGCCGCGCCGATATAGACCGTCAAGCGCTGGCCCTCCTGCACGCCGTCGATCGAGGTGACCCGGCCACTCATCGTCGCCGAGCCAATATTGCGAGCGCCGAGACCGGAGATGGTTTCGGAATCGACTTTGATTGCAGGAGTCTGAGCGGCGACGGAATCGAGGAGAATAGAGCTAAGGGCGCCAGCGATCATGAAACAAATAAGTTTTCCGGTCATCGAATTATTCCTTTTTTCAGAGTGACCCACCGTCGGTCAACAGAAGAGCGGGCGCAAGTCCGCCTTCCCGACCTGAGAGGTCAACGAGATCGATTGGTCAATTCTTGTAGAATGGCTCTCAAGATCAGCTCGCTGAAAAACCGTTCATCGAACAGAAGCAGTCAAACTCAGGGTCAGGAAGTTGGGCTTGGCCCCACTACTTCCGTAAGAAATGCAACCAGAGTTAATCATTGAGTCTTAATTACCGGCATCCGGAAGCGGGTGTCGTCAATCGCCACGTTCGCTTCGATTTTGTCGTAGGTTATCTTGCTCTTGTCCTGGCTACCCTTGGTGTTTGTCTCAAAGGAGAATGGCAGATACCAACCATTGACTTCTTTGTAGTCTCCCAGCGCAGTTTCATACTCGCGTTCGGCGCCGCGGACCGTTCGCTTGGTATCGATCTTGATGGGGACATAATAGTCAGTGTCCAGATAGTAGAAATAAACGTCGCCGTTCGGCTTGGTTACTTTTAGCTTGAATGTGTCGGTCCCTTCGAACTGATCCATGCCTACGAACTCGACCTTGTTGCCCTTCTGTCTGTAATTGACCAGCGGCCCATCAAAGTCGGCATCTTCAAGGATGGATTTCGTCTCTTCTTCGCCCAGTGCTTCCGGATCTTTTTTGCCGCCCCACGGTTCGATCTTCCATCCGGTCTTACTGTCGTAGGCATTAATTCCCGTCATCCCCTGCAACGAGAATTCTTCGCGGACCATGTTTCCCCGTTTATTTTCCTGCACCACCACGGCCTCAAACCCACCTCCGCCGTTGAACTTTCCCGTGCGGCGCAGCGTGTTGACGGCCTGGATTTTTTCCATGCTTCCCACGGACTTCAGGTAGTGCGCGATTATGTCGTCAACTGTTTGGGCCGCAGCGGGCGCCGCAAATACCGCCAGCGCCACAAACAATAAGATGAGTTTACGCATAAATTTCCCCCTCGCGTCTGGGGCGAGTTTTTGGATCAACTAATACGGCCACGCGAGGCGGTAAGTTTACCTGAGGTCTTGATTTCATACGAACCGCAAAGATAGGCCGGCCGTGAAATCAACTTAGGCTCACGGTCGCAGCCAACCAGGAATTTGCGCAAGGGCGCGCGAAAGTTAAAACGAACGGGCAGGCCTTGATTTGATCATGCCACGTTAGTCTTGCCGCCATTCACGGGCGGCCAGGCCACTTTTTCAGTGAGGTCATCACGAACGAACGAATTACTGACGATATTCTCGGTTTTAGCAGTATGATTGGAGCGCGCGGTGTCTCGCGATTTGTTGGAGTGCCAAACATGTCGCCTGCAAATTCAGTGTTGCTCACGCGACAGAAGATGCTATAAAAGACACGAGCTAGTCTCCCCATGACCGACGCGACCGAAAAAAATCTGTCCCGCAGCGTCCGGCGTGTCTTTGCTGCCGACCTCGGCGGCACCCATCTGCGTGCCGCGACGGTCAGTGAAGATGGCCGGATTCATTTTCGCCATAAGCAAAAGACTCCGCGCGAGCGCGCCGAGGACATCGTTGGCGCGTTGGTTGAAGCGGCCCGAGAATGTGAAGAGCAGGAGGCCGCCGACGGAGGCCGAATAGAAATTGTTTCAGTTGTGGTTCCGGCCACACTTAAGATTGAAACCGGAGTCATTCTCAAAGCGCCGAATCTTCCATGCCTGGACGGTTTCCATTTGGCGGCCGCGCTTACCGACGCCCTGAAGCGACCAACAATCCTGGAAAACGATGCTAACGCTGCCGCCGTTGGTGAAATGTGGCAGGGAGCAGGTCGCGGACATCGCACAATTATCTGCGTCACTCTGGGAACTGGAGTTGGCGGGGGAATCATTCTGGATGGAAGACTATGGCGCGGCGTGAACGGCTCCGCGGCTGAAGTCGGTCACATGGGCGTCGATCCTTTTGGGGGCGTGCCCTGCACCTGCGGCAGTGAGGGCTGCCTTGAAGTCTATGCGTCCGCTACCGCGATTGTTCGAATGGCCCACGAAGGATTGGCCGCGCACCCCGAATCTGCTTTGCAGTCCGTTGAAGACCTTACTTCCGAAAAAATCTATTGCGCAGGTGTGGCGGGCGATGCCCTGGCTCTCGAAGTTTTCCGGCGCATGGGAACCTACCTGGGAGTTGGATTGGCGAGCCTTATAAACCTTTTGAATCCCGAAATGATTGTGATTGGCGGTGGCGTCGCAAACGGTTGGAACCTATTCGCAAAGCACATGATGCATGAAGTGAACGCCAGGGCGTTTCCTATTCCGGCAGCCCAGGTAAAGATCGTCGCGGCTGAATGCGGCGACGACGCCGGCTTGCTGGGCGCCGCCCACCTCGGGTTCAGCGCCAACTGCCGCTTGTCCGACAAGGCTTAGCTGTCAATGTCCGCCGGTCAAAGGGAAGTTTGCCGGACCTTCAATCTCAAACAACGAATCCTTTTTCCCACCCGAAGAGTTGTGATACAAGGTGTCCTCGGAGCGGAGAGCGAGACGATAGGTCCGCGGATCTTCTGCGTTCACTCAAACCTACAGTGCGGTAAGTCAAGCTCCTCGGGAACCTAAATGCCACAACTGAAAGTATCCAGGAGGGAACCCTATGGAAGACAAGTCTATACAAGCGGTCCGAGAAAAAACCCAGCGCCGCGCCGGCGCAGCCGGCGTTAGCAGAAGGAACTTTGTGAAAACGGCAGCGACCATCGCTGCGGTAGCGGCAAGCGTTCCCCTCGAACCTTTGCTTGGCGGAAAAGAGTCGGTTGCCGATGCCGCGAGCGGTAACAGCAGTTCAGCGAATCGCATGAATGACTGCTTCAATTACCGAAAGAACATGGCCCTGGCTGAGAGGAACAATGTTGGGACTCAAGCTGACAATGGCGATGCAGCAAGATTCTCGGATTTCAGCGGCAGTTACAGTAAAGCTTTGCTGCATGACAATCTGGGCGTGCCCAATGCGGCCGCGTGGCTGAGTCTGAGAAGTGCTTTCGCCTCCAGCAACCCGGTAGATTTCGCAAACATTATTGTGGGAACTCCGGGCGGTGGTGCGAATTCAAAATTGAATGGGCCACAGCTGGCGCTGGCATTTGATTTGGAAGGTCTCGACTCGCATGGAACAGTCATTCCGCCGGCGCCGAGCGTCGCCAGCGCACAGACTGCGGCGGAGCAGGTGGAGCACTACTGGGCCGCGCTGCTGGCCGATGTACCATTTACTGAATACGCGACGAATTCGTTGGCCGGCGAGGCTGTTGCCGACATGAATAACCTGTCCTTCCTCGGCAGCGCCGCCAATAATCAGTTTCCGTACCCGGTCACAAGGCAGAATCTTTTTCGCGGTCAGTTCGTAGCCGGCGACGGGAACGTCAAGGGGCCCTATGTCTCTCAGTTCATGATTCAGCCGACATCTTTTGGGGCTCAGCCGCTCGATCAGAAGTATCAGACGTTCCTACCTGTCGGCGGCGGCGGCAGCGATTACATGACCTTGGTAAGCGAGTATCAAACGATCCAAAACGGTGGCGACCCGGGGCGCAACCTGGCTTACGATCCTGTTTTTCGTTACGTTCGCAACGGTCGAGACCTGGCTGCCTACACGCGGGTGGATGTTCTCTACCAGGGTTACTTTGTCGCCTTTCTCGTTTTGGCCGGTTTGGGGGTGTCACCGAATCCCGGTAATCCGTACCTCGGTTCGCTGACGCAAAAAGCCTTTGGCACGCTCGGCGGTCCGGACGCGGCGGGCACACTTGCGGAAATGGCCACGCGCGCGCTCAAGGCTGCCTGGTTCCACAAATGGATCAAAGACCTGCGCATGCGGCCGGAAGAATACGGCGCGCTGGTGCACGCGCGGAAGACCAACGCCAGTCCGATGCCCCAGGCGGCCGCGGCTCTTCACAGCGACGTACTTAACTCAGCGGTGCTGCCGATCATTAACTCGAACTACGGCAGTTATCTGTTGCCCCAGGCGTTTCCGGAAGGGTCGCCCACCCATCCCTGTTATCCGACCGGCCACGGAACTGTCGGCGGCGCTTGCATCACCGTGCTGAAATTCTTTTTCAATGGGAGCCAGAAGATCCGACCGCTGCTGACCGGCGCCGGGCGGGAGGTGTACGAGCCGAGCACCGACGGTCTCTCGCTCAATACGTACACGGGCGCGGATCGGAACAGCCTGGACGTCAACGGCGAGCTGAACAAACTGGCGTACAACGTCTCGTTCGGACACGGGATTCATGCGGGTATACACTTCCGCAGCTCGACTTATTGGTCGATCCTTTTGGGCGAACAGGTCGCACTTAGCATCCTGCAGGACCGCGCCAAGTCGTATAACGAGCCGTTTACCTTCAACATCACGAAGTTCGATGGGACGACGGCCACGATCACTAACCAGTAAACGGAAGGATGGGGCGACCGGCAGGAATCCGGAAGGCCTCACCCATTTGCCCATTGACGAGCATAAGGGCCAGGCGTATACTGCGACCCAAACTTCGAGCCGGCGAAGGAATTCAAACAATATTGAGCGTTTCTCTCTTTCAAAAGAGAGAAGGGGGGGGTAATGTTATGAACTTTCAGTTTCAGAAGATTGCCACAGCTATTGCTTTATTCCTTACCTTTGCTGTGGTGCAGGTCTATGTGGGAGCCAGCTTCGCCGCGCCTAAGTCCAACTCGAGGGTTGGGGGAAGAACTCCGCAGACATTTGGCATACTGAAGACGAGGGACAATAAGCCGATCACCGTGAATGGCGCCAGCGCCCTTGACGGGGCGACGATTCCAAGCGGATCGACCATTGAAACTCCTGCCGGAGTCGGAGCAACAATCAATCTCGGGCCTTTAGGAACGTTGTGTATTTCGCCAAACACCAAACTTAGTTTGGAGTTTGACCGGCAGGGCAACGGCGGCAGTGTGCGCGTGGCACTGCAACAGGGCTGCGTCATTCTGCGAACTTTGAAGAATGTCAGTGGCGCGATTACGACGGCTCAAGGTAGCGCCGGCGTAATCGACGCGGCGACCGGTGGATCGATGGATGTTTGTCTTTCACCGGGTGCGACTGCACCAACCGTGAATCAGGGCGCGGCAGTCGATGCTGGAGCAGGCGCTTCGGCTCTCGATTGTGGTGGCGCCGCGGGCGCGGCTGCCATTCCGCCGGGTCCGATTCTGTCCGCTCGCACAGCGTTTATCATCGCCGGCGGCTCAACCGTATTTGGTGTGATATTCCCATTTCACGGCGAGAATCCGAGCGCGTCGGGTCTGTAATTCACTTAACCAGGCTAATTCCTCAAGGGGCGCGCATTAGGAAATTTGCTGCGCGCCTCTTGCTTTGCCCAGGAAGTCCGCGTATTCGTACACGTACGCGACAGGTCACAAAGCAAACATATGTCGCCCGTTAGTCGCTCCAGCGACCCAGTTCGGATTGCGCTTCGCTATCTGGCCGCCACCATTCTGGTAATTGTTCTGCTGGTTCTGATCTTGAACACTGGCCGCCAGGGAATAGGCAGCATGCTTAACGCCTCTGCCGCCAGGACTGGCGCGCTCGCGAATGCTGATCAGGCGGAACGCTATAGTCCAAGTAACCCACAAACGCATTACGTGAGGGGATCAATCCTTGGGGCCACAGGCGATTTGTCCGCGGCTGTTGACGAAATAAATCAGTCTGTTGCCGCGCGTCCTGAGGATTTTGGGCTTTGGCTAAGCCTGGCCCGAGCCCGTGAATTGAATGGAGAGACTGATGCGGCGATCGCTGCCGCGCGGCAGGCAATACCGCTGGCGCCTTACTATGTCGAGCCGCATTGGCAACTAGGTAATATTCTATTAAGGGCAGGTGAAAACGAAGAAGCCTTCAAAGAGCTCGGCCTCGCAGGCAACAGCAATCCAGATCTGCTGCCCGGCATAATTGGCCTGGCATGGCAGGTATCCAACGGTGATGTAGAGTTTGTCGAGCGCTCAATACAGCCGCGAACACCCGAAGCCTATCTGGCGCTTGGCCAATATTTCCGGCAAGGTAAGCAAGTCGATGCGGCAATTGACATGTTGACCGCGGCTGGAGATGCGGCAAAAGAAGAGCGTCAATCTTACGTTGGCGAGCTTGCCCGAACGAAACAATTCAAGAAAGCCGCGGCCCTATGGTCAGTCGATCACAAAATTCGTGTCGCTCCCGGAGTCTTAATTAATCCCGGATTCGAAGAGGAAACCAATCTGAATGAACCGGGGTTTGCCTGGCGCCTTGATCAGGAATCCCACAGCTTTCGTCTTTCGTTGGATCCTACTGATCCGCGAGAGGGGCGCCTTTGTCTGAAGATTGATTTTGCCGGCGATCTTGAGCCGGGTCTGCCAATACTCTCGCAGTTGATTTTAATTGAACCGGGAGCTCATTACCGTCTCCGTTTTGCGGCTCGTTCTGAGGCGATCGTTAGCGGAGCCATGCCCCGGGTCAACGTTGTCGAAGGTGAGTCGGCACAAATACTGGGAGAGCCCGCGGACTTCCCTCGCACTACGTCCGGTTGGCGCGAATACGCGATTGAATTTCAGCCGGGGCAATCCGCGACCGCAGTCGAGATCGCAGTCGGGCGTCAAGCCTGTGATAAACACCCCTGCCCAATCTTTGGGCATCTGTGGTTAGATAATTTTGTTCTGGAGAAGTTGTAATGCGAGGTTGTGCGGTGGATGAGGTCCAGCAGGGGTAATTTCGAATTGATCTACGGCTGCGGAACAACAATCGGCGTGTCATCGTCAACCGGATCTTCGCCCTCGTCCGCGTACAGTGAGTGCCCCCGAGTGGGCGAGCGCCGGATCCGAACCTTCAGTTCCTTATAAGCCTCTTTAACTTGCGCGATGTCACATGGTGTAGGCCGTTCCATATCGTTCGACACATTCATCGCCTTGAACTGGTTCATCAGCGTACTGCCCGATTCGCAGTTGTAGCAATCGAGCAGTCCCATGTTGTGACCCAGTTCATGGGCCATCGCATTCAGAATCGCCTTCGGATTAGTGAGATTCCGGTCGACGATGATGAGCGCGTAATTAATGATTTGATCGCTGTGTGCGCTGAAAACTCTCAGCTCAGTCGCATGGCGCTTTGACTTGTCAAAGACGGGCCCTCGCGTGACGGTAAGGCAATTGTCGCAAGAGGATTCATGCCTCGTGTCTCCCTGGTATTCAAACTTCACGCCGGAAGCCGTTAACTCAGAAACCTCGTTCCAGTTTTGCAGCGCGGTAAGTATGAAGGCTGTTTGCTCGGCGTTGAAATCCTCCGAACGAACGTACACTTTCACGTGAGCGTTCGCCGCCCATGTCCAAAAGCCGATCGCCGGCGCCTGATGACCTACCCTGCAGGGCCCGCTTACGACGCCGGCCCGCGTACTTACATTTCTGCCGCCAAATCCTACGAGCAGAGCGAGCAATGTTATTAGCAGAGAGCGTTTCATCTTTTTGTTACGAGTGCGAAATGCCGCCGGTGTGTTGCCAGTACAGACTAGCGCTGAGAACTGTCTGCGGTCCCCGCCCTTGATCTGCTTGCGCTTGATCTGGTCGAGGCGAGCTGCCTCTCTCGTTGATAGACATCGCGCACAGTCGCCAGGTCACAGCGTGAAGGGGTGATTAATCCATTGTCCTTGTTGACACCCGGAAAGCCGTTCATGATCGTCAGCTTCTTCTTGCAGGTCGTGCAGTCCCATAGTCCCATGCCATGGCCCAACTCATGGACCATGAAACCCTGTAGAGCTTTAGGATTCGTAATTCCGAAGTCAAGATCTATCCATGCCGAAACAAGCAAACGGCCGTCCTCTTCGCTCATCGGATGGAAGAACGCATAGTGATGTTTGTCCTGGTTGTAGACGTCTCGTCTTTCGACAGTCAGACAACTGCGGCAACTCATTCGGCCGGCGCTCTCGCCCGCGTCAGAGAAAGTGACTCCAGATGTGAGTTCCTCGCTCGCTGTTGACCAGGCTTTCATCGCCTCGACAACACTCGCGCGCTCTTCGGACGTAAACATGCTGCGGACGAAATAAACCTGTACTTGTGCGTCGGCGGGCCAGTGATAAGGACCGACAGGTGGCGCATTCCGATTTTCGTCACACGACTCCGTGCCAAGCGAGCGATTACTTACACCACCCGAAATGCTGCCGGAGGTTGCCGGCTTCATTGCCGGCGGTTCGCGCTTCAGTATGTCATTGCTGTCCGGCATAACGATGTTAATGCTGTTCGGCGAGGATTCAGTCTCATCCAGCGCCGGCTGGTCAATATCTTTGATCGTCAGCTTGCTGCCGAACACTTTGTAGTCGTAGTACCTAACTTTGATTCGGTAATGAACGTCCCGACCCGGGAAATGCAGGACATCGTCGGCCTCGGTCCGAACCGGAAAAGCCGGCGCGCCGTTAAGGGGCTGGCGCCAGGTCTCAAACAACGGGAAGCGCTGCTTGCCTTGCGGTTCCACGGTACCTTTAACTCTGATTACCTGAAAACTTACCGGATCGATCCAGACACGCCCGACAAAATAACGCTCGCTCATATGGTTCGGATCGGGCTCGACTGATGGTCTAACGTCTATGGCCATGACTTCCTGTGAATCAATCGTCATTCGGCCAACGTAAGTCAGGATGTATTTGTTGGCCTCAACCACGTCGATCCCCAGAAGCTGGCTGCTGGCCAGATCCTGAATGTCCTCTTTAGTGATTCGCATTTCGCGAATCGTTGACGCCGGGTGATACAGAACTCTTTCTATGCGCCTGCCCTTGTCATCAAAGATGAATTGAGAATTTCGAATGTATTCGCCGGTGACTTCACCGTTTGGGCCAATTGTCTGCAGCACGACGTCGCGTTTGAACGCATGCTGGTTTAGAGCGTCGCGTACCTCGGTTTCGGCGGCCACGAACCGCGTCACAATGGCGGCCGGGTCCGGCGCATCTACAGGCTCTGATTTGGCAAACCTGCCTGGGAAAAGGTTGTTTTCGCGAGTTTCGAGTAAGGCCGTTGAGCGTCCCTGTGAAAATCCGAAGCTGGTTGATGAGATTAAAATGAATAGCAAGCTAAAGGTCTTGCCGGCCCTGATCGCAAGTGAGAGCATCTTGATTCCTTCCTGGGTCACTCGCGCGGGACACACCAAGGTCCTGGAAATCTTTGGATTTCACTCTACGAGTGCCGAATTAAATGGGTGGGTTCTAAGAACTTGCGGGGCAGCGTGTTCTTGTTGAAGCGGTTTACTTCAACCCTTGGTTCGGCGGGAACTCTTGAGGAAGTCCCTACCGCACAACACAACTTACCATTTTGAGTAGCTGCACGTCAATACACTGTTGGCAAGCGTTGAACACTGCCCCTTTCCTATTTCGGGGAAAAGGAGCGTATTGCTCGTTTCATTCAATCGGTTTTGAGTGAGAAGAGACAGCGGAGAGCAGCCGGTTGGCCTGTGGAAAATTTCATTGACAGCAATGGTTCGATGGAATAAATTAGCTGCCCCTTTTCAGCTGGTAATCTGATTCGGCTCACGTGCGAGTAATATCGCGTTGGCCCCACGTGACTGAATCGATCAAGTCGGCGTCCCCCATTTGGGACTCGTCACGTCAGCCAGCGATGTCAAATGTTTTCGCCACGCAGGAAGTGAGGTCGCGAACATTTAGTTCGAAAGTTGGCCAGAGCGGTATGCGTGTCTCTTTCCGATTGTGATGCGCGCCGCGCTAACGTTGGGAAAAATCCTTTCAGTCTCGTTTCCAAAAACAATTCGGAGACATCTCTAACTTAGCCTGCGGGTCCATACACGCCCCAGAATCAAACCTGGCTCAAAAACAAATCTTACTGACGCGAATTGCGGTGTGTTTGAGATGGTTTATCTCAAATGCTCGGAGAAATATCGTCAAAGGTCTCAAACCAAGCAGGGGGATACATAGTCTAGATGGGGAGAAGTACTCGACAACGAAAACGCTAGCAGCACATTCGGCGCGCACAATAGCGCGGATCGTCCTGGCCGTTTCTGAATGCCGCCTCGCGAGAGAGGTTTCCCTTCGGGGTCCAGCATGAATCACCGACAGATACATGCAAGCGCCGAATACTGATTACACCGAGCTTTCCCTGATCATTGAACCGAACCAAAGGAATAAGGAAAGGATCAATCATGAGATTGGCGTCTACCATAATCAAAACTTGCTTAACCGGTCTGCTGTTAGTTTTTTGTGTGAGTGAATGCATCGCCCAGCAGGCTCCCGTCGTTTCGAACGACGGGGCGAGCAAGAAAGAAAAGGACGATGTCGCGGCGATCAGAGCCCAGGTATCTGCTGCCGATACTCGGTACCGAATTGGCCCCGGGGATGTGCTCGAGGTGCGCGTCGCCAGAGCGCCGGAACTTTCCCGCGACGCGGTGCGGGTCGACCAAAGCGGCATGATCCGGATGCCCATGCTCGACGTTGACATACCGGCCGCGTGCCTGACGGAATCTGAGCTGGCTGAAAACGTCGCGAAGCTCTACAAGAAATATAAGAACGATCCGCATGTCGAAGTGTTCGTCAAGGAATACCAATCTCAGCCCGTTGCAGTTATTGGCGCAGTACACGGACCAGCGCAGTTCAAGCTGCAACGACAGGTAAAACTGCTCGAGCTGTTGAGTCTGGTTGGCGGTCCTGCCGACAGTGCCGGGCAAACGATTCAAATTGTCCACGCCGGCGGAATGGCGCGCTGCGGCGAAAGCGGCGACGCGGTGCCGGCTGAGGACGCCGCGGCTTTTGTTACCTACAGACTGAACGACACTTTGAGGGGCGTCGCCGAGGCCAATCCGTTCGTCCAGCCGGGCGACATTGTTTCCGTACCCCAGGCCGATCAGATTTATGTCCTCGGCAACGTGCTCAAGCCGCAGGCGATTCCGATGAAAGAACCACTGACCGTGTCGCGCGCAATCGCCATCGCCGGCGGAGCTGCGCCGGCCAGCAAGAAGGACAGAGTGCGAATCATTCGCCAGGTTCCCGGCAGTACTCAGAAGCAGGAAATCTACGTCGATCTGCGAGCTATCGAAAAGAATAAAGCAGAGGACGTGGCCCTGCTGGCCAACGACGTTATCGATGTCCCGGCTTCCGGAGCCAAGACGCTGCTGCGCAGCCTGGTGGGAACGATTGTTCCGACAATGTCGCAACTGCCTGTCCGAGTTATTCCCTAACCATGCATCAGACTCAATTCAACATAGGAGATTGAGATGGACCCGAAAAAAACCGCGAAGGAGCCGTCCGAGCTGGCTCAGGCTTTAGAAGTAATTTCCAGCATCTCGAGGGGCTTTCCTTCACCCGTTCAACCAGAGACAAATGGATACCTCAATTATGGCCCGCCAAATAGGGGTGAGGAAGGCGTGCGATTGCGCGACATCTGGACGGCGATCAGTAAGCGTCGCTGGCTGATCCTGTTCATCGTCATGCTGATTACGACAACTACCGCCGTAATGCTCGCGCGCAAGCCCGATATCTATCTGGCGGAAACCGATGTTCAGGTCGACACTGAGGGTCCGGCGACGGGCATCAGTTCCGGGAAGGGTAATATCATTGTTGACACGGGATCGGATCCTACGTACTTCAATACGCAGTTGCAGATCATCACGAAACCGGGTCTGCTCCGACGAGTAGTAAAGACTCTCGATCTCGAACACAATCCGGATTTTCTGAGAGCGCAAGCCAACGACACAACCTGGCAGCGGCTCACGCGCACGTTTGGTTTTGGCGGGAACGCGACCGCAACTCAAACGGCCGCCCAGAAAGCAGACAACAACAAACTGTCGATCGACAAACAAGTTGCCTCAGCTACTTCGCCAGACGATTTGGAAGAGGCCGCGCGACTTGAACCGTATGTGAGCTCGCTTCAGGCAGGATTAAAAGTCGATCCCGTAAAAGAAGAGCGCTTGCAGTACACCGAGACGCGTTTGATTAGCATTAAGTTTACGCATGCCAATCCCCTGGTTGCCGCGAAAGTGGCCAACGCCGTGGCCAACGCGTTCGTGCTCTCGAATCTCGAACAGAAAACCCAATTCACCCACACTACGGGCGATTTTCTGCAACAGCGAATTGCGGAACTGCAATCGCAGATTCGCGCCGACGAAGAGCGCTTGATCAATTATGCCAAGGGGCACGAAATTCTCTCGCTCGACGCGGCCCAGAATACTGTCGTCGATCGATTATCGGGATTGAACAAGCAACTTCTCGAAGCCGAGAATGACCGCAAGATCGCCGAGGCAGCCTACCGAGTGGGTAAAGAGCCCGGTGCGACCGATGCTCTCGCAATGGAGGGGACAAAGACGCTGGAGGGAGAGCTTGTCAAGCTGAAACAACGACGCGCGCAATTGCTCGTGGATAACACGGAAGAATGGCCCGAGGTTAAAGAGGTCGAGAAACAAATTGCCGCACTCGAGAAAGACATTCAAGACTCGCGCGCGAAAGTTACGAGTACCCAGGCAAAGACGCTCGAGGCGCGTTATCACGAGGCTCTTCAGCGCGAGCAACAATTGCGCGCTTCTTTCGAAGAGCAACGGGGCGCGACGCGGACGCAGAACGAAGCAGCAATCAATTACAAGATCATTCAACAGGAAATCGACACCAACAAGAGTCTGCTCGATGGTCTGCTGCAGCGAGCCAAAGAGAACGATGTGGTTCTCGCAGGCACCCCCAACAACTTGCACGTCACCGATTATGCGACGCCCCCGCGAGTGCCGATTGGACCCAATCGACTTCAAGGCATCGTGCTCGCATTTCTTTTTTCACTCGGGTTCGGCGTCTGCCTGGCGACGATGCTTGAGTATCTGGACGATAGCATTCGCTCCAGCGACGACGTTCACAAACTGCTGCGCCTGCCGACGCTGGCCACCGTCCCGATGCTAAAAAATGGCGCGCGAAGGTTAGTGACCAGCGGCAGCACTTCATTGCAACTGCGCAATGGAAATGGACACCGGAACGGAAACGGAAAGGTAAATCCGGCGTTGCTCCTTGATCTTGATAACCGTTCGCCTTTGGCGGAGGCCTATCGACATTTGCGTACCTCCGTTTTGCTCTCCTCGGCAGGACGGGCGCCGAAAACGCTGGTTGTCACCTCCTGTGTGCCTGCCGAAGGCAAGACCACGACGTCGATCAATTTGGCGATGACGCTGGTGCAAACCGGCGCTCGCGTTTTGGTGATCGACGGGGATATGCGGCGGCCGAGCATCCACCGATCTTTCGGAGTCGAAAACAAACATGGTCTCAGCAACATCCTGTCGACCGATATGACGGAAGCAGAAATGCTGGCCTTCGTGCAACAGGAAAAAGAAAGCGGCCTTTATTTGCTCACCTCGGGACCGGTGCCGCCCAACCCGGCGGAATTGATCGGTTCGGATCAGATGCGCAAAGTGATTCTCGAGCTGGGCTCGACGTTCGACCATATCGTGATTGACTCGCCACCTGTCGCTTCGTTCACCGATGGCGTCTTGCTCGCAGCAATCGCCGATGGCGTCATCCTGGTAATTCACGCCAACGAATGTTCGCGCAAAGTGGTCCAGCGGGCACGCCAGGCGCTTATGGATGTCGGCGGCAAGGTTCTGGGTGTCGTGCTGAATCAGGTGAACCTGCGGTCGCCGGATTTTTACTACAGCTATCACTCTTATTCGAATTACCACAGCGATTCGGAATTCACCACGACCGCGCCGAGGGCGTAGGAACGCAGAGGTCGGAGCACTGAGTGAAGAATGGCAAGGTGCTCGGAGCTATGATCAAAAAGCCGATCGGCCTTTCTGACTTCTGATTTCTGATCTCTGACTTCTGTTTTATGTCTTCTCCTGAATTCATCATCTTCGGCGCCCCGGCAATCGATCGCGAAGAGATTGACGAGGTGGTTCGCTGCCTCGAATCAGGCTGGATTGGAACAGGACCGCGGGTCGCGCAGTTTGAAAAAGAATTCGCCGCGTACAAAAGCCATCCGTTTGCGGCGGCGGTCAGTTCCTGCACGGCCGCAATGCACCTGAGCGTTTTGGCCGCTGGCATTGGTGAAGGCGACGAAGTCATCACCACGCCGCTCACTTTCTGCGCCACAGTCAACGCGATCATTCATGCGGGCGGGACGCCGGTGCTGGCCGACGTCGATCCGCTGACGATGAACATCGACCCGGCCGAAGTCGAAACCCGCATCACTGCGAGCACCAAAGCAATTGTTCCGGTGCATTTCGCCGGACGCCCGGCCGACATGGATGCGCTTACCGACATTGCTTTTCGATACCGGTTGAAAATTATCGAGGATTGCGCGCACGCGATAGAAACCGAATATCATGGCCGGAAGGCGGGAACGTTCGGGGATTTCGGCTGCTTCAGTTTCTATGCCACGAAAAATGTCTCGACTGGTGAAGGTGGCATGGTGCTAACCCGCAATGAAGAACATCTCGCGCGAATCAAAATGCTGGCACTTCACGGCATGAGCAAGGATGCCTGGAAACGTTTCAGCGACGAGGGCTACAAACACTATTTCGTCGTCGAGACCGGTTTCAAATACAACATGATGGATTTGCAGGCGGCGCTCGGCATCCATCAGTTGCGGCGCGTTGAATCAAACTGGCGCCGTCGCGAACAGATTTGGAACCAATACAACGAAGCCTTTGCGCATTTGCCGGTGACGTTGCCGGCCGAGCCTGAACCCAACACCCGTCACGCATATCACCTGTACACGATCTTGATCGACGAAGCTGACGCGGGCATTACTCGCGATCAATTTCTCGATGCGATGACAGCCAACAATATCGGTGTTGGGGTTCATTATCTGAGTGTTCCTGAGCACCCTGTGTATCAGGAAAAGTTCGGTTGGCATCCGGAAGATTATCCGACCGCCACCCGCATCGGCCGACAGACAGTCAGCCTGCCGCTTTCGGCGAAATTAACCGACGCCGAAGTGGTAAGAGTGATCGAAGCGGTCAAAGTCGTGTTAAGAACAAAGAGCGAAGAGGTAAGACAAGCGGTCAAAGGGCAAGGGTCAAAAGGGAAACACGGAGACGAGCACAACCCAGATTCTGCGCTGGTCTCTTCCCCTTTGCCTCTTTCCCCTCTTCCCCTGGCGGCCATGCCGCCTTCAACGGACAAAGAGCAAGGGGCTACGAACGAGGAACGTGGGGTCTGCGGCCAACCATTCTCCGCGCTCCGCGCTTAGCCCCTTGCTGTTTGCCCCGAGACTCCTCGGCGGCCATCATAATGATAGCAGAAAGACAGAAATCAGCGGTCAGAGATTGGTGGTCAGCAGTTCGAAAAAGGGAAAGGGGGCAAGGGTAAGTAAGAGCTAGCGTGTTCCTTTGGCTTTTGCCCGAGTATCTCACACATGAATCCCGAATCGGCAATTTCAGACTCGCCCTTAGCGCTTAGCTCTTCGCCATCTGCCGCTGTGCCCACTCTTCGCATCGCGCCCTCGAAGGGCTGGGTTCCGCTCAAGCTCAATGAGCTTTGGGAATACCGCGAGCTGCTCTACTTTCTCGTCTGGCGCGACATCAAGGTGCGTTACAAACAGACCGTGCTCGGCGCGGCCTGGGCGATCATTCAACCGTTCTGCACGATGCTTATTTTCAGCCTCTTCTTTGGCCGTCTGGGCAAGATACCTTCCGATGGAATTCCTTATCCGATCTTTGCGTTTGCGGCCCTGGTTCCGTGGGGGTTTTTTGCAAACGGTCTCAGCCAGTCGTCGAATAGCCTTGTCGGCAGCTCGCATTTGATTACAAAGGTTTACTTTCCCCGGCTGATAGTGCCGCTGGGGGCAGTGTTTTCCGGCATCGTTGATTTTCTGGTGGCCTTCGCGGTGCTACTAGTCATGATGCTCTACTACGGCCTGCTGCCTTCGCTCAATATTCTGTGGTTGCCCTTATTTGTTTTGCTGGCATTGGTAACTTCCCTCGGCGTAGGGCTTTGGTTGTCTGCGCTGAACGTCGAGTATCGCGATGTGCGTTACGTCGTGCCGTTCATCACTCAGTTCTGGTTATTTGCAACGCCTATTGCCTACCCGAGCAGTTTGTTGCACGAACCATGGCGGACGATTTACGGATTGAATCCGATGGTGGGTGTGGTCGAAGGTTTTCGCTGGGCTTTGTTAGGAAGCAACAGCGCGCCGGGTCCGATTATTGCCGTCTCTTCAGGAGCTGCCATTCTGATTCTGGTTAGCGGCGCTTTTTATTTTCGCCGGATGGAAAAAACGTTCGCCGACATTGTGTGACGGTGTGAACCACTTGCGTTCTAGATTTCGCAACCTTGCCGTGCGGGCGCGACAAAACGTCTTGACCAGACGAATTCCCGGCGATACCCGCAAGCTGATAATTTTCCTCACGCCGAGTTGGGATCAGCCTTCGGGAGGGGTCTTCTCTATCGTGTCCCTTTATCAGGAATCTGTCCGGCTGCGAAAATGGCACGACGCTGAAGTCGTGCTGTGCGCGATCCCGGGCGAGCCGCCCCTGCTGAAGTACGAGTGGTTCGAGAATGACGACTGCATCCTTCGCCTGGACACGCTGCTCCACCAGTGCGATCAACTCGAGTCTTTGCTCATTCACATTCCTGAGCTCTTTGTAAATCAGGTCGCCGGCTGGCTGGCGTCGGAGTCGGCCTCGGCTCTGAAGAAGGTGAAGAATATTCACCTAAACGTAATGCTTCAGAACGTCGACCTGCTGCAGGGACAGAACATTTCCGGGCTCGGCAAATATGGAAAAGTAACCTGTACGACCGGGCATGTGGCTTACTCGAATGCGTCCATGCGGAAGAGGCTTGGGGTTCCGTTGCACCAGCTCCTGGTGTTTTATCGTCCGGAACAGTTTACGCGCCTGGCTTACGAAGAAAAGGAGCCAATCTTCGCTGTCTCTCACGATGACCATCCTCTTAAGGAGACGATCCTGAACAAGATCGCGACTGTATTTCCGGACTTAAACATACGAATTTTGGGCAATCTTAAATTCGACGAATATAAGGATCTGTTGCGACGGGCGAAGTGGTCGCTCACCTTTGGCGAGGGACTGGACGGTTATTTTGTTGAAACGGTATTCAGCGGCGGCATCTCGTTCGCGGTATTCAATGATCGGTTTTTCTCGCCGGAATTTGCGGCGCTCAAAACGGTTTACTCCAACTGGGACATTCTGGAGAAACAGATAACCAATGATCTCTCGACATTCGATCAGCCGGATCTTTACCGGGAGTGCTGGGAGGAAAGCTACAGTCTGTTGGCGAGCATCTACAATTCTCATGCATACCAGCGGAATCTGCGCGAGTTCTATCAGGAGAATTACACACTAGCGTGAAAGTCAGCGTTTGTATTCCGGTCTATAACGGCGCCCGGTATCTGGGTGAAGCAATCAATAGTGTCCTGAATCAGAGCTTTGCCGATTTCGAGCTGATCGTGATTGATGATTGCTCGACCGATCGAAGCGATCTGATCATTCGTTCATTCAACGATCAGAGGCTGCGATATGAACAAAACACAGTACGACTTGGCCTGGTGGAGAATTGGAACCGTTGCCTCAAGCTTTCAAACGGCGAATATGTCTGCATATTTCATCAGGACGATGTCATGGCGCCCGAGAACCTGGAGAAGAAGGTCCGCGCCCTGAATGCCGGCTCGCAAGTGGGGCTGGCATTCTCCGCCTACGAGGAAATCGATTCCGGCGGAAACTTAATCGGTAAGTTTCCGGTGGACGATTCCGATCGTGATCGCATTCAAAACGGTTTAAAGTCGTTCGAGCATTTGTTTTCCGGAATCAATATCATTGGTTGCCCGACCGTCGTGGCGCGAAGAGAATGCTACGACAAGCTGGGCGGATTTGATTCACGGCTTCCCTTAACTTGTGACTGGGAGATGTGGTTGAGAATCGCTTTGTTCTACCAGCTTGCTTACGTGGACGAACCTCTACTCAGGTATCGCTGGCATGATGGCAACGAAACGAACAGATTTGTAAATAATCTCGACGGCCTGAAACAGAACTTCCTGGCCAAGTCTTTCGTGCTCGACAAGTTTCCGCAGCAAATAACTCGCGAAAAGGAACTACGACGCAAAATCAAGCAGGAGTTCGCCGTCGAAGCAGTCGAACAGGCTTCTCACCAATATTCCGCCGGCCGCCATGAACTAGCGAAGGATTTGCTGAGGTTTTCTTTCCAGTTACATCCCGGGGTGATCACCAAAGAGCGGTTTATCCGGACCGTTGCTAACTTTTCAAAAGACTTCGCTCTTCATTCTTAGCGCAACTTATGTCTGAAATCGCGATCAAAGTGGAAGGTCTGGGAAAGCGCTATCGCATCGGCGCGAACCAGCAGGCGTATAAGACGCTCAAAGAGAAACTAACCGAGAAGGCGGCATCCCCTTTCCGCACCGCACTGCGTTTGCTAACCGGCAATGGCAATGGCAATGCGAAATTCGGAATTCGGAAATCGAAGCCGGAAATGATCTGGGCTCTCAAAGATGTCTCTTTCGAGATCAAACGCGGCGAAGTGGTGGGCATCATCGGGCGCAATGGAGCTGGAAAGAGCACGCTCTTGAAGGTTCTTTCGCGCATCACCGAACCCACCGAAGGCTATGCGGACATCCATGGACGCGTCGGGTCGCTGCTCGAAGTCGGGACCGGATTTCAGCCGGAACTAACCGGGCGCGAAAATATCTTTCTCAACGGTTCCATTCTCGGAATGAAGCACGCCGAAATCAAAAAGAAGTTCGACGAGATGGTCGCTTTTGCCGAAATCGAAAAGTTCATCGATACGCCCGTCAAGCACTATTCGAGCGGCATGTACGTGCGCCTGGCATTTGCCGTCGCCGCGCATCTGGATCCGGAGATTTTGCTGGTTGACGAAGTGCTGGCGGTCGGTGACGCCGCATTCCAGAAAAAGTGCCTGGGCAAGATGGGTGATGTTGCGAAGGAAGGGCGGACGGTTTTGTTTGTGAGTCACAACATGGCCGCGGTTGAAAATCTTTGCGATCGGGCAATTCTTCTCGACCATGGAAAAGTCGGTTTTGTCGGTAACGTGGATGATTGCATCGCGACGTACCTGGACTCAGGTGTAATTTCCCATATGGGTGATGTTGATCTGAGTACGCATCCGACGCGGCGCCGCGGCGCGTTGCCCTTGTTGAAACGGGTGCGGCTGCTCGATGCTGACGGAAATGTGAAGGATCGGTTCCATTGCGGCGAGGCGATGAAAATTGAATTCACTTTGGATCCGCTGATGAAACTCAACGCGCCCCAGTTGGGGATTGGCGTCGACGATTGGATGGGAAGCCGAATTTTCAGCATCACTACCTATTTCTCGGACTCTGAGCTGCCTGCTTTGGAACGCGCTTGCAAAGTAGTTTGTCACCTTGACGAGATTCCTTTGGCCCCGGGGCGATATACGCTCTCGCTGAGCGCCGGCACGTCTCACAACATGCTAATGGATGCATTGGATAACGCCATGTCTTTCGACATCGATTTAGTCGACTATTTTGGTAACGGCCGAATTCCCGACCCAACCCTGGGCAGAGTTTTGCTGCGCTCGCGTTGGAATGCGGTTGAAGAAGTCGATACGGGCCTGCTGGCCGAGGCCGTTGTTTAGCCACCGGGCCGCGATTCATTATGAGCGGATTGCCAGAGACAAGAGTCAGGTTCGATTACGGTCATTATCTTGATTCCGTCCAGGACGCGGAGAGTGTCAGGAAAAATCTCACCGCCTTTGTTTCATTCTTTGATGGTTGTAAGCGGGTGCTTGACCTGGGATGCGGTACCGGCCAGTTTTTGAAGCTCTTACTTGACTCCGGTATTGAAGCAACCGGCGTGGACGAGGACGCACTGGCGGTTAAGCAGGCAGAAACATCAGGCCTGCGAGTAATCCAAAATGACGTGCTGAAGTATCTCAGCGAGACGGACGAAGACTTCGACGGCGTCTTCTGTTCCCACCTGGTTGAGCATCTACCCTTTGAGTCTCTGGTCGAGCTCGTCGAGGGCATCGCGCGAGTGCTCAAACCGGGCGGTATCGTGGTGATGGCATTTCCTAATCCCGAGAGTTTGGACATGCAACTGTTTCACTTCTGGTTGGATCCGCAACACGTGCGTTTTTATCATCCGACTTTGCTGGAGGCAATGTTACGGCACTACGGAATTGCAGTTGAGAAGCGGCTGTTTCGGAATTGGCGCACTAAAGAAAGCTGGATGCATTCAAACGGCAGTTCCCAGTCGAATCAGATCGGGACCAATGGCGGAATAGTGCGAAAGATTGGCAAGCGTTTAAAACAGACGCTCGGAATTACGCGACTCGAAGACGAAGTCGATTATCTGGTCCGATTGAAAAAGATTGGCGAAGAAGCCGTGATCATCGGGCGCAAAAGTTGATTATTACGCAGTTGCCGAAACACGAGCACAATTCTGAATTATCCTCGGCGTCTGAAAGGCGAGTGGCGATTGTCCTGGTTAACTGGAACAGCTCTGAAGATACGCTCGCGTGCGTCGAGTCCCTCGGAAAGATCGAAGACCAGTCCTTTCAAATAGTAATTGTAGACAACGCGTCGCAGGCAGCGGATTACGCGGCCTTGAGTGGCGGGTGCACCGGCGAGGTGCTCTTAAGACAAAAGCGAAATCTGGGTTTTGCCGGCGGTTGCAATGTTGGCATCCGCTGGGCGCTGCAAAGCGGATTTGAATATGTTTGGCTGCTGAATAACGACACTGAAGTGGCGCCTGAATCACTCGGTGAGTTACTTGGCGTGATGGAGAGCGATGCGCGCACCGGCATCGCCGGCGGAGTCCTGTATTACGCAAACGATCCCGGGCGCATTCAGATGGCCGGTGGTTTTATTAATCGCGAGACGGGGCGCGGCGGAATGCTGGGCTTGAACGAATTGGATGAGGGGCAGTTTCAAGGAGTCTTTGATGTCGAATACGTTTCGGGTGGAATGTTGTTGGCCAGGACCGAAGCGATCCGCGAAGTTGGCTTACTGGATGAACGCTTTTTCATGTATTACGAAGATACCGACTGGGGAATGCGCATGTGCGCGCGCAATTGGCGCGTCGTGACCGTGGCCGCGGCGAAAGCCTGGCACAAGGACAAAGCCACCGCCGGAAGCCGCAAACCGTATTTCATCCAGCACGGGTATTTCATGTTTTTGTATAAGAACTTTCGTCGCAACTTGCCTCATGCGTTGCGCGTGTACGCACGGCACTACGTGCGACCGCACCTCGAGCGTCGCCAGTGGCGTCTGGTCTGGGAAGACGCGCGAGTTTACTTCAGATTCGTTTCGCGTCTCGCTTTTGTCAAAGCGAATGTCCACCCATGAATTGCCGTCCCGCAACTTTCATCAAATCAAGATTGGCTTATTAACTTGCTTTCCATCTGTTTCGTTTCTCAGGAGTATCCGGAAGAAACCGGTTGGGGTGGTATCGGCACCTACACCTACGAGATGGCCCACGGCCTGGCGCGCGCCGGCCACAAAGTTATCGTTCTCTCCCGCGCTCTCATCGAGCCAGGCCATAAGATCGAAACCGATAATGTTGAAGTTTATCGAATCCTGCCTTCACTGAACGTTGATTCGGTGCCGGTAGTGTGGCGCTTGAATCGTTGGTGGGAAGGTTATCGGCTGGCAGTGGCGATTAAGTTGCGAGAGATCATGCGTGAGCGAGAGATCGATGTGCTTGAGAGTCCCGAGCTTCACGCCGAGCCGCTCTTGTTTTCTACTCTGCACTCCCATCCGCCTTTGGTGGTTCGCTTGCATTCCGGGAGCCGGGTCCTTTCAGGCTTCGAATCGAATCTCCCGAATCAAGTGAAACTGAACCGGCGAGCCGAAAATTGGCTAATAAGAAAAGCGACGCACGTTACGGCGCCGAGCCGGGCGCTGCGAGATTCGCTTAATGGCGAGCGCGGCAATCGCCCGCTGACTGTGATACCAAATCCGGTTGATATCGATCACTTCAAACCTGGTTTGGATGCAAGCGATTCCGGCGCCGCGCCGAATATTCTGTGCGTGGGCCGGCCGCGTTTGCTCAAAGGGATCCATGTTTTGGCCAGGGCGATCCCACAAGTTTGGAACGAGATTCCCGAGGCGACCTTCACATTTGTGCCGGCGCCGATGGGAAAAAGTGGCGGCTCACCGCGGTCAGCGTACCAGGAGTTCCTCGGAGAATTAATTGAGGATCCGAGAGTTCGGATTACCGAACCCGTGTCGCGCGCCGAGATGCCTGATATTTATCGCGACGCCACGTTGTGCGTCGTCCCATCGCTCTGGGAAGGCTTTGGATACGTGGCGGCCGAGGCAATGGCCTGCGGAGTACCCGTAATCGCCAGCCGGACGAGCGGACTGGCAGAGATAGTAGACGACGGCGAGTCCGGACTTCTGTTTGAAACTGAAAACTCAAACGAGCTGGAGCAGGCGATGGTGAAACTAATCCAAGATGACGAGCGGCGCTCACAGATCGCCAGCGCGGCGCGACAACGAATAGTCGAGAAATTTGCCGGCGCACTCATCACATCACAGATGGCGAATCTGTATTCGCAAATCGCGCTTGAAGAGAGAGCCTAATGGAATCGAATGCTCTACCTGCCGATGGTTTAGACCTGACTGTGAAGGCGGAGGGTACCAGGGTTTCGTTTAAGAAGCGCATTCTTACGCTGCTCATCATCGGATTCTCTATGGCCTTGTCCGTAGAGGCAGGAGCTCGCCTGATTCTTCGGCACCAGGAGCCGGAAGAAGTCGTGCCGGCGTCGATCGGCCGTTTCGATGAAAAGCTGGGCTGGGCGCTGAGGCCTCTCGCGCATGGGACGTCGAAGCGAACTGGCTACGAAATCGATTATCGGATCAATTCTCTCGGCTTGCGGAACCGGGAGACTCCATACAAGAAGCCGGAAGGCGTTTTTCGAATAGTGCTCGTTGGCGATTCAAGAACGTTCGGTTGGGGAGTACCTCTTGAAAAGCATTTTTCTACTCTCCTTGAAGGGTATTTTAAGGAGGTGGAAGTCATAAACATGGGCGTGAGCGGCTTCGGAGTAGATCAAGAACTGTTGTTTCTGGATTCCGAAGGATTCCGCTACGAGCCCAATCTGGTGATCGCTTATGTTGCTCATTATGGAGATAACCGACATATGCACAGCGAGCGCTGGGGCAATGGTAAGCCGCAGTTCAAATTGATCGACGGTAAACTCACACTGACTAGCTCGCCGGTCGTGCAAAGAAAAATTGAACCCACCAGATTCGGCAGATTGAATGCCTGGCTCAGTGAACACAGCGCCACGTACAGAATCCTCCGAGCCGGGCTGACAAGTTCGCAGAACCAGGAGGACGGGGCCACCCTTCAGGCCAGTGAAGATGAAAAGGATTTGCAGAATCCAGCCTTCAGGGCCGAGCTTAACGACGTTGGCGAGGCTATCGTCTACCAGATGAACGAAGATGCGGGGAAACATGGAGCTGAGTTTGTACTGGTAACCCAAATCGAAGAGTTGAACCAGGCAGCTTTGAAGAAAAGGATTTTCTCGCTCGACGTCCTCGAGGCGTTGTCCAACGATAGATTTGTTTTATCCGCGCCATTGGGACATATAAACGAATCCGGAAACGGAGTTCTTGCCTGGGAAATCGCCAACTTCCTGAAGGCCAATAAGCTGATACCAACAAGCCATCTTCGCACTCCCGGGAACTCCAACTTATGACCCAGACCGGCCGCTGAAGAGAATGACCGCACCAACAGAACCTTTAGTCTCGGTAATTGTTTGTACTTATAACCGGGCGAAGCTTTTGGAAAAGACTCTTCTGAGTCTTATCGATCAGGATCTGGGAGGTGCAGCTTACGAAATCATCGTGGTCGATAACGGTTCATCCGATAATACGCGTGCGCTGGTTGAAGAGGTCGCAAAGTCATCGGAAAAAATCCGTTACATTCATGAGGCACGTGTGGGGGTTGCGATCGCCCGCAATACCGGCGCACGGGTTAGTCGGGCCCGCTATATTGCTTTTTTCGACGACGATAATGTAGCGGACCGTAACTGCGTTCGGGAGTTGCTCCGCCCTTATGACGAAATAGTACCCAGACCTGCAATTGTCGCCGGCCGAATCGACCTTGAATGGGAAGGAAATGAACGACCCAACTGGTTTTGCGACCGGTATGATCGCTGGGTATCTCGCTACGATTTCGGCGACCAACCGCGTCAATTAACAGTCGACGATTACATCGTGACCATGAACGTATCGTTCGACAGAGATAGCTACCTGGCCAGCGGTGGAATACGTGAAGACCTGAGTCGCAAGGGCCGGATGTTCATTACGAGCGGGGACGTGGATCTTTTTGTGAGAATGCTCTCCCGGGGCGTCCACGCATACTATCAACCTTCAGCGCTGGCGTTTCACTTTGTGCCGCGATCTCGTCAAAAGCGCTCGTGGCTTTTCAAACGAATATTCGGCGAGGGAACCACGCAAATTGTTGTCGACCTCGATCTTTATCGAAAGAGCTGGACGGCCGCCTATTCAAGATCCTTTCGCGAGCTGAAGAGTTGTGTCGGAAGCATCGGCCGGCTGGCATCAGCACGCTGGCAGCGATCAGAAGCCTGGCTCGATTGCGCACTAATGACAGCGATGCATCTAGGCCGGATGTCCGCGCTCGCTCAGATCGCGCTGCATAGATCTGAAATCGTAACCACGCGTGAGTAATCTCGATTTGAAATCGACCCGCATTCAAAAGCTGGCCACCTTCGCGCCCTTCGAACTTGGGGACACGATCTTGGCTACGCCTTTATATAAGGCTCTGAGGGCGGCGTATCCTCAAGTCCATTTCACTGTTTTGTCACAACTTCCGAATCATCCGGTGCTCGAAGGCTTCAACACCTTCGATTCGATCTTGAACTACGACCCCGAGGCCGATTTGTCGCGCCAGTATGATTTGGTAGTCCTCCCGGTTTTGTGCGGCGACGCCGAGGTGCGCCAGCATTTTGCGCGACACTCGAATGTGATTAGCGCCGATCGTCTCCATGCCGATAAGCGGCGTTCTCTGGTAAACAAGTGGAACGGAAAATACTCGCATGTGCTTTTCTACAAACATCAAGTGGAAATGAATATGGAGTTAGCTTACGAGGCCGGTTACGCGGGTCAGACGATACCGCCCTATTGCCCGCAGAGCGACCCATCTGAATACGAGACTCAGAGAGGGAAGATCGGACTGTTCATCAATACGCCGATAAATGAGTTTCAAGCGATGGCCAACCGGCAATGGCCGATGAAGCATTGGAGTGATTTGATCGATCGGCTGGGGGTTGCGAACGTGCTTCTAGCGGGTGGCGTTGGTGATCGTCCGAATGTGGAACGACTGGCGGACCTAACTGGAGCGCCTTTCGTTGTAACTAAGTCGCTCGCCGAATTTACTGCGCTCTGCCGCGCTTTGAGGCTGCTGGTCACCACAGATGGCGGGGCTATGCACGCTGCGGCCACAGCCGGGGTATCGATCGTTTCGTTGCATGGCACATCGTCGCCGATACTCTTGCACCCGTGGATTTATCCCGAGGGTAAATGCATTTCTGTTCTATCTCTGAATACGTGCAGCCCGTGTCAACGATCATTCCGACTCCAGGTCTGCGAAGGCGGTCTGACAGCAATGAATTGTATGCAGAACATTCGGGTCGAATCTGTTGAGCGGGCAATAGCTGAAATACAGGAGATCGATACGGGTACCTGTCTGATCATGAAGGGTGACCACTTAATGACCAAGAAGGCGTACCTCAAGAGTTGGAAGAGAAAGATCGGCTTTGCGCTCAACTACAACATGGCGCGGACCATGATAACGATTACGCCGCGTGCCCGACAGAACTCTTCAGCGGGTTGGCACGACTTGCCTGAGAACAGTAAAGCAGGAAGCTGATTCCAGTGCACAAATCGGGACGTCACATATTTTTCTCGCCACATGCAGACGATGTTGTTCTGTCGTGTGGGGGAACGATTCATTCGTTGCTGTCGCAGGGCGGGGAGGTAGAAGTGGTTGGTGTCTTCGCCGGAGTTCCCAAAGTGCCCCGGTATTCGGCTTATGCGCGTCACCTTCATGCGAAATGGCATCTGCCGACAAACCCGATCAAAGAGCGCTGGCGCGAAGACACAGCCGCGATGAAAGAACTGGGAATTACTAAGTTCAAACGTTGGGATTTTCGCGAGGCGCCTTACAGAATTGCACCGTCTGGCGATCCCTTGTACTCGGCCAACGAGCAGCTGGTCGGTAGTGCAGCCGGCGAGGACAGAGAGCTTAGAGATTTGATCGCGCAGAGAGTCCGTGCCCATTTGGATGATCTCCGTGAAAGTTCAATCCTGTATTTTCCGCTATCGCTCGGAGATCACGTCGATCATCGAATGCTCTTCGAAATTGGATTGGAATTGTGCGCTTCAGGAAAAGCAGTTCGCTTCTATGAGGATTATCCCTACGCCGAGAAATACAAAGTGAACGGCTCAGGTGACGGCTGGCGGCCTGAAATTGTGCCGGTTACGCTCAAGCCCAAATCTTGCGCCGCTTCTGCCTATACTTCGCAGGTAAGGGGATTGGGCGGCTCACCCTCGGCGTTGGAGAAACGGCTTCACTCGTTTGGCGCGTCTGTCGGCGATGGAATTATTAGTGAACGCTATTGGGGAATCGATGCGGAGGTTGCGGCAGAGCTTCTCGCAGCGGAAAAGATCGCCTGCCCCCTGGCGCGGAAGAATATCGCGCCCGGGTTTCGGGATTTTAGTAAGTTCCTGAAGACTTTTGCGTGGCACGACCTGGATGAAGTTCTCCCGGTTGGTGAAGGTTTGTGTTTGGACGTTGGGTGTGGCTCAGCACGGCATCGTTCTCTGGTCGAAGACCGAGGTTATGTATGGCTCGGTGTCGATCGCATGACGTCGCCGGCCGAAACGATTTGCTCGGACGCCGTGGCGTTACCAATATCGGCGAATAGCATTGCGGCAGTTGTCGCCTGGCAAATGTTTGAATATGTAGAACAACCCGAAGCGGTGGTTGCCGAGATGGCGCGTGTGCTTGAACCGGGAGGAGTATTTTGCGGCAGCGTCTCGTTCCTGGAGCCGCTGCATGGACGCACTTACTTCAATCTCAGCCCGCTCATTCTCGAGACACTATTATCGCGTCACGGCTTCGCGGACATTGAAATCAAGCCCGGCTTGAATGGCTTCGCGCTTATGTTGTGGACCTGGCTGCGGCGCATTCCAATTCCATTCTTGGATCGTCTGGCAATTCCCATCGCCTTCGCAATACTAGCGCCCCTCGCCGCGATTATATTCGTAGCGAGTTGGGTGAGGCTCCGTCTGGGAATCGGCGACAGTCACATGATGAGCTGGCTGACTCAAACGGCTCCATTGGATTTTGCCGGTCATGTTTTGTTTGTAGCGCGTAAACGCGGCCGGGCATAGGGAACGAAAAAGTGCACGTTTGTTTTTTTTCAATTGGCCATCATGGTGAGGCAGCCGGTGGCGGCGCCGAGTCATACATTAATACCATGGCTCACGCGCTGACTGAGATCGGGCACAAAGTTTCTGTGATTGCGTTGAGCAAGGAAAACGCGCAGAGCTACGATGGTCAGGTACGAATCGTTCAGTCCGCCGTGAAGAATCGACATTGGTACCTTTATCGCGGATTGCCTTTTGGCAAGTCCTTTGCGCAGCCGGTAAGAGAAATTGAATGGTCGCGCTGCGCGTGGTCCGCCCTCTCGCAGCTGAATCGTGAGGATCCCGTCGATCTGGTTGAGACTGGCGAAATCATGACGCTGCAACAACTCGCTGGCGGTAAGCGGCCGCCGGTCGTCATTCGCGGGCACGGAAATACCATTTCCATCAAACGCTTTTGCGGAGAGCGGATCGGCCTGGGAGATCGTTTGGGTCGAAAGCTGCAGATCGCGGGGATGAAACGAGCGAGCGCTATTACGGCCGTAAGCAGATTTCAGGCGAAGGAACTAATCCGCGATCTGGCTCTCCCGGAAGATGCGGTTCACGTAATCCCCAACCCACTCTCGCCCGGACTGGCACGTCAAGCATTCGGCACAACCAGAAGCGAATCAGGAAAGCCGGGCGTTCTTTATACCGGGCGAATCGAAGCTAATAAAGGCAGTCTGGAACTACTGCGCTCGGTGAAACATGTAGCCTCGCGCATTCCTGACGTCGAGTATTTCTTTGCCGGCGCCCGTCACAACTCGATCGACGACCGGACACTCGAGGGCGCGCTTGGAGTGAATGGCACCCGCGCGCATGTAAGCTTGCTCGGGCATGTCCCCTGGCAGAAGCTCGCCGATTGGTATCGCCGCGCAACGGTCTTCGCGATGCCTTCGTTCTACGAGACATTCGGGATCAGTGTGATTGAAGCCATGGCTTTTGGTCTTCCAGTTGTGGCGACGAAAGCCGGTGGCTTGCCGGAAGTTGTTGAAGATGGCGTCACGGGAATCCTGGTGCCGCCGGGTGATTCGCAGGCGCTCGCCGAGGCGCTGGCCTGCTTACTCAGCGATCCTGAGATGCGACGACGAATGGGACGTGCCGGACAGGAGAGAGTGCGGGCAGAATTCACGGTCGACCGGGTGATAGATCGGACCCTCGCTGTTTATGAGTCGGTGATGTGTCAGAACGGGAAGCGGTAGCGAGCGGGCCAGAGTATCAACTTGATAGGCAGGAGGCCCCTCGCTATCGCTCGGGGTACTGAAACGCTTTAAGTGAAAACCAAACGATGCGCGTAGTCATGTTGTCAGCAAGCTTTCCGCCCGAGATTGGCGGTATTCAGGCCCATCTCGGGAACCTCGCGCCTGCGCTCGCGGCGCAGGGACATCAAGTCAAGATCGTTACCCTGCGGCGGGAAAAGGGCCAGCGAATTCGCGACGCATATGAAGGAGTTGAGGTAATTCGGGTGCCGCAACTGAAGCTGCCAAAACTTCAGACCGCACAGTATCTGGCGCTGGCAACCGCGGTCCTAATCACCCAGCGATTGCGCGGACAAGCCGACGTGGTCCATTACCACACTTACTGGCCGGACGCTTTTACAGCTTTTCTGGTCAACAAATTCGTGCCCGTGGTTTATACGGCCCACGAATCGAGATTTCTAATAATGGCCGAACAAGCGCGCTTTCAAAAAAGGCTGCAGCTGGCGCTTCGGCCTTTTCAGACCGTAATCGCTCCCAGCACCGAACTGATGATGGTCGCGCAAAAGTTTGGCGTCGATCCCGCCAGGAGCATTTTCATTCCCAATGCGGTTGACTCGGAGAAGTTTTCGCCCGCCGTAGCCCGCGGACGCGTGAGGGCGCGTTACGGAATTCCCGCCGACCATGATTTGATTCTGTGCCCGCGCCGTTTGGTACCAAAGAACGGCGTCGAGTTTCTGATTGAAAGTCTTCCTTTGATTCGCCAAAGCTGTGATCGAATCTCAGTGGTCGTCGCCGGTGACGGACCGGAACGACAGAAACTGGAGCAGCGCGTCCGCGAATTGAGCTTGCAAAATTCCGTTATCTTCGCCGGGAGCGTCGCCAACGCTGACCTGCCTGCCTTTTATGCCGATGCCGACGTCGTTGTTATTCCTTCTCTGATGGAAGCTACCAGCATCGCCGGTCTCGAAGCGATGGCTTCCGCGTGCGCGGTGGTGGCAACCGACGCCGGTGGTTTGCCGGAAATAATTGATGATGGCCGAACTGGCTTGCTGGTGCCACCGCGCGATCCGAATGCCCTGGCAGCGGCAATCATTCGCGTGCTGAAGAATCCGCAACTGCGAACGCAACTTGGCAAGGCGGCGCGCGCGCGGGTTGAGAGTGAATTTACCTGGGCACACGTCGCCGGCGAAACGGCGCGAGCATACGAACAGGCCATCGCTCTTTGGCACGGGCGAGCAATTACGGGACTAGCCCACGCATGAAAGTACTTACAGTCATCGGAACTCGTCCGGAAGTAATCAAGCTGGCGCCGGTAGTGCGAGCCCTGAGCAAACGGCCCAGGGTGGAAAACGTGGTCTGTGTCACAGCCCAACATCGTGAGATGCTTGATTCAGCGCTCGAACTTTTCGGTATTGCTCCCAAATATGACCTTGACGTGATGGCCGATAACCAAACGCCGTCGCAGGTCGCGGCCGCGGTGCTGGCCGGGCTCGATTCAATTCTGGAAAGGGAACAGCCGGATTGGGTGCTGGTGCAGGGCGATACCACTACGACGGCCGCGGCGTCGCTCGCCGCTTTCTACCGGCGGACGAAAATTGGTCATGTGGAAGCGGGCTTGAGAACATTCGACAAGTGGCATCCGTTTCCCGAGGAGGTCAATCGTCGCGTGACCAGTGTCGTATCGGATTTACACTTTGCACCAACAACGCGCGCCCGGAGAAATCTGCAGCGTGAGGGAATATCGGAAGACACAATCGTCGTCACCGGAAATCCGGTAATCGACGCGCTCGAATGGGTCGCGCAACTCGCGCCACCCGCAGCCGTCGAAGATCTGATTCGCCGTCTGGATTTGCGCGACCGCCGCTTAATACTCGTTACGGCGCATCGCCGCGAAAATTGGGGCGCGCCACTGCAAAATATTTGTCTGTCCCTGCGTCAAATCGCTGAGTCACGGCCCGGCGTTCAGATTGTTTATCCTGTGCACTTGAATCCGAATGTTCACGAAGACGTTCACCGCCTGTTGGAAGGGATTGAAAACATTACTCTGCTTCCTCCGGTTGATTATTTAACGCTGGTTCACCTGATGCGGAGGGCCTACGTCGTGGTCACTGACTCGGGTGGTATTCAGGAAGAAGCGCCGTCGCTCGGCAAGCCCGTGCTGGTGCTGCGGCAAGTCACGGAACGCCCTGAGGCGGTGGCTGCGGGCACAGTGAAAGTGATCGGTACGGCCCAGGAGAGCATTGTCAGTGAAATTTCACGCCTGCTGGACGATGGGGATGCGTACGAAGCAATGGCGCGCGCAATCAACCCTTACGGTGACGGCCTCGCCGCCGAACGCATTGTCTCGGCCATTTTGGGAGAGAGTTTTACGCCTTTCATTGATACGCTGATCGAGTTCGACACCGCGTCACTGCAGGATGGCGCCGGCATGGTTCGGACAGCGTGATTGACCCGCGGACACCTTCGATGCAATCGATTGAAACCGCCAACGCTTTACCAAAGAGTTACGCTGCGCGGCTCGACCAGACGCGACTGCGCCGAATCCTAGTCAAATTGTTCCTGATATGCGCGGGCACCGGCGTGGGTCTTTCTTTGTCCGAATTAGCAATGCGTGCGTTGCATATCGGCCACACCAATACCGTCATTGCTTACAACGATAGACTGCTAAAACTGAAGCCGCATATCAGGTTCATGAACTATATTGAAAACAAGAATCTGGTTGAGATCAACAATCTTGGATTTCATGATCATGATCGCGACGCGAGCAACAACAATTATCGAATTCTGTTCCTGGGTGATTCGTTCCTGGAAGGCCGCCAGGTGCCGACTGAGAAGGTGTTTACTGTCCGCCTGGAAAAAAAGTTCGTCGAAGGCGGTCAAAGAATCGAAACTATCAATGGCGGCGTTCCCGGCACGGGCACGCCGTACCAGTACGTTTTATGGAAGGAGTTTTTTGCGCCGAACATTAAATTCGATCGCGCCGTCTTATGTCTTAACCTCGGCAACGACCTGCGAGATAACAATGTCGAACTGGCCTCGACTGACGCTCACTTATTTGTTGACAGAGACGGGAAGATCGTGGAAAACACAAACGGTCCGAGCGCGTTTAAGCAAACTGTAAATCACGTCCGTGATTTTTCAGTCCTGGCTAACACTTTGTATGAAAGCGCGTACCGCGTGAAGCAAAACTTCGCGGATGAAGCAGGCCAAAACGGCGCTCCGTCGCCGGAGAGCACCGCTCGCCCATGGCAGGACTCGGCGCATGGGACCCTCGCGCTGATTAAAAGATGGAAGTCTGAACTGGCCGCGCAAAATCTGCCCTTCGACCTGGTTATCATCGACCGGCCCGGCAAGCTCTATAACAAGTTCGAGTCGGATTTTATCGCTCAGCTCCAGGCAACCTGCGTTGAAGATCGAATCGATTGCCTGCGGCTGAAACTGAGCAGCGATCCGTTCGAGTCTTACTCGTTCGATGGGATCGGGCTGGGACATTTCAATGAGCGCGGCCACGAGCTTGCTGCCGATGAATTGTACGATTATCTCAAGTCTCGTCACCCGGAGATATTCAAACAAACCGCGCAAGCGGCAAATGGAAGCTAAAAAATCGGCTTTGAAGTTTCTGACTCCCAATCATTGGCCATCGTACGTGCGAGCTAATCGCCTGCGCATTTTGATGTACCACCGTATCTCGGAAAGCGCCGGCGACCGGCTTGCGGTAACGCCGGAACGATTTGTTGCGCAAATGGATTTTCTCGCCGGTCATAATTTCGAGGTCCTCTCGCTGCAAGAGGCGCAACGGCGGCTAAGTGCGCGGGACGAACTGGCGCGCACAGTAGTTCTGACTTTTGATGATGGTTACCGGGATTTTCTGACCACTGCCGCTCCGATCCTGAAGCAGCATCGTTTCCCTGCAACCCTGTTTGTGGTGACTGGGCGTCTTGGTGACAAGGCTCAATGGAGATCGGAAGGCCAGGCCGGCCGCTTACTGACCCGCGATGAGCTGGAAGAATTGCGAGCGCAGGGATTTAGTCTTGGCAGCCATACAGTCACGCATGCAGATCTGCGGAAGCTTGACGATGCGGCTTTGGAGCAGGAACTGGTTGAGTCTCGCGCGGCAATTGCGGAACTGGGCGAGACCTTTATTCCCTTTGCTTATCCCGGCGGAACGTTTAGCAGACGAGAGCGCGACGCGGTCGCAGGTGCCGGCTATGATTGCGCCGTGATTGTCGGCGGGCGCTGGGGCAATGGTCCCGAGACCGATCCATTTTTGCTGAAGCGCGAACCGATGCTGGCGTCTGACTCAGTAGAGTGGTTTAAGAAGCGCGTGAATGGATTTTACGAAGCGCACTACCTGATGGCGCGAGCGCGCGGAGTCCAGACGCGTTAAGAGCTGGCGATCCCTTTCGGCTTGATCTAATCAGACTAACTAAATGGGCGCGAAACTCAGCGTACTCCTTCCCACGTTCAATAATGCGGCAATCGTGCGCGCCGCGCTGGAATCAGTTCGCTGGGCGGATGAAATTCTGGTGGTCGATTCTTTCAGCACTGATGACACGTTGGACATCTGCCGCGAGTATGGCGCGCGGATTATTCAGCACGAATACGTCCAGTCTGCAAAGCAGAAGAACTGGGCCATTCCGCAATGCGCGCATGAATGGGTGCTGCAAATAGACTCGGACGAAGTATTGGAGCCCGGGTTACGTGAAGAGATTCAAAAGACGCTCGAAAATCCACCGGCCGGAGCGGACGGGTTTCGCATTAACTTCAAGCACCACGTGCTCGGAGAGTGGGTTCGCGTCGCCGGGTTATACCCCGAATATCACCTGCGACTGTTTAAGCGTGACGCGGGCCGGTTCGAAGACAAAGAGGTCCACGCCCATGTGCTTGTCCCCGGCGAGGTCGGTACGTTACAACGACACGTCCTGCATTTTGGGATGACTTCGCTCAGCAAACAACTAAGCAATATCGATCGCTACTCGCGTTACCAGGCCGACGAAATGAAGAAACGTGGCAAGAGGTTTCGCTGGTCACAGGTCGTAGTCCGCCCGGCAGCCGTTTTTGGTTATCACTATTTTTGGAAGCGCGGATTTCTCGCCGGCTATCGCGGCCTTTGGTTGGCGGCAGTCACCACGACGTTCGATTTCTGGGTTCACGCGAAACTTTGGGAGTTGGAGACTCTCAATCTTTCAGCCAGTCCAAAGTGAAAAGAGAGCGAGCAGTAAGCAGTAAGCAGAAGGCAGTAGGCAGAAACCCGACCGTAAGGGAGGGTGCAAAGGCAGAAGGCAGAAGGCAGAAGGCAGCAAAAACGGGTCGGGAAGACGCGGTAATCACGGCAAAAACCGCAGGGATCACAAGAAAGGCTAAATATTGCGATTAATTCAGCTTTTATTTAAGGCGTGGGCCCGGGTATTCGCGGCAATCTATGGAGGCGAAGGCCTCAACATTCCTTTGATGTTTATGCCGACCCAGGTAATTGCTCCGTCGTTGCGTAAATTCGGCGCGCGCATTGGCAACGACGTCCGCTTTCGCTCGCCATTGGTCATTCATAACAGCCGTCCCGAAAAAGGTCACTATTATCAGAATCTTCAGGTGGGGGATCATTGTTATCTGGGACGCGAGTTGTTTCTGGATTTGCAGGACAAAATCACGATTGAGGATCACGTTACCATCTCGCATCGAGTCATGATCCTTACGCATACGGATGCCGGCACCAGCCCGCTTAAGGACGAATTCATTCCCACTGATCAGGCGCCGGTGGTCATTCGGCGCGGCGCCTATATCGGCGCCAACGTCACCATTCTCCAGGGCGTCGAGATTGGCGAAGCGAGCGTGGTCGCGGCCGGCGCGGTTGTTACTCGTGCCGTCCCACCGGGAAGCGTGGTGGCGGGGACGCCGGCAAAAGTAATCAAATCTCTTGAACTTGCACCGAAGAAATTGAGAGCTGCCAAATGACTGGTCGAATAGCTGGTTTCAAGATAGGAAAAAATTTCTTCATCGGGCTGGCGGTGTTCGTTATCAGCGGCATCGTGCTCGATCTCTATGCGGACCGCCAGGGCCTCTCGTACCGCGAGTTGATTATCGCCGGCGGCTTGTTGATTGTTGGCGTTATCGTTTTCGGAAAAGAGCGCGGCGTTAGATATGGATTCATCCTGTGGGTCCTGACCCTGGCACTGGGCTATCGCACGGTTGAATTGACGCGGGATCTTCCGCTTCATCCCTCGGAAGTACTTCTATGGCTGTTGCTCGCAACTCTCTGTGTGCAGAACAGAATGGTTTCCAATACTCGCCTGACTTTTCCGATCTGGCTTTGGCTCTTTATTCCGTTTTGGGTGCTGGCATGGTGGCCGATGATCGGCGGCATTGTTCGCTGGGACCAGATGTTGAACGAGTTTCGCAACTTCGTCCTGCTGATTCCGCTGATGATCATCGCCTCGGTTGTGCTGAAACGCGAAAATTACTGGCGCTATCTATTGCTGGCCTTCTTTTTTGCGAGCTCAGCGCTCGCCTTTATGGGGATCCTCGAATACTGGTTCCCGGACGTTATCAAGGTCTTTCCAGCCTTCATCAGTAATGTCAAACCCAGTATGACTGAAGAGGGTTTTGCCCGGGCTCAGTTTTCTTTTTGGGGCGGCCCGCAGGCAACCTTCATTTGCGTCCTGGCCCTGCCGGCGATGATTCCATTAATCAAATGGTCGCCGCAATGGTCGCGACGCGCGCTAATTATTACGGGTTCCGTGATGCAAATTGTGGCTGTCTACATAGGTGGCTATCGTAGCATTTGGTTGGTGTTGCTGATTCAACTCTTGATCGGTTGCGTGCTGGGATTGAAAAAACGCGGAGTAATGACCGCTCTGTTCTGCCTTATCCTGATCGTTGGCGGGTACGAGTTGATCGCCTTAGTTCCCAAAACCAGCGAACGAGCGTTATCCGGGATCGCCGCGCTTCAGGGCCATCCGATTGATTCCAGCGCAACCAGCCGGCAGGATCGCGCCCTCGGGGCTTTGACCGCTACCTTTGAAGCGCCATTTGGCAGCGGCTGGAGCAGTGTTGGATGGGTACATAGCGACTTTCTTCAGGTTGCGGCAAACCTGGGAATCATCGGCGGCCTTATTTTCCTGGGCGGGTATCTTTACACCTTCCTTCGCTTAGTGCGGCGAGTCTTGCCCAATTTGAAATCCGGTGAACATGGAGAATTGGGTTTCTCGCTGTTGCTCTCGTTCATTGCGGTAGGGGGAATCCTGGCAATGGAAGGGGCTTCGGTCTTGCCCCAGCTCATTTTGCCGGTGTGGTTTGTTTGGGTCCTCACTGAAGTATGGCTGCGAAAAAGTGCGGAGGCATTTGAACCGGTTATGAGCCGTGCGGTAATAAATCCTTTTGGAAACCATTTGGCTCCGGTTCGCTTTTCTCAAGGCCTGAAAACACATCCTTGATTTCTACAAACCCTGGACGAAATAAGAAAGCGTAAGATTTAAACGGCCCGATCTAATGGACCGAGAACATCACACTGACCAAACGCGCCGCGTGGTCTTCGTCGAGTCAACCTCGGCAATGGGCGGTGTCCAGTTCAGCACTCTGTATCTGACTGAAAGAATGAATCGCGACTCGTGGTCGCCGCTTGTTATTTGTCCGGACGAAGGGGATCTGACTGAAGCTTGCCGCCGCGCCAACGTCCCGGCGCATGTTATTAGTCAAACTGCGTGGCGATCGACGAGTATCAGTGTCCGCGGAAAATTTCGCGTTCCGAACCCGGCGGCGTGGTTGTGGAATGCATTCGCGCTTGCTTCGGCGGTTAGAAAACTAAAAAACTTTCTGGCTGAATCAGACCCTGACCTGTTAGTAACGAAAGGACTCTCGGCGCATTTTGTCGGTGGGATCACCGCGCGGCGGTTGGGAATACCCTGTGTTTGGCACGTGCAGGACTTTATTTCCGAACGATGGTTTGGAATTTACCGGCGCGGTTTTGGTCTGGCCGCGCGCCGGCTGCCAACGCGAATCGTAGTGGATGGGAAAGCGATTGCCCGTCAATTGCCCAGGTCGGCGCAACCACGCATACGCGTCGTTTATAACGGTGTCGATACCGACATATTCAGCCCGCGTTCGGACGGCGCCGGGATTCGGCGCGAATTCAATCTTCCTTCGCATCACCTGGTCGTCGGGCACCTGGGGCGAGTCACACCCTGGAAAGGCCAACATTACCTGATTGAAGCTTTCGCGCGGATCGCCAACGAAGCTCCTGACGTCAGCTTATTGTTAGTCGGTGATCCAGTGTTTGATAACGACTCGTATCAACGAAGCCTGGTGAATCTGGTCGCGGAGTCTGGCCTCAGCGAGCGAGTAAAATTCGCGGGTTACAGACATGACACCGCGCGGGTCCTGAACGCGATGGACGTTTTCGCTTTTACCTCGGTGGAAAAAGATACAAGTCCCCTGGCGCTACTTTCGGCGATGTCATGTGGCTTGCCGGTAGTTGCGTTTGACATCGAAGGGGTCCGGGAACTGATGAAGAGCGAAGATCAATTTCTGCTCGCGCGGGTAAAAGATACCGAAGCGCTGGCCGAAGCGCTGTCACAAGTCATCTCGAATCCGGATCTCCGCCAGCGACTGGGAGAAGCCTCACGCCAACAGGCGATGGCCCAATTCAATCTCGATACCTACGTGTCCAGGCTCGAGGAAGTCTTTCGCGAAGCGATACAAACGGTAGACGCAAGGTGCATCGCGACGATCGATTCAGAGATTCAGACAGCTTCCGAACTTCGCGATTTGGCGTAACGTCAAGCTTGCGCCACTTAAAATGAAGAAGATCCTTTTCGTACACAATCATCCTACTCAGTTCGTGCGCCTCGATTTAGCCGAACTCCGCCGGCACTATGAAGTAAGTGAGTATTACCTGCGTTCCCGCCGGATAAATCCGGCCGCAATCTGGCATCAAGTGAAAAGGCACGATCTGGTCTTTGGGTGGTTTGCTTCATGGCACACACTGCTGCCGATAGAGTTTGCCCGACTTCTGCGAAAACCGTCTGTGCTGGTCATTGGTGGTTACGATGTGGCCAGGATGCCTGAGATTGGGTATGGCCATCAGCGCGGCGGCATCAAGAAATGGTTAAGCCGGCGCACGATGCGCTCGGCCAGTTGCCTGGTCACCAATTCACTTTACAGTCAGGAAGAGGCCGTGCGTAATGCGGCGCTTTCAAAAACAAAGGTCCATGCCATTTATCATGGAGTTCCGGATCCATTTGGCGACTTGCCTCGAGCGCCTCGCGACCGCATGGCTTTGACCGTAGGGAATGTAGACCGTTGGAATTTGAAGCGTAAAGGGCACGAGCCGTTCGTGCGCGCGGCCGCACTCTTGCCCGATGTGAAATTCGTGCTCGCGGGAAACTGGAAGGACGATGCGATTGAATACTTGCGCCGCATTGCCACCCCCAACGTCGAGTTTACCGGCCGCTTGAGTGATGAGGAGCTGCTCAATTATTACCGTCAGGCCGCCGTTTACGTACAGGCGTCAGCGCATGAAGGTTTCGGCTTGAGTCTCGCCGAGGCGATGCTGGCCGGATGCGTTCCGGTCACTACCGGAGCCGGCGCCCTGAGAGAAGTGACGGGAAGTTGCGGAGTGCGAGTCGACTCTCAGGACCCCGCAGAAATCGCGCAAGCGATTCAAACTGCGCTCGAATATTCGGACGAAACGCGCCGGGCAATTCGAACTCGCATTTTGACAGAGTTCCCTCTGAAGAACCGACGCGAACAACTGGAACGTCTGGTTAATCCGTTAATGAATGGTAACTGAATCCGGACAGATTGAACTGACAAGCGCAGCCATCGCAAGCGATGAAAGCCCGGCTCTTAATGAATTGCGCGGGCCCGTCAGCGGCGCGACGCATCTGAAACATTTTGTTGGTTCGCGCGGGATGTTGATAGCCATCTTCGCCGCGTCCGTCGTTGTGACTTTAGGTTTCTGGCGGGTTTTGCCCGACGGTTTTCGCGCTAACGAGCAGAGCGATTATCCCGCATATTACAAGCCGGTCGCGGAAAACATTTTAGCGGGCCGCGGGATTTCGCGTGACAATGAAAATCCCGCAACCGCCTACCCTCCGGGGTATTCACTCTTACTCGCGGCCATTTTTGAATTGTCGAGCTGGACGGGTGTTTCGGAAGAGTTTGGGCTATCGGTATTTGGCGCTGTGGGAATGGCGCTGACCTGCGTCTTTATCTTCTTACTCGCGCGCGGATTGTTTGGCCCGGTGGCCGCCCTGCTTTCGTCGCTTGCCTGGATGACATATCCGTTTGCGTTGTGGTTGACCAAACAGCCTAACAGCGAAATTCCATTCATGGTTCTGTTCTTTGGCGGCTTAACTCTTTTCTGGTACGCGATGGCTCGCCAGAAGACGACGCACTGGTTTCTGTCATGCGGAGTCATTTTCGGCCTGGGGATGCTGGTTCGACCGATAATCATCGGCATCGCTATCGTTCTCTCGATTGTCATATGGTACGGCCGCAAAGAACTTCGTCCGCGCGCGCGGGCCTTTCTAATCGCCATGTTGCTCCTCGGCAACATAGCGGCCGTCGCTCCCTGGGAAGCGTTCGTGTACCAAAGAACCGGAAAGGTTATTCCCCTTAGCACCAACGGCATTAAGGGGATTCGTGATGGCCTGACCTACGGAATTGATACCAAGGGCTATCGGGAAGTCACCGGTGTTTCTCCGGATGTTTCCCTGGTGATGAGAGACATCATGGGGCAGATAGATCAGATTACCGACGTGCGGAAACTGGCAATCGTCATGGGCCACGAATTCCGTTCCTATCCCGCGGCGGTAACGAAACTCTTGCTTCTCAAGATTGCCCGAAGCTGGTACGCAACGGACAGCCGGCGCAGCGAATTGCCGATTCTACTTATTCAGCTCGTTTATCTTGGCCTGCTTTCCTGGGGCGCATGGCGCTGCTGGAAACTCGGCGGCATCCACAGGACTTTCGTCGCCGGAACCCTTTTGGTGGTCTTCTATTTCTGGGGGATGACGGTATTGGTACTTTCCATCCTAAGGTACATGATCCCGGCGATGGGCCTGCTCTTCGTGCTCATCGGAGCCCGCCACCCGCGATCGAAGTTTGGGGTAACACTATTGGGCGATTTCAAAGATGCTGGATAACTCTGGAATAATATCCCCGCTTTACTACGAAGGCCGTGAACTCGCGGCGATGCAGCAGGCGAAGAATTATTATCAGTGGCTCGCCCATGAATTCGGGCCCGCGCTGCATGGCCGGATTCTCGAAGTGGGAGCCGGCACGGGAACGCTGTCCCAAATCCTGCTTCCTTTTAGCGAGCAGCTTACCTGTCTCGAGCCGGCGCGCAATCTGATCCCGGATCTGCGTCGACGCCTCCAGGCATTTACAAGTGACGGGGCCGCCAAAATTGAGGTGGTCGCGGATGACTTCGACGGTTTCTGCGCGAATGCGGCGGATGAAAGTATCGACTCGATTGTTTGTGTCAACGTGCTCGAGCATATTCTCGATGATGCGAAGACCCTGGTTGAAATGCGTCGCCTGCTCCGGCCGGGCGGCCGCCTGTGCCTTTTTGTTCCGGCGCTCCCGTTTATCTATGGAACGCTGGACGAGGAGTTCGGGCACTATCGCCGGTATACGAAAAACAGCTTGAAAGAATTAACTCATCAAGCCGGTTTCAAAATAAGAAAACTGAAATACTTCAACTTACCGGGAAGCTTTGCGTGGTTTTTGATCGGCCGGGTGTTGCGGTGGAAAACCTGGGATGAATCTCCGGTCCGGTGGTATGACCGGCTGGTTGTTCCCGGCGTTCGTGCCGTGGAAGGGATTGCCGCTCCTCCCTTCGGACAGAGCCTGTTATTAATCGCCGAGGTGTGACGGCTGCTGCCGAGTCTCCGGGAATTGAATGCCAACAACTATGGAAGAAACCAACACCTTAATCGAAGCTGCTGATCTTTTTATTCAGCCGGACAGGCAGAGGTTAATCGACCTCGCGCCGGAATTACAGCAACCCACCCTGTCGGTGATTATCCCCTCGTACAACGAGAAGGCCACGATTATGGAGATCGTGCGACGCGTCAAACTCGAAAACAATGTTCACGAGGTGATTATTGTTGACGATGGGTCCACTGACGGCACTCGAGATGTGCTCGCGGAGATGGCGGAACAAATTGACGGTGTGATTGTTGACTATTTGGGGAGCAACACCGGCAAGGGCGCCGCGCTCCGGCGCGGGTTCTCAAGAGTAACGGGGGACATAATCGTAATTCAGGATGCCGATCTGGAATATGATCCTCGCGACTATGCCCGGCTCCTGCAACCGATCAGAGAAGGCCGCGCCGACGTTGTCTATGGCTCGCGTTTTAAGGGCGATTCGGGCCGCGTATTGTTTTTCTGGCATTCGGTAGGAAACAAGTTTCTCACCTTGCTTTCGAACATGTTAACCAACCTGAATTTCACAGATATGGAAACGGGATACAAAGTATTCCGCCGCGAGGTGATTGAAGGCATGTGTTTGCGCTCTAACCGTTTTGGTTTTGAGCCGGAATTCACCGCCAAGATCGCGAAAGGCGGCTGGCGCGTCTACGAAGTTCCCATCAGTTACAGCGGCCGCGATTATTCCGAAGGGAAAAAGATCACCTGGCGGGATGGCCTTTTGGCACTCTTTCAAATAATCCGATACCGGTTCTTCGACTAGCGATATTTGTTCGCGATTAACGACCACCAGAAAATGGAAAATTTTCCGCTCGTGTCGGTGATTATGCCTGTCCGTAACGAGGCGAGGTTTATCGAGCGCAGCCTGCGGGCGGTACTGTCTCAGGACTATCCGCGCGATCGCATAGAAATCCTGGTTGCTGACGGAATGTCGGAAGATGAAACGCGGGCGATCATCGGCCAATTACAGCAACAAGCGAAGAATCTCAAAATCGTTAACAACCCGGGAAAAATAGTGGCGACCGGATTGAACGCTGCTTTGCGGCTCGCCAGGGGCGAAATAATCGTCAGGGTTGACGGGCACTGCGAGATCGCGCCGGATTACCTGCGCCAATGTGTTTCACACATTCTGAACGATCATGTCAACGCGGTCGGAGGGCCGGTCGAGACGATCGGTGAGTCATACATCGCGCGAGTCACCGCCGCTGCTATGAGTTCGAGGTTCGGCGTCGGCGGGTCAGCGTTTCGCCTCCCAAACAGTCAGACACAATTCACCGATACGGTAGCTTTCCCGGCTTATACGCGCGAGATAATCGACCGGGCGGGACCATTCGACGAAGAGTTGGTGCGCAATCAGGATGACGAATACAACTATCGTTTGAGAGGGCTCGGCCTGAAGATTCTGCTGGCTTCGGACATTCGATCACGATATTACAGCCGCGCAACGCTATCCGGGCTTTGGCGCCAGTATCTTCAATACGGTTATTGGAAAGTGCGCGTAATGCAGAAGCATCCGCGACAGATGCAGCCGCGGCAATTCCTGCCGCCGCTGTTTGTAATCGCCATCTCATTACTGCTCCTAAGCGCACCACTTCTGGCGGCCGGCAAAATTCTCCTGGCCGCGGCGGTGCTCGCATACGCAGTTCTGGCCATTGCCGGCTCGATCGGTCCGGCTCGCGAGACCGGGTGGAAGGTGCTCCCGCTCCTGCCGCTGGCGTTCCTAATCATTCATTCGGCCTACGGCCTGGGATTTCTTACCGGCTTGTTGCGGTTCAGTAATCGATGGGGTGACCGCAAAATGACCTCCAATCAGTCGCAACCTCTGAAAGATGTCAACCCGCTTTAGTTCGAAAATGTATCCGGTTCAAGAAAGAGAAATCAGCAGCGCACTTCAACCGGCGCTAACTCTTCAGGCAGACTTAGCTGCCAGTGGCGTGCGCAGAAAGACATACCTGCTCGTGTCGATTATCGCCGCGGCATTAGTGCTGAGGCTTTATGATCTGACGCTTTACCCCCTGACCGGGGACGAGTATGGCAGCCTGGCGGAAGCGAAATCGCTTGGTTTGAATTGGAATTCAATTGTCTATTCCGCGGTGATGCATTTCTGGATTCAGCTGGGTACCAGCGAGCTCTGGCTGAGATTGCCATCCGCCTTCCTCGGGACGGCTACGGTCGCAGTTATTTTCAAGATTGGCGAGAAGCTGGGAGGCTGGCGGAGCGGAGTCGTGGCAGCACTCCTGGCGGCCACTTCACCTTTCAATATCTATCATTCGCAAGAGGTGCGGTTTTATTCATTCTTTATTTTCACCGCCGCGGCCTTCATGCTGGCGACAATAAATTTCGCCGGGGCGAAGCCGGAAGCGAAACCGAACTGGCGCGGACGAGCCTGGTTGTTGTTCGCCGGCATCGGATTGTTTTTTTCTCACTTCATCGGGCCGCTGGCCTTATATGTGCAAAGCGGGTCGGCGCTGTACGTAGGCAAATCGACGCGCGAAAAACGCGTGTGGCTGATGGTACTGCTCGGTTTGCCGCTGATTGGATGCGCGTTGCTCCTGGTGCCTGCTTTACATCATCAACTCTGGCGTTTTTACCAGGCCTTTGGTAATGCGCCCAACTCCTTCGAGCCGGCAATGACGCCCGTTTCTATTCTTAACCTGGCCAAAGTTGCCTTCGCCGGATTCATTTTCATCTTTGGCTATCATGTCTATCCGCTTCAAATCTTTTTGGTTCTCGCGGGTGGCGTCCTCAGCGGACTGTTGTTACTGCTCGGCACGAGGAAGTTATGGAAGGAGACGCGCTGGGGAATTCTTCCGTTCGCTTATTTACTTGCGCTAATCGGAATTTATTTGGTGCTTGATGCCGCCGGTGGAAGGTTGGCCAGCGGGGTCGGTCCCAGGCATGTCGCGTTTGTCTGGCCGATGTTCGTAACGCTGACGGCGCTCGGCATCACGTCCTTCAAAAAGCCGGTCCCTTACATTCTGACTGCCGCGCTTCTGCTGCTGAACGTCATGTCGGTTCGCGCCGGATGGCAAAAGGAATGGACCTACGGCAACGCGGTCGATTACCGCGAGGCGGCCGCCGACTCTTCCCGCTGGATCACAAAAGACACCGCGATAATTCATGACGGACGGTCTAAGGATGAGATCGACTTCTACTTTTCGAAAGGGGCGCCGCTAATTTATTCGTGGCCTTATATTCAGGACCGCGATCTGGTCGCGCAACTTTCTTATCAACGATTGATTTTCATAACTGATGATTGGAAGCCGGAACGCCGCCGCGATTCAGATCGATTGATGATGGATTTGAACAATCAATATTCAATCGTTGACGGCCGAGTTGATTATCCCTTCTTTGAATACCTGATGGAACGCAAGCCCGCGCTGGAAAGCTCGAGATTTGCTTTGCGTCCCGGGACTAATCAGGTGCAGCAACCGCTCAGCAACTACGGGATCGAATTTCAGGATTTGCACCTGCCGGTGTCACTCAAGGTAGAGGATGTGCCCCTGACCGTGCTCGGCGCATATGGTTTGCCCAATCTCGAAGGAGGCTGGGAACTCAGCTTGCCGCTTGCGCAGCCGGTTAACACAAAGCGCGTGATGTTTTTGAGCAATTTAATTGGCGCCGGCGGATTGCGATCAGATGAAACGATCGGCGAAGTGTTAGTGGAAAACAAGACGGGCACGACTCTGTCGATTCCGCTACGCATCGGCAACGAAGTCCTGCCCTGGGATCAGCAATGCGGTGACTCGGCCAGATGCAAAACCGTTTTTCAATGGCGGAAGCGCCTGGCAATTGTGGGTCAGAGCCGTTACCAGGGAGCACTCAGGGATTTTGTCGCGGGTCTGCATGGCGTTGTTTTTGATTTACCCGAATCGCAGGAAGTTGCGAAACTGACGATTCGATATTCGGCGAATTCGGGCCAGCTGTATATTTGGGGTGTGGCTCTGCCGCCTGCGAATTCGAATACCGATCGATGAACCGCGACGATGGCGGTTGTGTCTCAGACGAATTATGAGCACCGGGAAAGTTGCACTATTGGAAACAAGAAAGCCGCCGGCCGCCCGAGTGATTTACGCGCTGCTGGTTTTGGCTGTTCTTTGCATGGCGGGGGTGTCGTTTTACCTGCACTTGTTTGACCTGACGTATTACCGATTTTCCTTTTTTGATCCAACCATAGTTTGGCTGGGATGTTTGGTGAGCTTAATTGCAATCTTCCCTCTGGCTGCTCGCCTCAAAATTTCCAGACGAGCGCGGATCTATATTGCGGCTGCGTGCATTCTGGTGCTTGGGTTGGGACAGCTAGCGGTCTTCCTGCATGCGCCTTTTGCCGACTTTGTTCCGGGCGATTTTTTCATAAATTTTCAGGCATCGCAGGAGCTTTACGCGAAACTATCATCACCTTATAGCATTACTGGTTCAATTTCGTTTCCGTTCCCCACTTATTTCATCTACTGGCTTTCGTCGCTTGGCGGAAGCCTCTCGATGAATCGCTCATTCGTCTCCTTTTTAGTCTTGAACCTGTTGGCGTGGTTCATAGCCGCGATCGTTCTCTGGAAGCATTTCCAGTTCGGCCGGATTGACGCCTACGGCCGTTCACTTTTGGTGCTATTTCTGCTGAACAGTTCAGCTTTCGACGCTATAACGGGCAATGGACAAACTACAGTCTTTGTCATGCTGGCACTGGTTGTAATGCTGGTGGCCTTCAGCAAAGAGAGTTCAAAGTGGTTCTTAGCTGGCGGCGCATGTGCGGGAATAGCCGTGCTTATCAAGCCGCAAGCCGCATTGATCCTGTTAGGGCTCCTAGTCATCCTTTGTTACAACCTTTGGCATCGGCGGTCATGCAAACCACTTTTAGTTTCGATCGCCGGCGCTGTCGGCGTTATCGTCCTCTTGATTTCGGTCTCACTTTGGTTTCCCGCAGGGCTCCGGGTCGAATTCTATGGTGAGTTCTTCGGAAAGGTCTTGCCGACTCTCAATGATCCGGCTCAATCCGGGGTGCAAACCTCCTTTGAGATCATCAGAGGCAATGCTTCGCCGGTGGCCTTAATGGTTTGGTTAGTAAGTAGCCTGCTGGGCGCAAATGTTCGAGGCCTATCCATCGTAATTACAATCCTGGCCGTCGGGTTTTTCATAGTTGCGGTGATTAAGACAGCCCGCCTTCCGCTGAGTATTGCCATGCTACCCTGGCTGTTCGCGCCACTGCTGGTGACAAATTTGACCTGGGCTTATTCAGGAGCATGGATATTACCCGCCTGCTTGTTTATGATTTCACGATTTCTTCAGCGCGAAAAAAATGCCGCTGCTGTGATCATCTGTTTTACGAGTTACGCTTTTATGCGGGTGGGAGTAAACATTTTGTTCCTGGTGTCGGTTGGGACCTTACTGGTTCTGTTCCTGAGATACTTTGTTGACGCGCAGGCAAGTGAGAAGTTTTTGCCCGTGGTTACCGGGCGAGCAGATGAAGTTCCGCAAGTAGCCTGAGGCAGGAATCGACAAACCAGGTTCTGCGAAACACCGATCGGTTAATCCTTTTGGAGAGCAAAGAGACTTCGTGACCAAACTTCAAGTTCCATTCTTTCGCCCTTCGTTGCAAGAGCAGGAAATCAAAGAGGTCGTCGCCACACTCCGGTCAGGCTGGTTAACCAGCGGTCCCAAAGTGAAGCGATTTGAGGACGAGTTTGCCAGGGCGATAACGGAAAAGGGGAAAGGGGAAAAGGGAAAAAGGGAAAAAGGGAAGGGGGAAGCAAAACAACCCCATGCGGTAGCGCTGAATTCGGGTACGGCGGCGCTCCATCTGGCCGTCGAGGCGCTGGGCTTGAAACCTTGCCAGGGCGTGCTGGTGCCGACCATGACGTTTGCTGCCACCGCCGAAGTTGTGCGCTACCAGGGGGCGATTCCGATCCTGGTTGATTGTGATCCGGTTACGCTGAACTTGGATCTGGAAGACGCAAGGCGGAAAGTGGAGAGCATAGGGATCAGAAGTCAGAAGTCAGAAGTCAGAAGTCAGAAGTCGAGCTTAAGTCATCCCCTATCTCCGATCTCTGACCTCCGACCTCTGACCTCTGGAATTGTCGGCGTTATGCCCGTTCATGTCGGCGGAGTGTTGTTGGATCTCGAACGGCTTGAGCGCTTCGCACGAAAACATAAACTGTGGGTCGTCGAAGACGCTGCGCATGCGTTTCCCGCCAGCCGGCGCGGCGCGGATGGCTCGTTCCGGCAACGCAGCAACGGCGCAAGGTCGGTCACCTGTTATTCATTCTATGCGAACAAGACCATCACTACGGGCGAAGGCGGAATGGCGGTTACCAGTAACCAGGCGCTGGCTGACCGGATCAGGCTGATGTCGCTGCACGGTTTGTCGGCTGACGCATGGGACCGGTACTCAGCCAACGGCAGTTGGGACTACAAGATCGTCGCGCCGGGCTACAAATACAATTTGACTGACATCGCCGCGGCGATTGGCATACATCAACTCGCGCGCGCGGAAGTGATGCGACGCGAGCGTGAGCAGATCGCCCAACGGTATAGCGAAGCCCTGGCCGGAGTGGAAGAAATTGAATTACCTCTAGCTGATGACAGCCGGATTGATTCCTGGCACCTGTTTGCGATCAAGTTGCAATTAAATCGTTTGACGATCGATCGCGATACGTTCATGAAAGAGCTAAAGCGATCAGGCGTCGGATGTTCTGTACACTGGCGGCCGCTGCATTTGCATCCGTACTACCAGAAGACCTTCGGTTACCGCGCCGCCGATTTTCCCGTGGCCACCGCCCAGTGGAAACGGCTGATTAGTCTGCCGATCTTTCCGGGAATGCGTGATGAAGAAATCGATCACGTCATTCGCACCGTCAAACGCATCGGCGCGCGTCATGCACGCTGAAATTATCTCAATACCAGGAAACAAAATCGGATCTGAAAGAACTACCGGGCTGCCGCGCTGGTTTGACGCCACCGTTGCGCTCGCCTGCCTGGTAATCGCGGCGCCGTTGATAGTCTTGTGCTCGATTGCGATTGCCCTCACGTCGGGCCTGCCGGTCTTTTTCCGTCAGCAGCGCGTTGGCCAATTTGGCCGCAAGTTCGATCTCTACAAACTGCGCACGATGAAAGCTTCGATCGGCGGGCCGCAAATCACCACGCGCGGCGACACCCGCATCACTCGTTTGGGAAGATTTCTTCGGAAAACCAAGCTCGATGAACTGCCAACATTCTGGAACGTCTTGCGTGGCGACCTGACGCTCGTGGGTCCGCGGCCGGAAGTGCCGAATTATGTAAATCCTGAAGATCCTTTGTGGCAAAAGATTCTGGCGGTGCGACCTGGATTAACTGACCCGGTCACGCTGCATCTGCGCAACGAGGAAGAATTGCTGGCGCGGGTCGAAGGCGATTCTCTGAAATTCTATGTCGAAGAATTGCAGCCGAAAAAACTGCAGGGGTACATCGATTATCTTGAGCGCCGGGACTGGCGCAGCGATCTCAGCGTTTTAGGGCGAACCATGGCCGCGATTGTTGCACCCGGCAAAATGCCTTCGCTTGATGAAGTGCCCGCTCCGGTCGAAGGCGACAGCACCCGGGTCGAAGCGCAACTTTCTCAAAAATAGCAGCGCAGAATTAACCAGGTATGGATGCAACTTTAGATCGCGATTTACTAAGTGAGCACGCGCCCGCGCCGGCTTCCCTGTCTCGCGTCGGCCACTTACTCGATCGCTCAATCTTCTACGGTGTACTCATCGTGATCGCTCTGACTGCGATTCCCTATGGCACCGTCCAGCCGTGGTGGATCGCGCTTTTCGAATGTCTGGTCTTTGCGATAACCATTCTCGCTGTTGTTGACGCGCTTGTTTTTCAGAAGCCCGGTGTGCCGCTGGTTCGTTTGACGCCGGTCATCGCGCTTATCGTTTTCGTGCTGGTCCAATCGGCGCCGATATTCTCGTCATCCGGACCTCTGGCCGTACGGACCGCAATCAGCGCGGACCCTTTTGGCACGCGCCAGCTGGCCATAAGGTTGCTGGCATTTGCGCTCGCGGGGTTGTTGCTTCTGAAGTACGCATCGTCAAGAAGGCGGCTGCGCATGCTGATTTATCTGGTGATTGGAATTTCCGTTGCCAGCGCCTGCTTTGGACTGATGCGTCGCAGCCTGCAAACTGGTCCGGGTTTTCTGCTCCCCGGCCTGCAGAGTGGGAGCGGCTTTGCGCAGTTCATCAACCGAAATCATTTCTCGTTTTTAATCGAGATGAGCCTGGGCCTGAGTTTGGGATTGATCGTGGGTGAGGTGCGTCGTTACTGGAGAGTGCTGGCGCTTGTTCTGCTGAGTGCTTTGATGTGGGTAGCGCTCATCTACTCGAACTCGCGGGGTGGAATAATCGCTTCCCTTTGTCAGGTCCTCTTCTTAGCGGTCTTAATCGATCCCGTTCGGCGGCTGACCGCGCGGCGCCCCGAGACAAATTGGAGTCGTTTTCAAAAGCTCGTGGGTGGTGTCGTCGTGCGGATTTTCTTAATCGCCAGCCTGGTTGCCGTCTTCGCTTATGGCGTTGGTTGGGTCGGCGGCGAACAGGTCGTCACTAATTTCGAACAGGCAGACACGGCCTTTGACCAACCGGGACTCGATCTTCGCGTGAATACCCGGCGCAAACAGATTTGGTCGTCGACGTGGCAACTGATTAAAGCCAACCCGATCGCCGGCGTAGGTTTTGGCGGATACTGGATTGGCATCACGAAATATCATGACGCTTCCGGGACATCGACACCGCAGGAAGCACACAACGATTACCTCGAGCTGTTAGCCAGCGGCGGTCTAATCGGGGCAGCCTTAGTCGCCGTGTGCATCGTGGTTTTTCTGAAGCGTGCGCGTCGCAATCTGCATTCCCGGGATCCATTTCGGCGCGCTGCTTGTCTGGGCGCCCTGACCGGAATATTTGGCGTAGCCGTTCATAGCTTCGTGGATTTTGGTCTACATATAACAATTAACGCTCTCGTCTTCGGCGTCCTGATCACTATTGCTGTCGCCAGACCGAATGACCCGCTCGTCCGCAGCCAGCTCTCGGTTTAGACAGATCAGCCGCAAATCTGAATGTACATATCCAGTAATCCGAGCCTGCCGTTTGGCGCCTTGTTCGGCAGAAGATTAGGGAATGGATCCGAATCCTATTCAGGTCCTTCCGACTCACGCATCTATGAATACTCCCGGGCACGCGAAGCAGTCGCCGACTTTCTCAGCGCTGCCGGGATCACTGCCGGCGACTCGGTCCTGCTGCCCGCCTACATTTGTTCATCCGTGCTGGATCCATTTCTCAAACTGGGAATACGGATCCTGTTTTATCCGATCGATCGCACGCTATCACCAAACGTGGAAACAGTTCGCGAATTGCTGTCACAAAAGCCGAGGGCAATTTTCTTAGTGCACTATTTTGGCTTTCCGGCCGGGACGGGTGATTTGATCCAGGAGTGCAGGGAAAACGGATTATGGATAGTTGAAGACTGTGCCCACACCCTTCCGGTTCCGGACGGCAGCGGGATTGGATCGGCGGGTGATTTGACGATCTATAGTCTTTCAAAGCTGCTGCCCGTACCGGATGGAGCACTTGTCGTCGTGAACAATCCGAAGCTGGAATGGCCCGAAACCCCAACCGCGGTGAACAAACGGCTCGTGTTTATCAACATGCTGTGGCAGGCCGCGAATTCGGTCGAAGTCAGCTCAGGTTTCTCGTTCAGGACCCGTCTGCGCGACAAGCGAGCTGCGACCCGGATGATTACCGGATTAAGAGAGTCATCCTCGGACAGCAAGCCCGCGCCGGTTAACGGATCGCGATCAAGGTATCAACGGTTTCAAATGTCACCGCTGGCCAATCGCATTCGCAGCAGAATTGACCTGGCGTCGGTAGCAAGGCAGCGACGGGAAAACTACCAGGTGCTCAAATCCGCGATGAAAAGTGTCAGGGGCGCGGCGCCGGTTTTTGGCGATCTCGATCCGGCGGGCGCTCCCCTCGGCTTTCCCATCCTGGTTGACGATCGCGAAGCCGTGCGTTTGAAGCTGATCGCCGCCGGTGTTGATCCTCGGCCGGTCTGGTCGGGGTTGCCGCGCGAGGTGCCGAGCGCCGGATTTGAAGATGCTCGATACATCGCCGCACACAATATCGTACTTCCAGTTCACCAGAACCTGACGCCGAAGACCTTGTCTTACATTGTCTCAGCACTTGAACGCGCGATTGCAACCAGTCAGTAAGAGTTCGATGAACAGCTCGCCGGAAACCGCCTGCGTCGCCTGCGCGGGATTAGAAACCAAAGTTTTCTGGAGCGACGAGAATCGCACGATCCGCGAGTGCGACAACTGCGGACTGCTGTTTCTGTTTCCCCAGCCGGATCCAACTGCGCTGCATGCTGAATTTCAGTCCGCCTATTTTGCTTCGTCCAACGGGGGCGGCGCGACCAGACTGGAACTCGAGTTTGAGGAGTGGCGCCGCGGGGCACTGGCCCGAATCGTCCGCTCGATACGCGCTTTGAGACCGGCCGGAAGACTTCTGGACGTGGGGTGCGCGAGCGGCGAAATCTTTGAATATTTTCGGGATGAAGATTGGCAGCTGTACGGCGTTGAGCCTTCGACGCTGGCGTTTGCGCGCGCCCACGAGCGCTTCGGGAGCGAACCCCGCGTTCACCTGTTCAACGCTTATCTCGGTGATGCGAGCTTTGAGCCGAAATCATTCGATGTGATTACCGTACTCGAGAGTCTCTATTACATGCCTGACCCTTGCCGTGAATTATCTGATCTCCGGCGGATCATAAAGGATGACGGCTTGTTGGCGATTGCCATGCCGGGCTACACCTATCACCGCGTAAGGCACAGCGGACCGTTGAGCCGGGTGCTGTATGGAACGCGATGTTCGCTGACGCGGTCGCACCTGTTTTATTTCTCTACCAGAAGCTTAGCGGCGCTGCTCAAGCGAGCCGGCTTTCGCATTTGCGAGATTGTTCCCCTTGGCTCGTCAGCTTACGGATCCAGCTTTGGCCGATTAGCCCGGCAGGCTTATCTGACATTTTCCGCGGCCCTGGAACGCATGACCTTCGGGCAGATCAATCTTGCTCCTCATGTTCTTTACCTGTGCCGGACCGCGAACTCTTAATAAATGAGTCCCAAAGAAATAACTGCATTTTTTGAAACCCGGCGCCATCGCGTTTTTAAGACGCAGAGTTGCTGGTGGTACAACGAATATCATCAGCGCCGGATCCTGCAGTCATTTCCAATTCACCGGTTGATAAATCCAGGTCGAAAGGAAATCGCGGATTTGTTCCAGAGCGCGCCTGGCGCTCTCGCGGTTCGTTTCATTGGGCCGCCCGAATCAAAAGGACAAGTAAGTTCAATCTGGGTTTGCCGCAAGCCATACGACCTCAAAAGCCTGAGCGCCAAGAGTCGAAATCAAACTCGCAGGGGATTGGAAAAGTGCCAGGTCAGGAAGATGACCTGGGAAGAGGTTGAAGCCGTTGCCTCCGAAGCGCACACGGATACGATGAAACGACACGAACTCAACGGCGCGCGGTCATTGGGATTCGGTATCTACTTGAAAGAATGTCCGGCTTACGAGGCGTGGGGAGCTTTTGCGGACGGCGCCCTGGCGGCATTCATGGTCACGCTGTGGGTCGAGGATTGGGTGCACATTCTGATTCAGCGCTCGGTCAATTCATACCTGAAGCTTCGCCCCAACAATGCTCTGGTCTTTGGCGTGGTGAAGGAATTACTTTCCCGGGAAGGTGTCTCGGCCGTGAGTTATGGTCTGGAACCTCTGAATTCCCTGCAATCGTTGGAAGATTTCAAGCTGGGCATGGGTTTCGTCAAGGAGCCGGTCTGCCAGCGAATCATCGTCGCGCCCTGGCTAAAGCCGTTGATCAATCCGCTCACTTGCCGGATTGTCGAAGCGGCCGCCTCGCTTCGTCGAAACAACGCCCGGCTGCAAAAAGCCGCAGGCATCTGCCGAATTGTCAGGGAGAGCTAAACGAAAACAGTAACGCCCGAAACCGCTGATTCTCAGCTTCCATTTTCCCGACAACTTCTTTGAATTAGACAAGCTAATCGCCGTTTATCTGAACTGTCAGGATCTGATGCGGCTGATAGGAAATCCACTATGAAAGAAATGCCACCGGGTACGCACCTGGTTTTCGTGGGAATTCAGGCGATCCTGGATGTCGCCCTGCTCGTCCTCGCGTTCGCCGCTGCTTACCTCCTGCGCTTTGATTTTCAATTTGCGCCGGACACGATGCGGGACTTCCTGATTCAGATCCCTTTCGTAGTCCTGGTGCAATTTGTTGCGCTAACGATTACAGGGGCCCGCGCCTCGATCTGGCGCTATACCGACCTGGCCCACATCAAAGCCTTCTTTTATGCCGCGCTTGCTTCGTTAATCGTGGTGGCGTCATTGCGGTTCGCTCTGCCGACCCCGCACAAGGCCTGGCGGGTACCTCTCTCAGTCAATCTGATCGATGTAGTGCTCGCTTTCGGCGGAGCTTATGCCATCAGAGTGATGCGCCGCGCCGAATATGAATACAAACAGAAGCGGGTACAGCTAAAGAAGCACATCAATGGCAACGGCAATGGCAAGACCAGGAGCAAGCGCTCCGTGCTCTTGATCGGCGCCGGCCGGGCTGGTTCGCTCGCGGCCAAAGAAATTGACGCTCGCGGCGATCTCGATCTGGAAATTAAGGGGTTCGTCGATGACGATCGCTCCAAGTTGGGAAGGTCTGTAGTCCAGGGCCGCCGGGTCCTGGGTACCACTCAGGACTTGCCCAGACTGGTTCACACGCACGGCATCAATCATGTGGTTATCACCATCGCGCATGCGTCACGACATCAAATCCATCGCATCGTGCAAATATGCGAGTCGATCCCGGTTAAGGTGCGAATCATTCCCGAGCTTTATGAAATCATCGAAGGCCGGGTTGAGATTAGCCGCATTCGCGACGTGGAGATCGAAGATCTGCTGGGGCGCGATCCGGTGCAACTCGACACTGAATCGATCAGCAGGGAACTGGCCGGCAAGACCGTAATGGTTACGGGCGCAGGTGGCTCCATCGGATCAGAGCTGGCCCGGCAGGTGCAACGCTTTGCGCCGGCCCATCTGCTGTTGGTGGAGCGGGCGGAATTTGCGTTGTTCGATATTGATAGCGAGCTCAGAGCCCAAAACCCCACTCAATCAATCGTGCCACTAGTGGCGGATGTGGGCGATGAATCCAGAATGCGTGCGATCTTTAATCTCTATCGGCCGCACGTGGTGATTCACTCCGCCGCTCATAAGCATGTGCCCTTGATGGAGAGTAACTCGACTGAGGCTGTCCAGAACAATACCTTGAACACCCGTCTGCTGGCGGATATGGCGGGCGAGTTCGAGGCCGAAGTCTTTGTGCTGGTTTCCACGGACAAAGCAGTGCGGCCAACCTCGATCATGGGCGCAACCAAGCGCGCCGCGGAATTGGTAGTCCAGGATTTGAATTCGCAATACGACACTCGTTTTGTCGCCGTGCGGTTTGGCAATGTGATCGGGTCGGCCGGTTCGGTAATTCCGATCTTCCGCGAACAGATTCAAAACGGCGGCCCGGTCACGATTACCGACAAGCGCATGAAACGTTACTTTATGACCATCCCTGAGGCGGCGCAGCTGGTCCTGCAGGCCAGTGTGATCGGCCAGGGCGGCGAGGTATTCATTCTGCACATGGGTGAACCGGTGCGGATCATGGATCTGGCCGAGTCGCTGATTACACTCTCCGGTCTCAAACCGCACGAGGACATTCAGATTATCGAGACGGGAATGCGTCCGGGTGAAAAACTTTACGAAGAACTAAGTTTCGAGACTGAAGAGACTGTGCCCACTTCGCACCCCAAGATTTTCATTAACAAGTTGGACACGCCTGAGCCGGAAACGGTGCGGACGGCTTTGAAAGTATTAGCCAGACTGGTGCGAGAGAGAAACGAAGAGGAGCTGCGCAGATTTCTGAACGGTTTACTTCCGGAAGCCAGAGTGCGCTCAGCTCCCAACCAAAACGGAAGGGAAAGAAAGAAGCTGGTGCTGGTTGCCGGGCAGGGAAAGTGAAGGCCGCTGAACTTCCGCGCGCGCAATAAAGTTTCTCGAGTAGCGCGAAGCGATTACGTCGATAAGCTTTGCACAGGAAGGAAGGCCCAGGTTCTTCACGCCCGGCTTCAGCCGGGTGATCGGAAGTCCAGGTTCTCATTCACACCCGGCTTCAGCCGGGTGATCGGAGTGCCAGGGAGAAGGGGAAACCGTTTAAACGGTTTCCAGACCTTAGCTCGGCGCAGTTCACCTGGCTAAAGCCAGGTGTGAATGAGACCGGATTGGCTCGAAAGAAATTCGATAGCCTTCGGTATCTGTGCAAAGCCGGTCAATTTCAAAACGCAGGCAAAGGATGCCTGCGTACCGCACGCAACGGATGCGTGCGCTCAACTTCTCAGTGCTCTCCGTGTCTTAATGGTGAATTACCCGGCAAAAGTGATCGCCGCGCGGACACGGAGAGCACCGGGATGATCCAACGCACCTAGCTGTGTCAGAAACCCGACATGTCGGGGGTAGCGAGCCGATCCTAAACTCAACCTACGTAGATCCCGTCGCTATCGCTTCGCGTTCTGACACGGCGCGTTTTGGTTTGCATCTCTTCCAGGCAGTCCATCATCCTTTCACGAAGCGCACTAGGTGCGTCAACTCCTTCCCGCCATTTTGCACTTGCCAGGAAACTCTAACGCAATAATAATCCGCGCACTCCGACAGCCCGTGTGGGCAGTTCTTGTGTCGCTTCCGAAGTGATGCGACAGTTCCTCGTCTAGCGCGTACGATTGATTCCCTTTCGTTTGTGCGGGAAACGCTTGGCCGCGAAGTTGGCCAGGTGTTTCGCGAAAGACAGGGGCCGGCCCTGATGTTGGTCGAAATTTATTTATTGCCGGCCAGTGCTTTGAAATTATGTTACCGGGCCGAAATTTTCGACTCGGCCGGCACAATTGATACCTCGACGGTCGGGCAGAGTCTGCCGGCTGCTGGCTGTGTGGAGTTAACGTGAATACCCGGTGCGTTTGTTACCTATCTCTCCTGCTTCCCGACTTCATCCGCGGATCACGAAACTGCGCCCGTTTGGAAAGACGGTCGTGAGCGGCAATCAATAGCTTAAGTGGCAGGTCTGTAATACTTTGAGTGGCAGTATCCTGCCGCTTCCGTAACAACTCGCCTTGCTCCCACAAGTGAGAGTTAGATTGCTTTTACCACAAGTGCTCGTAGGCGAGCAGTGGCTCAGCGAAGCACATATTTCACTCCAGAGTCTTCAACTCGTGTTTATCAAATTTTAATTGGCACGAGACGCATAACTTGTGATCCGTTGCAGGACTGTGTTGAAGCTCCTAATATTTTCATTGCAAATTTGCGGCATAACCATTGCACAGTGGGAACACGCACCAAAAATGTTTGCCGTGATCGGCAGGAAGCGATCACTCAGGGTTCCTGAGATGACGCCTTCACTTTTGGGGTATCGCACTGCACCCCGATCAAGCTTACCGATTTATCTGGAAAGCCCCAGTAAGTAACAGTTTTTTGTTATTACGTCGTGTTTTTCAGTCGCAGCTAAGAGTGGTATTGGGCGCCGGTTAGCGCGGCGCAGATTTAGCTAGTTGGGAAGTTAGTTACAAGGAGCCCCTTTCAATGAAATCCCCCCTCAGCGGTCTGTCCTCTACCCATCTGACAAATGTTTTTACGCGATCGAGCAGGCGAGCTCGCCTCGTAGCCTCGCTGGCGTTGTTCGCGATCGCGCTCGGAGCCCTCGCCGGCTCAGCTTCGTCCGCCTCATTGCGCGCGCGGCTGCTTGGCGTGCTGATGGGCGACGCCGTGAAAACTTCGCGCTCGGCGATTGTTACGCCCGGCGCGAACAACAGCGCCGCGCCGCGCCCTCTGGCAGCTCCTGTTTCCAACACGCAAATGAACCTCGCGCGCCGCGGTCACACCGCCACGGTGCTCGCCGACGGAAAAGTTTTGCTCGCCGGCGGCGAGAACTCGAGCGGCTTGCTCAGTCAGTCAGAGATTTACGATCCGGCAACCGCCAATTTCGCGGCGACCGGAAACCTGAACGCGGCGCGCGCCGATCATTCGGCGACGTTGCTGGCAGATGGCCGAGTGCTGATCGCCGGTGGGCGTGATGCAACGGGCGCTGTCAATACGACAGAAATTTTCGATCCGACCACGGGTGCCTTCACCAATGGTCCAAACCTGAGCGTCGCGCGTGCCGGTCACAGCGCGACGCTTTTTGCTGATGGCCGAGTCTTGATCGCGGGGGGCGATGCAGCCGGCAGTGTAGAGATCTTTGATCCGCAGGCCGGCACGTTCTCAACCATCGCGGCAAACATGAGCGCGCCCCGCGCGTTTCATGGCGCTGCGCTGCTCAACGACGGACGTGTTTTGATCGTGGGTGGAACTGCGCCTGATGGCAGCCCGGTTCAATCCGGAGAGATCCTGGACGTTGCGAACGCAAGCTTCTCAGCTGTCTCGAACAACACTGCCGACCCACACGTGCGCCCGCTCTTGCGCGTGCTGCCTGACGGCAAGGTACAGATCATCGGCGGCACGGATCACGCAGACATGGAGATGTACGATCCGGCCGTCAACAATTTTGGGGCGCACGCTCACGTTTATCCGCTTGGCGATGAGCATCCGGAATTGGTCCAACAGATTTTGAATTGTCCGACGCGCGCGGCTCTCTTCTACAACGGCCAAACAGACCCGCTGTACGATCGCACTGGCGAGACAATCACCGAGCTGCCGCAATCGAATCAAGCACTCGTTGTCGGTGGCAGCAATAGCAGCGGAGCTTATCTTAACTCAGGCTCCATGCTCGGTAGTTCTCCCGCCAGTGTGACGACGGACAAACTCGACTACGCGCCCGGCACAACTGCGACCGTCACCGGCAGCGGCTTCCAACCGAACGAGACGGTTGATCTGATCTTTCACGAAGACCCGCACACGGCTACCGAGCTGGCTCATGAATTCACTGTTCAAGCCGATGCCAACGGCAATTTCACATTCTCCGGGTATGCACCCGAAGCGATTGACGCAGGCATAACCTACATACTCGGTGCGAAGGGACTGTCTTCGGGATGGACTGCGCAGACGACGTTAACGGATGCCTCTGGAGACGTAACGGTCACACCTGCGTCAGGCGGCGGAAGCATCTCGGCAGATACAGCGGCAAACGCGACGAGCCCATCTTGGACGAGTCTGGGAACTATCTCCATCGCGGAGTCAGGAGGCAATAAAGGCGCAATCGGCAGTGGCACACTAGTTCTAAAAGTGCCCGATGGATTCGAATTCAATACTTCAGCAAGTCCGACCGTCGGGTTTACGGCCGGTCAGAATATCACCGCGGCCTCAGTCCAAAGCGTCACATCCACAGCACTGACGATTTCAGTTACGGTCAACGGGACGGACAAAACGGATACCCTAACGATCGCCAGTATCCAACTGCGACCGACGGCGGGAACACCGTTGAAAAGCGGTCAAATTTATCGGCCAACAACAGGCGGCGGGAGCATGCCTGCGATTCAGGGAGTGGTGACTACTGACACCGTTAATGGTGCACCCGGCACTGCTACAAATTTCGGCACGTTAACTGAAGTTATCGGAGCAGTGTCCCAGGTTGTTTTCACTACCGCACCGCAGACAATCGAAAGGGCCGCGACCTCGAGCACGATCACCGTCGCACTCCGGGATCAATTTGGAAGCACGGTGACAAACAGCACGGTAGTGAACCTGAGTACCAGTTCGGCTGGCGGCAGTTTCCGTGACACGGCGGATACCACGACCATCACCAGCGTCACAACTTCTACGGGTTCTGCCAGCTTCAAATACCGCGATAACAACTTAGGCACGCCGACCATCACGGCCACTGTTGGCTCCGTCTCCGGGACCCAAGTGGAAACCATTCAGGACACCACCCCACCGACCGCGGCCATCACCTATTCGCCGACGGGAGCAGTGAAGGCAGGCACGGCGCTGATAATCACGGCAACCTTCAGCGAGGCCATGGCTGTCTCGCCGGCAACGCAGATCTCAATCAGTGGCGCCAATACCCTGGCGGCCACGAACATGACCAGGACCGATGCGACGCACTACACGTACACGCACACGGTTGGAGCCGGCGACGGAGCAGCTACCGTGGCGTTGAGCACCGGCACGGATCTGGCGGGCAACGTCATCACCTCGACGCCGACGAGCGGGAACACCTTCACGGTGGACAACACTCCTCCAACGATATCGATCAGCGCGCCCTCGGCCACGATCACGAGGACGGCCAATGTCACTTACACCGTGACGTACGCGGATACCAATTTCAACTCCAGCACGCTAGCGGCGGGCAACATTGCGCTTAACAAGACGGGTACCGCCAACGCAACGATCGGAGTCAGCGGGACTGGCACTACGCGCACCGTCACTCTGTCCAGCATCACAGGCGATGGCACGCTCGGAATTTCCATTGCTGCAGGCACCGCCACTGATACTGCCGGCAACGGCGCGCCGGCGGCCGGTCCGAGCACGACGTTCACAGTAGACAATACGGCTCCGACGGTGACCATCAGCGCGCCGTCAGCCACGATCACAAAGTCAGGCCCGATCACATACACAGTCACCTATGCGGACGACAATTTCAATTCCAGCACACTGACTGCCACCAACGTCACACTGAACACAACCGGCGGCGCCACCGCGACGAAAGCCGTCTCGGGCACAGGTAATACTCGGACCGTAACGCTTTCCAGCATCACCGGTAACGGAACTATCGGAATTTCCATTGTCGCAGGGACGGCGACTGATACCGCTGGGAATAGCGCGCCGGCGGCAGGTCCGAGCGCGACCTTCACGGTCGACAACACAGCGCCGACGGTGACGATCAGTGCGCCGTCGCCTTCGGCAACCGCCTCTGGGCCGGTGACGTACACGGTGACTTATGCGGACGCGAACTTCAATACTAGCACGCTGACCACAGGCAACATTACGTTGAACAAGACCAGCACCGCTAATGCGACAGTCGGTCTCTCCGGCAGCGGTACCAGCTACACGGTCACTCTTTCCGGCATCACCGGCGACGGCACGCTCGGGATTTCTATCGCCGCCGGAACGGCCACGGACACTGCCGGTAACAGTGCGCCGGCGGCAGGTCCAAGCGCCACGACGAGTGTTGATAACACACCACCAACGATCTCGATCAGCGCACCCTCGACTTCGCTCACCAGGTCAGGTCCGGTGACTTACACCGTGACATACGCCGATGCTCATTTCAATTCCAGCACACTCTCGCCGGGAAACATTACGCTGAACCAAACCGGCACCGCCAATGCAACGGTCGGAGTTACCGGCACTGGTACTACGCGCACCGTGACTCTTTCCAGTATCACCGGCGACGGTACACTCGGGATTTCCATCGCCGCAGGCACTGCCACCGATACCGCGGGTAACACCGCCCCGGCAGCAGGCCCAAGCGCTACGTTCACGGTGGACAATACCCCACCGGCGACTCCTTCTATACCGGCGCTGAGCCCGGCCCTGACCGATCCGGACGGTATTATTACGGCCGGCACCAAGACATTTACCGGAACAGCGGACGCCGGAACCACCGTTACTATTCTCGACGGAGTGACGCAAATCGGTAGCGGCACGGCCGCCCAATACGCCAGCCCGGGCATCACTACCAGTGCGATTAGCACGCCGGGAGACCACAGCATCACTGCCAGGTCCACAGATACAGCCGGGAACTTTTCAACTTCGGGCGCTCTGATACTTACGGTGCCAGGCGCAATTAGCGCGGCAACCATCGGAACGCAGAGCACCAGCGACCCGGGTAACGTTCTGACTCAGACCGCAACCGTCGCGGTGGGCAACACGATCTTTGTGACCATCGCCACGGATCCAGTTGCGGCGACCTTCACGATCACCGACAACGGAAGCGGCGGAAGCAACACGTACACCAAAGATGCCGATGTAACCAACAGCAGCGGCGTTCGCACCCTGATCTTCTCCGCGCCTGTGACCCACGCATTATCGAGCGGCACGATTACTGTCAATTCAACCGCAACCGAAAACATAGCGGCCACTTTCATCTCGGCCAACGGCCTTGTGTCGGCAACTCCTAAAGATCAATCCCAAACAGCCACCGGAAATAGCACCACGCCGAGTTCGGGCACTACCGCCACTACGTCGCAGGCCGACGAGTTGCTAATCGGCGCATTGGGTTTTGATGACAGAGGCCAGAGCGTTAGCGCCGGCGCGGGGTTCACGGCTTTGACAGCTAGTATGAACAGTAGTAGCCACGCAAATGGGAACGGCGTCATGACGCAGCCTGAATATCGTGTGGTTACGGCTGCCGGTACTTATGCCGCTGACGGCTCGGGAGCAAATTCGAACAAGGGCACCGACTGGGCCGCCGCTATCGCTACCTACAAGATAAAGTTTCCCACCCTCGTCTCGATTGCGAGGCAGGTGGGAGACCCGAACCCAACGAATAACAGCACCACCGTGCACTTCACGGTCACATTCAGCGAGGCCGTCTTTGGAATGGACGCGGAAGACTTTGCGCTCGTCCAGAGCGGCGTTACTGGCTCTTCCATAACCGATGCCGACGTGAGCACGACTGACAACATAACCTGGACCGTCGCCGTGCATATCGGCACCGGCACCGGCACCGTTGGCCTGAACTACCACGACGACGCCGATTTCACAGTCAATAGCAACAACATCCCTCTGAATGGCTCTGGAGCCGGAGTCGTGATCGTCACTGGTCCGGCATACTCGACGCCAAGCTGCACCGCGCCGAGTGTAACGACGCAGCCAACTAGCCAGGTCGTCACATACGGCGCAGCTAGCGCTAGCTTTACCGCGGCTGCTAGTGGCACACCAACGCCCACAGTCCAATGGCAAGTCAGCACCAATGGCGGTGGTTCGTTTGGCAATCTTTCCAACGTTGCACCTTACAGTGGCGTCACCACGGGGACGCTCACGATCACGAGTCCGACCGTTTCGCTCAGCGGGAACCAATACCGCGCGGTCTTTACGAACACCTGCAGCGGCACGCAGACGGCCACGTCCAGCGCTGCGACTTTAACAGTAAATCCGAAAGCCCTGGATCTCACGGCGAATAACGACAGCAAGACGTACGGTCAGACGAAGACATATGGAGCAGGGTCAACAGCCTTCACAACTGGGGCGAGTCAACTGGTCGGCAGCGACACGGTAACAAGCGTGACTTTGGCGAGCACCGGGGCAGCGGCAACGGCGGCGGTCGGTCCCTACAACATCGTGCCGAGTGCGGCGGTATTTGGATCGGGCTCAACGAGCAACTACTCGATTACATATCATAACGGAACGCTGACCGTGAACGCGGCAGTGCTCTCGATCACCGCAAACAACGACAGCAAGGTATACGGTGAGACGAGGACTTATGGCGCCGGCTCGACGGCGTTCATCAGCAGCGGTTTGCAAAATAGTGAGACGATCGGGTCGGTAACACTGTCCAGCACGGGAGCATCGGCAACTGCGGCGGTGGGCACATACAGCATCGTGCCCAGCGCGGCAACCGGCGGCACGTTCACGGCGAGTAACTATACGATCACTTACAACAACGGAACGTTGACCGTAAACCAGGCAAGTACAACGACGTCGCTCGTCAACTGGAGCCAGTTGTCGCCAACTGGCGGGGGTCCGTCGGCAAGCACGTGCGGACCGTCGACAATGGCCGACGGCAACGGCCGGATGATCATTTATGACCGCACAGTTTGCGGCGGAGGAAGCGGCGAGGTTTGGGTATTGAACGGAGCAAACGGTCTTGGCGGAACTCCGTCATGGTCCCTCGTCGCATCGGGCGGCCCGGCGCGTCACGGACAAGTCGCAGAATACGATCCGAACACCAATACGTTGATCTTATTCGGCGGCTGCAGCGGCGGATGTTTTCCGGTAAATAACGATGTCTGGGTCTTAAGTCATGCGAACGGACAAGGCGGCGCGGCGGTCTGGTCAACGTTGTCACCAACGGGTGGTCCACCGGCAGCGAGACAGGGCGGTGACGGAGCATACGATCCGGCCACGAACCGCTTCATCATTTTCGGCGGGCAAAACGGAGGCGGCAGTGCCGGCTCAACGTTTGGCGACGTCTGGGTGTTAACGAACGCGAACGGTACAGGCGGTACGCCGACGTGGACGCAGCTTACTACCGCAGGCACCTTCCCCTTAGGCCAATACACATCGCGAGTGTTTTATGATTCGGCCAGTAATCGGCTAACGGTCGCCGGCGGCGCACAGCAAGGCTCAGGAAGTCCATCAAACGCCGTAAATGTATTGACCAATGCAAACGGATTGGGTGGCACACCCACCTGGAGCAATCTGATTCCTGAGGGAACGGTGGGCGCTCCATTCCTCGGCGGACTCCCCGTGACCTACGATGCGAGAAATAATCGCGGCCTCATTGCCGATCAAAGTACTCCAAATCTTTGGGTGCTGACGAATGCCAACGGCCTGGGCGGCACGACCGCCTATGCGCACTTAACGCCCCGACACGGCGTAACCACCGACGCGACATACGATCTCGCTCTTGACGCACCGACGGGCCGGCTGATGACTTTTTACAATAGCGCCGGACCTAAGTCGTATGTCCTGCCGCCTTCAACTGTGGATTCATCCTCCTTCGGCGATTCTGTGACTTTCACGGCCAAGGTTGATGTGACGTCGCCCGGCGCCGGATCGCCCACGGGCACTGCGACTTTCAAAGACGGTGCCGCAACGCTCGGCACAGTTACGATCTCAGGTGGAACTGCGTCTTTCACCACCTCTACTCTGACGGTCGGCCTGCACAACATCACCGTCGTGTATGGTGGCGATAGCAACTTTACGACCAGCACCTCGTCAATTCTGGCGCACACGGTGAACCAGGCGGCCAGCACGACCTCGGTTATTTCATCCGCAAATCCATCGACCTACGGCGATTCGGTGTTGTTCACAGGCTCAGTCAGCCCGAGCGCGGCAACTGGTACTTTGAAGTTCTACGACGGCGGCACCTGTGCCTTGCCCGGAACTCAGATCGGAACGACGCAAACCCTGGTGAGCGGCAGTGCCAGCGTGAGCACTTCATCGCTGAGCGCTGTAAGCAGTCCGCACACCATTATCGCCTGTTACAGTGGCGACTCGAGCTATGCTTCGAGTAGTGGGTCTCTGTCTCAGACTGTTAATAAAAAGAACCTGACAATCAGCGGCGCAGTAGCGCAGAACAAGATCTACGATGCTACGACTACTGCCACGGTAAACTTCGGCAGCGCCTCGCTGGTGGGTGTGGTTGGCGGCGACTCTGTCAGCATCAACAGCTCTGCTTACTCAGCGAACTTCAACACCAAGGACGTGGGCAACACCAAGCCGGTAACCGTCACGGGTGTAACTCTGTCTGGGGCGCAGGCTGGTAACTATACGGTTTCACAACCGAGCGGACTGACGGCTAACATCACGCCCAAAGCATTAAGTGTCTCGGGGCTGAGTGCGAGCAACAAGATCTATGACGCGACCACAGCGGCGACATTGACCGGGTCCGCGGCCCTGCAAACAGCAGAAGCTCCGGGCGCCGGGACGACCGCTGACGGCAAGCCATACACAGGCGACGTGGTCACGGTGGGCGGAACTCCGAGTGGCACGTTTGCCAGCAAGGATGTCGCGAACGGCATTGCCGTGACGGTGACTGGCAATACGATCGGTGGCGCGCAGTCAGGCAACTACACTCTGACCCAGCAGACCGGGCTAACTGCCAACATCACGCCGAAAGCTTTGACAGTCTC
>Ga0070715_10000029_pt1 | contig 88994 bp, 84 predicted proteins | sample LARL111metaG_FD_71394 | JGI IMG/M metagenome (GOLD analysis project Ga0070715, IMG submission 71394) | Corn, switchgrass and miscanthus rhizosphere microbial communities from Kellogg Biological Station, Michigan, USA - LAR L11-1 metaG | ecosystem: Host-associated > Plants > Roots > Rhizosphere ... | reverse complement strand
GGGGTCGCGTGGGCGCGCGAGGGCTTAGCCTTGGGGCGTGATGCAGGAGCTGGACATGGCGGTGCGGACGATTTTGCGGGATTGCCTGCGGGTCGAACCGGGCGAAGAGCTGCTGGTGATCTGCAACCCGGTGACCGAGGAGATCGGCTCGCTGATGCGGATCGAGGCTGAGGGCGACGGCGCCTTCGCGACGCTGGCGGTGATCTCCGAGCTGGAATCGAACGGGGCCGAGCCGCCGACGCCGGTTGCCGCCGCGATGGTCGCCGCGCAGGTGGTCCTGGCGCCGACGATCCAGTCGCTCTCGCACACCTCCGCTCGGCACGCCGCCACCCAGGCCGGTGTGCGGATCGCGACGCTGCCCGGCGTCACCGAGGAGATGCTCGCCAGGCTGATGAACGCCGACATGCGCAAGCTGCGGCGGCGTGGCTCGGTCCTCGCCAACGCGATGCGCAGGGGCGAGGAGGTGCGGATCACCTGCGGGCACGGCAGCGACCTGCTGATCGAGCTCGGCGACCGCACGCCGATCGCCGACGCAGGAGACCTGCATGCTCCCGGTGCCTTCGGCAACCTCCCCTGCGGCGAGGCCTTCATCGCGCCGACGACGGCCGAGGGCACGCTCGTCGTCGACGGTTCGATCGCCGGCGTCGGCAAGGTCGAGACTCCGGTCGAGCTGACCGTCCGCGACGGCCACCTGGTCGACGCGACCGGCCCCGAGGGCGAGCAGCTGCTCGAACTGCTGACCAAGCACGGCGAGGACGGCACGAACATCGCCGAGCTCGGCATCGGCACGAACGAAGAGGCGACCCTGACCGGCAACATCCTCGAGGACGAGAAGATCCTCGGAACCGCCCACGTCGCCTTCGGCGCTTCGGCGGCGATCGGCGGCAACGTGCAGGTCCCCGTCCACCTCGACTGCGTGATCGTCGAACCGACCGTGGAGATCGACGGCAACGAGGTCGCCCGCGGCGGCGAGCTGCTGGTCTGAGCCGGTGCCGCAGCTCCTCGCAGTGCCCAACGTGAGCGAGGGCCGCGAGGCCGCGCGGATCGCGGAGCTGCGGGGGGCCTTCGCTCAGGGCGCCGCCCTGCTCGACTCCCACTCGGACCCGGACCACGACCGCTCGGTCTTCACGCTCGCCGGGGAGCCTGATGTGCTGCGCGACGCGCTGACGATGGGCGCCGAGAAGGCGGTCGAGACGATCGACATGACCGCATACAGGGGACTGCACCCGGCGGTCGGCGCGCTTGACGTCTGCCCGCTCGTCTGGTTCGACCCCGCGACCCGTGCCGCCGCTCGCACCACGGCCCTCGAGGTCGCCGAGCAGATCGGCGGCCTCGGCGTTCCGGTCTTTCTCTACGGGTCCCTGGCCAGCCGTCCCGAGCATGCTGAGCGGGCCTACTTCCGCAACGGTGGACTCTCCGAGCTCTGGTTGCGGATGGAGGGGGGAGAGTTGCGGCCCGACTACGGCCCGACCGAGCCACACCGGACGGCGGGGGTCACCTTGGTCACGGCCCGGCCGCCGCTCGCCGCCTTCAACGTCGAGCTCGACAGCGGCGACGTCGAGGTCGCCCGGGCGGTCGCGGCGGGCCTGCGCGAGTCGGGCGGCGGCCTGCACGGGGTGCGCGCGATCGGCCTGGCGCTCGCCGACGGGCACGTCCAGGTGTCGACCAACGTCCACGATCCGTTCGCCGTGCCCCTTCGCGACGTCGTCGAGAGGGTGCGGGAGCTGGCCGCCCCCCTCGGCGCCCGCCCCCTGGGGGCCGAGATCGTCGGCCTCGTCCCCGCCGAAGCGCTCGCGGATTATCCGCCCGACGTGCCGATCCGCGACTTCGACCCGGCCCGAGGAACGATCGAGGTGCGGCTCGCGACGGGCCGGTGAGCGCTCGCGGGCGCTAGATTCACGTACCGATGGCCCAGACGAAAAAGAAGCGCCGCCGCAAGCACCGCGGCACCCAGGGCGGACGGGTCGACGCCAACCGCCGCGCGGCGCGCCCGCGCTCTCGTGCCGAGGCGCAGGCCCGCGCCCGCGCGCGCACCAGCTCCAAGGGACCCAAGGGCGATCTGCCGCCGACCTGGCGCAACTCGGCGATCCGGGGTATCGCCGCCGCGGCGATCTTCACCGTGCTGCTTCTCGTCATCTTCAAACGCCCGCCCGCCGCCGCGCTCGCCCTCGGTGCCTTCATGCTCGTCTTCTACATCCCGGCCGGCTACTACATCGACTCGTTCATGTGGCGCCGCCGCGAGCGGGCGCGGATGCGGTCCGGCGGGGATAAGTGAGCATCGAGGTCCGACAGCTCACCGTCGGGCCGATCGCGGAGAACTGCTTCCTCGTCCGCCCGGAGGGTGGTGAGAAGGCGCTGGTCGTCGACCCCGGCGAAGAGGCCGAGCGGATACTGGCGAGCGTCGAGGAGATGGGTGCCTCGGTCGAGGCGATCCTCGTCACCCACACCCATTTCGACCACGTCGGCGCGGTCACGCCCGTCGCACGGGCCACCGGCGCCCCCGTCTACTGCCCCGAGATCGAGGTCCCGGCGCTGGCCGACATCATGTCCTTCACGATGCCGGGCTTCGGCCCGTTCGAGGGCTACGAGGCCGACGAGACCGTCGCCGGCGGCGAGGCGCTCGAGCTGGCGGGGCTGACGCTCGACGTGATCTTCACGCCCGGCCACAGTCCCGGTCACGTCACCTACTCCGTGCGCGACGAGGAGGCGATCTTCTCCGGCGACGTCCTCTTCCAGGGATCCGTCGGGCGGGTCGACCTGCCGGGGGGCGACGGGCCGACGTTGCTGCGCTCGATCCAGACGCTGGTCGACGCCCACTCGCCCGAGACGACCGTCTACCCCGGCCACATGGGCGTGACCACTCTCGGGGCCGAGCAGGCGACCAACCCCTTCCTCGCGGGACTCCCGGGCTAAGAAGCCGAGCGGCGCCCGGCGCAGGTAAGGTCGCGCAGGTGGCGGGACACAAGTACCAAGCGCCGAGGGGGACCTTCGACGTCCTGCCTGCAGCCGCGCGCGTTCGCGGCCGGGTCGAACGCACCGCGGCCGAGACCTTCGCTCGCGCCGGCTACGAGCGGATCGCGACGCCGAGCTTCGAGGACACCGAGTTGTTCGAACGCGGCGTCGGCCACTCGACCGACATCGTCCGCAAGGAGATGTTCACCTTCGAGGACAAGGGGGGGCGCAGCCTGACGCTGCGGCCCGAGGGGACGGCGCCGATCTGCCGCGCCTACGTCGAGCACGGGATGCAGAAGCTGGCGCAGCCGGTGAAGCTCTCCTACGTCGGGCCGTTCTTTCGCCATGAGCGACCGCAGGCCGGGCGCTACCGACAGTTCCACCAGCTCGGCGCCGAGGCGATCGGCACCGATTCCCCCCTCGCCGACGCCGAGCTGATCGGCCTGCTCGCCGAGCTGTTGGCCGCGCTGGGCGTGCCCGGCGTCGAGCTGCGACTCGGCAGCCTCGGCTCGCTCGACGCGCGCAGGTCCTACCTGGAGGAGCTGAAGGCTTACCTGCGCTCACACGAGGGAGAGCTCGCCAAGGAGGTGCGCGAGCGGATCGACGCCAATCCGCTGCGCGCTTTCGATTCCGACGACGAGGGCACCCGAGCGGTGATGGCAGAGGCGCCGAAGCTGGTCGAGCGGCTGGAGGGTGAGGACGCAACGCACTTCGAGGAGGTGAAGGCGCTGCTCGAGGCGACGGGCGTCTCCTACGAGATCGACCCCACCCTCGTCCGTGGCCTCGACTACTACACGCGCACGATCTTCTCCTTCGTCTGCGACCGGCTCGGGGCGCAGTCGGAGATCGGCGGCGGCGGCCGCTACGACGGTCTCGTCGAACAGCTCGGCGGTGGCCCGACCCCGGCGGTGGGCTGGGCGGCGGGTATCGAGCGCATCCTGCTCGCCCTCGACGAGGAGGACGAGCCGGTGGGACGCGATGTCTTCGTCGCCGTTGCCGACGGGGAGAGTGAGGGCCGGTCGCGGGCGGCGGCGATCGCCGCAGAGCTGCGCAAGGCGGGCCTCTCCGCCGAGCTCGACCTAGCCGGTCGCGGGCTCAAGGGACAGCTCAAGCACGCCGACCGGATCGGCGCCCGCCAGGTGTTGATCCTCGACGAGGAGGGCGCTCAGCTGCGCGTGATGGCGAGCGGTGAGCAGCGCCCGGTCGACGTCGGCAGCCTGATCGAGGAGATCGCCGGAGGCACGCATGACTGAGTTCCCCGCCCTGCGGCCGAACGGGTTTCGGGACACCTGGTGCGGGCAGGTGCTCGCCGACCGCGTCGACGGCGAGGTCCGCGTTGCCGGTTGGGTACACCGTCGCCGCGACCACGGCGGCCTCGTCTTCATCGACCTGCGCGACCGCACCGGCATCGTCCAGCTCGTCTTCAACCCCGACGAGGCCGGCGGCGCCTTCGAGCTCGGTCACAAGCTGCGCGCCGAGGACGTGCTCAGCGCCGGCGGCACGGTCGTGCGCCGCTCGCCGGACACCTTCAACGCCGAGCTGCCTACGGGGGAGTTCGAGCTCAAGGTGAGCGCCGCCGAGCTGCTCGCCGACTCCGAGACGCCGCCCTTCCAGGTCGAGGGCCTCGCCGGCGAGGCCGGCGAGGACGCGCGACTGCGTTACCGCTACCTCGACCTGCGTCGCGAGCAGATGCGCGAGGCGCTCGAACTGCGCCACCGGGTGGTGGGCGCGATGCGCGAGTTCCTCGGCGGCGAGGGCTTCCTCGACATCGAGACGCCGGTGCTCACCCGCTCGACGCCCGAGGGCGCTCGCGACTTCCTCGTCCCCAGCCGCCTGCAGCACGGCTCCTTCTACGCCCTGCCGCAATCGCCGCAGCTCTTCAAGCAGCTGCTGATGGTCGGCGGTTTCGAGCGCTACTACCAGGTGGCGCGCTGCTTCCGCGATGAGGCGACCCGCGCCGATCGCCAGGCGGAGTTCACCCAGCTCGACGTCGAGATGTCCTTCGTCGACGGCGAGGATGTGATCGACCTCAACGAACGGCTGCTCGCCCACGTCTTCGAGCGCGCCGGAGGGCCGCAAATCGAGCTGCCCATGTCGCGCATGTGTTACGCCGAGGCGATGGGTCGCTTCGGCACCGACCGCCCGGACCTGCGCTTCGGCCTCGAGCTCGTCGACCTCGGCGAGGCGCTGCGCGAGACCGAGTTCAAGGTCTTCCGCTCCGTCCTCGACGGGGGCGGGGCGGTGCGCGGGATCAACGCCGGGAGCCGGGAGCTGCCGCGATCCGAGCTCGATGGCCTGATCTCGCGGGCCCAGGAGCTGGGGGCGAAGGGCCTGGTCTGGGCATTCCGCGAGGGCGAGGGCTGGCGCTCGCCGACCGCGAAGTTCCTCAGCGAGGACGAGCTGCGGGACCTCAACGGACGCCTCGGCGCCGAGGAGGGGGACCTCCTCCTGCTCGTCGCCGACGAGCGCCCGGTCACCGATGCGGTGCTCGGTCAGATGCGGCTCGACCTCGCCGAGCGCTTCGGGCTGATCGACCCCGACGAGCACCGTCTCGTCTGGATCGTCGACTGGCCGCTGATGGAGTGGAACGCCGAGGAGGGGCGCTGGGACGCGCTGCACCATCCGTTCACGGCGCCGGCGGGCGAGTTCGACCCCGACGACCCCGGTTCGGCGCGCGCGCAGGCCTACGACGTCGTCTGGAACGGCCAGGAGCTCGGTGGCGGCTCGATCCGCATCCACGACGCGGACACGCAGCAGGCGGTGTTCGCCGCGCTCGGCATCGACGCCGAGGAAGCCGAGGCGCGCTTCGGCTTCCTGCTTGAGGCGCTGCGCTTCGGGGCGCCGCCGCACGGCGGCATCGCCTACGGCGTCGACCGCATCGTCCAGCGCCTCAGCGGCGCCGAGACGATTCGCGACGTGATCGCCTTCCCGAAGACGGCATCCGGCTTCGACCTGTTGACCGGAGCCCCGGCGCCGGTCGACGAGCTGCAGCTGAAGGAGCTCGGGATCGGACTGCACAAGCGGGGCCTGGCGGGGCACTGAGATGGGCGTCTTCCGCCGCATCCGCGCGGTCTTCGGACCACGGATGCCCGGGCCGGGAATAACGCCCGTGCACGTCGCGGACCCGCGCTTCGACGATTGGGAGTCGGTGCGCGAGTTCGCCGACGTGAGGACCGCCCGAGCCTGGCATCAGGCGCTGTCGGAGACCGGCATCGAAGCCGTCCTCACCGCCGACTGGCCGCTCGATCGCTACGGGCACGGAGAGATCTATCTATGCGTCCAAGGCGACGATTGGAGCGAGGCGGAGCTGCTGCTCTCCAACCTCGACCTCGACATCGACCTCGACGACTGAGCAAACCGAGACTCCAGCCCGCCGATACCGCCTCTGGCTTTGATCCCTTGAAGTAAAGGGTGGGAACCTCCTCGCAGTCCCGAAGAACCGAGAGAGTCCGGCTCCCTCGCCGTTTGTGTTGGGTCAAACGGTGAAGCGGCTCACGCACGGGCTCGAGCCTCGGCGCCAACCGTATCACCGCCTGGCACCATGTCCACACGGATATGGACGCTGATCTCTTCGACGCATACCTGCGCGACGAGGCGCGCTTGGGGCCCGCCGCGGACGGTGCCTTCACCGGTGCCGCGGGCGGCGCCGCCTGTGGCGACCTGGCGCGGATCTCACTGCTCGTCGACGGCGGCACGATCGGTGGCGTCACGTTCGACGCGGAGGGGTGCGGCGCGACCCGCGCCGCGACCGCCGCCGTGGCCGAGACGATCGACGGAGCGAGCGTGCTCGACGTCGCGCGGATCGGCACCGACGAGGTGGAAGCCGCTCTCGGGGGACTGGCGCCGGCAAAGCGCCATGCCGCCCAGCTTGCAGCTGACGCGCTGCACCGGGCTCTGGCCCGGGCGGCCGCCTCCGACGAGGTGCTCGCCGGCGAGGCCGAGGGCCGCGTCCTCGTCGCCATGTCAGGCGGAGTCGACAGCGCCGTCGCCGCGCTGCTCGAAGGGGAGCGCGGGGCAGAGGTCATCGGCGTCACGCTGAAGCTCTGGGCGGACCCGGATACCGACGGCGCCAAAGCCTGTTGCTCACCGGAGGCGGTTCTCGGCGCCCGCTCCCTCGCGCATTCGCTCGGCATCCCGCACCTGACCCTCGATCTCGAGGAGGAGTTTCGCCGTCGCGTCGTGGCGGAGTTCGTCTCCGGCTACGCGGCGGGGAGGACGCCGAACCCCTGCATCGCCTGCAACGGCGAGGTGCGGATCGCCGCAATGGTCGACCTGGCGACTCGCCTCGGTGCCGGTCATCTCGTCACCGGCCACTATGCCCGCCTCGTCGACGACGGCAAGGGATTGCTGCTCGCTGCGGCGGCGGACGCGAAGAAGGACCAGAGCTACATGCTGGCGGCGCTGCCGCCGGCGATCCTCGAGCGCGTCCGCTTTCCGCTGACCGAGCTGACCAAGCCGGAGGTGAGGGAGATCGCCGCCCGCCACGCCCTCACGGTCGCCCGCAAGCCCGAGAGCCAGGACCTCTGCTTCCTCTCCGGCCAGGGCAAGGCCGACTTCCTGCGCCGCCATGGCGGCCTCGCGGAGCGCGAGGGAGACGTCGTCGACCGCTCCGGCCGCAAGCTCGGCCGCCATCGCGGCCACCATGACTTCACCGTCGGCCAGCGGCGCGGCCTCCGGGTCTCGGCCCCGGAGGCGCTCTACGTCCTCGGCAAGGACGCGGAGGCGAACACCGTCACCGTCGGGACTCGTGCCGAGCTGCAATCGACCCGCGTGAGGATTCGAGATGCCGTGCTGCACCGCGACGGGGCGACCGTCGACGCGGTCCGCCTGCGCTACCGCTCTCGTCCCGTCCCCGCCGTGCTCGATACGACGGGGACGGGGGAGCGTTTCGAGCTCGACATCCGGCTCGAAGAGGAGTTCGCCGGCGTCTCACCCGGCCAGACGGCGGTGCTGCTGGCCGGGGAGACGATCGTCGGTCACGGCACGATCTGCGGTTAGACCGTCGCTTCTTCCTGCGCTTTTTCTTCCTGTTCTTTCTGGTGTTCGTCATGGCGCAGCTTGGCGACCGCCGTCACGCAACGGCTGAATTCGGTGCCCTTCTCGCCTTTGACGTGTTTCTTGCTTTTGCCTTTGCAGGCTTCGCGCGGCGACTGATTTTCGTGGTTGGCGGCATGCGCCATCGTGTTCACGCAGCGCGAGAAAGCCGTGCCGTTTTCCCCCGCGACGTGTTTTTTGCTTTCGCCCTGGCAGTACTTGCCGTAGGCCTTGGCCTTCGGCGGCGGCGAGCCTTCATGGCCCTGACCTTCGTTGGGCGTGCCTTCGGGATTCCCCAGCGCGATGGCCGGGACGGCCAGCGCGAGGGCTCCCAGGATGAGTGCGATCTTTGCTTTCAACATCGTGCCTCCTTCGACGTCCGTCGAGCGGAACGGTTTGCGGTTCGTAGATGAAACGGGCAAACGGCCGATTTGTCAGGGCATACCTTCGGATTCGACGCCGGATCCCGCTTTTTCGGTCCCAGATCCGGACGATTGTTCGTTCGGGAGCAAGATTTCTTCTCTCGGCTGCTGGGCGCCGCCTTCGTGCTTGGGCTTGCTTGGGGCCTGAGAGGGGTGTGGGGAGTGCGGGGTGTGCTTCGGCTTGGCCTGTCCCCGGCCGTGGCCGCGGTGTGAGCCATGGTGAGCTTGCCCTTGAGCTGCGCCTCCGGCGTGGCCCTGGCCGGCGGAAGTGCCGTGGGCGTGCGCGGCGGCCGTTTCGCGACCTTGCTGGGACACCGATTCGGCCGTGCTCGACCCGTCCTGACGATGCGCTTGCTTCTTCCCGTTGTCGTGTGCCTGCGATGAGCCTTTCGACTTGCCCGACTCGTGACCCTGGGTGGAGCCCTTGGATGAGGGACTGCCGCCTGACGCCGGCTCGCCCGCGCCGTCCGACGATTCGACCTGCCCTGCCGGAGCGCCTGTGCCGGACCCCCCGGGCAGGCCGGTGTGGATCAGCCCGCTGCGGTCGGCCGCCGAGACCCCGATTGCGGTCGCCACCGCGACGGTGGCGACCGACTTGGCGAGCAGGCCGGCGCTCAGGGCTTTGCCCGCTCCGGCGGCTGCTGTGACCCCGCTCGCGGTTCCCCCGGCCGCGCTCGGAGCGCTGCCGAGAGCCGCGTGCAGGATCCCCGCCGAGGCGAGCGCCGGCAGCGGAGCGATGACGGCGAAGTCGCGCCGCCTCGACTCGATCGCGTCACGGAAGGCGCGGCAGTCCGGGCAGTCGCGCAGGTGCGCGCGCAGGTCGCGGCGCCGGCTCACCCGCCCGTCGGCGTTGGAAAGCCGGTGCATGACTTCCTCACAGCTCATCGCACGCCCCGCTTCCAGGCTTCGCAGGCTGAGGCGCGCCTCGTAGACCGCCTGCCGGGCCACGGCCTCGGAGCTGCCGAAGAATTCGCCGATCTGGGCGAACTCGAGCCCGCCCAGCTCGCGCAGGACGAGAGCCGCACGCTGGCGTTCCGGCAGGTCGCCCAGGTCGCGCAGGAGCTGCCTCAGCCGCTCGCGTTCGGCCGCCGTCTCTGCGATCTCGGCCGCCGGGTCGACCAGCTCGGCGTCGATCGGCGTGGTCTTGCCGCGGCCACGCAGGATTTCGACCGACTCGTTGTGGGCGACCTGGTAGAGCCAGGGCCGGAGCTGGATGTTGCGCTTCTCGCCGGGCAGCGCCTGCAGGGCCTTGACCATCGTGTTCTGGAGAGCGTCGCGGGCGTCCTCCTGATTGGCGAGCAGGACCAGGCAGAAGCGGTAGATCTCCTGGTGATAGCGGCGGAAGATCGCGGCAAACGCGCGCTCGTCGCGTCGCGCGGCTCGTCGAACGAGTTGGGCGTCCGCGCTCATATCTTGCTCGTCTCGACATTTTCGGCCATCCAGTCAAGGTTAGGGGCAGGTCCTTCAGTCATTCAACGAACGAGACGGCCAAATGTCAGGCCCTATCTCCGAAAGAAGTCGGGGTTACTGCGTGCCGGCCGCGCGGCGCTTAGGCTCTGGCTTCCATGAATGCCGTCGAGATTCGCAAGACATATCTCTCGTTCTTCGAGGAGCGCGGGCACAGGATCGTGCCCTCGGCCTCGCTGGTGCCGTCGGTCCACGATCCCTCGGTGCTGCTGACGACCGCGGGCATGCAGCCCTTCAAGCCCTACTTTCTCGGGCGGGAGGAGCCGCCGGCCCGGAGGCTGGCCGACGTGCAGAAGTGCTTCCGCACGACCGACATCGGCGAGGTCGGCAACACCGCCCGTCACCTGACCTTCTTCGAGATGCTCGGCAACTGGAGCTTCGGCGACTATTTCAAGCTGGAGTCGATCCCCTGGGGCTGGGAGCTCTCCACGCAGGGCTTCGGGATGGACCCCGATCGAATCTGGGTGACCGTCTTCGGCGGCGACGAGGAGCTCGGCCTCGGTCCCGACGAGGAGGCGATCGCGGTCTGGCGCGAGGTCGGCGTGCCCGACGAGCGGATCGTGCGGCTGGGGCGTGAGGACAACTTCTGGCAGGCCGGTCCAAGCGGCCCCTGCGGCCCCTGTTCGGAGCTCTACCTCGACCGCGGCGAGGAGTTCGGTGCGGCCGGCGAGCGTCCCGGCGACGACACCGACCGCTTCCTCGAGTTCTGGAACCACGTCTTCATGACCTACGACCTCAGCGCGGACGGGGCCCTCACCGAGCTGCCGATGCGCAACATCGACACCGGGATGGGCCTCGACCGGATGGCGGCGATCCTGCAGGACGTCCCCTCGGTATTCGAGACCGACCTGGTCCGGCCGCTGGTCGACCTCGCGGAGGAGATGTCGGGCCGCTCCTACTCGGAGGGCGGCGCGGCGACGCGGGCGATGCGGATAGTTGCCGACCACTCTCGCGGGGCGGCCTTCCTGATCGCCGACGGCGTCGTTCCCTCGAACGAAGACCGCGGCTACATCCTGCGGCGGATCATGCGACGCGCGATCCAGCAGGGCCGCACCCTCGGGCTCGAGTCGCCCTGGCTCGGCCGCTTCGCCGAGCGGGCGATCGAGATCATGGGCGAGGCCTACCCGGAGCTGGTGGCGGAGCGGGCGACGATCACGCGTTGGGTCGGCGACGAGGAGGAGAGCTTCGGCCGCACCCTGGAGCGGGGCAGCGAGCTGCTCGAGCGGCTGGTCGCGGAAGCCGAGGAGAGCGGTACGTCGTGGATCGACGCCTCCGACGCCTTCAAGCTGCACGACACCTACGGCTTCCCCTACGACCTGACCAAGGAGCTGCTCGCCGAGCGCGGCCTCTCGGTCGACGACGGCGGCTTCGAGGAGCTGATGGAGGAGCAGCGCCGGCGCGCCCGCGTCGGTGCCGCGACCGCGCACGGCGCGGAGGACCGCCACGAGCGGGTGATCGCCTTCGCCGGCGCCTCGGAGCCGACCCGTTTCGTCGGCTACGAGACCCTGCGCACTACGACCGGCCTGGCCGCGGTCGAGGCCGATGACGGCCGGGCCCTGGTCAAGCTCGAGCAGAGCCCCTTCTACGCCGAGGGCGGCGGCCAGGTCGCCGACTCCGGCACCCTGCGCTGGGACGGGGGAGAGGCGAGGGTAGTCGACGTCTACCGGGTCGGCGAGGACCAGGCGCTCGAGGTCGAGGAGACGGCGGCTCTCGACGCCGGAACCGCCGTGGAGGCCGAGGTGGACAGGGAGACCCGCCACGCGACGATGCGCAACCACACCGCCACCCACCTGCTCCACGCGGCTCTGCGCGAGGCGCTGGGCACCCACGTGCGCCAGGCCGGCTCGGCGGTGCGTCCCGACAAGCTGCGCTTCGACTTCACCCACGGCCAGGCCCTGGGCGCCGAGGAGCTGCGCGGGATCGAGGACCGCGTCAACGGGTGGATCAAGGAGAGCCGGCAGGTGCGCTGGCTGGAGATGGAGCGCGAGGAGGCCGAGCGCCTGGGAGCGATGGCGCTCTTCGGCGAGAAGTACGGCGAATGGGTGCGGGTGGTCGAGGTCGACGAGGTCTCGCGCGAGCTCTGCGGCGGCACTCACGTCGCCAACACGGCGGAGGTGGGGATCTTCAAGATCGTCTCCGAGGGCTCCAGCGCCGCCAACGTGCGGCGCATCGAGGCGCTGACCGGTCCCGCGGCGATCGACTGGTACCGCGAGCGCGAGGACGAGTTGCGCGAGGTGGGCGAGCTGCTCGGCTCGCCCCAGGATCCCGTCGGTGGGGCCAGGCGGGCCGCCGAGCGGCTGCGGGAGGCGGGCGCCGGGGCGGAGCAGGCGCAAAAGCAGCTGCTCGGCGAGGAGGCCGAGCGCCTCGTCTCCGAGGCGGCCGACGTCGATGGCGTTCGGGTCGTCTGCTCGCGTGCCGCCCCGGGCGACCAGAAGGTCCTGCTCGAGCTGGCCAACCGGGTGCGCTCCAGGCTCGGCGACGATTCCGCCGTGGTACTCGGCGGCAGCGGCGACGGCAAGGTCGCCCTCGTCGTCCTCGCCTCCAAGAGCGCGGTCGAGCGCGGGGTCTCCGCCGCGGACGTGGTCCGTGAGGCGGCCCCGATCGTCGGCGGCGGAGGCGGCGGGCGCGATGACATGGCGCAGGCCGGCGGCCGCGACCCCGAGAAGCTGGACGAGGCTCTGAGCGTCGCCCACGTCGCGATCGAGCAGGCGCTCGCTTAAAGGAATGCGCGTCCTCGCCCTCGACCATGGCACGGTCCGGATCGGCTGTGCGATCTCCGACCCGAGCGGCACCCTGGCGACGCCGCTGCCGACGATCGAGCCCCCCGAGGCTCGATCGGTGGCGGAGCTGGCCGCCGAGCACGGCGTCGAGCTGATCGTCGTCGGACTGCCCATCCACCTGAGTGGCGAGGAAGGGAGCCAGGCCGCGCTGGCGCGGACGTTCTGCGCCGAACTGGAGGCGATCCTCGACATCCCGGTCGAGACCTACGACGAGCGGCTGACGACGCGAATGGCGGACGCCAGCAAGCGGGACGGAGCGAGCGCCGCACGCGACTCCCTGGCCGCAGCGCACCTGCTCGAGGCATACCTGGCGAGCCGCGCCCCCGGGCTGGAAGGCGAGGATGGATAGGTACAGGAGGCGCCGGCTCGCCGCCGCAGGCCTGCTGATCGCCGTCGCGGCGCTTGCCGGCGTCGCAGCGGTGCTCGGCTACCGGCACTTCCACCGCAGCTCAACGCCGGCACCGGTGACGCTGAAGACATTCTCGATCACGATCCCCGAGGGCTACGACCGCTCGCAGACGGCTGGGCTGGCAAAGGAAGAAGGGCTGCGGGGGGGCTACGAGCAGGCGAGCGTCGAATCCCCCTACCTGGACCCGGCGAAGTACGGCGCCGCCGCCGCGAAGAATCTCGAGGGCTTTCTCTTCCCCGACACCTTCGAACTCGAACGGCGCGCCCCGGTCGCCGACCTGGTGCAGCGCCAGCTCGAAGACTTCAAGAGCCGGATCGCCGGCGTCGACATGTCCTACGCCCATTCCAAGAACCTGACGGTGTACGACGTGGTGACGATCGCCTCGATGATCGAGCGCGAGGCGGGCCTGGCGAGCCAGCGCAAGCTCGTCGCGGCGGTGATCTACAACCGCCTGCACGAAGGGATGCCACTCGGCATCGATGCGACGACGCGCTTCGCGACCGGCAACTACACGCAGCCGCTGACCGAATCCGAACTGGCGATCGACTCGCCTTACAACACCCGCACCAACGCCGGCCTGCCGCCGGGGCCGATCGACAGTCCCGGTCTCGCCGCGATCGAAGCCGCCGCGCACCCGGCGCGGGTCGACTACCTCTATTACGTGGTCAAGCCCGGTACCTGCAACGAGCTTGCCTTCGCCTCGACCGAAGCCGAATTCGAAGAAGACGTCGCCGAATACAACGCGGCGCGGGAAGCCGCGGGCGGCAACTCGCCCGACACCTGCGGAGAATGATGAAGCGTCTCGCCGTCCTCGGACACCCGATCGAGCACTCGCGCTCGCCGGCGATGCAGAACGCGGCGCTGGCAGCGGTCGGGCTGGGCGAGGAGTGGGGCTATGAGGCGATCGACGTCGCACCGGACCGTTTCGAGCAGCGGGCGCTGGCGATGCCCGGCGAAGGCTTCGTCGGCGCCAATGTCACCGTCCCCCACAAGGGGGCGGCCCTGGCCCTCGCCCACGACCTCTCTGAGACCTGTCGCGAGATCGGCGCCGCCAACACGCTGAGCTTCGAAGGCGGCGAGGTTCGCGCCGACAACACCGATGCCGAGGGCCTGCTGCGGGCGCTGCCGTCCTCACCGCAGGGAAAGCGGGCGCTGGTGCTCGGCGCCGGAGGTGCCGCTCGCGCGATCGTCTGGGCCCTGTTGCGTGAGGGTGCCACGGTCGAGGTCTGGAACCGGACAGAGCTTCGCTCGCGCAACCTCTGCGAGGAGCTCGGCGGCGAGACCGTCGCCGACCCCGATCCCACCACCTACGACCTGATCGTCAACTCGACTGCGGTCGGACTCGGGGGCGAGGACCCCTTCGCGGAGCTGCCGCTGCGGCGTGAGGGTTTCTCGCCCGACCAGGTGGTGGTCGACATGGTCTACGGCGCGAAACCGACCGAGCTGCTGCTTGCGGCGCAGGCAATCGGCGCGACGACCGTCGACGGCCTCGAGGTCCTCGTCCAGCAGGGCGCCCTCTCCTTCGAGATCTGGACCGGGCGCGAGGCACCGCTCGACACGATGCGGTCCGCTGCTCGGCTATAGCCTTGGCCGAGTCATGAGCAGCTTTCGGTTCACAACCGCGGGCGAGTCGCACGGGCCGGGCCTCGTCGCGATCGTCGAGGGGATGCCGGCCGGCCTCGCGCTCGACCGCGAGGCGCTCGACCGCGACATGGCGCGGCGCCAGCTCGGACACGGTCGCGGCGGCCGGATGAAAATCGAGACCGACACGGTCGAGGTCCGCTCCGGAGTGCGCCACGGCCGCACGCTCGGCAGCCCGATCGCGGTCCTCGTCGCCAACCGCGATTACGCCAACTGGGAGGAGCGGATGAACCCCTGGCCGGTCGAGGCCGAGGTCGACGAGGTGCACCTGCCGCGCCCGGGCCACGGCGACCTGGTCGGCTCCCAGAAGTACGGCCACACGGACATCCGCAACGTGCTCGAGCGGGCGAGCGCCCGTGAGACCGCGGCCCGCGTCGCGGCGGGATCGATCGCCCGCGGCTTCCTCGCCGCGCTGGGCGTCGGTGTCCACAGCCACGTGACCCAGATCGCCTCGGTCAGGGCACCTGAGCGCGACGACCTCGGTCCCGGCGACTTCGACGGTGTCGACGAGGACCCGGTGCGCTGCCTGGACGCCGAGGCGAGCGCCGCGATGGTGGCCGAGATCGACCGCCTGCGCAAGGCCAACGAGAGCCTCGGCGGCACCTTCGAGGTGCGCGCCTTCGGGCTCGTGCCCGGGCTCGGCTCGCATATTTCCTGGGAAGACCGCCTCGACGGCCGCCTCGCCGGCGCCGTCGCCTCGATCCAGTCCGTCAAGGGAGTCTCGATCGGCGAAGCCTGGGACGTCGCCGGGCGCCCGGGCTCGGAGGCGCACGACGAGATCTTCTGGTCGCCGGAGCGCGGCTACCACCGCGAGACCAACCACGCCGGCGGCCTCGAGGGCGGGATGACGAACGGCCTGCCGCTCTCGGTGAGGGCGGCGATCAAGCCGATCTCGACCCTGACCAAGCCGCTGCGCTCAGTCGACACCGAGAGCAAGGAGCCGGCGCAGGCGTTGCGCGAGCGCACCGACTCGACCGTGGTGCCCGCAGCTGCGGTCGTCGCTGAGGCGATGGTCTGCCTCACCCTCGCCCGCTGCTATCGCGAGAAGTTCGGCGGCGACCACATCGACGACGTGCTCGCCGCCGTCGATGCCTACAAGCAGCGCATCGACTTCAGGGGATAGGGCTTGAAGCCCGCGATCGTCTTCATCGGCTTCATGGGGGCGGGCAAGTCGACCGCCCTGGCCGCCGCCCGCGAGGCGGGTCTCGACACGACCGAGATCGACGACCTGATGGAGGAGTCCTTCGGCAAGCCGATCACGGCCGCCTTCGAGGAGGACGGCGAGGAGGCGTTCCGCGCGCGCGAGGCCGAGGTCGTCGGTTCGCTGCTGGAGGACGCCGACGGCGGGGCGATCGCGCTCGGCGGCGGCAGCGTGCTCTCCGAGCGGGTGCGGGCCGCCCTCGCCCGCCATGTCGTCGTCTGGCTGCAGGTCGGGGCGGAGGACGCCTGGTCTCGAATTGCTGGCAGCGACCGACCGCTCGCGACCGACGCGGAGGACGTCGCCCGCCTGATGGCCGAGCGGCTGCCCCACTACGAGGCTCTCGCCGACGCGATCGTTCCCAGTGGAGATCGCGAGATCGTCGCCCGGGCGATGCCCTCGCTGCTGGCGCTTGCCCAAATGCCCTCCGGCACCAGGATGCTGTGGGCGGCCAGCGCCTCGGGCGAGTATCCGATCTTCGTCGGCTCGGGGATCCTCGGTGCCTCGCCCTGGCCGCTGCCGGGAGAGCGCTGCTGTGTCACCGACGGCACCGTCGGTCCCCTCTATGCCGACCGCCTCGCTTCGGCGGCGGCGACGGTCGAAGTGCCGTCGGGGGAGTCGGCCAAGACGATGGCCGAGGCCGAGCGGGTGCTGCGCGAGATGGCTCGGGTCGGGGTGACGCGCGAGGATTACGTCGTCGCCCTCGGCGGCGGCGTCGTCGGCGACCTGGCCGGCTTCTGCGCTCACGTCTATCAGCGCGGCATTCCGGTCGTCCAGGTGCCGACCACCCTCGTCGCCCAGGTCGACTCCGCCTATGGCGGCAAGACCGGCGTCGACCTTCCCGAGGGCAAGAACTACGCCGGCGCCTACCACCTGCCGGCTGCGGTGGTCGCCGACACCTCGATGCTCGCCACGCTGCCGCCCGAGGAGCTGGCAGCCGGCTTCGTCGAGGTGCTGAAGACCGGGCTGCTGGCCGGTGGCGAGCTGTGGGAGCGGGCACGCTCGATCGAGATTCTCGACCCCGCGGGGCTCGACGAGGTCGTCTTCGCCTGCGCCCGTTACAAGTGCGAGGTCGTCGCCGCCGACGAGCGCGACGCCGGGCTGCGCCACGTGCTCAACCTGGGCCACACGGTCGGCCACGCGATCGAGGCCGGCGGCGGCTACAAGCGTTACCGGCACGGCGAGGCCGTGGGCCTCGGCCTGCTGGCTGCCCTGCGGCTCTCGGAGGCGCCCGAGCTGCGCGACGAGGTCGAGACGATCCTGCGCCGCCACGGTTTGCCCGTCGAACTCGATCCCGCGATCGCGACCGAAGCCGTTCTCGAAGCCCTGCAGCGCGACAAGAAGCGCACGGCCGCAGGCGTCGGCTTCGTCCTCCTTTCCGAGCCCGGCGTCCCCCGCCCCGGCGAGCTGGTCGATCCGGCTAAGGTCGAGGCCGCCGTGAGGGAGCTGTACAGATGACGAGCGCCCACAACCGCGTCGCGGTGCTGCACGGCGTCAACTTCAACATCCTCGAGCGCCGCGATCCCGAGATCTACGGTGGGCTCTCGCTCTACGAGCTGGAGGCGAAAATCGAGAGTTGGGCACGCGAGCTCGGCCTCGAGACGATCTTCTTCCAGACCAACGCCGAGGGCGAGTTCTGCGAATACCTGCATCGCGTCCCCGAGCTGGCCGACTCCGCCATCGTCAACGCCGGCGCCTGGACCCACTACAGCCGGGCGATCGCCGACGCGCTCGCCGTCGCCGCCGTGCCGACCGTCGAGGTCCACCTCTCGGACGTCGAGAACCGCGACGACTGGCGCAGGGCCTCGGTCTTCGATGGCCTCGTGCTCTCGAAGGTCTCGGGCAAGGGGCCAGAGGGTTATCGCGAGGCGCTCGAGCTGCTCGCCGCCGAGCTGGGGGCGGAACAGAGGTGAGCCGGGAACGAGGCGACCGCCTCGCGGCCGCGGTCGCCGAGCGTGAGCTCGACTGCCTGCTCGTCACCGACCTGGTCAACGTCCGCTACCTGACCGGCTTCGGCGGCACCAACGGCGCCTGCGTCTGCGGGCCGGACGCGCGCGTCTTCCTGACCGACTTTCGCTACACCGAGCGGGCCGAGGCTGAGGTCGACGGCTGGGAGGTGGTCACGGCGAAGGACGATTGGCTGGGGGAGATCGCCTCGCACCTCTCGGGGCGAACCGGATTCGAGGACCACAAGATGGCGGTTCGGACGCTCGGAAAGCTGGAGGAGAAGTTGCCCGAAGGGGTCAAGCTCGAGGGGGTCGGCGGAGCGGTGGAGAAGCTGCGCCGGGTCAAGGACGAAGACGAGCTGGCGGCGATCGCGGCAGCGGCGGAGCTGGCCGACGACGTCTGGCGCCGCGCCCTGGAAGACGGGCTGGCCGGACATACCGAGCTCGCCGTCGCCCGCACGGCGGAAGCGCGGATGCGCGACGTGGGAGGCGAGCCCTCCTTTCCGGCGATCGTCGCCGCGGGCCCGAACGGCGCGCTTCCCCACGCCGAGCCCGGTGAGCGCGAGATCGGTCGCGGCGAGCTCGTCGTCTTCGACATGGGCGCCAAGCTCGACGGCTACTGCTCGGACGGCACCCGCACCTTCGCCACCGGTGAGCCCGGCGAAGGAGCGCGGGAGGTCTATGAGCTGGTGCGAGAGGCGCAGCAGGAGGCGCTCGACGCGGTGCGCGCCGAGGCCCGCGCTGAGGCGGTCGACGGGGTGGCTCGCGAGCGGATCGCTGCCGCCGGACACGGCGAGCGCTTCGGCCACGGGCTGGGGCACGGCGTCGGACTCGAGGTTCACGAGGAGCCGCGCGTCTCGCAGCGCTCGGAGGACGTTCTGGCCGCGGGGGAGGTCGTGACGATAGAGCCAGGCGTCTACCTGCCGGGGAAACTCGGAGTGCGGATCGAGGATCTGGTCGTGGTCACAGAGGACGGCCATCGCAACCTCAGCGGGCTGCCGAAGCAGCTGCAGATCATCGACTGAAGTAACGCAGACAATACCTTCCCTGGGCGGGCTTCACCGCGACCTCAAGTAACCCCCGGGTGTGGTCGATGCCACCTCGTGGCCACAGTCAGCCAAAGCGACGCGATGCTCGAAACCGAGGTCGCGGTTGCGCACAGGCCGCCCGATTCGCTGGCCGAAATGCGCGACGACGCGCGCCGCGAGCGCCTGCTCGACATGCAGGTGCGTCTTCGCCCCTACCGGATCGCGTGCTTCGTGATCCTCGCCCTCGCCCTCGCCTCGGCCTCCTCGGAGGTCGGCTGGTGGTGGGTGGTGCCGCTGGGCGCCGGTTTTGCCGGCTTCATGGTGGCCGACCGCTTCATGCGCAACAGCAGCCATCCGGGCCTCTGGGCGGCGACCGCCTGGGGGATATTGCCGTTCCTCCTCGCCGACGCCGTCGTCACCACCGGGGGCGGCGCCAGCCCCGTGCTGATGTGGTTCGCCCTGCCGGCCGTGACCCTCGGCGCCCGCTTCTCGCCGCGCGGCATGGTCATCGGCACTGTCTACATCCTCGCCCTTCTGCTGGGCAGCACCTACGGCCTCGACTACGCCTCGGCCTCCGCGCACCACAAGGACGTGGTCGCCGCGGTTGCGCTGGTGCTCAGCACGGTGATCCTCTCCGGAGCCCTGGTCGAGTCCGACCGTGCTCACCGCCGCCGCTCGACGCTCGACCCGCTGACCGGCCTCTTCAACCGCAACGCGCTGGAGCAGCGGCTGGCCGAGCTCGACGGTCAGCCCTCGAACGAGGAAGAGGGGCTGTCGCACGCAATGCTGCTCTGTGACCTCGACCATTTCAAGCGGATCAACGACCTGCTCGGGCACGCCGCCGGGGACGCCGTCCTGCAGGACATCGCCTACACGATGCGGGCGGCGCTTCGGGCCGGCGACTCGATCTACCGCGTCGGCGGTGAGGAGGTCCTCGTGATTCTCCCAGGGGCGGGTGAGGAGGCGGCGCTGGAGATCGCCGAGCGGGTGCGGCAGGCGGTGCGCCTCCGCCGTCCCGTCGGCGTGGCGGTGACGGTCAGTGTCGGCGTTGCCGTCTCGCGGCCGGATGCCGTCGACACCGACGACCTCGTCGCGCGTGCCGACGCGGCGCTCTACGAGGCGAAGGCAGGTGGCCGCGACACTGTGGTCATCAACGCTTCAAGCCGGTCGTAACGCATTTCCAATGCATCGCATTGGAAATGCGTTACGACCGGCTAGCGGCTGAGGTCGACGTCGCCGTCGAGCCTGGCGGCGAAGGCGGCGACCAGTTCGACCGCGGCCTCGACGTCGGCAAGGTCGACCATCTCGACCGGCGAGTGCATGTAGCGAAGTGGGATTGCGACGAGGCCGGTCGGGATGCCCGAGCGGGCGAACTGGACGGCGTCGGCGTCGGTGCCGGTCGAGTTGCCGGTGGCGCCCAGGGTGTGCTCGATCCCCGCCTCCTCGGCCGTCTCCACGAGCAGCTCGAAGACGCGAGGGGAGAGGGTGGCGCCGCGGTAGATCACCGGCCCCGAGCCGAGCTCATGCGCCCCCAGCTCCTTCTCGTCGACTCCGGGAGCGTCGGTGGCGTGGGTGACGTCGACGACGACGGCGAGGTCGGGCTCGATTGCGAAGGAGGAGGTACGGGCGCCGAAGAGGCCGATCTCCTCCTGCACGGCGGCGACCGCGGCGAAGCTTGCGTCGAGCGGCCCACGCTCGTGACAGCGTCGCAGCGCCTCGAGCGCGACGTAGGCGCCGAGCCGATTGTCCATCGAGCGCGAGACCGCGCGCTCGCCGATCAGGAGCTGTGGCTCGGCCGCGATCACGACGGGGTCGCCGACCCTGACCGAAGCCGCCGCCTCGTCGCGGTCGGAGGCGCCGATGTCGATGTGCATCCCTTTCAGCTCGACGACTTTCTTGCGGGCATCGGCGTCGAGCAGGTGGAGCGGCTTGCGGCCGACGACGCCGGGCACGGGCCCCTCCTTGCCCTGCACCTCGACCCGCTGGCCGACGAGGATCTGCGGATCCCAGCCACCGATCGGGGCGAACCAGAGGAAGCCCTTCTCGTCGATGTGGCGGACGACGAGACCGATCTCATCGATGTGGCCGACGACGGCGAGCAGGGGAGAGGCCCCCCCGATACGGGCGATCGAGGAGCCGATCCCGTCGGTCTCCAGCGAGGCGAAGGAGGCCTCTTCGCGCCAGAGCTCGGCGGCCGGCGTCTCGTATCCGGATGGGGCCGGGACGCGGAGGAGCCGGTCGAGTAGTCGGGGAGTCTCGGCCACGAGTGCGGGGCAGTATGTCGGATCGCGTCCCTGGTCGCAGCGGCATCGAATAGCGTTGCGCCCGTGGACTCGACCGGGATGACCGTCGTGATCACCGGCGCCTCGAGCGGCATCGGCGAGGCGACCGCGCGGCGGCTGGCGCGCGAGCCCGGCGCCGAGCTGATCCTCGTCGCCCGTCGCGAGGACCGCCTCCGCGCCCTGGCCGAGTCGCTCCCCTGCGAGGCCTCCTGCCTGGCGCTCGACCTGACCGAGGCCGATGCTCCCACGCGGGTGCGTGAGCACCTCGCCGAGCGAGGCGGGCGCCTGACGCTGCTCGTCAACAACGCGGGCGCCGCCTGGCGGGGCTCGTTCGCCGAGAGCGGCTACGCCAACGTGCGCCGCCACATGGAGCTCAATTTCGACGCCGTCGTTCGCCTGACCGAGGGAATGCTGCCGCTGCTGCGCTCCTCGGCGCCGAGCGCGATCGTCAACGTCGCCAGCACGGCTGGACGCGTCGCCCGCGCCCGCTCCGGCGCCTACTCGGCGAGCAAGTTCGCCCTGATCGGCTGGACCGACGCCCTTTACACGGAGGAGCGGCCGCACGGCGTCCACGTTGGCATGGTGCTGCCGGGTTTCATCGCCACCGAGGGCTTCCCGGCGACCGAGCTGCGCGAGAAAGCACTGACCCGCTGGATCGTCTCGAAGCCCGAGCGGGTGGCGGAGGCGATCGTGGAAACCGGGCTCGGCGGCAAGGCCGAGCGCTACGTGCCGCGTCTCTACGGCATGGCCGCGGTCGCCCGCATCCTCTCGCCTCGCCTCGTGCGCCGCGTGCTCGGCGGTGGGGCGGCGCAGGACCTGACCACCCGCACCGCCGACGAAGCCCCCTGAGCCGCGTGCTCAGCTGAAGCGCGAGCGGGTCAGCCGGCAGTAATGGAATTCGAAGACGAAGCCGACGTTGTTGGCTGCGTTGCTGGCGCGTTCGACGCGGATCCCTTCGTGGGTCGCCCTGATCCTTTCTTCCGCCTTGAAGGCCCTGCCCACTTTGCGCAGGTCGGTCTGCACGATGCGCAGGAATTTGAACCACTTGAGCAGCCGGGCTTCGTCTTCGGGCGGCCGCGGGACGGCCATCATTTCGCCGATCGCGGAGCCGAAGGCGGCGGATACGTGGATGAACTGCCTGCCCGCTTGTTTCAGCTTGCCCTGTCGGACCCTCTGCTGCACGTTTTTGAGGATCCGCTTGTCGACTTCGGTGTTCGCCTGGCAGATCGACTCGACCTGGGAGACGTATTCGGCACGGGTCGGCGCCGCCGGCTCTTCGGCAGCGGCAGCGCCGCCGCCGAGCAGCGTCGCGCCGACGACAAGCAGTGCGATTGGAAGCGTCCCCTTCATTCCCCTGGCCCCGCTAGCTTAGACGTGCCGTGAGTCGAGCGCCCATATAGGCATATAACTCGCGGCACGTCCACCGGTTTCGCCGTCTAGGATTCGCCGCCGTGATCAGCACCAACCAGTTCAAGAACGGCTCGCACATCGAGATCGACGGGACGGTCTTCAAGATCATCGAGTTCCAGCACGTCAAGCCGGGCAAGGGCGGCGCCTTCGTGCGCACCAAGTTGCGCAAGATCGAGGACGGCACGGTCCAGGACAAGACCTTTCGCGCCGGGGAGAAGTTCCGACCCGTGCACACCGAGTCGCGCAAGATGCAATACCTCTACGACTCGGGCGAGGCGGCGGTCTTCATGGACACGCGCGACTACGAGCAGATCGAGATCCCGCGCGAGGTCGCCGGCGAGACGATGCGCTGGCTCGTGCCCAACGCCGAGGTCGACGTGCTCTTCGTCGACGAAAAGCCGAGCGACGTGCAGGTGCCGAGCGCGATCGACATGAAGGTGACGCAGACCGAACCCGGCGTGAAGGGCGATACGGCCTCGGGCGGGGGCAGCAAGTCGGCGACGCTCGAGTCGGGCGTGACGATCCATGTTCCCCTCTTCATCGAGGAGGGCGAGACCGTTCGCGTCGACACCCGCAGCGGCGAGTACGTCTCGCGGGCTTAGGTCCAGCCCGACCGGCGAAAGCGCGAGAATGGAAGGCGATGCGTAGGTCCGATCAGCGCCGCGACGCGGTCTTCGCCTGCTACCAGCGCGACGTCACCGGTCGTCCCCTGCCCGAGCTGGTCGCCGGATCGCGCCCCTTCACGAAGGAATTGGCGGAAGGGGTGGAGGCCCGCAAGGCGGCGCTGGACGAAGCGATCGCCCAGCACGCCGAGGGCTGGGCGATCGACCGCATCGCACCGCTCGAGCGCAACGCGATGCGCGTCGCCCTATACGAGATCGAAAACCGCGACGACGTGCCGGTCGAGGTCGCGATCGACGAGGCCGTCGAGCTGGCCAAGGAGTACTGCGGCGCGGATGCGCCGGGCTTCGTCAACGGGGTGCTGGGCGCGATCGTCCGCGAGCGGGAGGAGGTTGGGTGAGCAACCGTCTGCGTGAGATCTCCGATCGCCTGGCCGCGATCGCCCGCGAGCTGGAGGGCGAGGGAGCCGACGACGCGCGGGCCGCCGAGCTGGCACACGAGGCGGCCGAGCTCTCCGCCGAGGCCGTCGAGGAGGCTAACCGGCGCATCCGCGAGGGCGAGTCCTCGACGTGACCACGTGAGCTATCCGGAAGACCTGCGATCGCTCGTCGACGGCGCGCTCGAGCAGCTCGAGTTTCCCGCCCCGGCGGCAGCGGGCGGGCTGGCCGAGGCGATGCGCTACTCGTTGCTTGCCGGGGGCAAGCGCGTGCGTCCCGTCCTCACCCTGGCCACGGCCCGCGCGCTCGGGGCCGACCCGGAGCGATTCCTGCCTGTCGCCTGCGCGATCGAGCTGATCCACACCTATTCGCTGATCCACGACGACCTGCCGGCGATGGACGACGACGACCTGCGGCGCGGTCAACCGACGGCCCACGTCAGGTACGGGGAGGACGTGGCGATCCTCTCCGGGGACGCGCTCTTCGCCGAGGCGGTGCGCCTCTTCTGCGAGCAGCCGGGGGAGCCGGCGCGGGTGCTCGCCGCCCTGCGCGAGCTGAGCGGGGCGACCGGCGTGGACGGGATGGTCGGCGGCCAGTACGTCGACATGACCGTGCCCGAGCGCGACGCCGAGATGCTGCGCACGCTGCACGCGCTGAAGACGGGTCGGTTGATCGCGGCCAGCGTCACCGTCGTGCCGATCCTCGAGGGCCTGCCGGAACCTGAGACAATTCCCTATCGCCGCTTCGCCAGCGAGCTGGGCGTCCTCTTCCAGATCGTCGACGACATCCTCGACGTGACCGGAAGCGAGGAGAGACTCGGCAAGCCCAGCGGGACGGACGAACGACATGGCAAAGTCACCTACGTCAGCCTCTTCGGCCTCGAGCAGGCTCGCCAGCTCGCGTCGGAGTCCCATGCCAAGGCGCTCGACGCTCTGGCGGGGGCCGGCGGCGAGACCGACGACCTGCGGCGGGTAGCCGACTACATCTTCACCAGGGACGCATGACGGACAAAGACAGCGCAGCGCAGGAACCGACTGGCGAGCGTCTGCTCGACGGGATCGACGGGCCCGCCGACCTGCACGGCCTCGACGACGAGCAGCTGCAGCGGGTGGCGCAGGAGATGCGCACCTACATCATCGACACGATCGGCGAGATCGGCGGCCACTTCGGCGCCAACCTCGGCACCTGCGAGCTGGCGGTGGCACTGCACAGCCTGCTCGACTCGCCCCGCGACAAGATCCTCTGGGATGTCGGCCACCAGGCTTACCCGCACAAGATCCTCACCGGGCGCCGCGACGGGCTGCCGACGATCCGCCAGTACGGCGGCCTGGCGCCCTTCTGCTCGATCTTCGAGTCCGAGCACGACATCATGGGCGCCGGTCATGCCTCGACCTCGATCGGCTACGCGGTCGGGCTGAAGGAGGCGATGCGCAAGGGCATCGGCGAGGACGGGAGAGTGGCCGCCGTCATCGGCGACGGCGCCCTCACCGGCGGCGTCGCCTACGAGGCGATGCAGGCGGCCGGTGGCCTGCAGACCCCGATCGTGATCGTCCTCAACGACAACGGCATGTCGATCTCGCCGAACGTGGGGGCGCTCTCCCGCTACTTCAACCGGGTGCGACTCAACCCGCGCCTCTACCACGCGCGCGAGGGTGTCGAGGACAGGTTGACGAAGCTGCCGCTCGGCCTCGGTAAGAGGATCGAGCGCCTCGGCCCCGAGATCAAGTCGGCGATCAAGGCCTACTGGGCGCCCGGCCTCTTCTTCGAGGAGCTCGACCTCGCCTACATGGGCGTGATCGACGGCCATGACGTGCAGGCGCTGCGCGGGGCGCTGCGCGAGGCATTCGCCGCCGACCGACCGGTCGTCGTCCACATCCACACGGTCAAGGGCAAGGGCTTCGCCCCGGCCGAGGAGGGCGGCCTGGAGGGGATGGAGAAGTGGCATGCCGCGAAGCCGAACTCGATCGTCAACGGCGCCCCGGCCAAGCCCGTCGCCGTGCAGGAATCGGATGCGCCGGAGGCGATTGCGCCGGAGCGGCTGGAGAAGCCGCCGGCCGCGGGTTCGCCGCCCCAGTACACGCAGGTCTTCGCCGACGCGATGGTCGCCGAGGCGCAGCGCGACAGCCGCGTGGTCGGGATCACCGCGGCGATGGCGGGGGGGACCGGCCTGCAGAAGCTGGCCGACGAGGCGCCGGAGCAGTACTACGACGTCGGCATCGCCGAGCAGAACGCGGTCCTGCTCGCCTCGGGGCTGGCGATCCAGGGGGCGAAGCCGGTCTGCGCGATCTACTCGACCTTCCTGCAGCGCGCCTACGACCAGATCATCCATGACGTCTGCCTGCAGGAACTCGACGTCGTCTTCGCGATGGACAGGGCCGGGCTGGTCGGTGACGACGGCCCGACGCACCACGGCGCCTTCGATGTCTCCTACTTCCGCCCGATCCCCAACGTCGTGTTGATGGCGCCCCGCGACGAGGCGATGCTCGCGCACATGCTGCGCACGGCGATTGCCCACGACGGGCCGGCGGCGCTGCGCTACCCACGCGGGGCGGCCGAGGGCGCCGAGCTCCCCGGCGAAGCACATGAGATTCCGATCGGCGTCGGCGAGCTGCTGCAGGAAGGCGAGCGGGTCGCCCTACTCGCCTACGGCTACGGCGTGACGGTTGCGCTCGATGCGGCGCGCCTGCTCGCCGAGCACGGCCTCCAGGTGACGGTCGCCGATGCACGCTTCGCCAAGCCGTTGGACTCCGAGCTGGCCGAGGGGCTGGCGCGCGACCACGAGCTGCTGGTGACGATCGAGGAGAACGTGCTGCCCGGCGGCTTCGGCTCGGCGGTGCTCGAGCACCTCGAGGACGCGTTCTCCGATCGGCCCGGCGAGCGGGCGCGGGTGATGCGCGTCGGCCTGCCCGACCGCTACGTCACCCACGGCAAGCCGGCCTTGTTGCGCGAGGAGGCCGGGTTGACCGGCGCTGCGGTGGCCGACCGCGTTCTGGCCGCCCTTCGCTCCGGCGAGCCGGCGCTGAACTGAACGCGGGCGTACTCGTCCAGGCTTGCACCAAATCGCGCAATCGGCTAGCCTTCCGGCGTCTCTCCTGGGGTTACTAGAGGGAGGAGAGACATCTCTATCGCTGTGGATCGACGTATCTAGGGAGAGCGTCGTGGTCTGCAACGTCAGCCGCGTTCGGTGCCGAAAGCGCCGGATCGCGGTTAACGCACCGCTTAAATATCTCTGATCGCCTGGCGGCCAATGGCCCGCATCGTCAGGCCGGTGACGAGGTAGGCGATGGCCATCGCCAGGAAGGCGAACTTGCACGAGGCGAAGATCGTCGCCAGCAGCGGGAACGCCGCTCCGGCCCCGCCGAGCGTCAGCAGCAGGCAGACGTTCTCGAGCGCATCGAAGCCTGCGCAGATCGCGCCGAACCAGATCGCGGCGCCGCCGAGCGCATGGAGCCGCCGCCAGTGCCGCGTCGCTGCCATCTCGCGTACCGCGCGCAACGCAAGGGTCAGGAAGGTGCCGTAGGCGAGCAGGAAGCCGAAGTCGATCCAGAGCGACTCCCGCGCCGCGTCCTGGCCGGAATCGCCCCATTCGGCGAGGATCTCGTTGGCCCGCTGCTGCCCGCCGGTCAGCTCGAAGGGAACTATCCCCGGTCCGCCCGTGTCTTTCATCCGGTTGTCGGCCGGCGACATCGCCAAGAGCAGCAGCACCGCTGCGATACCGCTCACGATCAATCCCCACCTTCGCGTCACGCGGGAACTATCGCGCACCCGCCCAACAGAAAACGCCACAGCCCGCTAGGCAGAGCTCCTTGCCCGCTCGACCAGGCCGTCGAGGGTGTCGCCCTCCTGGAGCGCCGTCACACCGATGTGCGCCAGGGCACCGACGTGACGTTCGGCGACGCCCGAGCACACATCGCCAAGCGAGCGGCTTGCTTCCTCCTCGGTGACTGCGCTGACGGCGCAGGCGAATTCGCTCTCGTCCCAGCGAACGATCGGGTCATAGGGACGGATCTTCGCCTGGAGGGCGAAGAAGAGATCGCGAGCCACCGCATCGCGCGCAGGGGCGCCGTCGCCTTCCTCGGCCCGCGCGGTCTCCTCGATCGTGACGATGCCGAGCACCAGGCGCGCGCCGGTGCCCTGAGCGCGCTCGATCTCATGGCGCAGGAGCACTTCGCCGATCTGCCGTCCGTAGGCGCCAGTCGGCTCATCCATATGGGAGCGCTCGATCTCGGTCATCAACAGCTCCCGGTCGCGCGCGGCCTCCTCGCGGTCGCGCGCCGCACGTTCGCGGTCCTCGGCGGCGCGTGCCCTGGCGGCGGCGGCCGAAGCCCTCGCGACGGCGGCCACCTTGGCGGCAGGGCTGTCCGCGCCGAGCTCGCCCGCCATCCTCTCGGCGGATTCGTCTATCTCCTCGGCTTCGCGGTCGCGATTGGCCGCCACCTCGTCGCGGTGGCGAGCCATCTCATCCCGCCGCCATGCCTGCGCGTGGCGCTCGGCGGCTACCTGGGCGCGGACCGCGGTGGTCGCCATCCGCGCCATCGTCCCCTCGCCCCGGCCGGCCTTGGCGCGCTCATGGGCTTGCAGCAGGGTCGAATCGGCGGGCGAAGTCTCCAGCTCGCGGTCGGAGAGATCCTGGTCTCGGTCGGAGACGCGCTGGTCGGCTTCTGAGGCCGCCTGGTCGCGGTCGGCCATGGTCTGGTCGGCGTCAGAGGCAGTCTGGTCGGTGTCGGAGGCCGTTTGGTCTCGATCGGAAGCAGACTGATCGGCTTCCAGGTGTGCGGAGCGCCGGCGCCGGGGAACTCGGGGAGTGATGCGGTCCTTCCTGCGGTCAAGCGAGCTGGCCCAAAGCGGGCCCTTACCTGTTGACCTTCCATCGAGGGTAGCACCGACCGCGAAGGGTTTCTCGAGCGTGCCCTCCAACAGAAAACGCCCCTCCGGGGAGGAGGGGCGCTATCTGGGGTTACTACAGGGAGGAGAGAACTGCGACCGGTTGCGCGCCAGAGCGGATTCCCACCTGTAGAGCGAAATCAAATCCGGCTGAATCCGGTTGAAACCGGCTGAACCCTTCGCCTCATTGATGATTGACGCCGGGGTGAACCCGAAGGCGATTCAGGAGTTCATGGGCCACTCGAAATCCAGAAGACTTTCGACGTCTACGGCCACCTTTTGCCAGGCAGCCGCGATGAGGTTCGCGCGCGTATGGACGCCTACATGGCATCCGCCCATTAGGCCGCGGGCGCTCCGGGCATCGTTAGCGCATCAGCTCAGGACCGTCGCCTCGATACCGGCATCCAGGGGAAGCGTGACGGTCACGTAGCGACTTGCTGCATCTCGCAGGTAGCGCTGGTAGTTCTGGAGGTCTGGGTCGTCTTTTCCGAGGTCCGCAACGATCAGCGCATGTCGGGAAAGACGCGGCTCTACAAGCTCGAGAATCGAGATGTATTGGTCGTTACGGCCGTCAAGGACGAGCATGTCGATTCCTTCGGGAAGATCTTGGAGGGTTTCGAGCGCATCCCCCATCCGAATCTCAACAAGATCGTCGAGCTGAGCCTCTTTGAGGTTTTGGGCGGTCCAATTCGCCTTCTGCGGCAGGATCTCTGTGGTGATGAGCGAGCCCTTCCCCACATCGTGGAGCGCAGCCGCGAGATAGATCGTCGAGATTCCATGTGAGGCCCCAAACTCGACGATTGACATAGCTGCGCGACTCGTCGCCATGAGGTAGTACAGCCTGCCGACCTCAGGGGTGATCGCCAGGGGGGCATCTTGGTAAAGCTCATAACGCTGAGGCGGGGCGAGGCGGGTGCCAAGTTCAGCCTCTCTCGCCTTCACGCGTTGGCTTGCTTCCTCGTCCTCAACTTCTGCTCGGGCATGCAGGCGATCAAGAACGGCCCGGACCTGGTCAGAAGCAAGAATCGCCGCCACGAGCGGGAACATAGCTGCTCCGGTTGGGCCAATCAGGGCTGGCTGTGGCACCACCTGTGGCACAAGGGTTTGCGGTCAGGCCGGGAGGGCTTCCGCCGCGCGGGTCTGGGTGGCGTATTCCGCTTGCTAAAGCCCTCCACAACAGAAAACGCCCCGGCGGGGAGCCGAGGCGCATTCTGGGGTTACTACAGGGAGGAGAGATATGTATCTCTATATATGTGGATCCGTGGGAGGTTGGTGAGCCCGTTGATGCGTCGCGAACGCTCGATCGTGGGAGGCGATGAGCGCCATATGGGCGGCGCGGGACCCAGCCATGAAGTCTTTGTTCGATCTCCTTATCGGTCGTCCTCTCTGCTTCCTTGAGACATCATACGAACATACGTGCGCTTTTTATGTGAGTGCGCTCACATATGGCTGGACGTTGCTCTGAGTCGGACGCCTCATAGGCTGCTACCCGTATCACGCTTTATGCAATCAGGCCAATTGAAAGGCCGGTTAAAAATCGGTAGAGGGCCGCATTTTGCGGATAACCCGCCGCATGGCGCTACCGTTCCCGGGCGATGACGAAGGCACGGATCGACGCGGTGCTCGCCGAGCGGGGGGCGTTTCCCTCGCGCACGGCTGCCGCCTCCGCGGTACGCGCGGGTGAGGTTCGCATCGGTCAGGACGGCCCGATTGCGTTGCGGCCGAGCCAATTGGTCGAGCCCGGCGCTGAGCTGATCGTCGACGAGGGGCCGCGCTACGTCTCGCGTGGTGGCATCAAGCTGGAGAACGCGCTGACGACGCTCGCGATCGACGTAGTCGGGCTCGACTGCCTCGACGTCGGTGCCTCTACCGGCGGCTTCAGCGACTGCCTGCTGCAGCGCGGCGCGGCGCGGGTCGCCGCGGTCGACGTCGCCTATGGGCAGTTGGACACGGGATTGCGCGAGGACCCCCGGGTCACGGTGATCGAGCGGCTCAACGCGCGCGAGCTGGCGCCGGGCGACCTGCCCTTCGAGCCGCAGCTGGCGGTCGTCGACGTCTCGTTCATCTCGCTGACGAAGATCCTGCCGGCGGTCGTCGGCTGCCTGGCCGGCGAAGGGGTGATCCTGGCGATGGTCAAGCCGCAGTTCGAGCTGGGACGCGAGCGCGTCGGCAAGGGCGTGGTGCGGAAGGCCGCGGACCGCCGCGAGGCGATCCTCGCGATCGCCGGACACGCCCAGGAGCTCGGTCTCGCGGTGCGCGGCTTCGCTGCGTCGGGCCTGCCGGGTCCCAAGGGCAACCGCGAGACGTTCGTCTGGTGTGCGACGACGGGCGACGGGCTGGACGATCTCGAGGCAGCGGTCACGGAGGTCGATCCGGATGAGTAAGACAGCCGTCCTCATCACCCACTCGCACCCGCCGGCGACCACGGAGGCCGTCGGCATGGTCCAGGCGATTGCCGACGAGGCCGGCTGGCGCCTGGTGGCCACCCCGGAGGAGCTGGCCAAGCACGGCGGCGGGGCCCCGAGCGTGGAGCAGGTCGAGGGCTTGCCGCCCGATCCGGATCTCTGCCTGGTCCTCGGCGGCGACGGGTCGATCCTCTACGCACTGCGTCGTTTCGCGCAGACGACCGTTCCTGTCTTCGGCGTCAACTTCGGCACCGTCGGGTTCCTTGCGGCGGTCGAGCGCGAGGATGCCGAGCGCGGCATCCGCAGCGCCTTCGCCGGCGAAACCGAGACGATCACCCTGCCGGCTCTCTCGATCGAGGTCGACGGGGTCCGGCGGTTCGCGTTCAACGACGTCAGCTTCAGTCGCAGGCCTCACGACCGGGTCGCCGAGCTGACCTACCGGATCGCCGGTGAGGAGGTGGGCAACGTGCGCTGCGACGGGCTCGTCGCCGCCACCCCCGCCGGGTCGACCGGCTACAACCTCGCCAATCAGGGCCCGATCCTCGCTTGGGGCGTCAAGGGCTACGTCGTCAGCTACATCTCGCCGCACTCGCTGACGGCGCGGGCGCTGGTCGTCGCTCCGGGCGACGTGCTCAGCGTCGGCAACGCTGCCGGGAGGGAGCCGGTCGACGTCTCGGTCGACGGCACCCAGGTCGCCACGCTGGCGCCGGGGGCGACGCTCGACGTCCGCTTCGTCGACGCCGTCGGCACCCTCGCCCAACTCCCCGGCACGAGCTTCTACCACCGAATCAGGGAGAAGTTCGGCCACCTGGCGGTCTAAGCCGAACATCTCGGTTCTCTAGGGTTCGGCGCATGGAGCGCAAGTGGTGGACCCTGGTCCTGATCTCGATCGCGACGTTCATGCTGCTGCTGGACATCACGGTCGTCAACGTCGCCCTGCCCGACATCCAGCGCGACCTCAACGCGAGCCTCTCCAGCCTGCAGTGGGTCGTCGACGCCTACTCGCTGACCCTGGCCGCGTTCCTGCTCACCGCGGGGTCGCTGGGCGACAGGCTCGGCCGGCGGCGGGTCTTCTCTCTTGGCTTCGGCATCTTCACCTTCGCCTCGTTCCTCTGCGGGATCGCGGGTGACCCGACGCTGCTCAACCTGGCGCGCGGGCTGCAGGGGGTCGGCGGCGCGGCGATGTTCGCCACCTCGCTGGCGCTGATCGGCCAGGAGTTCCACGGCAAGGACCGAGCCACCGCCTTCGGCGTCTGGGGAGCGACGGTCGGCGGCGCCGTCGCGATCGGGCCACTGGTCGGCGGCGTGATCACCGAGCACCTCGGTTGGGAATGGATCTTCTTCGTCAACGTGCCGATCGGGGTCCTGGCGATCGCGCTGACCGAGATCCGCCTCGCCAACGTCGCCGCCCAGGACCCACAGAGGATCGACCTCCCCGGCCTCGTCACCTTCTCGCTCGGCCTCTTCCTGCTCATCTTCGGCCTGATCCGCGGTAACCCTGACGGCTGGGGGAGCGCAACGATCGTCGCCTCGCTCGTCGGCGCCGTCGCCATGCTGGTGGCCTTCGTCGCGATCGAGGCGCGCAGCAGTCACCCGATGTTGGACCTGACGCTGTTCCGCAAGCCGGCCTTCAACGGCGTCTCCGCGGTCGCCTTCGGCCTCTCGGCGGGGATGTTCGCGATGTTCCTCTACCTGACGATCTACCTGCAGGGGGTGCAGGGGTTCTCGCCGCTGGAGACCGGCCTGCGCTTCCTGCCGCTCACCTTTCTCTCCTTCGTCGCCTCGCCGATCGCGGGCTCGCTCTCGCATCGCATCCCGATCCGCGTCCTGCTCGGGCTCGGGTTGGCCCTGGTCGGCGTCGGGCTGCTGCTGATGCACGGGCTGAGCGCCGATTCGCCCGTCAGTGACCTGCTCGCCGGCTTCCTGCTCGCCGGCATCGGCATCGGCACCGCCAATCCCGGCATCGGGCAAGCGGCGATCGCGGTGGTCCCCGTCGAGAAGGCGGGGATGGGCTCGGGGATCAACACCAGCTTCCGCCAGATCGGCATCGCGACCGGGATTGCCTCACTCGGCGCCGTCTTCCAGGCTCAGGTCAGCTCGAAGCTCTCCGAAGTGCTCCCGAACGCGCCGCACGGCCTTGCCGAGATCGTCTCCTCGGGGGGCTCCGTTGCCGCCGTCAAGGTCGTCCCGCCCGGCCAGCGGACGGAAGTCGCGGAGGCCGCCAAGGTCGCCTTCGTCAGCGGCTTCAACGAGATCCTCCTGATCGGCGCGATCCTCTCCTTCGCCGTCGCTGCCGCGGGCTTCCTCCTCGTCCGCTCCAGCGACTTCGTACAGGCCCCTTCGGCCGATGCGGCCGAGCCCGTGCCTGCATAGGACCCGGACCCGCCGCACCGCCTGCTAGACAGGGTGCGTGCTGCGTGAGCTGCGCATCGAGGGTCTCCTCCTCATAGAGAAAGCCGAACTGCGACTTGACGCGGGACTGAACGCGATCACAGGCGAGACCGGAGCGGGGAAGACCGTTCTGGCTCACTCGCTCGACTTGCTGATGGGGGGCAAGGCACGGCCCCAGATCGTCCGGCCGGGCGCCGAAGAGGCCTGGGTCGAGGGTGTGTTCGACCTGCCGCGGGGCCTGTTGGAGGAGCCCGAGCTGGCGGAGCTGGCCGAGCGGCTGCCGGATGGCGCGGAGGAGATCGTTCTCGGGCGACGGGTGTCGGCGGGAGGGCGGACGAGCGCCTTCGTCGGTGGGCGCGCCGCCTCCGCGGCGGACCTGAAGGCGCTCGGCAGTCATCTAATCGCCTTCTACGGTCAGCACGAGCACCGCAAGCTGACGATCGCATCGGCGCAGATGGAGGTGCTGGACGGGTTCGCGGGGCCTGAGCACCTCGCCCTGCGCGAGGAGTACCGGGTTGCCCACCGCGAGTGCCAGGCCCTCGCCGTCGAGCTGGCACTGCTGCGCGAGCGCGACGGCTCGCGCGAGCGTGACCTCGACCTCTTCCGCTTCGAGCTCTCCGAGATCGAGTCCGTCGCGCCCGATGCCGGCGAGAAGGCCGACCTCGGGACCGAGCGCGAGCGGTTGCGCCACGCCGAGGCCCTGCGCGAGGCCGTCGCCGGCGCCCACGCCGCGGCGGCAGGAGCCGAGGAGGACGGCGGCGGCGCGTCGGAGCGACTGGCCCATGCCGGCGACCTGTTGCAGGGCGTCGCCGGCGTCGACGCCGAGGTCGACGCCCTGGGAGAGCGCCTCGCCACGCTGGCGATCGAGCTGGGGGAGGTGTCCGCCGAGCTGCGCTCCCATGCCGAAGGCCTCGAGGCCGACCCCGGTCGGCTCGCGACGGTCGAAGAGAGGCTCGACGCGGTCGACCGGCTCGAGCGCAAGCACGGCGGCAGCGTCGAGTCGGTCCTGGCCCACGCTGAGCACTGCCGCACCGAGATCACCCGCCTGGAGGGGACGGAGGAACGGGACGCCGAGGTCGAAGCGGCGCTTGGGCGGGCGGAAGAGCAGCGTGCGGCCCTCGGCGAGAAACTCACCTCGGCCCGACACGAGGCAGCCGGCCCGCTGAAACGAGCGGTTGCCGAGGAGCTGGAGAAGCTGGCGATGCCCGGAGCGCAGCTGGAGGTCGCCTTCGAGCCGCATCCGGAGGGCTTCGGCCCAGTCGGCGCCGAGACCGTCGAGCTGCTCCTTGCGCCCAACCCCGGACTCGCTCCGGCGCCGCTTCGCGATGCCGCCTCCGGCGGCGAGCTTTCGCGCACGATGTTGGCCCTGTCGCGGCTCGGCGGCTCGGCTGGGGCGGCGACGCTGGTCTTCGACGAGATCGACGCCGGCGTGGGTGGCACGACGGCAAGGGCCGTCGGCGAGCGCCTGCGCGCCCTCGGTGCGGATCGCCAGGTCCTCTGCATCACCCACCTGCCGCAGGTCGCTTCATTGGCCGGCGCGCACTTCACGCTGGAGAAGGACGTCGACGGCGAGCGCGCCACCGCGACGGTGCGCAGGCTCGACGGCGAGGCGGTTGTCGAGGAGATCCGCCGGATGCTCGGCGGGGAGCGGTCGGACGAGGCCGCGACGCGCCACGCACGGGAGCTGCTTGCGGCTGCCTGATCCGGCTTTGCGCCGCGCGAGAGGGCGGCTAATCTCCTGCGGGTGGCAACCGCCGGTCGTCGCCTTCCCGCCCTTTTCTCCCGCCGTAACGGCGCCGCCCCTGTAGAGGCGATCGAGGGCCGGGCCCGGCTTGGCAGGCGGACCAAGCACCTTGCAAAGCGCTTGCTGCCGGGTGAGATCGCGGTGATCGACCACGTCAACATCGACCGCATCGCGGCCGAGGAGCTGATCGCCACCGGAGTGCGCGTCGTGGTCAATGCCTCCGCCTCTTCAAACGGCCTCTATCCCAACGCCGGACCGCTCGTGCTGGTCCGGGCCGGAGTGAAGCTGATCGACGTTGAGGCAGGCGACCCCTTCGAGCTGTTGCGGGACGGAGATCGGGTCACCGTTGCCGGCGACTCGATCCTGGCCGCCGGCGAGGTCGTCGTGCGCGGTCATGTGCTCGAGGTAGAGGAGCTCGAACGGCGACAGGAGGAGCAGCTCGCGCGGGTCAATCGGGCGCTGGCCGAATTCGCCGAGAACACCGTCGCACACGTGCGGGGGGAGACCGAGCTGCTCACCGGTAGCGTCGAGTTCCCTTCCACCCGTGCCTCCTTCCGCGACCGGCACGTGCTGATCGTCGTCCGCGGCGACCGCCACCGACGCGACCTCAAAGCCCTGCGTGCGTATGTCCGCGATGTCCGCCCCCTGATCGTCGCCGTTGATGGCGGCGCCGACGGCGTACTCGAAGCGGGGATGAAGCCGGACGTGATCATCGGCGACATGGACTCGGCGGGCGACGAGGCGCTGCGCTGCGGCGCCGAGCTGATCGTCCACGCCTACCCGGACGGTCGCGCCCCGGGTCGCGAGCGGTTGCTCGAGATGGGGCTGCACCACACCGTGCTCGCCGCGGCCGGGACGAGCGAGGACGTGGCGATGCTGATGGCCTACGAGAAGGGCGCCGCGCTGATCGTCAGCGTCGGTGCCCACTTCAATCTGATCGAGTTCCTCGACCGCAAGCGCGGCGGCATGTCCTCGACCTTCCTGACCAGGCTGCGGATCGGCGAGAAGTTGGTCGACGCCAAGGGCGTCAGCCGGCTCTACAACCCCGCCCCCACCGTCGGGCCGCTACTCCTCTTTCTCGCTGTCTTCGCGGTTCTGCTTGCGATCCTGGTGATCACCTCGCCGGCGCTCAACAACGTCTTCCAACTCGTCTGGCTGAAGATCAGGATCTGGCTCGGGCTCTGATGGGCTACAGCGCCAGATACCACGCGACCTCCCTGATCGCGGTTTTCCTCGCGCTCGCCGTCGGGATCCTCGTCGGCGCCGAGTTCGGCGGCGATGCGCTGACCAGTACGCGCCGCAACCTCGAGCACAGCCTGACCGGCAACCTGCAGGACGCCCGTTCGCGAGCCGACGAACTGAGCGGCAAGCTGGCGCAGTCCGACGAATTCGCCAGTCGCGTCTACCCGACCCTGGTTCACAACCGGCTCGCCGGGCGGCGGATCGGCGTGATCGCCCTCGGCGACCTGCCCGGAGAGACGGTGGGGGCGATCGAGGACACGCTGGGGCCGACCGGGGCGCGGCTCGTCGGCGTCGGCGTCGTGCGAGAGCCGGTCGACCTGAGTGGGTTGGCGGGCGACCTGGCGAAGACCCGCCTAGCGGCCCTGCGCCGGAACCCCGATCAGCTCACCGCCTTCGGCGTCGGCGTCGGCCGCCAGCTGGTTCGCGGCGGCACGCTGCTCGAACGCGTGCGCAAGCAGCTCTTCTCGCGGGCGAGCGGCAACTTCGGGGCCCTCGATGGCGTGATCGTCGTCCGCCAGGTGCCTGAAGACATGGGAACGGTTCAGCATGGCAATGCGAGCCGGCTCGAATCGGCTCTGATGGCCGGCGTTACCGGCACTCGCGTCGCGGCGGTCGGGGTCGAGACCTCGACGGCCGAACCGTCGTCGGTCTCCTTCTTCAACGGCAACGACCTCTCCAGCGTCGACGACGTCGACACCGCGGCCGGCAGGGTGGCGACGGTGTTCGCCCTGCTCGGCGCCGAGGGCAGCTTCGGGGTCAAGGGGTCTGCTGACCGGCTGTTGCCCGACCTGCTGCCGCCGGCGGGATTGTGACCTGGATCGGCTTCCCGGTTGCGATCGTGGTCGGGCTGCTCGTCGTTCCCGCCGGGGTTCGCGGGCTCGCCGACGGGGGCCTGGTCAGGGCCAACTACAGGGGCCTGGAGGCCGCCTTCCCGCTCGGCGCCGTGCTGGCGACGGCGGCGCTGGTGGCTCTCGCCCCGCTCGCTTTCCTCAACGACCGCGCCGATTTCGACCTGCTGGCTCCCGACCTGCGGCAGTGGATGCCCTACCTGCTCGGGATCGCCTTCCTCGGCTTCCTCGACGATTCGCTTGGAGGGGAAGAGGGGGGAGCGCCGCGCGGTTGGCGCGGCCATGCGCGTGCGCTGCGCGCGGGAAGCCTCTCGACTGGGGCGGTGAAGGCGGTCGGGGCGCTGGCGCTGGCGGCCTACGTGGTCTCCGGGCGCGGCCTGGAATCGTGGCGCTACCTGGCCGACGTGGCACTGCTGATCCTCTCCACCAACCTCTTCAACCTGCTCGACCTGCGCCCGGGGCGTGCCGAGAAGGGTTTGGGGTTGCTCTGCGTGGGCCTCTGCCTGGGGGTCTGGACGCTGGCTCCGCTGGAGCTGCTGGGCATCTTCGCCGGCCCGATCCTGGTCGGTGCCTGGTTCACCCTGCGCGAGCGGGCGATGCTGGGCGACACCGGATCGAACCTGCTCGGTGCGGTGGCGGGGGTGTGGTTGCTGACCACACTCGACGCCGACGCGCGCCTCGTCGCTCTTGTCATCGTCGGCGGATTGACCATTTACGGTGAGTTGCGTTCGATCTCGGCGACGATCGAGTCGGTTCCGCCACTGCGCTGGCTAGACTCGCTCGGCAGAGCATGAGTCGCCCCCCCCAAGGAGATACCCGCTTCATCTTCGTCACCGGCGGCGTGGTCTCGGCTCTCGGCAAGGGGATCGCCGCCGCTTCGATCGGCCGCCTCCTCGTCTCGCGCGGCTTCCGGGTCCAGCTGCAGAAGTTCGACCCCTACATCAACGTCGACCCGGGGACGATGAGCCCCTTCCAGCACGGCGAGGTCTTCGTCACCGAGGACGGGGCCGAGACCGATCTCGACCTCGGCCACTACGAGCGCTTCACCGACGAGAACACCTCGCGCGCCTCCAACGTGACCGCCGGCGCCGTCTACAACTCGGTGATCAACCGCGAGCGCCGCGGCGACTACCTCGGCGCCACGGTGCAGGTGATCCCCCATATCACCGACGAGATCAAGAACCGGATCAGGATCGTCGCTGAGTCGCAGTCGGTTGACTTCGTGATCACGGAGATCGGCGGCACGGTCGGCGACATCGAGTCGCTGCCGTTCCTCGAGTCGATTCGCCAGCTCTACACCGACCTCGGTCCCAAGGGCTCGATGTTCGTCCACCTGACGCTGGTGCCCTACGTCGGCCACGCGGGCGAGCTGAAGACGAAGCCGACCCAGCACTCGGTCAACGAGCTGCGCCGGATCGGCATCCAGCCTCATGCCCTCGTCTGCCGCTCCGAGGGACGGCTCGACCGCGAGATCCGCGAGAAGATCGCGCTCTTCGCCAGCCTGCCGGTCGATGCGGTGATCTCGGCCAACGACGTCGACAACATCTACAAGGTGCCACTCGTCTTCCGGGCCGAGGGGGTCGACGACCTCGTCCTCGACCACTTTGGCATGGAGGGTCCCGCGCCCGACCTCGGCGAATGGGAGGCGATGGTGCGGCGCGCCGAAGCGGCGGAGGGCAAGGTGCGGATCGCCCTCGTCGGCAAGTACGTGCAGCTCGCCGACGCCTACAAGTCGGTGATCGAGGCACTCGAGCACGGTGGCATCCACCATGGCGTCGAGGTCGAGGTCGAGCTGGTCGACTCCGAGAATTTCGACCCCGAGCGGCTCGAGGGGGTCGACGGCATCCTCATCCCCGGCGGCTTCGGCGAGCGCGGGATCGAGGGCAAGGTCGCCGCGGCGCGAATCGCCCGCGAACGCTCGATCCCCTACCTCGGCATCTGCCTCGGGATGCAGATCGCGGTCGTCGAGTTCGCCCGCACGGTGGCCGGCATGGAGGGCGCCAACTCGGCGGAGTTCGACCCCGAGACGCCGTTCCCGGTGGTCGACCTGCTGCCCGAGCAGAAGGAGGTCTCGGAGATGGGCGGCACGATGCGGCTCGGCGCCGACCCGGTGAAGCTGCACGACGGTACGCGGGCGCGGGAGATCTTCGGCGAGGCCGTGATCTACAAGCGCCACCGCCACCGTTACGAGGTCAACAACCAGCTGCGCCGCCGGCTCGAAGACGAGGGCCTCGTCTGCGGCGGCACCTCGCCCGACGAGCGCCTGGTCGAGATGGTCGAGCTCCCGGACCACCCGTTCTTCGTCGCCTCGCAGTTCCACCCGGAGTTCAACTCGCGGCCCAATCGGCCCGAGCCGCTCTTCCGCGACTTCGTCGGCGCCGCGGCGCGGCAGGCAGGCAAGCGACCCGCGGAAGGCGAAGAGCTGCCGCGTCACGAGGATTCCTCGGTAGCCCATTAGCCTTCTCCGCGTGGAGAGGCTTCATGAGACGTTCCTGCGGCTCTGCGAGATCCGCAGCCCGACAGGGGAGGAGCGCGAGGTCGCGGACACGATCGTCGCTGAGCTGCGGGCGCTGGGCTTGGAGGTGAGCGAGGACGACGCCACGGGCCCGGCGGAAGCCGGGGCCGGAAACATCCTGGCGCGGCTGCCGGGAGCGGGCGACGGGTGGGTGATGTTCTGCGCTCACATCGACACGGTTCCCCACGCCGGCCAGATCGAGGTCGTCGAAACGGATGGGGTCTTTCGCAGCGCCGGCGACACGATCCTCGGGGCAGACAACAAGGCCGCCGTCGCCGTCTTCATGGAGCTGGTCGCCCGCCATGCCGACGATCCGCCTCCGGTGGGCATCGAGCTGCTGCTGACCGTCGCCGAGGAGCAGGGACTTCGCGGGGCGAAGGCGTTCGACGTCTCGACCCTGAGGTCCGAGTGCGGCTTCGTCCTCGACCACGCGAGCGCGATCGGCGAGGTGATCGTCACCTCGCCGACGCAGCAGCGGGTGCTCGCCGACTTCGCCGGCGTCGAGGCCCATGCCGGCATCCGGCCGGAGGACGGCAACAATGCGATTGCCGCTGCCGCCGCGGCGATTTCACGGATGGAGCTTGGCCGGCTCGACGCGGAGACGACGGCCAACGTGGGGGTGATCTCGGGTGGGACTTCGGGCAACGTCGTCCCCGGCCACTGCGACATCGTCGCCGAGGCCCGCAGCCTCGACGCGGCACGGGCTGCCGAGGTCGCGGGCGCGCTCAGCGATGCCTGCGCATGGGGTGCCAGTGAGCACGGCTGCGACGCCGACGTGCGGATCGAAGAGCTCTTCCGCGGCTACAAGGTGCCGGCTTCCTCACCTGCCCTGGCACTGGCCGAGGCCGGTCTGAGGCGGGCCGGATTCGAGCCTGAACGCACATCCACCGGCGGTGGCAGTGACGCCAACGCGCTGAGGCTCGACGGCTTCGACTGCGTGCTGCTGGCCAACGGCACCGAGGCAAACCACACGCCGGACGAGGCGGTGAGCGCTCGCAACCTCGACGCGATGCTCGAGGTATGCGAGGGGGTCGTCGCCGAGGCGGCGACCACTGCGGCGTGAGCGGTCGTCTGAAGCTGCGGCGCGGGATCGTCGTCCAGGAGGACCCGCTGATCGTCGAGATCGACGGCGTCCGGCGTCCGGCCTGGGCCGACACCGCCCTGCTGGGGGAGATGCACGAAGGGGACGAGGTGGTCGTCAACGTCGCCGCCCTCGACCTCGGGCTCGGCTCGGGGGGCTTCGACGTCGTCCACGTCAACCTGACCCGCGGCCTTGCGGCCGAGCCTCCCGGCGACGAGCACGTGATGAAGCTCAACTACACCTCGCTCCAGCACCCCGTCGCCCCACTCGAGCTTCCGGTGCGAGTTATGCACGCTGACGGTGCAAAAGTCGCACCGGAACGAGTGGGGATTGGGTCTCCCGTCGTGATCTTGCCACTGCACGGGCACCTGGCGCCGGCGGTGTGGGCGGCGAAGCAGGCCGAGCCCGAGCTGAAGGTCGGCTACGTGCAGACCGGTGGAGGGGCGCTGCCCGGCTCGCTGAGCCGCGACGTCGCCGAGCTGCGCGAGCGCGAGCTCCTCGCGGGGCATGTGACTGCACCTCCTGCCTACGGCGGCGAGCACGACGCGATCTCGGTGGCTGGGGCGATCGACGCCGCGGTTGGGCGGCTCGGCTGGGACGCGGCGGTCGCCGGCCCCGGCCCCGGGATCATCGGCTCCGACAGCCGCCTTGGCCACGGGGGGATGGTGGCGCTCGACACGGCCCACGCGGCGCTCGCCCTCGGGCTGCCAACACTGATCTCACCCCGCCTTTCGGGCGCCGATCCGCGCGAGAGGCACCGGCCCGTGAGCCACCACACGCTCACGGTCCTGAAGATGCTGCTCGGCCCGGTGGAGATCCCGGTTCCGGCGGGCAATCCGGTGGCGACTGCGGCGCTGGCGGAGGCGGCGGCATGGCGCCACCGGTTGCATGAGCTGCCCGCCGACCTCGCCGGTTACTCGCGGAGCGGGCTGCCGACTCAGACGATGGGGCGGACGATCGAGGAGGACCCGCTCTTCTTCGCCGCACCGCTCGCGGCGGGCGCGGCCTTGCGACACAAGGGTTGAGGCGGGGCGGCGAGAACCAGCCGCCCAATGACAGTCGCCACCGCGCCGCGCACCGAGACCCGCTTCGAGAGCCTCGTCCTCGACTTCCTCTCCTACTTGGAGCTGGAGCGCGGACTTTCCCGCAACACCCTCGACGCCTATCGCACCGACCTGCACCAGTACGGGGAGTTCCTGGACGCGCACGGGCTGGATGCGCTTGTGGTGCGGCCCGCCGACGTGAGCGAGTTCCTCGCCGGCTTGGCGACCGGCGACGGTCGGCCTGCCTGTTCCTCGGCCACTGTTCACCGCAAGGCTGCCTGCCTGCGCTCCTTCTACAAGCATCTGCGTCGCGACGAGCTGATCGGCGAGGACCCGACGGCTGCGCTGAGCGCGCCGCGGCGAGCGAAGAAGCTGCCCCAGGTCCTCAACTACGCCGAGGTGCAGAAGCTGCTCGCGGCGCCGCGCGGCGACGAGCCGACGACGTTGCGCGATCGGGCCCTGCTCGAGGTCATGTACGCATGCGGCCTGCGTGCCTCGGAGACGATCGGCCTGGAGGTCGCCGACGTCGACATGCACGAGGGCTTCCTGCGCGCGCGCGGCAAGGGTGGCAAGGAACGCCTCGTGCCGCTCGGGCGCAAGGCGATCGCGGCGATCTCCGCGTACCTGCGGAGCGGTCGTCCCAAGCTGGTCGGCGAACGCCACGAGGTCAAGCTCTTCGTCAACTTCCGCGGCGGTCCGCTCAGCCGCCAGGGCCTCTACAAGATCGTCCAGCGCAATGCCCGAGAGGCCGGGCTGGGAGGACAGTTGAGCCCTCACACGCTGCGACACAGCTTCGCCACGCACCTGCTCGCGGGCGGCTGCGACCTGCGCGCCGTCCAGGAGATGCTCGGCCACGCCGACATCTCCACCACCCAGATGTACACGCACCTCTCCGGCGAGCGCCTCAAGGAGGTCTATTTCCAGGCGCACCCCCGGGCCACCAGCGGTTGATAGAACCGGGTTAATGCCCGAGCTGCCCGAGGTCGAGACCGTCTGTCGTCAGCTGGACCCCGAGTTGGCGGGGGTCGAAATCGATGCGCTCGCCGTGCTCGACGAGCGCTGGTGCAGGCCGGTTCCACCCATCGAGCTCGAAGCTGCCGTCGCCGGGTCGGCGATCGAGGGCCTCGGGCGGCGGGGCAAGTACCTGCTGCTGCGGCTGGACGACGATCGCACGCTCGTCATGCACCTTCGAATGACCGGCAACCTGGTTCTCGTCGAGGGTGAGAGCAAGCTCGACCCCTCCGAGGGTCGCCGCCTCTACGAGGGGGAGCGCTCGATCTCCGAACGCCACCTGCGGGCGCGCTTTCTCCTTGCGGACGGACGCGAGCTCTGGTTCACCGACCCGCGCCGCTTCGGCGAGGCATTCCTGGTCGAAGGAGATGCCGCGCTCGCCGCGCGCTTCGCGAAGCTCGGCGTCGAGCCGCTCTCGGAGGAGTTCACCGCCGAGCGCCTGGGGGGAATGGCAGCGGGGCGCAGCGCGCCGCTCAAGTCCTTTCTCCTCGACCAGTCGCGACTCGCCGGCGTCGGCAACATCTACGCCGACGAGGCACTCTTCCGCGCCCGCTTGCACCCGCTTTCTCCTGCCGGCTCGATGAGGCCCGAACACCTGCAGGCGCTGCGCGACGCCATCGTCGCCGCCCTGGAGGCGGGCATCGACGGCGGTGGCGCCTCGATCGACGACTACCGCGACGGGCGCGGCGAGAAGGGGGCGATGCAGGACGAGTTCCTCGTCCACACCCGTGAGGGCGAGCCCTGCCTGGCGTGCGGGACGTCGATCGTTCGCATCGTCGTCTCCGGTCGTTCTACCTACTACTGCCCGAGTTGCCAGGTGCGCCTGCGGCGACGGCCACGAACGCGGCGTCGCAGGCGATGAGCGCAAGCGTCGTGCTATGAGTGTGGCCGCGATGGAGGCGCGCCTTACCCACATCGGAGCGGCGACCCTACTGCTCGAGCTCGGCGGGCTGCGGCTGCTGACCGACCCCGCCTTTGACCGGGCGGGCACCCCTCACACCGTGCCGCGGCCGGTTCCCGGTCTCTTCAATTCGCGCAGGAGCGAGAGTCCGGCGCTCGGCGCTGATCGCATCGGTGGAATCGACGCCGTGCTGCTCAGCCACGAGCACCACTTCGACAACCTCGACGACAGCGGCAGGGAGCTGCTGCCCTCGGCAGGGACGGTTTTGACGACGAAGGCCGGCGCCAAGCGGCTGGGCGGCAATGCCGTCGGCCTCGTCCCAGGAGACAGGTTCACGGTCGAAGCGGGCGGCGGTGCCCTCGAGGTGACCGCGATGCCGGCGCGTCACGGGCCGCCCGTGATCGGTCAGATGGCGGGACCGGTGGTCGGCTTCCTCCTTCGTCACGAGCAGCTCGAACGCCCCGTCTGGCTCTCCGGCGACACACGCTGGTACGGGGCGATACGAGACGCCCTGGCCGCAAACGGACCGATCGGAACCGCGATCGTCAACCTCGGCGCCGCCCGCTTCCGGCCGACGGGCCCCGCCCGCTACACGATGGACGCCCGCGAGGCCGCGCGCGCCGTGCAGGAGATCGGCGCCGAGCAGACGATCCCGATCCATTTCGAGGGCTGGTCGCACTTCAAACAGGGACGGGAGGCGGCGCGGCGGGAGTTCGAGAAGGCCGGGATCGCCGGACGGGTGCGCTGGCTGGAGCAGGGCGAGCCGACCGAGGTCGAGCTGTAACCACGCGGCCTGCAGGTAGTCGTCCGGGCGCTGCGGCAACTTTGTCGCGATGCCCGACGAGAAAATCGACGAGGGGTAGCGGTGGCCGGCAAGACGCTGAAGACCGAGGCGGTCGTGCTGCGCAGCATCCGCTACGGCGAGGCCGACCGCATCCTCCATCTCTATTCGCGGACCCGCGGCCGGTTCGGAGCCATCGCCAAGGGCGCGCGCCGGCCCAAGTCGCGCTTCGGCGGCCGCCTGGAGCCCTTCTTCCGCCTCGATCTCGTCCTGCATGAAGGACGCGGCGAGCTGCTCACCGTCACCAACGTCGCCACCGTCGACGGCTTTCCGCGGCTGCGTGCGTCCGGGTCGGCCCTGGGCGCCGCCGCGCGCGCCTGCGACGCCGTCCTGCGCCTGCTCGACACGCCCGAGCCGAATCCGCCCGCCTACAACCTGCTCTGCCGCTACCTGGCGCTGCTCGACGACCCCAGTGTCGCGCAAGCCGCGAGCCTGGAGACGGCGCTCGCGTTCCGGCTAAAGCTGGCGCTCGCCGCGGGCTTCGCGCCGGAGCTTGCCGCCTGCGCGCATTGCGGCGACACCGAGCACCTGAGCGGCTTCTCTGGCGCGGCGGGCGGCGTCGTCTGCTCTAGCTGCGAAGCGGGCTCCTTCCCCTTCGGCGAGGATGCGCACCGCTTCATGGTCGAGGCGATCGGACGGCCGCTGGCAGAGGCGCCGACGGCCAATGAGCTGGCGCTGCGCCAGGCAGAGCGGGCCGTCGGCGAGACCCTGGAGCATCACGCCCATGTGCAATTGAGACCCGCGGCATGATGGTCGATCCCGGTAGGGGTTCCGCTTAACTTTTTCTGAAGACAGTCGTCTGCTGTCCGCCCACGTCGCCTCAGAAAAAGTACAAGACGCTCCACCCCTGCCGGGATCGACCCTTAGGATCGAACGGATGGATGCGACTGTGACGCTTGAGGATCGGGTGCGCGCCTGGGAGCAAGAGTTTCTTTCTCCTGAGGCGACGCGCTCCTATCCGGCGCGGCGGCGGGTAGAGGAGGCGGACAGTCCGGTGCGCACGCCCTTCCAGCGTGATCGGGACCGCATCGTCCACACGAAGGCGTTCCGGCGCCTCAAGCACAAGACCCAGGTTTTCGTCGCGCCCGAGGGCGACCACTACCGCACCCGCCTTACCCACACGCTGGAGGCGTGTGGGATCGCTCGCACCGTCGCCCGCGCCCTGAGCCTCAACGAGGACCTGACCGAGGCGATCGGGCTCGGTCACGACCTTGGCCATCCGCCCTTCGGGCACGCTGGGGAGGAGGCGCTCGACGCGGTTCTGCGCGAGCGCTGTGGCACCGGCTTCAAGCACAACGAGCACTCGCTGCGCGTCGTCGACGTCCTGGAGCGGGACGGACGCGGCCTCAACCTGACCGAGGAGGTGCAGGATGGCATTCTCAACCACACCGGGTCACGCAAGCCGGCGACCCTCGAGGGGCGGATCGTCAAGCTGGTCGACCGCGTCGCCTACATAAACCACGACATCGACGATGCGCTGCGGGCGGGGATCCTCAGCCCAGGCGACCTTCCGGCGAAGGAGATCGAGCTGCTGGGCGAGAGCGGATCGCAGCGGATCGACACACTCGTGCGCGACATCGTCGAGTGCTCCCGCGGGGTTGGTGACATCGTCCAGAGTGAGGAGACAGGTGGCGCCATGCTGCGCCTGCGCAAGTTCATGTTCGACCGCGTGTACCTCGGGCCCGTCGCGCGCAGCGAGCACGAGCGGGTGCACCGGGCGATGCGGGAGCTCTTCGGCCATTACCTCGATCGCCTCGAGGAGGTGCCGGAGATCGATCCGGGCGCCGACGCATGCGCGCGGGTGACCGACTACCTCGCGGGGATGACCGACCGCTACTGCATCTCCAAGTTCGCCGAACTGACGATTCCCGAGGACGCTCTGTGGCACTGATCTCCGCCGAGAGCCTCGAGCGGGTCAAGCAGGCAGCCGACATCGTCGAGGTGGTCTCGGCGCACACCGACCTGCGCCGGCAGGGAGCGCGCTGGGTCGGCCTCTGTCCTTTCCACGAGGAGCGCACGCCGTCGTTCTCGGTCGACGCGCAGGAAAAGCTCTACCACTGCTTCGGCTGCGGGGTCGGGGGCGACACGATCAAGTTCGTCGAGGAGAAGGAGGGGCTCGGCTTCGCCGAGGCCGTCGAGCTGCTCGCCGATCGCTATGGCGTAGAGCTCGAGCGGGAGAAAGAGGACCCACAGGCCGAGGCCCGCCGCCAGCAGCGCCGCCGGCTCGGCGATCTGCTCGACAGGACCGCCGCCTTCTATGCGGCGTACCTGTGGGAGTCCGACGAGGCGGCGAAGGCGCGTGAGTACCTGGCGCAGCGTGGGCTGAGCGAGGAGGTATTGCGGAGCTTCGCCGTCGGCTTCGCCCCCAGCGCCTGGGACAAGGTGCTGCTGCGCGGGCAGCGGGCCGGCTTCAAGGTCGAGGAGCTGCGCGGCGTCGGCCTGGTCCAGCGCGGGCGCGGCGGCGGCGAGTACGACCGCTTCCGCTCGCGGATCATGTTCCCGATTCGCGACCGGCGCGGGCGCACGCTCGGCTTCGGCGGGCGGGCGATGCGCTCCGACCAGGGCGCCAAGTACGTCAACACCGCCGAGACCGACTTCTTCCACAAGAGTCAGATGCTCTACGGGATCGACCTGGCAAAGGCGGCGATCGCCAAGGCCGGCCGGGCCGTCGTCGTCGAGGGATACACGGACGTGCTTGCCCTTCACCAGGCCGGCATCGAGGAGGCGGTCGGGGTGATGGGCACGTCGATCACCGAGGAGCAGGTCGCCGCGCTTTCGGGAATGGTCGACGAGGTCGTCCTGGCGCTGGACGCCGACGGGGCGGGCCAGGAGGCAATGCTGCGTGCCCAGCGGATCGCCGCCGGCCGCAAGATGAGACTGCGCGTCGCCGCCATGCCCGACGGCGAAGATCCGGCCGAGATGATGGCGGCTGAGGGTGGCGCGGACCGCTTCCGCCGGCTCCTGGACGGCGCCGTCGAGCTGACCGCCTTCCAGGTCGACCTGGTCCTGGGCCGCACCGACGTCGGCTCGCCCGCGGAGCGAGACGGCGCGCTGGCCGAGGTCGCCCCGATCCTCGCCGGGATGGGGGAGAGCGCCAGCCGCGACGAGCTCGTCCGCCGCGTCGCCGAGCGGCTCGACCTCGAGCCGGCGATGGTGATGGGGCGCGTCGTCGCCGCGCAGCCGGCGAGCGGCGGTCCAGACGGGTCGTCGGCCGCGGCGGGCAGTGCGCCCGCGCCCAGGCGCAGCGGGGAGTTGACCTCACGCGAGCGGCGTGAGCGGGCGCTGCTTGCGATGTGCATCGCCCTTCCCGACGAGGGCAGCGAGTTCCTGGCCCGGCTCGAAGAGGGGCATCTCTCGCCGCTTGGCGCCCGAGCTGCCGCCTGGCTGCGCAAGCACCCGGACGACCCGGCGTCAGACCTCCCTCGGGAGGATGCCGAGCTCTCGGGCCTGATCGCCGAACTGGTGATCGTCGCTCATGACGAGCCCGCTTCGTCCGAGGCGATGGAGCTCAACTTCCTGCTGCTCGAGCAGCGTCGCATCGAGGCCGAGATCGCGGCTGCCGGCGAGCAGGACGACTACGAGAAGCGCGCCGCGCTCAGCCGCGAGCGCGCCGCCCTCGTCGAACGCATCGCTCACGCCGAGCGCGTCCGCGGGTAGCTTCAGCGAAGCTTTCTGTCTGCGGCCAGTGCGAAGATTTCTCCATGGAGAAGGGGTTTCTGGAGGATTGCCTGGCGAAGGGAATGTCGCTCGAAGCGATCGGCGAGAGGACGGGGAAGCACCCGTCGACGGTCAGTCATTGGCTGAAGAAGTATGGGTTGGAGGCAAGCAAGGCAAAGCGACATGCGCCAAAAGGTGGGATCGAGCGGGAATCGCTTGAAGCTCTCGTCGGCGAGGGCTTGACCCTGCGCGAGATGGCCGACCAGCTCGATCGGAGCGCAACGACCGTTCGCTATTGGATGGGCAAGTACAAGCTAAAGACGATCCGCCGCAAGCGTTCTCGGAGCGCTGGCGACCCTCCGAAGGTGGAGATGCTGTGCAGGCGTCACGGTCGAACCGAGTTTGCCCTGGAGGGTCGGGGCTACTACCGATGTGCTCGCTGTCGGGTGGAGGCGGTCTCGAAACGGCGCCGGCTGGTGAAGCAGACGCTTGTCGAGGAGGCGGGGGGAGGCTGTGCTCTCTGCGGCTATAGCCGGTGCGTGCAGGCTCTCCATTTCCATCATCTTGATGCGCTGACGAAGACCTTCCAGCTTGGATTCCAAGGGCACTCACGGTCGCTCGATCGGTCTCGCGAAGAGGCAAGGAAGTGTGCCCTCTTGTGCGCAAATTGCCATGCGGAGGTGGAGGCAGGGTTGGCCTCTGTGTCAGTAAGTTCTATGACAAGCTCTAGTCCGAAGTAGCTCATTCGGCATAGCACGGTCCGGGGTAGCTCAATTGGTAGACGCGCTCGGCTGTTAACCGAGAGGTTGTGGGTTCGAGTCCCACCCCCGGAGCTCTTTCAGGCTGGCGTGCGGCTGCGGGCGAGCCGCTCGACCAGCTCGGCGCCGCGCTCGGCGCCGTCGTTCTCTTCGGCCCAGGCGGCGAGCTCACCGGCGTGCTCGGCGAAGGAGGCCTCATCGAGCAGGCGCTGCGCCGCCCAGCGCAGTGGAGCGGGCCTGCAGAGCCGCCAGGGGAGGGACAGGCCGCAGCCTGCCCAGGCGACGCGCATCGCCGTCTCACTCATGTCGCCGATGATCGGGCAGATCAGAACCGGGGTTCCGGCTGCCAGCGCTCGGGCCACGGTTCCGTGGCCACCATGCGAGATGACCATCGAGGCCGCGGGCATCAGCTGGCTGTAGCTGAGCCAGTCGACCAGGACGGCGTTTGCCGGTACCTCGATCGGTCGCTGCGGCACGACTCGGTTGGTCGTCGCCACCACGCGCACGGGCTCGTCGGCGAGCGCTGCGAGCGCCGTGCGCACGAGGTGGTTGTCCGAATCGTGCGCGGTGCTCGGCGCGACGAGGATGAGGGGATCGTCCCCGGCGGGCAGCTCGATATCGGGATGCGGCATCTCGAAGGTCATCGGCCCAGTCACCTCGACCCCAGCCGGCCACTGGCGGGGGTACTCCAATTGGGGAAAGGTCGCCACCAACGCCAGGTCGGGACTGATCCCGCCGTGGAAGCGGTCGATCGGTGGCAGGTCGAGCCTTGCCCGTTGCCGGTTCAGGTCCCTGCGGCCCTGCTCGAGTCCGATGTCGAGTGCACGCTGGCCGGCCCGCCAGACCGCCCGTCCGGCGGGCGTCCGCGCCGGCTGCAGGCCGACCGCGAAGAAGGGACGGCCGGGCTCGACGACCGGGTAGATGTGGGGGATCAGAGTCGCCAGCGGCACGCCGGCCTTCTCCGCGGCGAGGGTCGGCGCCAGCGTGAGGATGTCGCTGACCACCGCGTGCGGTCGCATCTCCTCCAGCAGTGGCAGCAGGGCTCGCGCGGCCTCCGCCGCGTGCGCTCCCTCGGGGGAGTCGGGATCGGGTGGGGGAAACATCCGGTATTCCTCGGCCGCCGCGAAGCCGAGGCCGGCGCTCTCGACGACCTCGCGGCGCTCCTCCCAGGTCTCGATCGTCACCTCATGGCCGCGCGCCTGCAGCGCCCGCCCGAGCGCGATCGCCGGGAAGACATGCCCCGCGTCGCCGAAGGCGGCGACTAGAAATCGCATGCTGACGAGACCATGGCGCTGCCAGCATGGCGGCGCCATGGGCCGTCAGGGAGTGTCGAGCCCCTCACCTGGCCGAGTGAAGACGATCTCCGGGACATGGCAGTTCTTCGAGGTCCGCAGCAGGAACCGCACGGACTCGCCGATGTCCTCCGGCCGGATCATCTCCTCGGGCGGGATCTGGCCCTGGACGAACTCGGTCATCGGCGTCTCGACGAAGCCCGGGGCCAGGGCGGTGCACTGGATCCCGGCGCTGCCGACCTCACGATGGGTCGACTGGGTGAAGTTGATCACCGCCGCCTTCGTCGCCGCGTAGATCGAGAGCCAGGCCTGGCCGCTCTTGCCGGCGATCGAAGCGGTGTTGACGATCAGCGCCTTGCCGTGCTCGGCGCCCGCCTCGCGCAGGAGGGGCAGGCCCTCGCGCGTGCCGATGACCAGCGCCCTCAGGTTGACGCTGAGCTGCATGTCGAGGTGCTTGGTCTGGATCTCCTCCATCGGCGCCCCGATCCCGACCCCGGCGTTGTTGACGAGCACGTCGAGGCGGCCGTAGCGCTCGCGATGCCTTGCGAAGACCCCGACCAGGCCGTCCTCGTCAGCCATGTTGGCCGCCACGCTCTCCACCTCGAAGCCCTGGTCGCGCAGCTTGCTCGCCGCCGCCTCGAGCTTCTCCGGCCTGCGCGCCGCGACCGTCAGGGCGTAGCCCTCGCCGCCGAGCACATTGGCGATCGCCAGTCCGATGCCGCTGGAAGCCCCGGTTATCAGTGCCGCTCGCTCTGCCAACTCCTGCCTCCTCGTAATCGCCGTCTTCGGCAGAGACCCTATCCGCGGTCGGGCGAGCGCGCCCCGAGGAGAGGGTTGTCAGCTCGTTTTGCGCAATAACATGCCGCGCGTGCGCTCTCTCCGAGCCCTCGCAGTCCTCTGCGCCGCGATGGTCGCCGCCGCCCTGCTCGCCTCCGGCTGTGGCGGATCGAGCTCGCCCGCGGACTCCTCTTCAGCGGAAGCGGGCAGCAGCCCGGCGCCTCCGAAGAGCGACTTCCCGAGCGCCAAGGGCAAGACGCTCGGCGAAGTGATCGAAGCCGCCGAACCCTCGACTCTGGTCGTCTCGCCTGCGGCGGAGGTCTTTGACAAGGGCGAGAACCGCTTCCCGTTCGGCGTGTTCGAACGGGATCGCACCCAGGTCTCCGACGCCAAGGTCGCCCTCTACTTCGCCAAGGTGCCGCTGGGTGCCAAATCGGGCGAACTCAGCACGTCGGTGGGCGCCAACCCGGAAGCCGAAAAACGAGCTCTCGACGAGCCCGCGGTCGGCCCCTTCCCGGCTGCGATCGAATCGCTGGCGACCAAGCCGGCCTTTCGGGCGCAGACGACCGCCACTGACCCCGACGCTGCGGCCGTCGTCTACACGACCCGGGTCGACTTTCCCAGTGACGGCGAGTGGCGCATCGCCGCCCTGATCGAACGGGATGGCGAACTGACCACGAGCCTCCTGCCGAGCGCCGTCGTCGGAGCCTTCAAACGCGTGCCGAAGGTGGGGGAGAAGGCGCCGTTGATCCATACCCCGACTCCGGCGGACGTGGGCAGCGACCTTTCGAAGATCACCACGCGCATCCCGCCGGATACGCAGAACGAAGTCGACTACGCGGACGTATATGGGAAGAAGCCGATCGTCCTCTTGTTCGCGACCCCCCAGTTCTGCCAGAGTCGGGTTTGCGGGCCGGTCGTCGACGTCGCCGAGCAGCTCAAGCAGATCTACGGCGACAAGGCCGCGTTCATCCACATGGAGATCTACAAGGACAACGATCCGAGCAAGGGAGAAGTCCGGTCTCAGGTGAGCGCCTTCCATCTGCCGAGCGAGCCCTGGCTGTTCGCGATCGGGTCGAACGGCCGGATCGAGGAAGTGATCGACGGGGCCTTCGGCGTGCAGGAATTGACGCGCGTCGTCCGAAAGCTCGTGGGCGAATGAGCGAGAAAACAGATTCCGAGAGCGAGCTCCTCGCCACGTTCGCCGACGAGGCAAAACGGCGCTGTGACGTAATCGCGGCGGGACTCGCAACCGAGACGAGCGACTTCGAGACGATGCGCATGGAAGCGCACGCGCTCAAGGGTGCGGCCGGCGTGGTCGGCCTGCGCCGCCTCGCCGAGCTGGCCGGGCTGATGGAATCCGACCTCGACGAAGCGAAGAAGACGGGCACGATCCGTGGCGGGCGTACCCACCAGATCGCCGATGCCGCCAAAGCGATCGCCGAAGGTGCCACCGCCGCCGCTAACGGCGAAGAAGAGCCCCCCGACGTCGGCCGCTCCCTCGCCCAGCTCTTCAGCGCCTGAGCTAGGCTCATCTCCCAGCGGGGCGGTAGCTCAGTTGGTCAGAGCAGCGGACTCATAATCCGTCGGTCGCTGGTTCGAGTCCAGCCCGCCCCACTAAGAACTATTGGAAGATTCCGACACTGGCAGATGAGTTCTTCCTGAAAGGCGGCGAAAGACTCTCTGTATGGGTTGAAAGCAACCGTTCCCAAGCCATCGAGATCGGGGGTCGATGTCGGGGGTCTTCCTGACCGAACAATTGAAAATCCGATGGCGTGTCGGTGCTCCAAAGCATTAGTGGGGTCTCGCCAGGCAGAGCATCAACATCAACACATAAATGCCCGACATAATCATGGCGTTCCCGCGCTTCCATGGCACCGGCTGATTCCGGCCTTCCACGCCAGCCAAGACTCTTCCCGCACGATCACCGTAGGGTCAACAGGAAGACCGTAGATCAGGAAAGATACATTGCAAGTATGGTCCTGATACGGCAAGATACCTCTATGGCAAGTTTCCGAATACCAGATGACTTGGTTCAGCTTCTTTCCCAGCGACGAATTATCCCGTTCATCGGGGCTGGATTTTCTGCAGTTCACAATGTGCCGACCTGGGAGGATCTACTGAGTTCACTCGTGGCTGAGATCCAAGCCAGCACGGACGTGGAGCCTGTGCTGTCGTATGCAGAGATTGCAGAGGCATGTGGTCACGACAATCTGCAGATTGCCGAGTATCTCTATCTGATTGCGGGTGAGAGCATCGGACCAATTCGCCATGGACTCTCAACTTCTCTCCAGAGCACCACGCCGCTCCTTGAATCAACCCCTCATGTTGAGCTTGCAAACCTAGGGGCACCTCACGTTTATACCACCAACTTTGACGATTTGATCGAGAAGACCTATCGTGAGCTTGGCCTGCAAGTTGACGTGATTTCCGTTCCGCGCGATATGGCCTTGAGCCATGCAGACCGCACGGAGGTCGTGAAGTACCATGGTGACCTGCGCCACGAGCAAACACTCGTGCTTACGGAGTCGCAGTACTACACCAGGCTTGAGTTCGAGTCCCCCATGGATCTCAAGTTTAGGTCCGATCTCCTCGGTAGATCAGTGCTTTTCATGGGGTATAGCTTTCGTGATATTAACATTCGCGTAATTTGGTTTCGATTGATGGAAATGATGAAAGACGTGCCGCTAAAGGATCGACCGCCATCCTATATTGTGCGTCTGCGCGCAAATCCAGTACTGGATGAGCTCTATGGGGCTGTTGGTTTGCGCACATTGGTTATAGATCCTGATGCCGAGGCAACTACGGCTGATGCGCAAAATAGTCTTCTCTCAGATTTCTTGATGGAGCTGGCAATTCGAAGCTCACCGGACGGTACGATTCCGGGGTCTGATCGTAGGGCGTACCTATCGGTGGGTCTTGTGCAACAGGTCGAATCGCATCTTGCGGGGGTGATTGAGGAGAGCGAAGCTACACGTCCCCGGGTGGTTCAGACTCCTGAGGGGCCACGGTTCGTTCGGCGCCCCCATGCGACTGGGGAGATAGTTGCTCCTACGCCTCTCCTTGCTGCAATCGACAGGCTGAAGACGCGGCATATTACTGATGCGATCGCTGGGCGAGTAGCAGATCTTCTGCTTGAACTCGCACGGCATGTCAATACGGTTGGTAGTCGATCAAGCCTTGGGGCTGAATTGGCTTGGTGGTACATTCCCGAACGGGGTCCATCAGAAGGCGTAACTTTGATGGTGGCGCGAAGTCTCCTCCGGAACAGTTCGAGGACGCCACTTGTGGCGTTGGGTGATGAACTTTGGGCGAAGGTGTGGAGAGTGTCGCTTCCCGCCTCAGACCTTGGACTTATCCTTGAAGGAATCCAATCAGAGGTCGAAGGTCACGAGGAGGGCGGCGGTTATACGGATGATGATATTGCGTTTGCGGTAGATCTCGCTAAGCGCATTGCAGAATACGAACTACTGGATGAGAAAAGCGAAGACGCGGATGAGGCGAGGGCAAGAGCCGAGGAGTTGGTTTCGCGTGCGACGGTAGTTTATCCTGCAGTCAAGGACTATCAGCCTCCCTCGGAGGGTGCTCCAAAACCTAGCGAGATTCAAGCCGCAATTAAGAGCAGAGTTGAAAGCCTTGAAGCGGCCGAGCAAGAGACCGCAAAAACTGGCGAAGAGTAAGAGTCCCTATTAAGCTTCACGGGGAAGTGGAAGCACGGTTGCGGTGGTGGTCAAGCGTAGTGCGCCAATCTCGCTCACGATGCACAGGAAACAAAGGGCTGTGTGAGGCTCCTACTCACTGACATTATGATGCGTTTTCAGTCCCAGACGGACGAGTGGTCTCGTCCGCGATGCCGGAGCAGCCCAACGAGGTCGTTCCCATGAACAGCTTCCGGTCCAACGCATTATCCGTCGATCGCTGATTCGAGCCCAGTCCTCTCGCTTACCCTGAGAGCAGTTCCTCCACTGCCTTGCGGAAGGTGGCGGGGTCGATTGCCGGGAAGCGGTAGAGCTCAGGCTCAATCGCTTCGAAATGGGCTAGGACTTCAGTCGGATTGAAGAGTTCGGCGGCGACCATCTCTTTGACGTCCTGTAGGTCCTGTTCGTGGCCGCGCTCGATCTTCGAGAGCGCCTGGGCAATCGGGTCGAAATGGTGGAAGGAGAGCTTGCCCTCCCGGCCGATCAGGGGGCTTCGATCCTCCCAGTCGGGCGGCAATGGGATGAAGTCGGATGGCGCCGCCAGCTCGACGTTGAGGTTCAGCGCCTCCTTGAGCCGCGGGATCTCTCGCAGGATCTCGTCGCGGTCGGGCATGAGCTTGATGTCGACGTCGATGGTCGTATTCCGCCAGCCGTAGAGAACGGCGGTCGCTCCGCCGGTGAGATAGACGCGGCCATCCACCGAGGCAGCCCGGCCCAGCTCACGCATGAACTGTTTGATGCGCTTGGAGTCAGCTAGCTCGCGCATGCAGCGGCCCGCTCGAAGCTGACGAGCCGGCGGATCAGGGCGTTGTAGGCGGAGTGAGCAGCATTGCCCTTTTCCTTGGCGAGGAGCAGATAGAGCTTGTGCTCAGGGGAGGGGATCGATGAGGGCAGCTCGATGCCAATCGATCGCAGTCGTGGTGCGCCAATCGATACGAGCAGGGCCTCGGCCGATTCACGCCCGCCATCCAAGTCCTCGACGCCCCGCTTGATCAGGTCGGCGCCGGGAAGGACTTCAGAGTTGACGCTGGTCATCCCGCTGAGAGTAGCTGTCCGACCCCCTACCGTTGGGGTATGACCAGCGATGCACCTGGGTTCGACGAGTTCGAGGCGATGGTCGCCGACGCGATCGATCGGTTGCCGGACCAGTTCCAGAAGGTGCTCGAGACGGTCCCCGTGGTGGTCTCCGAGCTCGGGGCGGAGGAGCGGGCATACGGGCAGTACTTCGGCGACGGGATCGCGCGACAGCGTTATGAGGACCGGATCGTGATCTACCGCGACACCCTCGAACGGGACTTCGGGCACGATCGCGAGCTGCTCGCCGCCCAGGTCGAGCGGACCCTGCGGCATGAGCTGGCGCATCACCTGGGCTGGGGCGAGCGCGGGGTAGGCGAGCTCGGCCTCTGAAGGTGCGCGATAGGCTGCCGCCGATGCCGGAGCAGCCCAACGAGGAGGGGTTCGCGGCGTTCAGCGCGCGCGCCGGTGACGGAACGCCGGTGACGATGCTGAACCTGCTGGCGTTCAAGGCCGACGGCGGGCGCGAGCGCTACGAAGAGTACGGCGCCGCTGTCGCTCCGCTGCTGGAGAAGGTGGGCGGTCGAATCGTGTGGCTGGGCGAGGCCTCGCCGGCGCTGCTCGGCGAGGAGTCTTGGGACCTGGTGGCACTGGTCGAGTATCCGTCCCGGCAGGCCTTCCTCCACATGGTCGGCTCGGAGGAGTACCAGGCGATCGCTCATCTGCGCGACGAGGCGCTGACGCGCGGCGAGCTGCACCCGGTTGACGCGGCGCCCGGCCTCGCCTGAGCGCTAGGGCGTAAGCCGAACCGGCAGCGTCTTCAACTGGTTGAGGAAGGCCGACTCGGTGTATTTCGGCCGTCCCTCGATGCTCATCTGCGGATAGCGGGCCAGCGTCTCCTCGAAGAGGATCTTCAGCTCGAGGCGGGCGAGGGCGGTGCCAAGGCAGAAGTGGCGGCCCCCGGCGCCGAAGGCCTGGTGCTCGGGGTTGCGCAGGACGTCGAAGCGGTCGGGGTCCTCGTAGCGGGTCTCGTCCCGGTTCGAGGACGCGTACCACATGACGACCTTCTCGCCCTCCTTGATCTGCTGGCCGTGCAGCTCGACGTCGCGGGTGGCGGTGCGGCGGAAGTGGGCAAAGGCGGGAAACATGCGCAGCGACTCCTCGACTGCACCCGGGATCAGCGAGGGGTCGTCGAGCAGGAGCCGGCGCTGGTCGGGATTCTCCATCAGCGCCCGCATGCCGCTCGCGTAGGTGGACTTGGTGCTGTCGTTCCCGGCAGCGACGAGGAGGAAGAAGCCCATCACGATCTCGTGTTCCTCGAGTTTCTCCCCTTCGACCTCCGCGTGGACCAGGACGCTGGTCAGGTCGTCGGTGGGGTTTTCGCGCCGGGTGGCGACCAACTCGTTGCAGCGACTGAAGATTTCGGGCAGGAGCTTCTCCAGCGCTTCCTCGACGCCGCCTGGGCTGAGGTCCGGGTCGCCCGCTCCCAGGGTCGCGTTCATCAGCGTCGCCCATGCCTCGTCATCCTCCTCGGGGATCCCCATGAAGCTGCCGATCACCCGTGCGACGGCGGGCTGTGCGACCTCGGTCACCAGGTCGCAGGCCTCACGCCCCTCGAGCCGGTCGAGCACCCGGATGACGATCTCCCTGATCGAGTCCTCGTGGGCGGCGATCCGCTTCGGGGTGAAGCCGGCCTGGAACAGGGCCTTGAGCCGGTCGTGCTTCGGCGGGTCCATGCCGATGAACATCGCCCGCGAGAGCTCGATCGGGAAGACCTCGCTGACCGCGGTGACGCCGCCGAGTTCGGAGGAGTAGGTCTGCCAGTCGCGGCTCACCTCATGGACGTCGTCGGCGGTCGTCACCGACCAGAAGCCCGCCGACGCGGGGAACTCCGAGACACCCGCCGACCAGTGGACCGGGCACTCGCTCCGCATCCGCTTGAAGAGGGCGTGGGGGGGACCCTCGGGCCAGAGCTCGCGCTCTATGACCTGTACGTCGTCGAGATTGTCGGTGTCGGGATTCATCGCATGGGCTCCTGGTCGGGGAGGCGGATGCTATCGCGCCGACTGGCTGGCTGGCCAGTTCTCGCATACGGCCGCCTCCGGTGCGAAGATCGCCTTCACAACCCTTTGCTACGAGAGGAGCGAATCGTGTCCCGTGAAGATCTGAGTTGGTGGAGAGGCCGGGCGCCCCGCCTGGCGATCCTGGCGCTGGCGGTCATCGGCGCCGCGGTCGTCGTGACCGGTTGTGGCGGGAGCGGCGGCAACGACTCCTCGGAAGCGCAGAAGCATCTCGAAAAAGGCGCGGAAGAAGTCAAAAAGGGCCTCGAAACCGCCAAGAAAGAAGTCAACAAGGGCTTCAAGGAAGCTGAAAAAGCCGCCAAACAGGGCGTCGAAAACGGCAAGGGTGAAGCTCAGAAGGCGGTCGAATCGGCCAAAAAGGAAGCCGAAAAGCGCATCGAAGAAGGCAAAGCCCAAGCCAACGAAGCGATTGAAGGAGCCGAAAAGCAGACCGGGAAGTACGGCTACTGATCGCTCCTCAGCGGACGCGGCAGTTGCGTTCCAGAGGAGCGACGACCTGCCTGCCGTCGTCGAACGAGAAGGTCATCTTGGCGAGCTCGAACGGCCCGCCTGTGAATCCCGCGGGTGCCGCGCAACTCGCGCTGAGGAAGCTGCGGCGCCCGCCCCGGTAGCTATAGCGGCGTCCGATCTGAATCTGCAGGCGCGTGATGTATCCGAGCCCCGAGGCGAGGTTTGGGATCCGGGTCGAGAGAACCGAACCGAAGCGCCCCTGGCTCCGGTGCGAGACGGCGAAGGGTAGGACGAAGGCGGCGCGCACCGGCCTCGAGCCGTAGAGGTGAAGGAGCATGCCGGGACGCCCGTCGACCCGGGCGTTGAAGACCAGCACCTTGCCTTCGGCGGGAATCGCGGGGGCACCCGGGAAGTCGACGCTGGCGCCGAAGCTGCCGTGGCCGACGAGCGCTTCGCGACAGGCCGCGAGCGCTGCCGTCGTCGTCGTCTGCTGGAGCTTCGGGGCGGAGCAGGTCGACAGCCCGCGAGAGGAGAGCAGGCCGGCCCGATTCATCTCGATCGAGAGTTCCTGCAGTGCCGGCGGACGGGTGCCGTCGGCGGTGGAGATCCTCCCGCCGAGCTGAACGGTCACGGGCGCCGGGCGCTGCCGGGGCAGGGTGCGCGGGGAGATGCTCGCATCGACCGAGACGCGCAGCGATTCGTGCTGGAAGACCTCGCCGTGCGCGGCAACGGCGGCCAATGCCGTGAGCGCAAAGACGGTGACGGCGGCCAACCTGAGCATCGCAGGGCCAGTGTAGGCAGGCGATGTTGCGCAGGGATTAAGGGGTGGGCAAGGCGTTGCCCCCCAGGTCGTAGGTTTAAGGAGTGCAGCCCCAGCCGGACTTGAACCGCTCTCGCGTCGAGGCATGGGTCGTCGCCTACGAGCGCGCCTGGCGCACGGCAGGCACCGAGCCTTTGCGCGAGCTGTTTACCGTGGACGCCACTTATTCGATGGGTCCGTACGAGGACCCCGCAAGGGGCCTGGAGGAGATCGGGGTCCTTTGGGAGCGTGAGCGGAAAGGGCCGGACGAGGAGTTCGAGATGAAGCACCGGATCGTCGTGGTCGAGGACGACACGGCGGTGGTCCGGGTAGAGGTCGCGTACGGTCCGCCCCAGCGCCTCGAGTACCGCGACCTCTGGATCGTCCGCTTCGACTCGGATGGGTGCTGCCGCGAGTTCGAGGAGTGGCCGTTCTGGCCCGGCCGGCAGGTCGTCGCCCAAGGAGCAGGTCGATGAATGCCGGATGGGGCGTCAGTCGGCTTTGGGGTGCACGACCTGTTCGGCCCGCCGGCGGGCTTCGTCGACCGCCTCGCGTGTGGCGGCTGCGGTCTCCTGTTGGACGGCCGCGACGCCCTCGCTCGGCTTGCCGCCGACGATGTCGCGGAACGCGTCCTTGAAGCGCTCGGTGCGGCGGTGCGGGGGGAAACGCTCCTCGGCGCGCTTCTGCTTGACCGGGTCCCGCTCCCCGTATCGCCTGCGAGCCCAGGGGGAAGCGGGCTTGCCGAGGCGCGAGGCGCCGTAGATCCCGACCGGCAAGATGAAGAAGCCGACCCAGCCGTGCATCAGGCGCTGCTTGAGGAAGCAGATTGCGACCATCGTGAGGACGAGGATGGCGCCGAGGACGCTGGCGACGATCTGGGCGGGGGAGCTGGTGTCGAAGGTGAAGGGAGTGAAACCGAGCAGCAGCAGGATCATTCCCGCCGCGGCAATGACGGTGGCGTCGATCGAGCTGCGTCCCTCCTCGGCCCAGTAGACGTCGTCGAGGTAGACCCAGAGGGCGAACTCGTCGATCGTCAGGCCGGCGCCGATACCGAAGGCGAAGGCGCAGATCTCGGTCAGGGGGCCGGCCCCGAGTGCGGCAAAGCCAATCGTCGCCGCGGCCATCATCGTCACGATCCCGAAGACGAGGTGGTGCACGTGCACGCCGCTGTCGCTGACCACGCTCCCCGGCCACCACGGCACCTTGGGGCTGCGCATCAGTCGCGTACTCATGCGGATGAAGGCGAAGGAGAGGATGAAGCCGACGAAGACGAGGAAGAGTCCTTGCTCATCGTGTTCGACGAGCTGGTCCCAGAAGTCGGTGAAGATCGACGCGTAGGTCACTGGAGCGGCTTCGAGTGTAGTCTCGCGCCGCCGCCCTTTTCGCGGATCAGATCGACCGTGAGCAGCACCGCCGCCACGGCGTAGAAGGGCGTGAAGGCGACATTGGCCAGCGTGTCGGCCAGCCAGTCGCAGAGCAGTTCGCTGCCGAAGAGGTTGTGGGTGAGGGCTGTGGCCAGGTCGGTGAGACCGTCGCCGAGCAGCTCGATCGGGATCAGGACGGCTGCGACGAGGAGGAAGCGGCCGCGGACCAGCTCGATGCTGCGCGAGAGGCCGCCGCGAACCCCGCGCCGCTCTATCTCCACTGCGGGAGCCGCGAGCCCGAGCCAGACGAAGATGAGGACCCCGGGGAGGACGAAGAGGGCAAGGCCTCCGGCGACCAGGGCGCCGTAAGCCAGGTCGATCGCAATCAACGGTCCGTAACTGACCATGCGCACGATCTCCCGCAGCGACGGGGGCTGGCCGTCATGGGGGTGGGTGAGGGATATCGCGACCGCCCCCGTGTAGAAGATCTCGCCGACCAGGCCGGTGGCCGCGAGGGCGAAGACCGCGGCGGCGAGAGCGATCAGCTTGAGGCCGACGCCGAAGCTGAAGGAGCCGACGTGTGCTTCCGCAACGAGCGCATGGATCAGGCCGAGCGGTACGAAGACGACAACTGCGAGCAGCAGCAGTGACGGCGCCCAGCGCAAATACGTCTTGCCGATCCTGACGTAGACCGAGGCCAGCTCGGCGCGGAAGTCCACGTCAGCGTTTGCGCCGGCGCCCCGACGGGTGACGACCGCGTTGTTCGAGCTTCGACTGGGCCGACTCGGCAGCCGGCACGCGGCGCACCTCGCGCAGGTCGGGAATGAGCAGTTCTTCGGCGCAGCGACTGTGCCAGTGGTGGTGTTCTGTTCCACCGAGGCGGAAGACGTACTGAACGACGACGTGCTCGCTGCCGATTTCGATCTCCCCGTAGCAGGCAGGGCAGCGGTAGAGCTTGCGGGAGATGCCCCGGATCAGCCAGGCCTCGTCGCCCTCTTCCGTTAGACCGCGAAGGCTCCAGCGCTTGTCCGGTAGCCCAGCGAAGTCCGCCAAGGGATTTACCTCCGCGAGAGCCAGCCGAAGCCAAAGGCCATCGCCAAGTTCGACAAGCCCGCTGCGCGCAGGCCGAGCTTGGCGCCGGGACGGCTCACGGCTGGGGAGGAGGCCCAGAGCGCGTCGGTCGCGACCTCCGTGCCCCGCAGCCAGGCGAGCGCCCACCAGTCGCGTTGCTCCCCTCGCCGCGCGGCAAGCGCATGCGCCGCGGCGAAGGTGAGCCAGATCGGGCCGCAACGGCGGAAGAGGTGTTCCGCGTCGGGTGAGGGGTGGTCGTGACCGAGGACCTTCAGCGTCGTCGCCGGGGCTGCGATCGCGGCGCTGCCCAGGACCAAGTCGAAGGCGATCATGTTGCGGTTGGTCAGGCGCAGCGCCCGCTCGAGCGTCATTGCTGCCCATCCAACCAGATGGAGAGGACCGCCGCTCGCTCCGTAATGGAAGGGAAAGGTTCGCTGCTGCCGAATTGGACGCCGTGACCAAGACTGCGACCAAAACCAAAAGCCTTTCCGAGTACATCCAGGAGCGTTTCGACGAGTTCTCGCGCTCGCAGAAGGACGTCGCTCGCTACATCGTCGATCACCTCGACGAGGCAGCCTTCCTCACAGCCGAGGAGCTTGCCAGGAGAGCGAGCACCTCGTCATCGACGGTGGTGCGCTTCTCCCAGGCTCTCGGCTTCGAGGGCTATCCCGAGCTGCAGCAGGCGGCGATCGAGGAGTACCGCAACGCCGGTGCGACCACGACCAGCGCGTCCAGCGCCGGGGCACTCTTCTCCTTCGACCACTCGGAGCTCGAGGGCTCGCTCGGCGCCGACTACGCCAACCTCGAGGAAACGGCGCGCAAACTCACCCGCGAGCAGGTCGACGGTGCCGTCGCTGCGCTCGCCGAGGCACAACGCGTCGTCATCGTCGGCGTCGACCAGATGGCCTTCTTCGCCAGCTACCTGCGCCATACGCTCAGCCTGCTCGACATCCGGGCCGAGATCGTCGCCAGCACCGGTGGTGAGTCCCTGCAGCGACTCGGCCGCATCGACGACGAAACCCTCGTCATCGTCCTCTCCTCGGGTCGTGCGCACCCGCTGCTGCTGCGGGCGATGAAGCTCGCCCTGCACCGTAACGCGCGCACCCTCGCGGTCTCCGACGCCTCGATGTCCGAGGTCGGCGAGCACGCCGAGCTGACCCTTTACTACTCGTCCAACAGTCCCTCCTTCGCCCGCTCCAACACGGCTTTGATGGCTCTCGTCCAGGCGCTGGCCCACGGTCTCTACGCTCGCGACGAAGACACGCACAAAGATCGCATTCGGGCGTACAAGCTGAAGTAGTAGGAGCTGTTGGCCCGCGGGTCCTGTCGTGCGTAGTGGAGTAACCGTCCTTGCCCTGCGAGCTTCTTCGGGCGAAGAGCTCGGCCGCGTCCAGGGAAGTTGCCCTGCCCTCAGAAGCCTCCGGGCGGCGGAGGCCACCCCACTACGCACACCACCCGCGGGAGAAGTGTCTATGTAGCTGCTTGTCTTTCCGCGGGTGGCGAGAGGACCCGCGGGCCAGCCACGTAATATGCGGATCATGGCTGCTGAAAGAGCTACGTTTCGGGTGAAGACCGGCCTGGCCGAGATGTTGAAGGGCGGGGTGATCATGGACGTGGTCACGCCTGAGCAGGCACGGATTGCCGAGCAGGCCGGCGCCTGTGCGGTGATGGCGCTCGAGCGCGTGCCCGCAGACATCCGCAGGGACGGTGGCGTCGCGCGAATGTCGGACCCGGCGATGATCGGGGGCATCCAAGAGGCGGTGACGATCCCGGTGATGGCGAAGGCGCGGATCGGCCATTTCGCCGAGGCCCAGGTGCTGCAGGCGCTGGAAGTCGACTACATCGACGAGTCGGAGGTGCTGACGCCCGCCGACGAGCGCAACCACATCGACAAGCTCGCCTTCGACGTTCCCTTCGTCTGTGGCGCGACCAATCTCGGCGAGGCACTGCGTCGGATCGGCGAGGGAGCGGCGATGATCCGCTCGAAGGGCGAGGCCGGAACCGGCAACGTGGTCGAGGCGGTCCGCCACATGCGGGAAATCACCTCGGGCGTCAAGCGACTTGCCCAGCTCGGCGTCGAGGAGCTCGCCGGGGCGGCAAAGGAGCACCAGGCACCGCTGGAAGTGGTCCAGGAGGTTGCGGAAAAGGGTCGCCTGCCGGTGCCGCTCTTCTGCGCGGGCGGCATCGCCACGCCGGCCGACGCGGCGCTGATGATGCAGCTCGGCGCCGAGGGCAACTTCGTCGGCTCGGGGATTTTCAAGAGCTCCGATCCCGAGCGGATGGCGAAGGCGATCGTCGAGGCGACCACGCACTTCAACGACGCCGAGCGGGTCACAGCCGCCTCGATCGGACTCGGCGAGGCGATGCCCGGACTCGAGATCGCCGACCTCGCCGCAGCCGACGCGCTCCTGCAGGACCGCGGTGCCTGAGCTCCGGGTTGGCGTTCTCGCGATCCAGGGGGGCTTCGAAGCCCACGTCGAGATGTTGCGACAACTTGGCGCCGATGCGCGCGAGGTTCGCCTGCCCGCCGATCTCGAGGGGCTGGACGGGCTCGTCATTCCCGGCGGCGAGAGCACGACGATCGCGAAGGGGATCGAGGGGGCCGGCCTGGCGGAGCCGATTCGGGCACACCACGACGCGGGCCGAACGATCTTCGGAACCTGCGCGGGGATGATCGTCTGCGACAGCTGCCACCTCGGACTGATCGACGCGACCGCTGAGCGCAATGCCTTCGGCAGGCAGCTGCAGAGCTTCGAGGCCGATCTCGAGATCGAGGGCATCGGCGACGAGCCGATGCGGGCGGTCTTCATCCGCGCTCCGTGGGTCGATCGATGCGGCCCCGACGTCGAGGTGCTGGCCACCTACGAGGGGCACCCGGTCGCGATCCGGGAGGGCACGGTGCTCGCCTGCGCCTTCCATCCCGAGCTGACCGACGACCCGCGATTGCACGCGCTGTTCATGGCAATGACGACGAGCTCCCAGGCGCGGGAGCGAGAGGAGGCGGAAACGTGAGAGACCTCAGGGTGGCGAACCTGGCGAAGATCCTGGTCGGCTACTCGACCGGTGTGCAGCCGGGGGAGGTGGTCTCGATCGACGGCGACATCGGCGCCGAGCCGCTGCTGCGGGCCGTCTACGAGGAGGTGCTGAAGGCCGGAGGCCACCCGATGCTGAACGTAGGCCTGGACGGCATGGGCGCGACCTTCTACGACCTGGCGAGCGACGAGCAGCTGGAGTGGATCTCCCCGCTGACCAAATGGATGGCCGAGGAGGCCGACGTACGCATCGCCGTCGGTGCCAGCGCCAACACGAGGGAACTCTCCGCCGTCCCTCCCGAGCGCCAGACGCGCCGACAGACCGCCGTCGGCGAGTTGCTGGCGAAGATGATGGACCGCAGCGCCGGCGGTGAGTTTCGCTGGTGCTACACGCTCTATCCGACCAACGCCTACGCCTCGGAGGCCGAGATGAGCCTGGCCGACTTCGAGGACTTCTACTTCGGCGCCTGCCTCGCCGACGACCCCGACCCGCTGACGGCCTGGAAGCGCACCTCCGAGGAGACCGTGCGGTTGGCCGAGTGGATCGAGGGGCATGAGGAGGTCCACGTCACGGCCCCCGGGACGGACATCACCCTGGGAATCGCCGGGCGCAAGTTCATCCCCTGCGACGGCCGGCACAACATGCCCGACGGAGAGTTCTTCACCGGTCCGGTCGAGGACTCGGTCGAGGGCGAGGTGACGTTCCACCTGCCGGCGGTGATCGCCGGCCGCGAGGTCTCCGGTGTGCGACTGCGATTCGAGTCCGGCAAGGTCGTCGACGCCAGTGCCAAGCGTGGTGAGGAGTTCCTGGTCCAGTTGCTCGACACCGATGAGGGGGCCCGTCGCCTCGGCGAGCTCGGCATCGGCACCAACTACGCGATCGACCGCGGAACCCTCGAGGTCCTGCTCGACGAGAAGATCGGCGGCACCGTCCACATGGCGGTCGGCCGCAGCTATCCCGAGTCCGGCGGGGTCAATGAGTCCGCCGTTCACACCGACCTGGTCTGCGACCTGCGCCTCGGCGGCAAGCTCGAAGTCGACGGGGTCGTCATGCAGGAAGACGGAAAATTCGTTGTCTAAAGATTTAGGTTTCTCGGCGTATCCTTCAGGGTACGACGGCGGTTGCCGTGTTCGTTCTCGCGAATGCACGTCCATGCCAGGCAGGGCAGTAGGAGGGAGCAGCCGTGGTCGACAGCAAGACAACCGAGTAGGTCTGTGGCAACGGAGGCCATCACGGCGCCCGCTGAGCGCTCGCGCGCAGGGGGCGAGGTTCTCTCGCTCCTATCGGATGCCCTCAACTCGTCGATCCTGCGGGCGCTCATGGCTGGCCCACTGCCGGTCTCCGAGCTTGGCGGGCGCCTTGGCCCCATCTCGCGCACCACGCGCTTCAGCCGCCTGCGCGATCTCGAGCGGCTGGGCGTCATCGCGCGCGAGAAGCGACCCGGGACTCCTCCGGTCGCCTACTGCGGGCTCTCGCCCGCCGGTCGTGAGCTGCTGCCGGTCGTCCGGCGGTTCGCGCGCTGGCTCGCCTCGAGCCCGGCTGGGCCCTCCAACCCGGATGAGCTGGACGGCGCCAGTGCAATAAAGGCCCTCGCGGTCGCCTGGGACACGACGGTCCTGCGCTGGCTCGCGGAGCGGCCGTGCTCGGTGACCCAGCTGGACTCCCTCAGCCCTCCGGACGTCACCTACCACGAAGTGCGCAAGGCACGCGAAGCCCTCTCCGCCGCGGGGCTGATCGGCCCGATCCCCAGCGATGAGCGGGGACAGCCCTACGCGGCAACGGAGTGGGCCAGGCGGGCGGCCGGATGCATAGGCGCGGCGATCCGCTGGGAGGGAGCTTTCCTTGCCGGCGCCAAACTGCCGGCCGCGGCGGAAGCCGAGGGGCTCCTGCGCATGCTGTTGCCGCTGGTCGAAATCCAGCCGACCTCGCAAAGCGGCGTCTGCGAGCTCCGAATCGATCGACACGCCGATCTGTCGGTAGTCCTGGGGGAGGGGCGGATAGTTGCCTGCGACCGGGCCTCGAGCAATCCTCGGGTGAGCCGGGTATCCGGCGACGCCGAAGCCTGGCTCCGCACTGTCCTCGACGGCAGGACCGACTCACTCAGGATGCGCGGTGGGATTCACCTCACGACGGCTCTTGCCGGTGGGCTCCATCGAGCTTGCGTTCAGCAATCGATCGTGAACGACAACGCTGCCACTTTGGACAAATGTTCTGACTCAATGTACGCCGTTTCGGCGCGGGAAAATCGTACGGTGCCAATTTCCAGGACTTTTAGCGACGACCCGGTTAAATACTTGTAACTTACCCTTGCATTCTTTGGTGACAACGTGCTACACAGAGACAGTTGCGAAACCGGAGTGGTTCCGCGATGACGGGAGTGACGTCAGCCAAACGGTTCACGGCAGGCGCGCAACTCGTTCAAAAAGAAAACTCGCGCCGGGGTCCCTAGCGAGAACGCCCGACGCGAGGACGCAAACACGTCCCCCACAGCATAGCTGCCGGGGAGTCAAGGAGAAAAGACTATGAAGTCTCTAAAGATCCTCAGTCTTGCGACTGTCGCCATGGCGCTGGCCCTAGCGCTCATCGGAGCCAGCTCAGCTTCGGCCACGGCCCTGTGCTCGGCGAACGAAGAAGAATGTGCAGCTCCGCTTGGGCAAGGAACAGTGATAGAAGCGCACCTGAAGACTGGCACCAAAGCGACTCTCTTAACTGAGCTGGCGACTGTCTTATGCAACAAATCGACTACCTCCGGGAAAACTACGTCTGGTCCGGGAGTTTCCGTAACGGGAGTCATTGAAACCCTCTCGTTCTCAGAATGTAAAACCGAGGAAGGCGTAAATTGCACAGTCGGAACGGCATTGAGCCTTCCGTACAACGGATCGATTACCGCTACCCCAGGCGGCAACGGCAAACTTGTCGTTACGAAAGGGACCGGTGGCGGAAACCCCGGGGCAACCGTCACGTGTCTTGGCGTCATTGAATGCACGTTCAGGACGTCATCGGCCAGTCTCAACGTGTTGGGCGGCAACCCGGCGATTGCCAAAGCAGAAAAAGTTGAACTGCCGGAAAGGAGTGGTCTGCTCTGCCCGTCGAAAGAAGCAAAATGGGACGCTGAATATGAAGTGTTAAAACCAAATCCGCTTTGGATTTCGGAAGCCCCATAGTAAATGGCGCTATCGAACGGGTAGCGAATTTGACACTCGGGCGGGGCCGCACATATGCGGCCCCGCCTCCCGCCAGAAGAAAGTAAGAGGAGAAAAGAGTGAGAACGAAGGGTGGGCAGGCGAGGCGATCGATTAAATGGCTCCAAGCGTGGGCTGCTGTGGTTGCCGGCCTTCTGATTCTCCTTGGTGCAGCCTCACCCGCTCTTGCCTCTAGGGGTGTTGTGAGCTTCTTCGGAAGTCAATCGGCAGAACCGGCGTTTGGCGGCACATTCAACAGCCCGCGGGGAGTTGCGGTCAATCAGACGACGGGCGACATCTATGTTGCCGACTCGGGGAACAACCGGATCCAGCGCTTCGACTCTTCAGGTGCCTTTATCAGCGCCTGGGGCCGCGATGTAATCCAGAGCGGGAAATCTGGAGACCTGGGCGATGCATACGAGATCTGCACGATCGCGTCCGACTGCAAGGCCGGTTCCCGGGGCACACTTGCCGACGGGCCCGGGGGCGAGGTGGCCATCCCGCAGGGAGTAGCGGTCAATCAGACGACCGGCGATATCTACGTTACCGAGCAGAGCAACAGGCGAGTATCCGAGTTCACCGCCAGCGGAACGTTCCTCAGAACGTTTGGCTGGGACGTAGAAACCGGAGGAGCTACCACCTTCGAGGTCTGCACTGTGGCCGCGAACTGCAAGCGCGGCGCCAGCGGTGGGGGGGGCGGCGAGTTCGGCGGGATAGAGCTCGGGGGAATCACGATCGGTCCGGGTGGCGCCGTCTATGTAGCTGACCCCTTCAATCGGCGCTATGAGGAGTTCACGGCGGAAGGAGTCTTCGCGGCTGCGGTCGGCTGGGACGTCGTTCCCTCTGGTAAACCAGGAGACACCGGAACTAGTCTCGAGAGATGCCCGGCGTCGGCGAGCGCGACCGAAGGCGACTGTCAGGCGGGGGCGAGCGGGTCCGGCTTGGGCGAGTTTTCCGAAGACGAGCCGACGCATCTCGCGGTCGACTCCGGTGGCGCTGTCTATGCGGTCGAGTCTACGGGCAACGAACGCCTGCAGAGGTTCAATGCCGCCGCGACATCCGCGTCGGTCTTCGCTGGGTCTGTCCTCAGCGGGTTTCCCGGCCCGACGGAAGTCGCGATAGACCCAGAAACGGGACACGTCCTCGTGGCCAAGCCTTGCACGCCGGAAACGTGCCCCGACGCCGCGGTCGGCAGCGAGCTGCGAATCAAGGAGCTCGAAAGTTCAGGCGCGCTGCTCGACACCGATCTGGTCGGCGAAGGGCTCGAAACCATCAACGGCCTCGCGGCGAGCTCCAGCAACGGAACGCTCTACGCAAGCAGCCAAGATCAACACATCTACGTGATCTCTACGCCTCCGCCGCCAATCGTGACGATGGGCTCAATCGAGGGGATCACCGGGACCAGTGCCGAATTCAACGGCGAAGTCAACCCGACCGGCCTCGACACCGGCTATCACTTCGAGTACCGCCCGGACGGAAGCTCGATCTGGACGAAGATGCCGATGACCGATGCAGGCGCCGGCAACGGCAACGTCGCAGTGCCGGTGGCGCAGAACGTCAGCGGCCTGGTCGGTTCGACGCTCTACCACGTCCGCCTCGTCGCCACGAAGCGTTATCTCCTTGGGCACACGGTCGCCGCGGTGGCAACCTCGACCGAGACGACCTTTACGACTCTTCCTTCGTCGCCCCGGATCGAGGCGGAGGCCGCCACGCAGATCACCAACACCACGGCAACCCTCACCGCTTCGATCAATCCCGCTCACGAATCGACGGCCTACCGCTTCGAATACGGCACCGCGGACTGCTCGCTCAACCTCTGCACCAGCGTTCCGATTCCGGATGTGAGCATCGGCGCCGGTGACGACGACGTCGCCGTGGCACAGGAACTCACGGGCCTGCAGCCTGCGATCGAATACCACTTCCGCGTCGTCGCGACGAATCCAACCGGGGTCAGCGCCGGAGAAGACAAATCCTTCACCACATATCCGACTGCATTCAAAGGGCTTCCTGACGAACGCGCCTATGAGCTGGTGACGCCAGCCGACACCAACGGCCTGTTTCCGCGCTCGTTCATCGGGGCCGGTGGAGGTCGCAACAACTTCGCCACGCCCCTTGCCGCCTCCTCCGGTGAAAGCGTCATCTTCGATACTGAGGGGGGGCTGCCCGGGACCGAAGGGAACGGCAGCGTTGACGCCTACGAGGCGGTTCGGGGCTCAAGCGGTTGGAATACCAATGTGGTTTCGCCGTCCGGTGCGCAGGCCGAGGCACCCGGGCCCGGCGGCCTTTCCGCCAACCAGGCTTACGCGTTCTGGGAGAGCGGGAACTTCGGCAACCTCGCGCTGGGCGGTCTCGATACGAGCTACCTGCGCCTGCCAGATGGCAGTTTCGAACTCTTTGGAAAAGGAAGCATGGGAACCGATCCGGCGGCGGACGCGAAGCTGATCACGCCCGGAGCCGGTCATATCGTCTTCGCGACGGGCGTGTTCACACCTGCGGTGCAACTGGAGCCCGACGCCCCCGAAGCGCCGCTGGGCGCCGTCTACGACCGGACGCCCGGCGGGGCGCAGGTCGTCTCGCTCCTGCCCGGCGACATCACCCCCGCCGCCACGGCGGTCTACCAGGGCGCATCCGCCGACGGCTCCGTGATCGCCTTCATGGTCGAAGGCACGCTGTACGCGAGGTTGGACGGTACCGCCACCGTCGAAGTCGCCTCCAGCAACCCGAGGTTCGCCGGGGTCTCGCAGGACGGCGAAACGATCTTCTACTTCCGCCCCGACGGCAGCGAAAATCCGGTGCGGGGCGACATCTTCGCCTTCGACACGAGCACGGAAGCGACGACGCCGATCGCCACCGGCGGCGGCTCGACCGTGGTCAACGTCTCCGCCGACGGGTCGCACGTCTATTTCGTCTCCACCCAGCAGCTCGACGGGGCCGAAGGCACACCCGGGGCGAACAACCTCTACGTCTGGGACGGCTCGACTACCCGTTTCATTTCCACCCTGGCTGCGAGCGACCTCACCGCCTTCGACCCCAACGGGCTGGTCAACTTGGCGACCTGGACCACCTACGCAAGCGGCAACGCCCTCGACGAGAACCACGGTCCCGCTGATGACCCGTCACGGACGATCCCCGACGGCAACACCATGGTCTTCCAGTCTCACGCCTCGCTCACGCCCTACGACAGCGACGGTCATTCCGAGATCTACCTGTACGACGCGGGCGACGAAAGCCTGATCTGCGTCTCCTGCAACCCGACCGGTGCGTCTGCCGTCTCGGACGCCGAGCTGCAGGGCTTCCGCGGCGGGGCCCCGACGAACGCGCTGTCGCAGATTCCGAACGTGACCAGCGACGGACGAACGGTCTTCTTCCAGAGCCGGGAAGCCCTCGTGCCAGGCGACGGCGATGGGGCCACCGACGTCTACGAGTGGAGAGAAGGGACGCTTTCCTTGATCTCCTCCGGCCACAGCGATGGAACTCCGGACTTCCTCTACGGGATGACGCCCGACGGGCACGATGTCTTCTTCCAGACGCGCGACGCCTTGCTCCCGGAGGACCACTCCGGAGGGGCCGGGGCGATCTACGACGCCAGGGTCGGCGGTGGCTTTCCCGCCGTGCAGGGAGGTGCGCCCTGCATCGCCGAGGACAGTTGCCAGGGCACTCCCTCGCCCCCGCCTGCGCTGTCGGCGCCCGGCAGCGAGAGCTTGCAGTCGGCCGTGCCCACACGACCGCATCGCTGCCACAGGGGAGCTCATCGCGTGAAACGCCATGGCCGAATCCGCTGCGTGAAGAAACACAAGCGTCGAGGTTCCCGCAGAAGCCAGGGGGGCCCGAGATGAGAGCGGAAGCAACGCAACCTCGCTCGAAGGCGGTGTCGCTGCTTCCGGCGATGGTTCTTTGTGCGGCAATGCTCGCTAATCCGGCTGCTGCCCCGGCCGCCTACTCCGACTACGGGCTGGCTGCGGTCGGGGCAGCCCTCTCCACGACGCAGGCTGGGTCTCATCCGGACTTCACCACCTCGTTCGAACTAAAAACCGACCCTGTCAGTCCTGCCGACTCCAACGGACTGCATAAACCCTATGCGCGGACGCGCGACATAACGGTGAGCCTGCCGCCCGGCCTGATCGGAAACCCGAACGCCGTCGGGCAATGCACGACTCTGCAGTTGACGACCGCTTTCGAAGAAGGCGGTTGTCCGCTGGACTCGCAGGTCGGCATCGCGGTCATCCATCTCTACGGCATTCACACGCTCGTCGAGCCCGTCTACAACATGGAGGCTCCCGGTGGCGACAGCGTGGCGCGGCTCGGCCTCCTCGCCACGACGCTTCCCAACTACATCGACGTGCAGGTGCGTTCGGAGGGCGACTACGGCCTGACGGCGACCCTGGAAGGCGTGCCCGCCAACGAGAAGCTGGTCTCGGCGACGACCACGCTGTGGGCCGTGCCGGCGGCCTCCGCGCACGACACCGAACGGCTGACCCCGCGCGAAGCCTTCCTGGAAGTGAAATCGGAATCCCCTCCGCGCGAATTCGGGCTCGCTCCGGCGCCCTTCATGACCAACCCGACGAGCTGCGGCGAACCGCTGCAGGTCGGCTTCGCAACCGACAGCTATCAGCTCCCCGGCCAGTTCTCCGAAGCCTCCGCAGCGCTGTCCCCGATCACCGGTTGCGGCTTGATCGCCTTCGATCCGAGCCTTTCGGTGACCCCCACCAATTCCGAAGCTGCGGCGCCCACCGGTCTCGATGCGCAGCTCGACGTTCCCCAGGACGAAACGGTCGGGGGGCGGGCGACCTCCGAGCTCCGCTACGCAACCGTGACTCTGCCCGAAGGGATGACGATCGCGCCTGGGGCCGCCGATGGCCTGGAGGCCTGCAGCAGTGAACAGGTGGGGCTCGAAACCCGCCTGCCCGCCGCCTGCCCGGACGCGTCGAAGATCGGCAACGCCGAATTCGACGTGCCGCAGCTCTCGAGGGTCCTGCATGGCGACGTCTACCAGCGCACGCCACGCAAAGGCGACCTCTTCGGGATATGGCTGGTGACTGATGAACTCGGCGTCCACGTCAAGATCCCCGGCGATATCCACGCCGACCCGAGCACGGGCCAGCTCACCACCGTCTTCAACGGCACCGCGCAGGCCGGGGGGAATCCGCAGGTCCCCCTTAGGCGACTCAAACTCCACTTCAAGGGAGGGCCGCGCGGCGTTCTCTCCACTCCGTCGTCCTGTGGGGTCCACCAGACCAACTACGAATTCACGCCCTGGTCCGGAGGCTCCCCCGTCAGCGGCAGCGCCCCGATGACCATAGACCGGGGGTGCGACACGGGAGGCTTCGCTCCGAAGCTGTCCGCGGGGGCGATCAACCCGGTCGCCGGCTCCTTCTCGCCCTTGGTCACGAGCCTCAGCAGGGAAGCGGGCGAAGGGAACGTCTCGGGGCTCGACGTCACGCTGCCTGCCGGGCTTCTCGCAAAGCTCTCCGGGGTGCCGCTATGCGAGGGGATCGCCGCTGAAAGCGGCGACTGCCCGCCCGGCTCGAAGATCGGTACGACCACCGTGGCGGTCGGCCCCGGCCCGAGCCCCCTCTGGGTTCCCCAGCCGGGCAAGGACCCGACGGCTGTCTACCTCTCAGGCCCTTACAGGGGCGCCCCCTACAGCCTCGTGGTCAAGGTCCCGGCGCAGGCCGGCCCGTTCGACCTCGGCACAGTCGTCGTGCGGGCGGCGATCTACGTCGATCCGGAAACCACCCAGGTGACGGTCAGGTCGGATCCGCTTCCCCAGATTCTCGAAGGCGTGCCGATTGGCTACCGAACGATCCATGTCGACGTCGACAAGCCGGAGTTCGCCCTGAACCCGACCAATTGCGAGACGACCGCCGTGACCTCGAGCATCACCTCCGACAAAGGGGCAGTCGCAAGCCCAAGCAGTCGCTTCCAGATCACTGGCTGCGGCGACCTCGGCTTTAAGCCGAGGCTCGGCTTCAAGCTCCAGGGCAAGACGAATCGCGGCGCTCATCCCGCCCTTCGCGCGACGCTGAAGATGCCGCAACATGGGGCGAACATCCGACGCGCGGTGGTGGCCTTGCCGCGCTCCGAGTTCCTCGACCAGGGGCACATCCGGACCGTCTGCACGCGGGTGCAGTTCGCGGCAGAAGAATGTCCGGCGGGTGGGGTCTACGGGCATGCCCGAGCGTTCACGCCGCTGCTCGACCAGCCGCTCGAAGGACCGGTCTACTTGCGTTCCTCGAGTCACCGGCTGCCCGATCTGGTGGCTGACCTACGTGGACAGATCCACGTAGTCCTCGACGGGCGGATCGACTCGGTGAACGGTGGCATCCGGACCACGTTTGCGCAGGTGCCGGATGCGCCGGTCTCCAGGTTCGTGCTGACGATGCAGGGCGGATCGAAGGGGCTGCTGGTCAACAGCGAAGGCCTGTGCCGGCACGCCAACTTCGCCAGCGCCCAGTTCACGGGCCAGAACGGGAAGATCCACGACTTCCGACCCGTCCTGCGCGCCGGCTGCGGCAAATAGCGGGCGGGACGGCAGGTCGCCGCTACTGATTCGGAATCGGCGATCCCGCGAGGAAGAAGAACCAGAGCGTCAGGGCGATCGCGGCGAGGATGACTGAGCCAATCAGGACCGCTTCGACGACGGTGGTCGTGCCGCGCTGCGGAGAGGAATCGCGCATGCTCTTCAGCCAGGCCGAACGCATCGGAGTGAGGCGGTTGGTGCCGGTGAGCTGGACGTAGAGGCGGTTGAGCCACCCGATCAACCAGGCGGTCAGCAGGATCGAGACGACGATGCCGATCGCGACGACGAAATAGGGGCCGCCGCTCGGGAACTGGGTTTGGGAGACCTTGGAGCCGATGTAGATCCAGCCCAGTGGGATTGCGGTCCAGATCGAGAGGGCGGCCAGCAGCATCGCCATGAATATCGCCATCGCAGCCATCCCTCGTACCGGGCCTGCGCTGTGGGAACCGGTAGCCATCTCCACGTTCATAGAATGGCAGGCATGTCGGGTCATTCGAAGTGGTCGTCGATCAAGCACAAGAAGGGCGCGGCCGACGCGAAGCGCGGCAAGCTCTTCACCAAGCTGGCGCGCGCAATCACTGTTGCGGCGCGCGACGGCGGTCCCGATCCGGAGGGGAACCCGGCGCTGGCAACGGCGGTCCAGAAGGCCCGCGACGCCTCGATGCCGAAGGAAAACATCCAGCGCGCGATCGATCGGGGCAGCGGTGTCGGCACCGACGCCGCCGCGATCGAGAGCGTTCTCTTCGAGGGCTACGGTCCCGGCGGCGCGGCGATCCTGGTCGAGACGCTGACCGACAACCGCAACCGCACGACCGCCGACGTGCGGCACGCCTTCACCAAGCACCACGGCAACCTGGGGGAGCCCGGCTCGGTCGCCTGGATCTTCGAGAAACGGGGCGTCGTCGTGGTCGACGGCGAGCGCTACGACGAGGACGATCTGATCGTCGCGATCGACGCCGGCGCGGAGGACGTGCGCGAGGACGGCGGGCAGCTGCGCGTTATCTGCGAGCCCGCGGACCTGCAGGCGGTGCGCGAGGTGCTGGAGGGCGCCGGCGTTCAGGTCGAGTCGGCCGACCTCGCGATGGAGCCGAAAAACAGCGTCCTGGTCAAGGGCAGCGAGGCCGAATGGCTGCTCAGGCTGGTCGACGCGCTGGAAGAGCACGACGACGTCAACGCCGTGCACGCCAACTTCGACGTGCCGCAGGAGATCATCGAGAAGCTCGCCGCCGCCTGAGCGCGGGTAAAGGCATCCGAGAGCGGTTCCAGAATCACTCTCCATGCAGGTCGTCATGGGGATCGATCCAGGTGCAGCCAATCTCGGCTTCGGCGTCGTCAGGGTCGAGGGCAGCCGCATGGTCGCCCTCGATGGGGGCGTGATCGAGACCGAGGCCGAAATGCCGATAGAGCGCCGGCTGGAGCGAATCCACGGCGCCCTTGCAGAGCTGATCGAGTGGCACCAGCCGAAGGCGATGGCGCTCGAGGATCTCTACTTCGGCAAGAACGTGCACTCGGCGATGAGCGTCGGAAGGGCCAGCGGCGCCGCGATGCTCGCCGCCGCCCAGCAGGGTGTGCGCTGCTTCGTCTACACGCCGCAGGCGATCAAGAAGGCGGTCTGCGGATCGGGTGCGGCTGGCAAGGAACAGGTACAGCGGATGGTCGCGACGCTGCTCGGCCTGCCGGAGCTGCCTACCCCCGACCATGCCGCGGATGCGCTTGCGGTCGCCATCTGCCACGGCGGTACCACGGGTCGCGAGGCTGCGCTTGCAGCGGCTGCCGGTCCCGTGCCTCCCCAACAGGCGAGGTTGACCGGATGATCGCGGCGGTGCGCGGCGAGGTGATGGTGCGCCGGCCGGACCACGTCGTCGTCGAGGCCGGCGGCGTCGGCTATCGGCTTGCGGTTTCCGCTGAGACCCTGAAGGCGGTCCCGGCCACCGGCCGAGACGTCTTCCTCCACGCCGAGCTGATCGCACGCGACGATTCCCTCTCGCTGTTCGGCTTCGCCTCCGAGGAGGAGCGCGATCTCTTCGGCGAGTTGGTTTCGGTCAGCGGCGTCGGGCCGAAGGTTGCCCTGGCGGCGCTCTCCGGCGGTCCTGCACGTGAACTGCTGCGCGCGATCGCCAGCGGCGACGCCAAGCGTTTCCAGGCCGTGCCCGGCATCGGCAAACGCACTTCGGAGCGGATCATCGTCGAGTTGCGCGAGAAGATCGCTGGAGCGCTCGAGGAGGAGGTCGCGCTCGAGGACTCGAACGGAAGCGACCCCCGTGGACTCGCCCGCGACGGCTTGGTCAACCTGGGCTATGCGCAGCTGGAAGCCGAGCAGCTGCTCGACGGTCTCGACGGCACCGATCCGGAGCAGCTGCTCGCGGCCGCTCTGCGCAAGGCGGGCGCTTCGAAGAGCAAGGCGGCATGAGCGAGAAGCGGATCCGCACCCCAGGGATCGACGAGCCGACCGGCGAGGAGGTTCGCATCCACGACGCACGCGCCGACGCGCCCGATGAGGCGCTGGACAGCTCTCTGCGCCCGCGACGGCTGGCCGACTTCGTCAACCAGGCGCAGGTGACCGAGCAGCTGGCGATCTTCATCGAGGCGGCACGAGGTCGCGGCGAGCCGCTCGACCACGTTCTTCTGGCTGGGCCGCCCGGACTGGGGAAGACCTCGCTTGCCCACATCGTCGCCGAGGAGATGCAGGTCCCGATGGTGCAGACCGCCGGTCCCGCCCTCGAGCGCAAGGCCGATGTCGCCTCCTTCCTTACGGCGCTGGAGCCCGGCAGCGTCTTTTTCGTCGACGAGATCCATCGGCTCGGCCGGGCAGTGGAGGAGACCCTCTACCCGGCGATGGAGGACGGTGAGCTGCCGGTTGTCCTCGGCCAGGGCGCGGGCGCGCGCACCGTGACCTTGCCACTGCCGCCGTTCACGCTGATCGGCGCGACGACCCGCGCCGGGCTGCTGACGACCCCGCTGCGCGACCGCTTTGGGCTCTCGCTGCGGGTCGAGCATTACAACCCGGGTCACCTGGCCGAGATCGTCACCCGCTCTGCCTGTATCCTCGGGATCGAGATCGACGCAGAGGGTTCGGAGACGATCGCGGGCCGTTCTCGTGGAACGCCTCGTGTCGCCAACCGCCTGTTGAAGCGAGTTCGCGACTTCGCCCAGGTCAAAGATCGCGGCGCGATCGATGGCGCGGTCGCCCTGGCGGCATTGGAGATGCTCGAGGTGGACGCCGGCGGGCTCGATCGCAGCGACCGGGCGCTGCTCGACGCGATCGCCTCGCGGTTCGGCGGAGGCCCGGTCGGCCTCTCGACTCTCGCGGTCGCGATCGGCGAGGAGCCCGACACGATTGAGGACGTTCTCGAGCCATACCTGCTGCAGCAGGGCCTTCTCAAGCGGACCCCGCGCGGGCGAGTGTTGACGCCGCGGGCCTACGAGCACCTCGGGCTGCCGGCGCCCGATGCCGCAAGAAGCCTCTTCTAAAGACGACTCTCAGTAACCTGGCGGGATGCCGTTCTTCATCTGTCCCAATTGCGGCCATCGGGAGGTCAGCGCCGAGCGCACGGCGGGCTTCAGCACGCGCCCCAAGGGCTGCTCGAAATGCGGCTTCGGCTTCGTCTTCGAGCTGCTCGACGACTACTACCCGGCGCCCAACGCCGCCTTCTTCGTCTGCGACCAGCAGGCGCGGGTGATCGACGCCGGCCGCGGCAGCTACGAGCTAACCGGGTTGACCGACGAGGACGTGATCGGACGACCGGTGCAGGAAGTGCTCGGCCTCGAGTGGCGCGATCCCGGTGAAGGCGATGAGGCTGCCGACACCAATGGCGACGGTTCCACGGACCCGATCGAGACGTCCCTCGAGTGGGGGGTGCGCTCGCTCGGCAAGCGAGTCGCGGTCCATGCCGAGGGCGATCTTCCGGCCGAGGCGGTCGCTGACGTCTTTCCCGCGTACGACGACGACGGCGGTCTTCTGATCGTCCTCACCCCGGAGGCCTGAGCGAGTGGGCAGCAGACGCAAACACTTCTTCGTCCTGCTCTTCGTCTTCGGCCTGATCGCGGTCTCGGCGATCGTCATCGCGAGCAAGGAAACGAAGCTCGGCCTCGACCTCAAGGGTGGCGTGCAGCTCGTGCTGCAGGGGCGCCCGACGCCACAGCAGCCGACGATCGACAACGCCTCGATGGAAAGGGCGATCGACATCATCCGCTCCGGTTGCGACCAGCTGGGCGTTTCGGAGATCGAAGTCTCACAGGTCGGCAACGACCAGATCCAGGTCGGAATACCCGGAGCGACCAGCGTCGGCAAGGCAACCGAATGCGCGACGAAGCCCGCGCGCCTCTACTTCTACGACTGGGAACCGAACCTGATCGGCCCGGAGAAGGCGATCGGCGGTCACCCGGGCCAGGAACCGCCGAAAGGCCCACTCGGGAAAGCGGACAAAGAATGGACCGAAGCGGGCCGCAGCATCGGCAGTCGCCCAAACCAGCAGTTGATCATCGCCGGCGCCTTCCCGACCGAGTACGCCGCGACGAAGTTGGCCTCCGAACAGCCTGAAGTCAAGGACTGCCCAAAATGCAGCCAGCCCACCACCTACTACCTGTTCGAGAAGGAAAAACCGCACAAGCTGATCGACGGACCCGAGTACACGCGCGAAGACCTCTACGTCGATCCCAACGGGAAGAAGCGCCCGAAGAACGCGGGCATCGTCGTCAGCGTCCCGCAGGGGTCGATCGTCGTCTCCGAAAAGCCCAGCGACGCCAACGGCAACCCGCTCGAGAACGCCGAACCGGGTTGGTTCGCGCTGAAGGACGACCCGGCCCTGTCGGGCACCGAAATCACCCACCCAAAGCAGGAAACCGACGAAGTGGGCCGCCCCAACGTCACCTTCAAATTCACCGGCAGCGGCCGCCAGGCATTCCAGGAAGTAACGCGCACGATCGCCCAGCGGGGGGCGGCGAGCGCGATCGGACCGGCCGCCGGCGAAGAAGCAGCGGAACGCTCTGGTCACTTCGCGGTCGTTCTCGACAACGAAGTCAAGACGCGACCGATCATCAACTTCGCCGAAAACCCCGACGGGATCGACGGCCGCAACGGCGCCCAGATCTCCGGTGGCTTTACGAGCAACGCCCAGGCGCAGGAACTGGCCAGCTTCCTGCAGCGTGGCGCGCTGCCGATCAACCTCAACCTGATCAGTCAGTCGCAGGTCTCGGCGACCCTGGGCAGCGAAGCGCTGCACGAGGGCATCAAGGCCGGGATCATCGGCCTTGCTCTCACCATCCTCTTCCTGTTGATCTTCTATCGCTTCCTCGGCCTCGTTGCCGCGGTGGCGCTGGGCGCCTACGGGGTGATCTTCTTCGCCCTGATCAAACTGATCCCGATCACGCTGACGCTGCCCGGGATCGCCGGCCTGATCCTCACCATCGGCGTTGCCGCCGACTCGAACATCGTCATCTTCGAGCGGATCAAGGAGGAGGTGCGCGCCGGGAGATCCATGTCCAGTGCGATCTCGGCCGGCTACAAGCGCGGAATCGCGACGATCATCGACGCGAACGTCGTCACGATGCTGACCGCGTTCATCCTCTTCGTCCTCGCGACTGCCGGAGTCAAGGGCTTCGCCTTCACACTCGGCGTCGGCACGATCGTCTCGCTGCTGACCGCGGTCGTCTTCACCCAGGCGCTGCTCGGCAGCATGAGCCGCACCCGCCTGCTGCGCTCGCCAAGCGCCCTCGGTGCCGCTCGTCAGCGGTTCCGTTGGCGCTTCGACTTCATGGGGGCGAGTCGCTGGTTCTTCACGCTCTCCGGCTGCATCCTGCTGGTCGGCGCCTTGGCCCTGGCGACCAAGCAGCTCAACCTCGGCATCGACTTCAAGTCCGGAACGCGCATCGAGGTGGCGCTGGTCAAGACCGCTGACGAGGAAACCGTCCGTGAAGTGCTGAGCGGCGCCGGCATTTCCTCCAGCGCCGAGGTCCAGCGCGAGAGCAACCCCGGCCTCGGGTCGAATGCCTTCCTGATCCAGTCGAAGACGCTGAAGCCGAGCCAGATCAACGAGATCCAAAAAAAACTCGAAGGCGAGTTCGGGATCAAGCCGAACGGCTTCGACAGCACCAGCGTCGGCCCGACCTTCGGCCAGACGGTGGCAAACAGCGCCCGCAACGCGCTGATCTTCTCGCTGCTGGTTATCTGCGCCTACGTCGCGCTGCGATTCGACCCCAAGTTCGCGGTCCCGGTGCTGATCGCGCTCTTCCACGACATCCTGATCACGGCCGGCATCTATTCGCTGACCGGCAAAGAAGTGACGAGCGGCACCGTCGCCGCCTTCCTCACCATCCTCGGCTACTCGCTCTACGACACGATCATCGTCTTCGACCGAATACGCGAGAACATGCCGCGGATGCCGAGAGCGGCGTTCTCGCAGATCGTCAACCGCTCGATGAGCGAGGTGCTGACTCGCTCGCTGGCGACCAGCTTCACGACGCTGCTCGCCGTCACGTCGCTGCTCGTCTTCGGCGGCACCACGCTGCAGGACTTCGCCTTCGCGATGATGGTCGGGATCGCTTCGGGCACATACTCGTCGATCTTCATCGCTTCACCGGTGCTCACCGCCTGGAAGGAACGTGAGCCCGGCTTCGTGCGCAGGCGGGAGCGGATCGCCGCGCTGGAGGGCGGCGTCCCTCCATACGCCGACGAGATCGAGCTGGCGAAGCTTGGAGACGACGAGGAGACCGATGCCGAGCTCGAGCAGGCGATCGCCGCCGAGAAGGAACCCCAACCCAAGGTCGGGGCGGTGGCCACCGCTGAGGCCGAGCCCAAGTCCGACGGAGGCGATCCTCTGAGCAATGGCGAGCCGCCGGCCGCAGACCCCGCTACGGCAGCAGAGCGCGAGCGCCAGGAACGGCGGCGGGAGCGGCGCAAACAGCGGCGCAAGCATGGGAGGAACCGCTGATGGCATTCCTGGTCTGGTTCACGATGGGCATCGCCCTCTGGCACTTCACCGTCTTCCTGCCCGATCGCTTCTGGCAGGGAATCGTCGGCGCCTTCCTCGGCGCGGTTATCGGCGCTGTCGTCTTCGGCGCGATCGTCGAGGTCGCCAGTGGCAAAGGCCTCGGCGATACAGACGTGGGCACCGCCTTGACGGCGATTCCCGGCGTCGCGATCGGCCTTGCGGTCGTCTACGCAATCGGCGTCCGGACCGAACAAGCTGCCGAGTAGCGGAATCCGTCGGGCTCGATTCCTAGCCTGCGGATGTGACGGAAGCCCTGCGCGCATACAAAGCCGAGCCCTTCGCCTACGAGGAGGCACGTGAGCTCGCGGATCAGCTCGATCTGAGCGAGCCGATCGCGATCGCACTGGTCAGGCGCGGGTATCGCACTCCGGAGGAGGCACGAGCGTTCCTGGCCGCCGACGAGGCGCATCCGCCAGAGGCATTCCGCTCGATGGCCAGCGTCGTCAAGAGGGTGCTCGCCGCTATTGAGGCGGGAGAGCAGATCACGGTCCACGGCGACTTCGACGTCGACGGTGTCTGTGCAACCACGATTCTGGTCGGCGCCCTGCGCGAGCTTGGCGCAAAGTGCGACTGGCTGATCCCGGACCGGATGGCCGATGGCTATGGCCTCAACGAGGCCAACATGCACAAGCTGGCCAGTCGCGGCACGCAGCTTTTGATTACCGCGGATTGTGGAATCACCGCCGTGGACGAGGTCGAGCTCGCCAAGGAGCTCGGGATGGATGTCGTCGTCACCGACCATCACCAGCCGGGAGGCGAGCTGCCCGATTGTCCGATTTTGCACCCGGCTCTCGACGGCTATCCGTTTGAGGATCTATGCGGGACGGCGGTGGCGTGGAAGCTTGCCTGTGCGTTGCGGAATAGGGCGTCGGGCCCCGAGGCGGACCTGGATCTCGTTGCGCTGGCCACGGTGGCGGACGTGGTGCCACTGGTGGGGGAGAACCGGGCGCTGGTGAAGAGGGGGCTCGAAGAGCTGAGGCGAGCCAAGCGACCGGGAATCCGGGCTCTGTTGAGAGCGGCCAAATGCGATCCCAGTCAGATCGACGAGGGGGACCTGGCGTTTCGGCTGGCGCCAAGGATCAATGCCGCTGGGCGGCTGTATCGCGCGGACGCAGGGGTCGAGCTCTTCCTGACGGAAGACGACGAGCGCGCCGCGGCAATTTCGGTCGAGCTGAGCAAGGCCAACAGCGAGCGGCGGAAGACCGAGCAGCAGGTGCTGCAGGCGGCCGAAGTGGCGTGGCGGGAGTTGCCTGACAAGCTGCGCGAAGCGCCGGCGATCGTCGTCGCGGGGAGGGGTTGGCATCCGGGCGTGATCGGGATCGTGGCCTCGCGGTTGGTCGAGAAACACCACAAGCCGACGATCATCGTCGCGTTGGATGACGAAGGGGGTGGACGGGGCTCGGGCAGGAGCATTCCCGGATTCGACCTTCTCGCCGGGCTCGAGGCCTGTGGAAGGCACCTGATCGGCTTCGGAGGGCATCGAGCGGCGGCGGGACTCGAGATCGACGCCTCCGAGCTCGAAGGCCTTCGCGAGGCGTTCACGGCTCACGTGGCGCAGGCGCTCGAACCCGAGGACCTGGTCCGCACGGAGCGGATCGACGCCGTGGTGGGCGGATCCTCACTTGGTCTTGACCTGGCCGAAGAACTGGGGCAGCTGGCGCCCTTCGGCATGGGCAATCCCGGGGTTCGGCTGTTGGTGCCGGCGGCGAGGGTTCGCGATGTGCATTCGATCGGCGAAGGCAAACACGCGCGCTTCAGCCTCCACAGTGGCTCGCACAGGGCGCTGGGGGTCGCTTTCGGTCGCTCCAGCCTGGGCGTGGGGGAGGAGGACATGGTCGACGCGACCGTTCGGCTCGAAGTCAACCGCTGGAACGGGGCCATCGAGCCCCAGGTGGTCTTGCGCGAGGTCTACCCGAGCCCCTCCGGCAGCGAGGTGCTCGAGCCGGCGGGTTGGTGGGCGCGCTTCGAGGCTGAGCTGCCTCGGGATCCTGCCGAGCGCTCGACCTGGCCGGCGGCCGGCGGATACGAGAGACAGGTCCTCGACACAGCCAATGCTCCCGCGGCGGTCGCGGGAGAGATCGCCTCTTCCGGTGAGGAAGTGGTCGCCGTCGCCGCCGACGCGGCACTGCGCAGGGCAATGCTTCGCGACGGGCTGCGCCTTACCGATTACGGCGAGCTGGAACGCACGCCGGGGCTCTGCACCGGCTTCGCCCATGTCGTGCTCGTCGATCCCCCCTTGGGCTTGGAGTTCGAGGCGATATTGACGCGTTCGGAAGAGCCCGGCGGCTACCTTCACCGGGCCTGGGGAGAGGCGGAGTGGCGCTTTGCGCTCTCGTCCCTCGACGAGCAGCTGGCGCAGCGCCCGGTCCTCATCGGCCTCTTTCGCGACCTTCGCAGCATGGATCGGGGAAGCGGCGAGGACCTGCGCCAGGCCCTGTGTGGCAGCGGTGCCCACCCTCGCAGCCCAGAGGTTGCAGCCCGCTGTTTCAAGGTCCTCAGCGAGCTGGGCTTGATTACGGGAAAGCCGGATGGCGGCCGCGGCGAGGTGCGCGTCGTATCCTCAGAGGGGACCGAACTGGAGCGATCCGCGTCCTTCCGCGCGTTCAGCTCCCGTCATCAGGAGGCACTCCGATACCTAGAAGGACTGAGACAGCCGTAGTCAACCAGGAGCTCTTGGGCGATCTCTTCGCCGTGGTCGAGGAGTTCGATTCCACGCCCGAGCCAAACGGCGCCGTAGGAAATGGGGCCGGCGAGGGCGCCATCGCGGTCTCCACCGCAACCATCGACCGGGCTGCCGTGGCGCGCGCCTTCGACTTCGCCTGCGACCACCACGCTGACCAACTGCGCCGCTCAGGCGACGAGTTCATCACCCATCCGGTCGGGGTCGCCCAGATCTGCGCCGGCATGAGGCTGGACACCGAGACGCTCTGCGCAGCGCTGCTCCACGACACCGTCGAGGACACCAGCGCCAGCCTCGAGGAGATCCGTGCCGAGTTCGGCGATGAGGTCGCGCAATTGGTGGACGGCGTGACGAAGTTGACCGGGATCACCTTCGAGAGCCGCGACGAGCGACAGGCGGAGAACTACCGCAAGATGATGGTGGCGATGGCCACCGATGTCAGGGTGATCCTGATCAAGCTGGCCGATCGTCTGCACAACATGCGCACGCTCGGCGCCCTGCCGAAGCAGAAGCAGCTGGCAAAGGCGCGCGAGACGCTGGAGATCTACGCACCATTGGCGCACAGGCTCGGCATCCACGCGATCAAGTGGGAGCTGGAGGACCTCGCCTTCGCAACGCTGCACCCCCGCAAGTACGCGGAAATCAAGCAGCTTGTCGCCCAGCAGCGAAACGAGCGCGAGGCCTACGTCGAGGAGGCCGGTGAGTTCCTCGCCGGTGAGCTGCTCGAGGTCGGAATCGAGGCCGAGATCTCAGGCCGCGCCAAGCACTTCTACTCGATCTACACGAAGATGACCAAGAAGGGGCGCGAGTTCAACGAGATCTTCGACCTGACGGCGATGCGGGTGATCGTCGGCTCGGTCAAGGACTGCTATGGGGCCATCGGGGTCATCCACGCGCTCTGGAAGCCGCTGCCCGGCCGCTTCAAGGACTGGGTGGCGATGCCGAAGGCGAACATGTACCAGGCGCTGCACACGACGGTGATCGGTCCCGAGGGCAAGCCACTGGAGATCCAGATCCGCACCGAGGAGATGCACAAGCTGGCTGAGTACGGGATCGCCGCCCACGTTGCCTACAAGGAGGGCGAGGTCGCCGATCCCAAAAAGGAGAAGATGACCTGGCTGCGCCAGCTGGTCGAGTCGGAGGGGGACCAGGACCCGACCGAGTTCCTCGAGTCGCTGAAGGTGGATCTCTTCGAGGAAGAGGTCTTCGTCTTCACTCCGAAGGGAGAGGTGAAGAACCTCTCGGCCGGCTCGACGCCGCTCGACTTCGCTTACGCCGTTCACACCGACGTCGGTCACGCCTGCGTCGGCGCCAAGGTGAACGGCTCGATCGTACCCCTGCACTACCAGCTGCGCTCGGGCGACATCGTCGAGGTGCTGACCGCAAAGAAAAAGCGGGGCCCCTCGCGCGACTGGCTGAAGCTGGTCCGCACCAGTCGTGCCCGCAACAAGATCCGCGCCTTCTTCAAGGAGGAGAGCCGCGAGGACGCCGAGCGAAAGGGCCGCGAAGGCCTGGAGGAAGCGCTGCGCACGCGCGGGTTGCCGATGCAGAAGGTCGCCTCCTCACCCCTCCTGGTCGACGTGATCCGCGAGATGGGCTTCCGCAAAGCGACCGAGTTCTACATCGCCCTCGGACAGGGCAAGGTCTCCACTAAGGCGGTCGCCAACAAGCTGATGCAGCGCCTGAAAGCCGGGGAGGCGGTCGAGGAGGCCGACCCGATAGGGCTCTCCGGCCACCGCGAGGACAAGGCGCGACGAACCAAGGACGCCGCCAACTTCGGCATCCGGGTCAAGGGGGCGGCGGGCAGCGTCGCCGTGCGACTCGCCAAGTGCTGCCGGCCCGTGCCCGGCGACGAAATCGCCGGTTACGTCTCGCTCGGGCGCGGAATCACGATCCACCGCAAGGACTGCAACAACATGAAGGCGCTGAAGCGGGCGCCGGAAAGGTTCGTAGACGTGAGCTGGGATGGCGAGAACGAGTCCTCATACAGGGTCGAGCTGCAGATCGACGCCTACGACCGCACGCGACTGCTCGAGGACCTCTCGCGCACCTTCTCGGAGGCCGGCATCAACATCCTCGGCGCCAGTTGCACCACCAACCACCCGATGGTCAAAAACCGCTTCGTGGTCGAGGTGGGCGACACCGAGCAGCTCAAGCAGTGCATTGCCCGGCTGCGCAACGTCGAGTCGGTCTTCGACGCCTACCGAATCACGCCGGCGGCCTAGTTCAGGAGATGATAGTCAGGGCGCCCGGCTCTGCCTGCAGGGTCATCTCGGTCTTCTCGCCGATGTAGTCGCCGTCGACCTGGACGGGGAAGGGGCGGAGGATTCCGTCCTTGGTCTCGGAGATCGAGATCAGGGTCGCTTCCTCGATGTTGGGAAAGTGCTCGATCTGGCGATGGCGGGCGGCGGGCCTGCTCTCGCTGAAGAGCCTGGTGATCAGGGTTGGCATGTCGCGCGTTGCCGCCCGCTTGAGCACGCCGAGGGCCAGCGTGCCGTCGTCGATCTCGATGTCCTCGCAGACCCTGATCGGGCTGTCGGAGAAGTAGGTGAACGGGTCCGAGTTCTGGGCCAGGGCGGTGACGCCCTCGGCTTCCTGCCCGTCGACTCGTGCACGCAGGCGCACCGGATTGACCAGGTAGGAGCGATAGAAGGCGGAGACCGCGGCCCAGCTGAAGTAGTAGGGCCCCGCCATCGACTTCATCTTCGGATGTGCGTCGACCCGCTTGACCACGGTCGCGTCGATGCCGGCCCCGCAGGAGAAGACGAAGTGGCGGTCGTCGGCTTTGCCGAGGTCGATGCGCCGAGGCTGCCAATCGTCGACCATGGCCAGCAGGTGCTCGGTCGCGTCGACGACGTCGTTGGGGATGCCGAGCGTACGGCAGACGACGTTGGTGGATCCGCCGGGGAGCATCGAGACGGGCACGTCGGTGCCCGCCAGTCCGTTCGCGACCTCGTTCAGGGTCCCGTCGCCGCCGAAGGCGACCACCACGTCATAGCCATGGTCGCGCACCTCGCGCCCGATCTCGGTTGCGTGATTCTGCGCTTCGGTGTCGACCGCCTCTACCTCGTAACGCCCTTGCAGTGCATAGACCACCAGGTTCTTCAGCCTGTCGGAGACCGTCGTCGCGTACGGGTTGACGATCAACAGCATCCGCTTCTTGGGGGAGCGCCTCGACATCCTGGAGCGGAGACCACCAGGCCTTTGCGGGTTCATGCGCGTGAGCGTATTGCCAATTGACGAAAGGGCGACTGCAAGGCTCGCCAGATAGCGGAGGCGCGTATCCACACGAGGTGCAAATCAGCGCATTCGCCGATCCGCGTTCCTGGGATTTGCAGGCAAAAGATGTGCGGGCACGCAGCGACCCCAGGCCAAATCCAACCAATGCGAGAAGGAAATTTGACCATTGGCCCCCCGCTGTCTAGAAAGAACGGCAATTCCGGGCGAACCCCGGAACCACAAAGAGAAAGGGAGAATCAAGTGAAACCGATCAAGATGTTCGGCCTTGCGGCGCTTGCTGCGCTGATGGCGATGGCATTCGCCGGCGCCTCGTCCGCGATGGGGGAAGCAACAACGCTGTGCAAAAAAGATGAATCCCCATGTCCGACGAAGGAAATCATCTCACACGTCCATGAAACGACGTTAACCGGTGCCAAGGGGAAACTGTTAACCAGCATCGTCAACGTCGAATGCGACGTCTTATTCTTAGGTGATACGACCGCAGGAACGAGCAATCCGCTCGTAATCACGGGTAACTTCACCTACACCAACTGCGGCAGCTGCACCGTCGAAGAAGTCGGTGGCGGTGTCGAAATCAAAGTATTAAAGTTAGGACACGAAACCGCTGACGTGACCGGCGAAGGCGAAGTCCACGTCAACTGCAGCGGCCTCAACTGCACCTACAACGGCGAAGGCCTACTGGGTACAGGCAAGGGTCCGTTATTATCGACGGAGACCAACGGCGAAGTCAAACTCACCGAACAGGTCGCCAAAAAGGTCAGCGGACTGTTCTGTCCGAGCACCAGCAAATTAGACATCACGACCACGCCGTTAAGCGCAACGTACACTGTCGCTAAAACCGCGATGCAGTGCCTTGCTTTCGCTGGCGGTTTATACACAGGGGCTCAGAACTCAGAAATATGCTCAGGCCAGCTCGCCAAATTAGGCGAATCTGCGGGTAAATTCGAATTATATGGTAGTTGATTCGTAGATTCGTACTGTGAAGCATAGATGTTTCAGTTAGCAAGCTGATCTGTTTCAACCAGTCGATCCCCGGACCGAGCCAGCATCGCCCGGTCCGGGGATCTCTTTATGTAGAGATCCGCAGTACGGCGTCATCGACCACCCCGGGAGGGGTCGAGAAGGAAGGCTTGGTGACGGCAATACTGCCTCAACCCCCCGATTGGTGATGCTTGGACTGTGACGGAGCGCATCCGCACATCGTACGAACTGACGCATTCGCCGATCCGTGTTGTCTGGATTTCCAGGGAAAAAGGAAGCAGGCGTGCGGCATCTCGATGCCAAACCCATAAATGGGAGAGGAAAATTTGACCATTGGTTCCCGTCTCTCTAGAAAGAACCCAATTCCGGGGGCGAATCCCCGGGCTCACAAAGAGAAAGGGAGAATCAAAGTGAAACCGATCAAGATATTCGGCCTTGCTGCGTTGGCGGCGCTGTTGGCGATGGCATTCGCCGGCGCCTCGTCCGCGATGGCTGAATCCACCGCGCTATGTTCGTCTGAGTCCCTGCCATGCGAGGCAATCGGACACATCCACGAAACGACGTTATCCGGCGCCAAGGGGAAACTGTTAACCAGCGTCGTCAACGTCGAATGCGATGTTTTATTCTTAGGCGATACGACTGAAAAAACGAGCAATCCACTCATTGTCACAGGTACCTTCACCTACACCAACTGCGGCAACTGCACAGTCGAAGAAGTCGGTGGCGGCGTCGAAATCAAAGTATTAAAATTAGGACACGAAACCTCTGACGTGACCGGCGAAGGCGAAGTCCACGTCAACTGCAGTGGCCTCAACTGCACCTACAACGGCGAAGGGCTCCTGGGTACAGGCAAGGGGCCGTTATTATCGTCTGAG
>Ga0070715_10000021_pt1 | contig 119283 bp, 119 predicted proteins | sample LARL111metaG_FD_71394 | JGI IMG/M metagenome (GOLD analysis project Ga0070715, IMG submission 71394) | Corn, switchgrass and miscanthus rhizosphere microbial communities from Kellogg Biological Station, Michigan, USA - LAR L11-1 metaG | ecosystem: Host-associated > Plants > Roots >... | reverse complement strand
TCGATGTCGGCTCGTCGCATCCTGGGGCTGGAGTAGGTCCCAAGGGTTGGGCTGTTCGCCCATTAAAGCGGTACGCGAGCTGGGTTCAGAACGTCGTGAGACAGTTCGGTCCCTATCTGCCGTGGGCGTTGGAGAGTTGAGAGGAGTCATCCCTAGTACGAGAGGACCGGGATGAACGTGCCGCTGGTGTATCTGTTGTCCCGCCAGGGGCATCGCAGATTAGCTACGCACGGAACGGATAACCGCTGAAGGCATCTAAGCGGGAAGCCGTCCTCGAGATGAGCTCTCCCATCCCCTTGAGGGAGTAAGACCCCTGGTAGACCACCAGGTTGATAGGCCGGCGGTGCAAGCGTGGTGACACGCTCAGCTGACCGGTACTAATGGGTCGAGGGCTTGACGGATATTTTTTTACTCTGGTCTTGTGCAGTTTTCAAGCTCCACCGGGGGCGGTCTCGCAATATTTCCGGTGGTGCATAGCGAGAGGGAAACACCTCTTCCCATTCCGAACAGAGCAGTTAAGCCTCTCAGCGCCGATGGTACTTGGAGGGCAACCTCCTGGGAGAGTAGGTCGCCGCCGGTTCTTTACTTCAGCGGCCCGCGACGAAGTCGCGGGCCGCTCTCGCTTCAGGCCTGCGTCGCGAAGTGGGCGATCGCCGAGTGCCAGGCGCCCGTACTGCGCTGACCGCCGTTGCGGACCCGCCCCTCGCAGGGGCGGACTGCCGGCCGGACCGGCTCGAGGCCATACTCGCCAAGAGTGGCAAAGTCGATCGCCAGGTCGACCGCGTCGGCCACCTGATCCGTGATTGAAGTCTTCTTAGTCTCGAACATAGGTTCGACTGTACGGAGCCCTTCGGATGGAAGCCATGGCCTGCAGGGCTTCTTGCAGAAGTTGGCGAAAAACGGCTTAACCATGGGGTTTGTCGCGATGGTCGCCGGATGCGGGCGCGGTGCCCTTCGGGGCTTTGCTGGGTCTGTTCGGCTTCGCGAATGCGAGCAGCAGCGCGGCGGTCAGCGCCGGTTTCTCGACGTTCGGCGAGTGGCCCGAGCCGGCTATCAGCCTCGTCTTCACACCGGGAACCGTGCGGCGGTATTCGGCCAGACGTTCGGCGGGGTCGTTGACGATCTGCTCCTCGGCTCCCATGATCACCATCAGCGGCTTGCCGCTTTTCGCCATCCGCTGGTCGAGCGGCTCTTCGTCGGAGTAGTCCCCCGCTCCCTCCGGGGAGTCGTGGTAGGAGCTGTAGGTCATCCGGTTGACGTCTTCGACGAACTCGTCGGGGACGTCGAAGCCTGGGGCGAAGGCGACCTCGAGGCCCTTTTTGACCGCGAAATCCGGCTTGACCCGCCAGAAGAACTCGCCGATCACCGGTGCGAAGCCGAGCTTGGCGACCAGGCCGAGGCTGTCTCCCTTGTGACTGGGCGGCGTGTCGATGATCATCACCTTCCTGACCAGTTGCGGCGAGCGTTCGGCGAGGGCGGTGACGACCGAGCCGCCGAGCGAGTGGCCGGCGACGACCGCCTTGCGTACGCCGAGTCGCGCCATCGCCTGGGCGACCAGGTCGGCCTGGTGGGGGATCGTGTAGCCAGACGTGGGCTTTTCGGAGCCACCGTGTCCGAGCAGGTCGACCGCGAGCACGCGGTGGGTCCGATCCAGGCGCGGCATCATCCGGTCCCACCAGTTGATCGCGCAGCTGAAGCAGTGGACGAGGACGATCGGGCTGCCTTGTCGCGGGCCCCGGTCGACCACCTCGATCTTGCCGCCGGGCAGGTCGAGGATGCGTCCGCCGGGTTCGGTTACCCCGGCTTCCTTGGTTTCGTGGTCGACGACCACGGTGTTGACGGCGAGCAGCGCCGCGAGCACGATCACTGCCCCGATTGCGATCTTCGCCCCTCTGCCCATGGCGGTCGTTACCCTAGCCGGACGATGAGGCGCGAGGATCGCTGATGGAGAAATTCGTCATCCAGGGCGGGGTGCCGCTCTCCGGCGTGCTGACCGTCGCCGGCAACAAGAACGCGGCGCTGCCGATCCTTGCCGCCTGCCTGCTGACGGAGGAGGAGGTGCTGCTCGAGCGCGTACCGCGGATCCGCGACACCGAGGCCCAGATAGCCCTGCTCGAACGGCTCGGGGTCGAGGTCGAGTGGACCTCGGACAACGGCGTCCGCCTCTGCGCGGCCGGCGTCACCGAGGTCGTGGTCGACGAGGATCTCTCCAAACAGATTCGCGCCTCGTTCCTGCTCGCCGGCCCGTTGCTCGCCCGCTTCGGCGAGGCGCGCATGCCGCCGCCGGGCGGCGACTTCATCGGCCGCCGCCGCCTCGACGCCCACCTCGACGCCTTCAAAGATCTCGGCGCCCGCATTGAGGGCGACCGCTGGATCGAGCTGAGCACGCCGCCCGAGGGGCTCTGTGCCTGTCACATCTTCATGGACGAGCCCTCTGTGATGGGCACCGAGAACGCCTTGATGGCCGCGGCGCTGACGCCGGGGCCGACGACGATCGGCAACGCCGCCTGCGAGCCCCACGTCCAGGATCTCGCCCGCCTGCTCACCACGATGGGGGCCAAGGTGGAAGGGATCGGCTCCAACGTGATGACGGTGCACGGACGCGACCGACTCGGCGGGGCCGAGCACACGATTTGCGCCGACCACATCGAGGTCGGCAGCTTCATGGCTCTGGCCGCGGCAACCGGCGGCGACGTGCGGATCCGCGACGTCGATCCGGCCGACCTGCTGATGACGCGCCGGCAGTTCCGCCGCCTCGGGCTGCGCTCGGAGATCGAGGGCAATGACGTCGTCGTTCCGCCGGGGCAGCGCCTGCAGATCCAGGCCGACCTCGGCGACGCGATCCCGAAGATCGAGGACGGGCCCTGGCCGGCCTTTCCAGCCGACCTGACCTCGATCGCGCTCGCCCTCGCCACGCAGGCCGATGGCGAGATCCTGATCTTCGAGAAGATGTTCGAGAACCGCCTCTTCTTTGTCGACAAGCTCGTCGCGATGGGCGCTCGGATCACGCTGTGCGATCCCCACAGGGCGATCGTCAGCGGTCCGAGCCGTCTTCACGGCGAACGCGTCGAGAGTCCCGACATCCGCGCCGGGATGGCGATGCTCATCGCGGCCCTCGCCGCCGACGGCACCTCGGAGATCGGCAACATCCGCCAGATCGACCGCGGCTACGAGCAGATCGACGAGCGCCTGCGCGGCCTCGGCGCCCAGATCGAACGAGTCTCGTCAGAGGTGCCTGCATAAGGCATGCCAGGGTGATGCCGCCGCCCCCGGACGCGGGAGCGAGCGAGCAAGATCGCCGGTGATCATGAGTGCGAGCGAGCGAGAGCAGAGGAGGCGGCGGTGGTGATCCACCCGATTCCACCTGGCACTCGCGATGTTCTGCCGGACGAGATGCGCGAGCTGCGACGGTTGCACCTGGCGATGATCGAGGTGTTCGAGGGCCGTGGCTACGGCGAGGTCTCGACGCCCGCGATCGAGTACGACGAGGTGCTGGCGCGCGGCGATGGGCGCACCGCCGCCTCGGCCTACCGCTTCTTCGATGAGCACGGCGACCTGCTCGCCCTGCGTTCCGACATGACCGTGCCGATCGCGCGGCTTGTCGCCAGTCGTTACGCCGACGCCAAGATGCCGCTGCGGCTCTGCTACCTGGCCAACGCCTTTCGCGCTGTGCGCCCGCAGCGCGGCCAGATGCGCGAGTTCGCTCAGGCCGGCGTGGAGCTGATTGGCGCGCCGGCACCGGAGGGAACCGCGGAGGTGGTCGAGGTACTCGAGGCGACCCTCGATGCGGCCGGCCTCAACCGGGCCGTGATTGGCCTCGGCGACGCCGACCTCTACCGCCAGCTGTTGACCGAGCTCAGGGTCGAGGGGGAGGCGCGCGAAGCCGTTCTCGGCAAGCTCGCGGCGCACGATCTGGTCGGGCTGGAGGAGGAGCTCTCCTCGCTGGCCGGCATCGGCGACGAGCAGGTGGCCACCTGCATGGCGCTCTCGCAGCTGCGGGGCGGGCGCGAGGTGCTCGAGGAGGCGCGCGCACTCGGTGGCGACGCGGTCGAGCGCGCCACGGCGCGGCTGGGCGAGACCTTCGAAGCCCTCGAGGCGCGCGGCGTGGCGGATCGGGTCCAGATCGATCTCGGGCTGCTGCGTGATCTCGGCTACTACAGCGGCGCGATCCTCGAGGTCTACGACCCGGCGCTCGGTCACGTGCTCGGTGGCGGCGGGCGTTATGACGGCCTCCTGGAGCGTTTCGGTATCGATCTGCCCGCGGCGGGCTTCGCCCTCTACCTGGAGCGGGTCCACGTCGCGCAGGCGGAGGAGGAAGTCCGCGGCGGGGGTGAGGAAGCATGAGCGTCGAGGTCGCCGGCATGGGCCGCGCCAAGGCCGACGGGCCGCTGAAGCTCGCCGTGCCGCGCGGCGCCCTCTTCGGGGAAACGCTTGACGCGCTCGATGCGATCGGGATCGACACCGCGGAGCTGCGCGGCGAGTCGCGCTCGCTGATCTTCGAGGCCAGCGGCATCACGCTGGTGACGATGCGGCCTTCCGATGTGCCCACCTACGTCGAGGCCGGCGCCGCCGACGTCGGCATCACGGGCAAGGATGTCCTACTCGAGCAGGACGACCGCGTTGTCTACGAGCTGCTCGACCTCGGCTTCGGCCGCTGCCGCATGGTCCTTGCCGGGCGCCGGGGCGACGCGAAGCTGGGCGAGTCCGAGCGTCGCCTCGGGATGATGCGGATCGCGACCAAGTACCCGCGCACAGCGCAGCGTCACTTCGAGTCGACCGGTCACCAGGTCGAAGTGATCGAGGTCAAGGGCTCGGTCGAGCTGGCGCCGCTGATCGGCCTCGCCGACGGCATCGTCGACCTGGTCGCCACGGGCCGCACCCTGAAAGAGAACGACCTCGAGGTGCGCGAGGAGATCGTCGAGTGCACGGCGCGCTTCGTCGCCAATCGCGTCGCGCACAAGCTGCGGGCGGCGGAAGTGGATGAGCTGACCGCGAAGCTGCGGGAGGCGACGGGATGAGGGTAAGGCGGTTCGAGTGGGAAGGGGCCGAGACGACCTCGAGCAACGTTCGGCTCTGGACCCTGGAGACATGGCCCGACGTAGCGGGTGACGTGCGGGAGATCGAGAACACCTATCTCGACACTGACGACCGCGACGCCTATCTGCTCGAGCTGACGGCCCGTTTCGACGCCACCAAGGTCGCGCCCACCTCGCTCGTCGTCCAGAAGGACGAGAGGGCGGAGGCCCTCTCTGGTATCGACGACGGGCTGCGAGCGTCGCTCGAGATCGCCGCCGAGAACGTCCGGGCGGTTGCCATTGCTCAGGTCGAGTCCGAGCCAGAGACGGTGTCCCTGGCCCAGGGGCAGTCAGTGACCTTCCGCGAAGTGCCGGTTGGGGCTGCCGGGATCTACGCCCCAGGGGGGCGCGCGGCCTATCCCTCGAGCGTGCTGATGTGCGCCATCCCGGCCCGGGAGGCGGGAGTGAAGCGCATCGTCCTCGCGACCCCGCCCGGTCCGAGCGGGAAGGTCAACCCGGTGATCCTTGCCGCGGCCCAGCTCTGCGGGGTGGACGAGGTCTACGCGGTGGGCGGCGCCCAGGCCATCTTTGCGCTCGCCTACGGGAGCCAGACGATCCCCAAGGTGAACGTCGTCGCCGGTCCCGGCAACGCCTGGGTCCGGGAGGCGAAGGCGAGGGTCACGAGCGTGGTCGCGATCGATTCCCTGGCGGGGCCCTCGGAGCTGATGGTCGTGCTGGATGAGGATGCGAACCCGCGCTGGGCGGCCCTTGACCTCTGCGCGCAGGCCGAGCACGGAGCCGAATCTCCTCTCGTTGCCGTCGGGGCCGAGTTGCGGACCCTCGAGCGCCTCGCCGAGGAGGCGGAGCGGGCCGCCGCCAGCAGGTCGGGTGTCGCCGATGCTCCCTTGGCCCTCGTCCATGTACCCGACCTCGACAGCGCGGTCGAGTTCGCGAACTGGTTCGCCCCCGAGCACCTCGAGCTGCTCGTCGGCGATGCGGCGTCCTACGCAAGGAATGTGACGACCGCCGGCTGCGTGTTCGCCGGGGCTCACAGCGCGACTGCTTTTGGCGACTACGTGGCGGGCTCCAATCACGTCCTGCCGACCGCCCTCGCGGGAAAATTCTCCGGGCCACTCGGCCCTGCGACCTTCCGCCGCAAGATCGCGACCGTGGAGGTGACCGCCGAGGCGGCGGCGAAGCTGGCACCGCACGTCGAGACGATCGCCCGCGCCGAGGGATTCCCCGTCCACGGCGAGTCGGCGATGATTAGGGTCGAGAAAGGCACGTGAGATGAGCAGAATCGCGACAAGGGAGCGCAGCACCGCCGAGACGCAGATCAAGCTCTCGCTCGACCTCGACGGGGGGGAGGCGAGCGCGTCCACGGGCGTCGGCTTCCTCGACCACATGCTCGACCTGCTCGCCCGTCACGGTCGGCTGAGCCTGAAGGTCGAGGCGACGGGAGATCTCGAGACCGGGGCGCACCACACGGTCGAGGACGTCGGCATCGTGCTCGGGCAGGCGCTCGACGAGGCGCTCGGCGACCGGGCCGGCATCCGCCGCTACGGCTCGGCCGTGGTGCCGATGGACGAGTCGCTTGCGGAGTGCGCGATCGATATCTCCGGCCGCCCGTTCTGCGTCTTCGATGCCGAGCTGCCGGTCGCCTCGATCGCCGGCTTCGACACCGAGCTTGCCGAGGAGTTCTTTCGCGCCGTCTCCAACAGCGCCAAGCTGACCCTGCACGTCTCGGTCCGCTACGGCAGCAACGCGCACCACATGATCGAGGCCTGCTTCAAGGCCTTTGCGCGGGCGCTGCGGGTCGCCGTCTCGATCGACCCCGACGAGAGCGGCGTTCCCTCGACCAAGGGAACCCTGAGCGAATGAGCGGCGCCCGAATCTGCATCCTCGACTATGGGATGGGCAACCTGCGCTCGGTCGAGAAGGCGCTCGAGCACGTCGGCGCGACTGCGACGATTGCCAACGACCCCGAGACGATCCGCGCGGCGGACGGCCTGATCCTGCCCGGCGTCGGTGCCTTCCCGAAGGCGATGGCGGGGGTGCGGGGGCTTGGCTTGGACGAGCTGATCGCCGAGCGACGCGACGCCGGCGTGCCCGTCCTCGGCATCTGTCTCGGGTTGCAGCTGCTCTTCGACTCGACCACCGAGCTCGGCGGCGCCGAGGGTCTCGGCCTGCTGCCTGGGCAGGTCGAAGAGCTGGAGGCGCCCGGTCTCAAGGTCCCGCACATCGGCTGGTCGCCGGTGCGCTGGGAGCGCGAGTCGCGCCTCACCGAGGGGATCGAGTCCGAGACGCCCTTCTACCACGTGCACTCCTTCACGCCGCGCCCGCAGGCCGACGACGTCGTCGGAACGGCGGTCTACGGTGCTCGCTTCGCCTCCGTCGCCGAGCGCGACAACGTCTTCGGCGTCCAGTTCCACCCCGAGAAGTCGAGCGCGGCCGGCCTGCGCCTGCTCTCCAACTTCACCGGAATCTGCGCCGCCGTGCCGGCGTAGGCGATGCTCCTCTATCCCGCGATCGACGTCCGCGGCGGCCAGGCCGTGCGCCTGACTCAGGGCGACTACGCGCGCGAGACCACCTACGACGCCGACCCGGTTGACGCTGCGCTGCGCTGGGCGAACGAAGGGGCCGAGTTCCTGCACGTCGTCGATCTCGACGGCGCCAGGGCGGGCGAGCCGCAGAATCTCGACGCAATCCGCCGCATCGCCGCCGCCGTCGATTGTCCGATCCAGGTTGGGGGAGGGTTGCGCGACGACGAGTCGGTGGCAGCGGTCCTGGACGCAGGAGCCTCGCGAGTCGTAATCGGCACCGCCGCCCTGCGCGATCCGGAGTTCCTCGACCGGGTGCTTGCCGCGCACGGGGACCGCGTCGTCGTCTCCGTCGACGCCCGCGACGGCAAGGTCTCGCTCTCGGGTTGGACGGAGACAAGTGACGCTGACGTCGCCGACGCCGTGAGGGGGCTCAGCAAGCGCGGTGTTGCCCGCTTCCTCTGCACCGCGATCGAGGTCGACGGCACGATGGAGGGCCCGGCCCTGGACGAGCTGAACCGAATCGCGGCCGCGACCAAGGCCCAGGTCATCGCCTCCGGCGGCGTCGGCGATCTCGCGCACCTCGAAGCCCTGGCCCGCGACGCCGCCCCTAACGTCGAGGGCGTGATCGTCGGCCGCGCCCTCTACGAGCGCCGTTTCACGGTCGCCGAGGGCATCGCCGCCCTTAGGCTTTGACGATGGCTCTGAAGCGAGTGATCCCCTGCCTCGACGTCGATGCCGGGCGCGTCGTCAAGGGGACGAACTTCGTCGGCCTGCGCGACGCGGGCGACCCGGTAGAGCTGGCCGAACGCTACGACGCCGAGGGAGCCGACGAGCTCGTCTTCCTCGACATCACCGCCTCGCACGAAAAGCGGGACACGATCGTCGAGCTGGCGCGACGGACGGCCGACAACGTCTTCATCCCCTTCACGATCGGCGGCGGCATCCGCTCGGTCGAGGACGCGCAGGCGGTGCTCGACGCCGGTGCCGACAAGGTCTCGGTCAACTCATCGGCCCTCGCCCGCCCCGAGCTCCTCGCCGAGCTAGCCGACCACTTCGGCGCCCAGTGCGTCGTGATCGCGATCGACGCCAAGCGCGAGGACGACGGCTGGGGCGTCTACGTCAACGGCGGACGCAAGCGCGTAGACGGCCGGGAGGCCGTCGCCTGGGCGAAGGAGGCAGTTCAGATGGGCGCCGGCGAGGTCCTGCTCACGAGCATGGATCGCGACGGCACCGAGGACGGTTACGACATCGAGCTGACCAGAGCCGTCGCGGACGCCGTCTCCGTTCCCGTCATCGCCTCAGGTGGCGCTGGAGCTTTGGAGCACCTGAGCCAAGCAATCGCCGACGGCGGCGCCGACGCGGTCCTGTGCGCATCGATCTTCCACTACGGCACCTACACGGTGCACGAAGCTAAGGAGCGTCTCGTGGCCGACGGCATCCCTGTACGCCGTTAGGGCGGGTGACGGGGGTATCGCTCGAACGGGCGGATACTCAAATTGCCGGTCTAATTAGACCGGCAATTGTCCGGGCGAGCGATACCCCCGTCACTCGCCCTCGAGGTCTTCGGCGAGGCCGGTGACGCCAGAGGAGCCGAGGATCTCGAAGCGGGCCAGTTCGTACGGGGCGTCTCGTTCCGCGGCACCAGGAATCTCGGTGGTCGCCCCGATGTAGCCGGCTGCTTCGACTGCTGCGATCACGGTTGGGTCGAACTGGCCCGCTGGGTAGCAGAAGTTGGCCACGGGGACGTGGTATTCGCGACGGAGCATTTCCCGCGATCCAGTCACTTCTTCGCTGAGCTGTTCGGGTTCGAGCGTGGTCAGGTCGGAGTGGTTGATCGTGTGCGAGGCCAGCTCCCAGCCGGCGTCGATCATCGCTTCGACGTTGCTCGTGTAGAGGTCGGAGCCTTCCGCCTTGAGGTTGAGCACGCCCGGCCAGCCATGCGTGCGCAGCTCCGGCAGCGCGTAGGTGAACTGCGGCCGGTAGCCGTCGTCGAAGGAGATCACGACCGGCTTGGCGGGCAGCGTGCCGCCGTGATACCAGGCCTGCTCGACCGTTTCCAGCGTCACCGCTTCGTAGCCGTGGTCGTCGAGCCAGTTCATCTGCTGGTGGAAGTCGGGCCTTGTCACGTACAGCTCCGGATAGGGCGCGTCTTCTGGGGCGGGACCGAGCACGTGGTACTCGAGGATCGGCACCGGGCCGGTGTAGGGACGCCAGTCCGGCTGGGGGGTGGCGTTGCGAACCTCCGCGGCGGCTGCGTCGGCAGGTGCCGCGGCGCCATGAGGGTGTCGACGGCCGCCGGATGAGCCTCCGAGATTCGCCGCGACGACGCCGATCGTTACCCCGATGGCGATCGCCAGCGCCGCGACCGCTGCTGCTCGTCTCCCCGGCACGCGATCATGGTAGGCGCAGATGGCGACGGGGAAGGACCACAGTGAGAGCATCGCCGAGGCGCTCGAGCACATGCACCCGGAGCTCGATGCGGTGCGCGAGGCGGGCGGCGATTCCGTCTACCTCGTCGGCGGCGCCGTGCGCGACCTGCTGCTCGGGCGCGGACGGGCCGACATCGACCTCGTCGTCGAGGGGGACGCGGTGGCCTTTGCAGAGCGCCTCGGGGTCGAGGTGGTCTCGCACGAGCGCTTCGGCACGGCCAAGGTCAGGCTCGACGGGCACGAGGTCGACATCGCCGGCGCTCGCTCGGAGCGCTATCCCCACCCGGGAGCGCTTCCCGTGGTCGAGCAGAACGCGACGCTGGACGAGGATCTCGGCCGTCGCGACTTCACGATCAACGCGATGGCGATCGCGCTCGACGGAAGCGCGCGGCTGGTCGATCCGCACAGCGGCCAGGCCGACCTCGCGACCCGGCAGCTGCGCATCCTTCACCCTCGCTCCTTCGAGGACGACCCGACGCGAGCGATTCGCGCCGCCCGCTACGCGGCGCGCTTCGGCTTCGGGCTCGAGCCGCGGACCGAGGAGCTGCTCCGCGGGGCGGACCTCTCGACGGTCTCCGCCGACCGCCGCGACGCCGAGCTTGCGCGCCTGGCGGCGGAGCGGCGCGCGGCGCGCGGTTTCGGACTGCTCGCCGAGTGGGGCCTGATCGAGCTGCGCGAAGGGGGAGAGGACCTGGCCGAGACGGTCGACGAGCTGCTGGCGGCCCCTCCCTGGCAGGATCAGGCAGACCGTCCCCCGGCACTGCTCGCGGCGGTGCTGGGCCCTCCCGCCGGCGAGGCGGCCCTCGCCGCGAGCCGGCCCGAGCGGCCCTCCGAGGCCGTCGCGCTCGCTTCGGGACACGGCCCCATCGAGCTGCTCCTCGCAAGGGCACTCGGCGCCGAGTGGCTGGACCGCTACCTCGACGAGTGGCGCGGCGTCAAGCTGGCGATCGACGGCGAGGACCTCGTCGCGGCGGGCATCGCCGAGGGGCCCGCCGTGGGACAGGGTCTGAGCGTGGCGCTTCAGCGCAAGCTCGACGGCGAGATCGAGGGCCGCGAGGAGGAGCTTTCGACGGCGCTCAAAGCCGCAAGGGAGCACGATGGAGTGGCATGAGGTCGAGGGAAAGCGCTGGCTGGAGGCCCAGCTGCCCGGAGCCACGGCGGCCTTCACGACCCGTGGCTTCGGCTCGGCGAAGGAGAGCTTGGAGCCGCTCGCGGCACTGGGGATCGACCCTTCCCAGGTCGTCAGCGCCCGGCAGGTCCACGGGGCGGAGCTCGCCTTCCACGACCGCGGCGAGGTGCCGGAGGAGGCCGACGGGCACGTGATCGAGGCCCCCGGGAGGGTCGGCCTCGTCTTCGGCGCCGACTGCCTGCCGATTGCCGTCGTGGGGCCGGGCGGCGCAGCGATCCTGCACGGCGGCCGGCGCGGGCTGGAGCAGGAGATAGCAGCCCTCGGCGCGGCCACGGTGGAGGCGACCGCCGCCGCGATCGGCCCCGGTATCGGCCCCTGCTGCTACGAGGTCGACCTCTGGCGAGAGGCGCGCCGCCAGCTGCGCCAGGCAGGTGTCCAGAGGGTGGAGTCGGCCGACCTCTGCACCTGCTGCGAAACCGAGCTCTTCTTCTCGCATCGCCGCGACGGCGATGCGAGGCGTCAGGCCGGCCTGGTCTGGCTGAGCGAGGAGCGCTGAGGTGCCGGGGCTGATCCACGGCATCGAGGCCGCCAAGGTTGCCGTCAACCTCGAACAGGTGCGCGAGGAGGCCGGACCGGAGGTCGAGATCCTCGCCGCGACGAAGTACGTGCCGCTCGAGGAGATGGGGACGCTCGCCGAAGCGGGGGTGACCCTGGTGGGCGAGAACCGGCAGCAGGACATGGCGACCAAGCACGAGCGCTGGGGCGATGCCTTCGAGTGGGACTTCATCGGCAACCTGCAGAGCCGCAAGGTCAAGCAGCTGCTGCCGATCTGCCGGTTGGTCCACTCGGTCGCCAGCGACTCGGCCCTCGAGCAGCTCGGCCGCTATGGCGACGCCGAGACCGAGATCCTGGTCGAGGTCAACGTCGCCGGCGAGCAGGGCAAGGGGGGCATCGCGCCGGCTGAGCTGCCGGCGTTCCTGGAGCGCTGTCCGGTGCGCGCAGTCGGCCTGATGACGATGCCGCCCTTCGACCTGGACCCGGAGACGTCGCGACCGCACTTCGCCCGCCTCGCCGAGCTCGCCGCCGAGCACGGCCTTTCGCGCCTCTCGATGGGCACGTCACAGGACTGGCGGGTGGCGGTGGAGGAGGGGGCGACGATCGTGCGCCTGGGAACGGCCCTGTATGTGTGAATCCGCACTGGTGTGAGGCATAATCAGTAGAGGAGTCGGCCGCCGGGAGCCGAAACATCCCTTAACCATGGCCCTACGAGACACATGGCATAGAGCGCTGGTTTATTTCGGCCTCGCCGAGGACCACGACTACGGCCCCGAGTACGAGGAAGAGTTCGACGCCGAGACCGGTGTCGAAGAACCCTTCGAAGGCCGGCGCGAGTCGGGCCAGGTACGGCGCCTGCCGAGCTCCCGTCGCTCGCGCCGCGACGAGATCGACGACATCTTCGCCGACGACGAGCCGATCGCCGCGTCCCGAACGCGCACCCTGCGTCCGGTCGGCAACGGCGACTCCGACGTCCAGGTTCATCTGGTCATTCCGCGCAACTTCAACGACGCGCAGCAGGTCGCCGACCAGTTCAAGCGCTCGGTCCCGGTGATCCTCAACCTGCAGACCACCGATCACGAGCTCTCCAAGCGGATGATCGACTTCTGCTCGGGGCTCACCTACGCGCTCGACGGCGGCATGCAGCGGATCGCCGAGAAGATCTTCCTGCTGACGCCGCGCAACGTCGAGGTCTCCGCCGAGGAGAAGGCGCGGCTGCTCGACAAAGGCTTCTTCAACCAGTCCTAGCGCGGCCGCGGCTAGGCTGCGGTCATGATCATCGGCTTCTGCGGGTCCGGCAGCATGGCGGCGGCGATGGCGCGCGGCTTGCGCGACGACGTCGACGGGCTGCTCTTCTCCGACGCGGGCTCGGGACGGGCGGGCGAGCTGGCGGCTGAGCTCGGCGGCGAGGCGGTTGCGACCAACCGCGAGCTGGCGGAGCGGGCTGACGTCGTCGTCCTCGCGGTCAAGCCGGCGAGATTGCACGAGGCGGCGGAGGCGCTGGGCGGCGCCAAGGTCGTCGTCTCGCTGCTCGGAGCGACCTCGCTCGAGACCGTACGCGAGGCGCTTCCCAGCGTCGAGGTGGTGCGGGTGATGCCTAACCTCGCGGTCGAGGTTAGGCGGGGAGTGCTGTGCATCGCCGGCGTGCCCGACCTCGAGCTGCGCTCGCTGCTGGAAGGACTGGGCCAGTTGGTCGAGCTGCCCGATGCCGAGTTCGACGCGGCGACCGCGGTGATGGGCTGCGCGCCGGCCTACCTGGCGCTGGCGATCGAGGCGATCGCCGAGGCCGGGGTTGCCGACGGCTTGGATGCCGATCTTGCCCACGATCTGGTCGTCGAGACGGCCGCCGGAACCGCCGAGCTGCTGCGCGAGCGCAAGCCGGACGAGGTGCGAACGGCCGTCGCCTCGCCCGGGGGGAGCACGGAGGCGGGCCTGGAGGCGCTTGATCGCCTCGGCGCCAAGCGTGCCTTCGAGGCCGCGGTCGAGGCTTCGCTGAAGAGGATGCGAGGCTGAGCCGATGGCCTGGCTGGCGATAACCCGCTTCGACGTCGCCGACTACGTCAGCGCGCTCTTTCTCGTCTACATCGTCCTCGTCCTGCTCAACGTGCTGATCTCGTGGATTCCCCGCATGCCCTACAACCGCGGCCTGCGGGCGACCCTCGACTTCGTCAAAGAGACGACCGACCCATTCCTCAACCTCTTCCGGCGTGTCCTGCCGCCGATCGGCGGGGGCGGCTTCGCGCTCGACCTCAGCCCGATGATCGCGATCATCGCCCTCTACATCCTGCGCGCGGTCGTCGTCGGCCTGATCGAAGGGTGAACGCCCAGTCGGCCCGAGCCTGGCGCTTCGCGGGGGCGCTCTGCGGCCTTGTCGTCGTCCTCGACCAGGCGGCAAAGGCGCTGGTCGAGCGCAACCTGGTGCCTGGCGAGGACGTCGAGGTCCTGGGGCCGATCGAACTCACTCTCACTCACAACACGGGAGTCGCCTTCGGGCTGGCCGGTGGCGGCGGAGCTCGCCTCGTCCTGCTCACCGCCGTCGCGCTCGCGGTCATCGGCTACGTCTTCTCGCGCGACCCGACCCGCCCGGGCCTCTGGGTGGCGGCGGGGCTGCTGGCCGGCGGAGCGCTGGGCAACCTCGCCGATCGCATCAGGACCGGTTCGGTCACCGATTACGTCCAGATCGGCAGCTGGCCCGCCTTCAACCTCGCCGACGTCGCCGTCACCCTCGGCGTGGTCGTCCTCGCCCTCTCCTACCTGCGCGAGAAAGAGGGCCAATGAGTTTCCGGTGCGATTTTTGCCATCCATGGACACATAAGTCGCACTGGAAGGGAAGGTGATCGCAATGAGTGGCGAGCTGCGCATCGTCCACGTCGACGACGACCTGGCCGTCGTCGACAAGCCGGCCGGCCTTGTCGTCCACGCCGCCCCCTCTCACAGCGGCACGACGCTGGTCGACGAGCTCGGCGACCTGCTCGGCGGCGGCGCCGACCCGCAGCGACCGGGGATCGTCCACCGCCTCGACAAGGGCACGAGTGGATTGCTGGTCGTCGCCCGCAGCGACGAGGCGCACGCGGCGCTGCAGGCGCAGGTGCAGCGGCGCGAGGTCGAACGCGTTTATCTGGCCCTGGCCGGAGGCCGGATTGCCTCGCGCACGGGGACGATCGACGCCCCGATCGGACGCGCTTCCCGCCAGCGGCACCGGATGGCCGTTTCGGGGGCGGCGCCTCGGCAGGCGCGGACCCATTTCGAGGTGATCGAACTGCTGCCCGGCGAGACCTACCTCGAGGCAAAGCTGGAGACTGGCCGCACCCACCAGATCCGCGCCCACTTCGCCGCCATAAGCCATGCCCTGGTCGGCGACGTCACCTACGGTGGCGAGGCGAAGTACGGACTAGAGCGCCAGTTTCTCCACGCCCACCGGCTGGCGTTCTCTCACCCGATGACGCACGAGCCGCTGACCTTCGAGTCGGCGCTTCCGGAGGACCTTGAGCATGCCCTGGCGTTAGCGCGACAGGGCTGAACCTTCAGGTTCACGCCGGGCCGATCATCTCCATGTGCTTCGGTAGTTGCTCGCTGGCCCGGGCTTCGACATCCCGTCGCCTACCCGCTGTCTCCCTGCGCGGCCAATACCGACAGGCGTTGGCGAACTCACCCGCTTGGTAGGAGGGGAGGTCTGAGGTTGATTGCACCCCCCAGGATAGGCTGCCCCCGCGCCGCGCGCCCTCCTCGTTTACATCTGAGCGAAGACGGCGGAGCTCTCTGACCCGCCGGCCTAACAACAGGGAATAGGCCTCACCGGGGTCGAGGTGAACTTCCCCCGGCTGCTCCTGGTAGCGCCGCGTGATGCGCTCCAGTAGTGGTCCGACGTACATGGTGACCAGCACCAGCAGCAGGCCCGCGCCGAACTCGAAGGGGAGTGGACGACTGACATCGTTGACCAGCGCTGCGTGCAGCTCGATGCAACCGAGGACGAGGCAAATGAAGCCGGCAAAGATCGTTCCAAACGAGATGAACCTGCGCTTCTCGACGATCGGCACCGAAAGGCGGTTTGCCGCGAGCAGGCCAAAGGGCACGTTGATCGCCAGCAGGGCTATGGCGAGCCACATGCGGCCGACGTTCCAACCTTCGATGAGCATCAAGGCGCAGATCAGCAGAACCGCGACGAGGCTGACGGCTTCGAAGGTTTCGTACTGCTTTTCGGTTGTATCGAGGCGCAGCATCTGGCGCCTGACCACGGGCAGCGAGAGCAACCAGCTGGTGACGAGCGGCACCGTTGCCGCTGTCGCGACGCTGGCACAAAGCGTCCACTGCGCGAGTGCCGAGGTCCCTAGCGGCTCCTTGCCGATCAGTACGGTCGCCGCTGCGCCGGAGGCGAATCCGGTGGCGATGAGCAGGTTGCGCGCTCCGCCGATCAAGCGCGCGATCGATCCCTCGAAGCCCACGGCGATCGCGCCAAGCAGGGCGGGCACTACGAGCAGGATGCCGGCGGCGATCTCGTTCTTGCTGTTGCTGTTCTTTTCGGTGATCAGGTCGGTGAGGTCTGCTGCAACCAGGTACCAGAGCATGAGCGCCGTGACCGCGCCCATCAATGGCCAGAGGACCGGAAACGCCCCGTTGCTGATTCCGATCGTCGCTCTCACCGTTATCTCGTCCACATCGCGGCCGCCGGGAAGGTAGGTGACGCCCGCCCGGGTCCCCAGCGACGGGGTCGTGTCCAGGGCTTCGTCCTTTTCGCTCTCATCCTTCGCATCGTCGGGGTCGGGCCCGCGGGCGATTTTGATCGCCCGCGGGCTGAGTCCCGTCGGGCAGACGAGCTCGAAATGGTACGAGGAGCAGCGCCGTGTGTAGATCGTCGGGAAGTCGAAGTCGATCGGCATCCAGGCCAAGGGCAGGGCCAGACGTTCGCCGAGCACCGAGAAGTCGAAGCCTCCGCCGATTTTGCCGTACATCTGAGCGCCGGTGTCGAGGGTGAGTTTTTTGGATTCTCCTTTCTCCTCCCTTTCCTTCTGCTTTCTCACTTCGTCCTCGCTCAGCGCGCCGACTTTCCAACGGAAGAAAGGGCGGGGCCGAAGGTCCACGTCTTGGCCGACGGTCAGGTGTCGTCGTTCGCCCGGTAGGCCGCGCAGCGGCACCCAGAGCAACCAGTGCTCGACCAGCATCTTGAGGTCTGCGGTCAGCTCCTTGACCTCCCAACCTTTCGCGACACGCGAATCTCGCCGATGCAGGCGGTGGAGGATCTCGTTGAGGATCACCGAGGCGTCGTAAGGGCGGAAGGAGGCGAGGCAGCGCAGCGGGTATTCGAGCGTCTCCGTGCTCAGGGGCTCTATCGGGGTCTCGCCGGCGGCCCTGAGCTCTTCGCTCAGCTCGGATTCGATCCGGTGCGCCGCCTCGGTAGCGGCCATCGCCGTGATCCAGTCGCAGTCCCTCCGCACGGGACGGGGGAGCTCGGCGTTGCTCTCGTCCTTGACACAGAAGCGGGTTCGCCCTTCGGCCTTCCTGAGGAATACGAGCGGAAAGAGGAACAGGCACTCGCCGTCATGGACCCCGGCGCGGGCGCTCGGGTCGGATGGAAGCTCGAGGTCGATCGTGAGCTGCCAGCGTGCCGTGTGGTTGGGGGCGATCTCGATCTGCTCGAGGTGACGATGGATCAGGTTGTGGTCCCGACCCAGGTAAAAGCCGCCGGTCTTCGCTTGGTCGTCGATCGCGGAGGACGGTGGACCCTCACCGTTTGTGACTATTGCTGAAGGCAGATGTGTCTGTGTGGGCATGGTCCCTGCCACGCGGCAGGGCAGGATTTTTACATCACTCGCCTACTTCGGACCATTCCGGCCTACTGAGGACCTCCACATTTCCGTTTGTCTTACAATCCGCTGTCCGGAAACCGACCCCGTCGATTCCGAACCGGATCCTGACCGGCATTGCGCCGGTTCCCGGCAAGGGCGGCGGAGACAGCACCACAACCACAAGGAGCTTCACCAATGCCAGAGGCAGGCCTCAAGGAGCTGCTGGAGGCCGGAGTCCACTTCGGCCACCAGACGCGCCGCTGGAACCCGAACATGCGCCGCTACATCTTCGGCGAGCTGGACGGGATCCACATCATCGACCTCGTCCAGACAGAGACGCTGCTGGAGGACGCCCGTCGCTTCGCCGGTGAGCTGGCCAGCGGCGGCGGCACGGTGCTCTTCGTCGGCACCAAGAAGCAGGCCCGTGGCCCGGTGGAAGAATGGGCCGGACGCTGCAAGATGCCCTTCGTCAATCAGCGTTGGCTGGGTGGCCTGCTGACCAACTTCAACACGATGTCGGCGCGGATTGCGCGCCTGCACGAGCTGACCGAGTGGCGCGACGAGGGCAAGCTCGACCTACTGCCGACCAAGGAGCGGATGGGGATGCAGGCCGAGCTCGCCAAGCTCGAGTACAACCTCGGCGGCGTCCGCGACATGGAGCGGTTGCCCGACGCCGTCTTCGTCACCGACCTGAAAACCGAGGAGATCGCGGTGCGCGAGGCTGCCCGCCTGCGAATCCCGATCATCGGCCTGGTCGACACCAACTGCGACCCCACGCCGGTCGACTACGTGATCCCCGGCAACGACGACGCGATCCGTTCCTGCCAGTTGGTGATCGGCACGATCGGCGCCGCAATCGAGGAGGGGGCCGGCGCCTGGCGCGTCCAGGAGGAGAAGCGGATCGCCGAGGAAATGGAGCGGCGCAAGCGCGAGGAAGAAGAGCGCAAGAAGCGCGAGGAAGAAGAGAAGGCACGGAAGGAAGCCGAGGAAGCGGCGGCAGCCAAGAAAGCCGCGGAAGAGCAGGCAGCGAAGCAGGCTCAGGCGCAACAGGCTCAGGCCGCAAAGGCCGCGGGTCCAAGCCCCTCGACCGCGGGTCCTGTCGCGGGGGAGGGCGCCGGGAGCGCCAGGCCCGCGGGTCCTGTCGCCGCAGGGGACCCACCGCCCCCTCCGGTCGCTAAAGCGTCCTCAGGGAGCGCCAAGCCCGCGGGTCCTGTCGCGGGGCAGGACTCCTCGTCCTCGCAAGCTGCGGGCGAGAAGCCCAGCCCCACGCCACCCGCGGGAGAGGCGTCGGAGGCGAAAGCTGATGAGGCATCAACCGCTGAGGAGGCTCCGGCGGAGCAAAAAGCTGAGGAGGGGGAGGGGAAATGAGCGTTACGGCGGCGGATGTGAAGGCGCTGCGCGACCGGACGGGCGCGGCGATGATGGACTGCAAGGCGGCGCTGTCCGAGGCCGAGGGGGACGTCGATCGGGCGATCGAGATCCTGCGGGTCAAGGGACAGGCGTCGGCCGCGAAGCGCGAAGGACGGGGGACCGACGAGGGCGTCGTAGCCTCCTACATCCACGCCAACGACAAGGTCGGCGCGATGGTCGAAGTCCAGTGCGAGACCGACTTCGTGGCTCGCAACGAGGACTTCAAGGCGTTCGCCTACGAGGTCGCCCTGCACGTCGCGGCGACCGCGCCGCAGTACGTCACCACCGAGGAGATCTCCGAGGAGGAGCGCGAAGCGGAGAAGCGGGTCTTCGAAGAGAAGGCGCGCGAAGAAGGCAAGCCCGACGACGTCGTCGCGAAGATCGTCGAGGGTCAGCTCGCCAAGTGGGGCAAGGAAGTCGCCCTGCTCGACCAGGAACACGTCAACACCGAGAAGCACGAGTCGAAGTCGATCGAGGAGCTGCGCCAGGAGCTGGCAGCCAAGACCGGCGAGAACGTTCGCATCGCGCGATTCGCCTACTTCCGGGTGGGCCTCTGAGGCGGAGCGGAGCGAGCGTCACAGATAGGCTCTTCGCGAGTGAAGCGAAGCCGAAGCTTGATTCTGTGAACCCAGAAACCCAGCCCCAGTTCAAGCGCATCCTGCTGAAGCTCTCGGGCGAGGCCCTGATGGGCGACCTGCAGTACGGCACCGAGGCGGCCGAGGTGCGGCGCATCGCCGAACAGGTCGCCGCGATCCGCGCCCGAGGCGTGGAGGTGGCGATCGTCGTCGGCGCCGGCAACATCTACCGCGGCCTCGCCGCCGCGGCGGAAGGGATGGACCGGGCGACAGGCGACTACATGGGGATGCTCGCCACCGTGCTCAACGCGCTCACCCTGCAGGACGCGCTCGAGAACACCGGCCAGCACACGCGAGTGCTCTCGGCGATCGACGTCAAGGAGGTCGCCGAGCCATACATTCGGCGCCGCGCGATGCGTCACCTGGAGAAGGAGCGAGTGGTGATCTTCGCCGCCGGCACCGGCAATCCGTTCTTCACGACGGACACGGCGGCGGCGCTGCGGGCGCTGGAGATCCGCGCGGAAGCGATCCTGATGGCCAAGAACGGGGTCGAGGGCGTCTACGACTCCGACCCGGCGACCAATCCCGACGCCGAGTTCATCGCCCAGATCGGCCATCGCGAGGCGATCGAGCGCGGGCTGAAGGTGATGGACTCGACCGCGCTCTCGCTCTGCATGGACAACGACCTGCCGATCTACGTCTTCAACATGGGGGACGCGGGGAACATAGATAGGATCGTCAGCGGCGAGAGGGTGGGCACGCTGGTCTCCAGCACGCCCGCCGGATGACCGGAACGGGGGCACAGTGGAGCTGATCGACGAACTTCTCGAAGACGCCAGAGGGAGGATGTCGAAGTCGGTCGAGTCGACCCGGGGCGAACTCGCGACCGTGCGCACGGGCCGCGCCTCGCCGCACCTGCTCGACCGCATCGTCGTCGACTACTACGGCGCCCAGACCCCACTCAAGCAGCTGGCCAACGTCGCCACCTCTGACGCCCGCCTGCTGACGATCACGCCCTTCGACAAGTCCTCGATCGGCGCGATCGAGAAGGCGATCCAGGAGTCTGACGTCGGCCTGACGCCGAGCAACGACGGCAACGTCGTCCGCCTCCAGGTCCCGGAGCTGACCGAGGAGCGGCGGCGCGACATGGTCAAGGTCGTGCATGGCGTCGCCGAGGAGGGCCGAGTCGCGGTGCGCAACATCCGCCGCGACACGATGCACGATCTGCGCGAGCTGAAAAAGGAGGGCGAAGCGGGCGAGGACGATGAGCGCCGCGCCGAGACCGCCCTGCAGAAGCAGACCGACGACGCGATCGCCGAGATCGACTCTCTCCTGAAGGGGAAGGAAGAGGAGATCCTGGAGGTGTGAGCGCCTCCGCGCGGTACGTAGCGATCATCACCGATGGCAACGGGCGCTGGGCCGAGCAGCGCGGCCTTCCCACGGTGGAGGGGCACCGCGCCGGCGCCGACACGGTGAAGGCGCGCCTGCGGGATGCGGTCGAGCTGGGCATCGAGGAGCTGACCGTCTTCTCCTTCTCGACTGAGAACTGGTCGCGGCCGGCAGAGGAGGTCGCAGCGCTGATGGAGATGTTCGGCGAGCGGATCGACGCCGAGACTCCGGAGCTGAAGGAGGAAGGGGTGCGGATGCGCTTCGTCGGTCGTCGCGAGGGCGTCGCGCCCGAGCTGGTAGAGCGCATGGCCTGGGCCGAGGAGACGACCGCGGACAATGAGCGGATCGTCCTCTTCGTCGCCTTCAACTACGGCGGGCGGGCTGAGATCGTCGACGCGGCGCGGGGATTCGAGGGCGACTCGGAGGAGGACTTCCGGCGGCGCCTCTACGCGCCCGAGATGCACGATCCCGACCTGCTGATCCGCACCAGCGGCGAGCAGCGGATCTCCAACTACCTGCTCTGGCAGTGCGCCTACTCGGAGCTGGTCTTCCGCGAGGAGCTTTGGCCTGACTTCGGCCGCGAGGCGCTCGAGGCCTGCCTGGAGGAGTTCGCGGCGCGCCGGCGCCGCTTCGGAGCGAGGGCCCAGTAGTGCAGGACCTCTTCGACGACGACATCTTCGCCGAGGAGCCGGCGCCGAAACCCCCCCGGCAACGGCCCGCGCGCCGTCCCCGCCGTCGCACGGGGGAGACGCTGAAACGCGTCCTCTTTGCGATCCCCTGGGTGATCTTCACGATCGCGATAGTCATCGCCGGCGGGCTCGTCTTCGCCCTGGCGATGGTCGGAGTCGGCGTCCTCTGCCTGCGCGAGTACCTGGCGATGACCGGGGAGGCGCGTCCAATCGGGCTCGCCGCCTACGTATCCGTCGCGGCGCTGGTGGTCACCGCTCACTACGGCACCGCCTTCAACGTCCTGCTCGTCCTCGCCGCCTGCTTCGCCGTCCTCTTCGTCCTCGCGGCCCGTGTGCACCGGATCGAGGGGATCACGATCTCGATGGGCGTGACCCTGCTGGGGATCGTCTGGATCGGCCTCCCCCTGGTGCACGCGGTGCTCCTGCGCGACCTGCCGAATCACGGCGCGGCGCTGCTGATCGACGTGCTCGTCGGAACCTTCGCCGGAGACACCGGCGCCTACGCCGTGGGCCGCACCTTCGGCTCGCACCGGATCGCGCCCAGCCTCTCTCCCAACAAGACGCTGGAGGGCCTGGTCGGCGGCTTCCTGATCGGCACGATGGCCTTCTGGTTCGCCGGGCTCTACCAGGACTGGCTCTCCGGCGCGGACGCGCTGATCATCGGCGCCGCGGTGGCTGCAGTCGCTCCCGTCGGCGACCTCTTCGAGTCGATGCTGAAGCGCGACCTGGGCCGCAAGGACACGGGCACGCTCTTCGGCCCCCACGGCGGCATCCTCGACCGCCTCGACGCGGTCTTCTTCACCGTCGTCGTCGGCTACTACCTGGCGATCCAGCTGGTCTACTGACCCACCTACACTCCACATAGATGAAGAATCTCGTGATCCTCGGGTCGACGGGCTCGATCGGCACGCAGGCGCTCGAGATCGTCGCCGCCTCCCCCGAGCTCAAGGTGGTTGGTCTGGCTGCCGGCTCCAACTGGGAGCGGGTCCTGGCGCAGGCGAGCGAGCACGGCGTCGAGACGGTCGCATTCGCGGGCGCGGGCGCGGCGGAGGCTGCGGGTGGTGCCTGGTCGGGTAAGGTCCTCGCCGGCGAGGAGGGGATCCGCGAGCTGATCGTCTCCTCGGGCGCCGACCTGGTGCTCAACGGCATCGTCGGCGCGGCGGGGCTGGGCCCGACCATCGTCGCCCTCGGCGAGGGGATCGACGTCGCCCTCGCCAACAAGGAGAGCCTGGTGATCGGCGGCGAGCTGACGATGGCGCTGGCCGAGGCGACCGGCGCTCGCCTGCTGCCGGTCGACTCCGAGCACTCGGCGCTCTTCCAGCTGATCGGCGCCGCCTCGCCGGGGACGGTCGACCGCCTGGTCCTGACCGCCTCGGGCGGCCCCTTCCGCGGCCGCACCGACCTCGCATCGGTGACCGCCGAAGAGGCGCTCGCCCATCCGACCTGGGAGATGGGCGGCCGCATCACAATCGATTCGGCGACGCTGATGAACAAGGGCTTCGAGGCGATCGAGGCCCACCACCTCTTCGGCGTCCCCTTCGAGCAGATCGAGGTGGTCGTCCACCAGCAGTCGATCGTCCACTCGCTGGTCGACCTCAACGACGGCGCCACGCTTGCGCACCTCGGCCACCCCGACATGCGCGTGCCGATCTCCTACGCGCTGCACTATCCCGAACGGGCAGACGTCGACGTGCCGAGGCTCGACCTGGCGTCGGTCGGCCGGCTCGACTTCGAGCCACCGGACCTCGAGGCCTTCCCCTGCCTGGGGCTGGCGCTCGAGGCGGGACGAGCGGGGGGCACTGCGCCGTGCGTGCTCAACGCCGCGGACGAGGTCGCCGTCGCCGCCTTCCTCGCGGGGCAGATCGACTTCACCGCGATCGCCGCCGCGATCGAGCGGGTGCTTGCCGCGATGCCCGCGATGCAGCCGACGCACTTCGAGGACCTCTTCGAGGTCGACGCCGAGGCCCGGCGCCGCACCGAAGAGGAGGTCGGGGGGTTGGCGAGGGTATGAGTTGGGTCTTCGTCTTCCTCGGCTTCTGCCTGCTGATCGTGCTGCACGAGGCCGGGCACTTCTTTGCCGCCAAGGCGACTGGCATGCGGGTCGAGAAGTTCTTCCTCTTCTTCGGACCGAAACTGGCCTCTGTCAAGCGTGGTGAGACCGAGTATGGGATCGCCGCGATCCCGCTCGGCGGCTACGTGAAAATCAGCGGCATGAACCCGGAGGAGGAGCTGCCTCCGGAGGTCGCCCCCCGCGCCTACTACAGGCAGCCGGTCTGGAAGCGGATCGTGGTGACTGGGGCCGGCCCCGCAGTGAACATCGTCCTCGCCTTCGCGATCTTCTTCTTCGTCTATCTCGCCTTCGCCCAGCAGCCGACGCAGAAGGTCGGCACGGTCATCTCGAAGACGCCGGCGGCGAGCGTCCTGAAGCCCGGCGACCGGATCCTCGCCGTCGACGGCCATGCATACAGCGGCCTCGACCGCGTGCCGCGCCTCGAACGCTTCCGAGAGGAGATCGGCAAGCACGAATGCTCCGGCAGGCAGTCGGACGGCTGCCGGGCTGCACAACCGGTTGTGCTGCGCATCGAACGCAACGGCCGGGTCCAGACGGTGTCCGTGCGACCCGAGTACAAAGCCGCAGACAAGCAGATGTTGATCGGCTTCTCCTATGGCAGCGAACCGGTCAGCGCCAGCGCCGGGACCGCTGCGAGCAACGCCTGGGACTCGGTCTGGTTTGTCACCACCCGGACCGCGTCGGTCTTCGGCCGGATCTTCGAATCGAGCCAGCGCAAGGAAATCTCCAGCGTCGTCGGTATCAGCGACGTCGCCCACCAGACGGTCGAGCGGAGCACCGAAAAGTCACTGCTTCTGCTGGCTTTGGTCAGCCTCTCACTCGGCCTGATCAACCTGCTGCCGGTCCTGCCGCTCGACGGCGGCCACATCTTCTGGAGCATCGTCGAGAAGGTGCGGCGCAAACCGGTCTCACTGCAGGTGATGGAGCGCGCCAGCGTCGTCGGCTTCGCCCTGATCGCGATGCTTTTCTTCATTGGCCTCAGCAACGACATCGGCCGCATCAGCGGCGGCGGCTTCAACACCCGTTAGCTCCAGGAGGGAGCATCGGTAGGCTGCGCTCATGGCCTCCAAAAGGCAGATATTCGTCGGTGGGGTGCCGATCGGCGGCGGCGCCCCGGTCGCCGTGCAGACGATGACCAAGACAGAGACCGCCAACCTGGCGGCGACGATGGAGCAGATCCGCAAGGTCGCCGATGCGGGGGCGGACATCGTGCGCGTCGCGGTGCCGCGCGACGAGGACGTCGAGGCGCTGAAGACGATCGTCAAGGACTCGCCGATCCCGGTGATCGCCGACATCCACTTCAACCACACGCTGGCGCTGAAGGCGATCGACGCCGGCGCTCACTGCATCCGCCTCAACCCGGGGAACATCGGCGGCCGCGAGAAGGTCGCCGAGGTCGCCGAGCGGGCGACAGCCGCCGGGGTGCCGATGCGGATCGGCGTCAACTCCGGCTCCCTTCCCAAGCATCTGCACGAACTCGAGCGCGAGAGCCCGGTCGAGGCGCTCGTTGCCGCCGCGGTCGAGTTCGTCGAGCTCATGGAGTCGCTGGACTTCGAGAACTTCAAGGTCTCGATCAAGTCGACGAACGTGCCCAACACGATCGCCGCCAACCGCCTGCTCTCGGAGAAGATCCCCTACCCGCTGCACCTCGGAATCACCGAGGCGGGGACGAAGTGGTCGGGCTCGCTGAAGTCCTCGGTCGGCCTCGGCACGCTGCTCGCCGATGGGATCGGCGACACGATCCGGATCAGCCTCTCGACCTTCCACGCCGAGGAGGAGGTCAAGGTCGCCTGGGAGATCCTCAAGGCGCTGCAGCTGCGCGAGCGCGGCCCGGTGCTGATCGCCTGTCCGACCTGTGGTCGCCTGCAGTTCGACATGGACTCGGTCGTCGCCGAGATCGAGCAGCGGCTGGAACGCTACGCGGAGCCGATCGAGGTCGCCGTGCTCGGCTGCGCGGTGAACGGGATCGGCGAGGCATCGCACGCAGATTTCGGCATCGCCGGGGCGAAGAACGAGGGCCTGATCTACGCCCATGGCAAGCCGCTGCGCAAGGTCCCGCAGGCGGCTCTGGTGGATGCCCTCTTCGAGGAGATCGACAAGTCGCTCGATCGCGGCGGGGTGGAGTTCGACGAGACCGAGTCGCGCGAGGGCGCGGCCTGGCTGGCAAAGATCGAGGCCGAAAACGCCGGAGAACTGACGCCGGAGAAGATCGCGGCGATGGAGCACGAAGCAGCCCAAAAGGGTGAGTCGGACAAAGTCCTTTTGGATGAGAAGGCCTCCCCGACCGCCGGTCGCCGGTTCACCAGGGCCTGACCGCACGCCTCCCTGCTTAGACACTGATGTATTGCACTGTTTGATTTCTCGATACTGAATAGATTTTTTTTGTGTATCCTCGCTCCCCGCTAGTTAGGGGAGGTCATGCAAACCGCCGGGGATACAATTCAGCGACAGCTGAGCGAATACCTGCAGTGCGAGCTGTACCACCTGCTGGGCGCGTACGGTGTGGCCGAGCGGCGGCTGGATCGGCTTGGGGCGCAGATGCGCGAGGAAGCGCTGCGTCGCCAAGACGGTGAATCGGAGCCCGGTGAAGAGGGTCTTGGTTCCGCGGCTCTCGCCGATCTCATCGAGACAGCGCGTCGATACAACCACAAGCTTGGCCGGTATCGCTATGCCGCAAACCCCTGGCATCGCACAAACATGGAGCCAAAACCAGAACAGGGACAATGGCCGGCCCGGGAGCCCTTGCCAGACTCGCTTCCGCTCACGAACGTCAAGCGGTTCGAAATCGGGCCTAGTGGGGCAAGCGTAGAAACCAGCCGCTGGTACCCCTGGGTCAGTGAAGAGGAGTGGAATCGCATCCCGCGTTTCTACAGCGAGGCGATCGAGGCGCTTAACGTGTTTAAGCGCCAAGGCGAACCCGAGACAGACGACGATCTGAACCAGATGGCCGATACTCCGCAGGCGAGAAATCAATGGAATCTGCGGCGCTTCGCTCGCAGCTTGGTGACACCACGTGACGGCGCGTTCGAGTCAGGAGGGGGTCGGATTGGAGAGGAACGCCTTGGCCGCAGGATAGAGCGCTACGAAGATCGGTTCAAAAAGGCCGCTTACCGCATTGGGCCAGGAGATGGATCCATCATGGAAGAGCTCGACCGGGAAACGTCACCCTGGCGACCGGATCCCGATTTCCTCGGTCAGATCATCGGCGACGATCTCAACGACGGGGATGCATCACTACCGATTTTTGTCTTGCGTGTCCATGCCGAGGCGCATCTGAGCATGCACGCCGTTGAGGCGTGGCGAATGATGTGCCTGGGTGAGCATGCCCAGGTCGCCGATAAAGAGGCGCGCCATTGGCTGAATTTCGAGCTCGACAGGAGCGCCGCTCTCTCGACCTTTGCCTACTGCATCAGTCGAACTGCGCCATGGCTGTTCGCGAAAAGCGAGGATGAGCGCGAAATGGTGATACGAGACGTACGCCGCGCCTGGGAGAATCTAGTTCCCACCCGCTGCATGTGGATCGCAAACCAGGTTGGATTGCTCTCACTGCATCGTCGGGCCTATGCGCATGCATTGAAGCGAGACGGTGCCGTCGATGCATACAACGACTACCATAAGCTCCACCAGCTGATCCGCGATGCCGAACGACGGGTTCGGGCCGCACCAGTGCAGGTCGACGGGGCGCTGGAGTTCTTGGCTGGCCTGGATGCCGAGGCACATCACCACATCGGTGAGCTCTACCGAGCCGAGCACGCCCACAAGCCTGCGCTTCAGCACTTCAAAGCTGCTTCGCACCGGCTCGATCTACTGCGCAAAGAGGGCGAGGCAAGTGATGTGCTGGCAAATTCTCGCTGGCAGGTCGAGCTTCAGATCAGCCACGGCAAGGCTTGCTATGAGATGGGTCGCCACAAGGAGGCCCTTTCCTGGCACCTGCAAGCCTGGCGTGCCTTTCTCGAACTGCACTCCAGCGAAACTAACACCGCTATCAATACCAAAGACATCGAGAATGCGGTCAATTGGCTCGAGAGCGTCAAGTTTGAGCCGGAGTTGCGTAAATCTGAGATTTCCGAGCGCCTGCGGCCTGTCGTCGACCAGCTCGATCGCATCTCAGCGGTGGGCAGGCTTGGCGCACTACAGGCGGAGATCCTGCTGCGCCTGGGCCACCTGCTCTTCGTCCTCAATCTCGGTTACGACGCCGAAGAGCTGGAAGCGGCACAGCAGCGTGAGAAGGAACGCGGGGACGACAGCGACGAAGACGATCGTGACCGTCGCATCGCGCAGGAGCGGATTAGGCGGACGCTGGGATTCGCCTGCCTGCGCAAGGCAGCTGAATGCGACCCCCACAGTACGCTGGTGGGTACCGACCTGCTCAAGGCTCGCTTCCGCTTCAACAAGTGGTGGGAAGGAGAGCTGCCCCCGGCCGATGGCCAATGCCTCGAACTCGGAAACCTCGAGCCGATCATCGACCAATGGCCCCGAGGGGGAGATGACTTCGAGCGACTCGCCCGCGTAGCTGAGTACCTGATGCTCAGGGTGCGCAAGGAGCGCTTCTCTGAGCCCCCTGACGGTAAGGACCCCGAGGAAAGCGATGCGCTATTGGCGCGAGACTTGATGCTTGACCTGTTCATGAGCACCGACAGCATCAACGTACGCAAGTCGCAGATCCATCGCTTCCTGATGAAGGAGAGACTGCCGGCGGGAAGCCCCCTGCACCACGACTCTCCCGCGGTGGAGTTCATCTGCATGCGGCGCTACAGTTCTCCCTTCCCGTTGCTACCGCGCCCCTCGGCGTTCCGTGCTCTTGGCGGCGGATACTTCCTGCGACTGCATCGTAAGGGTGTGGACAAGGGGGCTAGTGCCTATGGCGTCGTCGTCGACCCCGGGGTTGACTTCGTCGAGAACATGTACCGGAGCGGGTACTCGCTGGGCGACATCGACATGATCGTGATCACCCATGATCATGTCGATCACCTGGGCGGCCTAGACCCATTGCTGTCCCTGTTGCACGTGCGCTCTCAGATTCTCTCCAAACAGAGGAAGAACGGCGACGAGAAAACTCGAGACCGCGACAAGGTCAGGATCTTGACCAGTGCTTCGGTGACGCAGCGCTACAGCGACGTGCTGCGTCTAAAGAGTGCCAAAAGCAGCTTTCGTTTTGTGCCCTTCGAGCCGCTCGTCGATTCCGAGACGGGTGTGCTGCGATCGACTGACTTCGGCAAGCGCTTTCCGATCGACTTTGAGCTGGTGGCCATGTCGTCGGCGGCAGGAACGGAAAATGAGGAGCAGGGCGGGCACCGCGATCTGAGCAACGAGGCGTCGCACGGGTTCTGCTTCCGGGCGTGCAGCGGCGACGGGCCGAGCGTCGCCATCACGAGCGACACTCCGCCACCCCCGTCGCCCGAGGACGGAGAGCGCTACGCGCGTTGGCGATCGGTATGGGAGCCGGCCCTCAGCGCCGACGTTCTCGTCGCCCACCTGGGCTCGGTCCCGCTAACTGAGCTACGCCAGATGGATGCCTGTGAGGGAGACGAGCAAGACGAGCGCGACGCCGAGCGGCTCGGCAAGCTCCAGAAACAACTGGAGGCGGCCGACTCGCACTTGCGCGGCCAGATCGAGTATGCCCACTGGCTGCGCTCGCACCAACCCAAGGACGAGGACGGCAAACCGCTGGAGCGGGCCAAGAACGCCCCCCTCGTCGGCCGTCTCAAGGGGCGTTGGTTTCCTCCTCCCGAACACAACTTTCTCGCAGGCATCCTGCGTTGGGCACGCGAGTACGAGTGCCGCTGGCTTCAGAAAGAGGAGCCCCAACCCCAGGGCCTCTTCATCGTTGGAGAGTTGAGCGAGGAGCTGGGAACAATGAGGGGGAAGGTCGCGACGCGGCTCAACCAACACGTCTTCAGGGCCGGCAAGCGACGCGAGAGGCACGACGAGCTGGAGCTCGCTGCGGCGGAAAGCACTGGCTTGCCCTGCGCACTGACCGCTGACATCGGCTTGCACGTCTGCGTTGCAAAGGACGAGCACGAGCGTTCCCGGGTAGAGGTGCTCTGTACGACGTGCAACCTCGACGGCGATCGCTCCTCCCTGGAGCGCTACCACCCCGCGCACGACGTCTACGAGGTTTGTGTCAAGGGGGAGAACGAGGGCGTTTTCTATAACTGCCTTGAGCATGACCCCGCGCGCCAGGACGAGCCCACCTTCCTCGAGCGGCTGGAGCGATTCGACATCTTCGGTCGCTAACGACGCTGACGTATAGGTTTCCGGCGGTGACCCGGCTTAGCCAGACGTTCCTGCCGACCCTTAAGGACCCGCCTGCGGACGCGGAGGCGCTGTCGCACAAGCTGATGGTGCGGGCTGGGTTGATTCGGCAGGTGGGGGCGGGACTTTGGTCATATCTGCCGGTGGGGTGGAGGGTGCATCGGAAGGTCGAAGCGATCCTGCGCGAGGAGATGGAGGCGATCGGCTGCCAGGAGATGCTGATGCCCGTGCTGCAGCCGGCCGAGAATTGGGAGAAGACGGGGCGCTACGCGATCGAGGAGCTGTTCAAGCTCGAGGATCGCAAGGGCTCGCCGATGGTGCTGGCGATGACGCACGAGGAGTGCGTCACCTACCACGTGGCGAAGGAGGTGCGCTCCTACCGCGACCTGCCGCTGATGCTCTACCACCTGCAGACCAAGGAGCGCGACGAGCCGCGCCCGCGCGCCGGTGTGCTGCGCACGCGCGAGTTCACGATGAAGGACGCCTACTCCTTCGATCGTGACGAGGAGGGCCTGGCGCGCTCCTACGAGCTGCAGACAGGCGCCTACGACCGGATCTTCGATCGCTGCGGGCTGCGCTGGTACCGGGTCGAGTCCGACGTCGGGATGATGGGCGGCTCCGGCGCCCACGAGTACATGGCGCCCTGCCCGGCGGGCGAGAACGAGGTGGCGCTGGCACCGGGCTATGCCGCCAACGTCGAGGTGGCGAGCGCCGAGGCGCAGCCGGTCGAGCTGCCGCTGGCACTGGACGCGCCGGAGGAGGTCGACACGCCCGGCCTGACCAAGGTCGAGGAGGTGGCCGGGCACCTCGGCTTGCCGCACGGCGCCTTCATCAAGACGCTGCCGATCATCGTCGAGGGCCGGGGGATGGTCCTCGTCCTGCTGCGCGGCGATCACCGGCTGAACGAGATCAAGCTGCGCAACGGGATGAAAACCGACTTCCGCCAGGCCGGCGCCGAGGAGATCGAGGACCAACTCGGCCCGGTCGGCTACCTCGGCCCGGTCGGCAGCGGCCTGCCGATCATCAAGGATGCGGCGCTGAGCGGCGATTCCTACGTCTCCGGCGCCAACAAGCCGAACGCCCACCTACGCGGAATCGATCCCTCGCGCGACTTCGAGTCATACGAGATGGACGTTCGCAACGTCGAGGCCGGCGACACGGCGCCTGGCGGTGGCACGATCGAGATCGAGCCGGCGATCGAGATCGGCAACATCTTCAAGCTCGGCACCCGTTACTCGGAGCCGCTCGGCGCCACCTTCCTCGACGAGGCCGGCAACGAGCGGCCGATCGCGATGGGCAGTTACGGGATCGGCCCGGCGCGGATCGTCGCCGCGGCGATCGAGCAGGGCGCCGACGAGCGAGGCATCGTCTGGCCGCGCCCGCTCGCGCCCTGGCAGGCGCACGTCGTCTCCCTCGCCAAGCCCGGCGAGGAGGAGCGGGCGGCGGCAGACCGCCTCTGCGAGGAGCTCGTTGCCGCCGGCGTCGAGACCCTCTACGACGAGCGCGATGCGGGGGCGGGGGAGAAGCTGACCGACGCCGAGCTGATCGGCTGCCCGCTGCGCATCGTGGTCGGCAGGCGCGGCCTCGCCGAGGGTGTCGTCGAGGCGAGCGAGCGCCGCTCCGGCGCCGAGCACTCACTGCCCCTCGAGGAGGCCGCCGAGCGCACCAGGGCCCTTCTCGAGGCCATCGATGGCTGACACTGCCCCCTTCGGCAAAGGACGCGTCCGAAAATTGTTCGGCCTCGACCGCAGCGGGCCGCCGCCGCGGCAGACGCGCAAGGGCGAGCCGCTCAATCCCTGGACATTGCCCAACCTGATCGGCTACCTGCGCCTGGCCGCGATCCCCGTCTTCCTCTGGCTCGCCTTCGAATCGGGGGACGGGCGAAGCGCCGCCGCCGCGATCGTCTTCTGGCTGATCGCCGCCGGCGACTACGTCGACGGATTCCTCGCCCGTATCACCGGTCAGTACAGCCGTCTCGGCGCGATGCTGGACCCGCTCGTCGACCGGCTGACGATCCTCTCGGGGGCGATCGTCTGCTGGCATTTCGAGCTGCTGCCGCGCTGGGCCCTGGCGCTGCTCGTCCTCCGCGAGATCGCGATGCTCGTCCTCGCCCAGTACGGCGTCCGGCACGGCGTCGAGATCCAGGTCAACTGGCCGGGGCGGATCTCGGTCTTCCCGATCATGGGCGGCATCTTCTTCGCGATGGTCTTCGCCGGCTGGGTGCCGGCGGCGCTGCTGATCGTCGGCCTCGCCCTGGCGATCGTCGCCACGGCCCTCTACGCCCGCGATGGCCTGCGCCAGGTCCGACGGCAAGGAAACGCTCAACCTTCAACCTTCAGTTGAACCTTGGGTCGAAGGCCGCCTATAATCGCTCGACAGGCGGCCTGAGCCGCGACCGCGACGAAGGAGCGAGATGGAGGACACCTTTCCGGATCTGGGTTCGCTCAGCGATGAAGAGCTGAAGGGCCTGATCGACGAGCTGACGCAGGAAGAGAACGAGATCTCCTACAAGCGCCGGGTCCTGCACGGCAAGATCGACATCCTCCGCGCGGAGCTGGTCAACCGGCTGCGCCAGAAGCGCGAGCGCGGCGACAGCCTGATCTCCGGCGACGACGTCGCCCAGCTGACTGAGATCCTCGCCGGCAAGGCGCAGGCCGCCGACGACGACCCCGAGGGCCCGGCCGCCGCCTAGCGGGAGCAGCTCGATGGCCGTCCACTGTCCCGAATGCGGATTCGTCAACCCCGAGGGCGCCAATTACTGCCAGAAGTGCGGCGCTTACCTCGGCGGCCCAGCGGACGGTGGCAAGGGAGGCGACGAACCGACGACGATGACCTACACGGTCGGTGAGACCGGCGAGATGCAGCCGGTCGACATCGACGAGACGATCGAGCGCAGCGGCGCGGCGCTGGTGATCCGCGCCGGCGGCGGTCGCGCCGGCGAGAGCTTCGCGCTCGAGGAGGACCGGGTCAGCATCGGCCGCAGCCCCGACGCCGGCGTCTTCCTCGACGACGTCACCGTCTCGCGCAACCACGCGCTGTTGGTGCGGCGTCGCGACGGCCTCTACATCGACGACCTCGGGTCGCTCAACGGCACCTACGTGAACCGGCGCCGGATCGAGTCGCACAAGCTCGCCGACGGCGACGAGATCCAGGTCGGCAAGTACAAGCTCAGCTACCTGGAGAAATGAGCTGCAACTGATGGCCGTATCCGAACAGCAGCTCAGATCGCGCGACTCGCGCCCGCGCAAGGCGCTGACGATCGGCGCCGTCTGCAAGATCCTGCAGAGCGAGTTCGACGACGTCTCGATCTCCAAGATCCGCTACCTGGAGGACCAGAAGCTCTTGACGCCGCGGCGCACGCCCGGCGGCTACCGCCTCTACAGCCAGTCCGACGTCGAACGGCTGCGCACGATCCTGCGCCTGCAGCGCGACGAGTTCCTGCCCCTGCGGGTGATCCGCCAGGAGCTGGCGGCGGGCGGCGACATAGTCGGCGCCACGGGGGACGGGGCCAAGCGACCCTCTGGCGGCGCCGTGCGGCGCGCGATCCTGGTCACCACCTCGCGTGCCTACCTGACGCTGGAGGAGGTGCTCGAGGAGACCGGCGCCCGCGAGGAGCTCGTCGCCGAACTGGAGAACTTCGGCATCGTCCAGCCCGAAAAGCGCGAGGGCAAGACCGTCTACGACGAGACCGACCGCGAAATCATCCGCACCGCGAACGAGCTTTCGCGCTTCGGCGTCGCGGCCCGCAACCTGCGCGTCTTCCGCTCTTCGGCTGATCGCGAGGCCAATCTGCTGGAAGCGCTGCTCGGCCCCTCGCTGCGTTCGCGCAACCCGGACCGACGCAAGGAAGCGCTCGAAAGCCTCGAGAGCCTGGCGGCGACGGTCAGCCACCTCAAGCACCTGCTGCTGGTACGCGACCTTCGTCGCCTGGCCGGCGACTGACGGCGCTTCGGCCGTGCCGCGCGTCACCCGCCGACGGACGATCGCCGCCCCCGGCTCCCAGGTCTGGGAGCTCGTCTCCGATCCCTACAACCTGCCGCGCTGGTGGCCTCGGACGCAGCGGGTCGAGGGCGTCGATGGAGACGGCGCCGGAGCGGAGTGGACGCAGGTACTCGGCACCGCGGAGGGGCGCGGCGTCAGGGCTGACTTCCGCTGCGCCGAGGCGGTGACGGGCGAGCGCTTCTCCTGGGAGCAGCAGATCCCGGGAACGCCGTTCGCCCGTCACCTGCGGCGGTACGCGGTCGAGGTCTCATTGGCGGAGGAAGGGGGAGAGACGGAGGTGACGCTCTCTTCGACGCAGGCGCTGCGCGGCATGTCTCGGCTCGGCTCGCCGATGATGCGCCGCGGCCAGGCGAGCCTGCTGGACGAGGCTCTCGAAGGGATCGAGAGGGCCTTGGCGTGAACGCGCCGCGCCGCGACTCGAAGTGGTGGGGGTGGGGGGACCCGGCGGTCGAGCCCGAGCTGGACGAAGCGGCGCTGGCGATGCTGCACGAGCGGCTTGGCGGCCTGCGGAATTCGCCGCGAGCGACCGAGCTGGAGGACTTCGAGCTGCCTCCCGCCGAGCCGTTGCCGCGAGAGCTTCTCGATGCGGCGGGCGAGGAGAACGTCTTCACCGGCGTCGAGGACCGCGTTCGCCACGCGACCGGCTGTGGCTACGCCGACCTGGTGCGATTGCGCTCCGGCGGGCTCGACGCCGCGCCCGATGCAATCCTTCTCCCCGCCGACGGCGATCGGTTGCAACGCATTCTCCATGCATGTCATGGAAAGAACGTTGCGGTCGTGCCGTTTGGGGGCGGGACAAGCGTCGTCGGCGGGGTCGCGCCGGTGCGCGGGACGCACGACCGGCTCGTCAGCCTCGACCTCTCGCGCCTGCGTGGCGTCGAGGTCGACGAACGCTCGCTGACCGCAACGCTCGGCGCCGGCCTGCGCGGGCCGGAGGCCGAGGCGGGGCTGGCAAAGCACGGCCTGGTTCTCGGTCACTACCCGCAGAGCTTCGAGTACGCGACGGTCGGCGGCTTCGCGGCCACGCGCTCCGCCGGACAGGCCTCGAGCGGCTACGGTCGCTTCGACGCTCTCGTCACCTCGATCCGGCTACTCGCCCCGAACGGCGAGCTGCACACGCGGGAAACACCGCACAGCGCCGCTGGGCCGGCCCTGCGCGAGCTGGTCGTCGGCTCCGAGGGCACGTTGGGCGTGATCCCCGAGGTCACCGTGCGCGTGCGCCCGGCGCCGCGGGTGCGCCGCTACGAGGCCTGGATCGCCGACAGCTTCGAGGCCGGGTCGGAGATCGTCCGCGCTCTCGCCCAGGGCCCCGGGCTCCCCGACGTGATCCGCGTCTCCGATGAGGAGGAGACCGAGATATCGCTCGCCCTCTCCGGCCCGCGCGGGCTCGCCCGCTCGCTCTTCGGCGGGTACCTCGGCCTGCGGCGCAAGCGCGGCGGCTGTTTGGTCGTCGTCGGGATCGAGGGAGACGACGAGTCCGTCGCTCGCCGCCGAGCCCTCAGCGCCCGCGAGCTGCGCCGGGGTGGTGCTGCCTACCTGGGACAGGGAGCCGGCCGCTCTTGGGAGCACGGCCGCTTCCAGGGCCCCTACTTGCGCGACACGCTGATGGACATGGGTGCGATGGTCGAGACGCTGGAGACCGCGCATACGTGGAGCGGGCTTGCCGGCCTGCACGCGGCCGTCGGCAAAGCAGTCGGCGACTCTCTTGCGGCTCGAGGCACGCCCGGCCTCGTCTTCTGCCACCTCTCGCACGCCTACGCCGACGGCGCCTCTCTCTACTTCACCTTCGTCGCCCGCGCCCGCGCCGGCGAGGAGCTCGAACAGTGGCAACAGGTCAAGCGGGCGGCCTGCGAGGCGATCGTCGCCACGGGCGGGACGATCACCCATCACCACGCGGTCGGGCTGGACCACGCTCCCTACATGGAGGCTGAGATCGGTCACGTCGGCCTCGACGTCCTGCGGGCGGCGAAGGAACGGCTCGACCCTGCCGGCGTGATGAACCCGGGCAAGCTGCTCGGCTGACTACTGTTGCTTGCGGATCGCCGGGCCGGTGATTTCGCCGCGCAGAACGCTTTCCCCAAGGTGCGGCGGCAGCTTTTTTTCGGCCTTTGCCTTGGCGAGAGCCGCGCGGTAGGCGGCGATCGGCGTCAGGGCTACGTCGACCTGGTCGAAGGCGCCGCTGGCGACGTAGGCGAGGAGCTGGACGGGGATCTGCAGCTGGGCAGCGATCTTGCCGCCCTTCTCGGGAACCGCGCCGATCTGCAGGGCCAGCTTCGGCGAGCGGTAGAGCCAGACCGTGTAGGCCTCGCCGGCGGGCGCCGGTTCGAGGCCCTGGGCGGTGACCTGAAGCAGGACGTTCCCTTTGTAGCGGCCGAAGAGGGCTTGGCCGCTGGCGCCGCCGCCGTTGACTGGGGCGAGTACCGCCTGGGTCAGGTTCGCGTTTTCGGCCGTCGTGCTCGCTTCCGAGCTCGAGGAGCTCGACCCGCCCCCGCTGAGGGCGAGGACGATGGCCATCGCGACGAGGACGACCAGGCCGGCACCGAGGCCGATCAGGGCGCCGCGGTCTTTCGGCAGCCTGCCGGCAAGGCGGCCCCGCGCAGGGGGGGTGCTGGGAGCGGCCGGAGTCGGCGGTGGCGGTGGCGTGGGCTCGGGCGCAGGTGCGGGGGCCGAGGGCTGCGGCGCGCTCGGCTGCTCGGGGGGCGCCGGGGTCTCGGGAGCGGTCTCCTCCTCCTCGACCTCGGCGAGCGCCTCCTTCACGCGGCTGCGCAGCTCCTCGACGCTGATGCCCATCAATGCGGCCATGTCCTCGTAGCCCTCTTCGCGCTGCGCGAGGACGCGGAGCATCGCTTTCTGGTCGTCGGAGAGCGGCACGGCTCGCGAAGCCTACGGGATAGGGTCCCCGGCGATGGCTGAGGATCCCCGCGGGCTCCTATCCCACTTCGACGCGCTGCTCGGGACGGAGTGGCTCGACGACGACCCCGAGCACGCGCGCGTGCGGGTTGCGATGCGGGACGAGCTGCGCCAGCCGGTCGGGTTGCTGCACGGCGGCGTGCTCTCGACCCTGGTCGAGAGCGTCTGCTCGCGCGCCACGGCACTCGCCGTGCTTGACGACGGGATGATGGCGATGGGCCAGTCGATCTCGGTCAGCTTCGTCCGGCCGGTCACCGAGGGCCACGCCGAAGTGACGGCCAGGGCGCGGCACCGCGGCCGCACGACCTGGGTCTGGGACGCCGAGGTGCGGGACGCCGAGGATCGCCTCTGCGCGCTGGCGCAAATGACCATCGCCGTAAGGCCGATCCCGCAGTCGAGCTAGCCGCCGAAGCGGTTGGTGATCGGCAGGCGCCGGTCGCGGCCGAAGGCCTTCGGCGTGATGCGGATGCCGGGCGCCGCCTGGCGGCGCTTGTACTCGGAGCGGTCGACCATGCGGATCACCTCGTCGACGGTCTCCGCCGGCAGCCCGGCGGCGATCATCTCCTCACGGCCTTCGTCGCGCTCGACGTAGGACTCGAGGATGCGGTCGAGCAGCTCGTAGGGGGGCAGCGAATCGCTGTCGCGCTGGTCGGGGCGCAGCTCGGCCGAGGGTGCCCGCTCGAGCACCGAGGCAGGCACCGGCTCCCCTCCGGCCTCCGCGTTGCGGTGGCGGACCAGTTCGTAGACGAGCGTCTTCGGTACGTCCTTGATCGCGGCGAAGCCACCGGCCATGTCGCCGTAGAGCGTCGCGTAGCCGACCGACATCTCGCTCTTGTTGCCGGTGGTGAGGACGAGCCAGCCGTGCTTGTTGGAGAGCGCCATCATCAGGTTGCCGCGGATGCGGGCCTGGATGTTCTCGGCGGCGAGATCGGGCTCGTGCGGCCGCGTCGGGTCACGCGGCAGCGAGCCGTCGGCGGCGTCACCGCCGTGCCCGGCCCCGAAGGCGGGGGAGAGGGCGCGCTCGTACTCGCCCATCGCCGTCTCGATCGAGATCTCGACCAGCTCGACGCCCAGGTTCTCGGCGATCGCCCGCGCGTCGGCCCGGGTTGCGGCGCTCGAGTGCGGCGAGGGCATCGAGACGCAGGTGACGCTCTCCGCCCCCAGCGCGTCGACGGCCAGCAGCGCGACCAGCGCCGAGTCGATGCCGCCGGAGAGGGCGACGCCGACATGGCGGAAGCCGTTCTTGACGACGTAGTCGCGCAGGCCAAGCCTCAGCGCCGCATAGACCTCGGCGAGGTCGGAAAGCGGCTCGGCGAGGCGGTCAGGAATGGGGGAGGGAACGTCGCAGACGAGCAGCTCCTCCTCGAATTGGGCGGCGCGGGCGATCATCGTCCCGTCGGGGGCGACGACGAAGCTGTGTCCGTCGAAGACCAGCTCGTCCTGCCCGCCGACCAGGTTGCAGAAGGCGAAGTGGGCGCCGTAGGCGCGGGAACGCTCGGCCAGCATCGCCTCGCGCTCGCGTCCCTTGCCGCGGTGGTAGGGGGAGCCGGACGGGTTGGCTATCAGCGTCGCGCCCGCCTCCGCCTCGGCCGAGGCGGGCGGCCCCGGGGCCCAGACGTCCTCGCAGATCGTCAGGCCGACCGTCTCGCCCGCAACCTCGATCGTCGCCGGCTCGCCGCCGGGGACGAAGTAGCGCTGCTCGTCGAAGACCGAGTAGTTGGGCAGGCGGTTCTTGCGGTAGACGGCCGTCACTGCGCCATCGGCGAGGACGGCGAGCGAGTTGTGCGCATGACGGCTGTCGGTGTCGTCGCCGACGGGCTCGGCGAAGCCGACCAGGGCCACCACCCCGCTGATCCCCCGGGCTAGCTCCTCCACCGCGCGCCGGTTGGCCTCGACGAAGTGGCGCTTCAGGTAGAGATCCTCGGCTGGGTAGCCGGGAATGCAGAGCTCAGGGAAGACGACCAGCTCGGCTCCCTCGTCGCGCGCCCGCCCGATCCACTCGGCGACCTTCGCCGCGTTGCCGTTGACGTCGCCGACGGTGGGGTCGATCTGGGCCAGCGCTACGCGCACGGCGGAATCCTCGGCAGGCTCACGGCTAGAAGTATCGCCGCTGGCGCCGGCGCAGCCGCTGTTCAGTTGACCGGGACGGCGCCGTTCGGCGCCTCGGCGCGGGCACGCGACCCGGCCTTGCCGTCGATCGTCGCCGTCGCCGCGACGATCTCGTCGACCGCTCCTTCGAGGTCGCGCCCGAAGCTGTCGAGGTCGGCCATCGCGTCGAAGTCGCCGACGAGGCCGAAGTCGACTTTGCCGTTGTAGGACATGATCCCGACGCAGAGCGCCTGGCGGCGGGCGAGTGGCACGAGCGGGAAGATCGACTGCATTTCCCGCCCGAGCACGTAGAGCGGGAACTGTGGCCCGGGGACGTTGGTGACGACGAGGTTGAAGAAGCGCTGCGCCGGCTGCAGGCGGGCCGCCTGCGAGGCGATCGTCGTCGGTGCGAAATCGACGAGGCGGGTGAGGATCTCCGCGCCCACGGCCTGGCCCGAGCCCTTCAGGTCGCCCATGATCTCGCTGATCAGGTGCAGGCGGCGGACCGGCTCCTCGCACCAGACCGGCAGCGGCGCCATCATCGCCGAGATCCGGTTGCCGAGCGCGCCGCGCTCCTCCTCGGCGCGGACGCTGACCGGCACCATCGCGCGCATCTCCAGGCCTTCGGTGTCGTGGCCCCGCGCGCGCAGGTAGTTGCCGAGCGCGCCGGTCACCACCGAGAGGACGACGTCGTTGACGGTGCCGCCGTGCTCGTTCTTGACCTGCTTCAGCTGGTCGAGGTCGGTGCTGACGAAGGCGATGCGCCGGTGTGGCCCGATTTCGACGTTGAAGGGGGAGGAGGGGGCCGACATCCCTGCGCCGACCACCTTGCTCGCGTCCGAGATGCCGCGCACCACCTGGCGCGGGCCGCGCAGGGCGGCGCGCATGCCGCGGATGATCTCGCGCGGGCTGGTGGCGCGCTCGCGCAGCGCGTCGCCGAGCAGTTTCAGATCGGTCGGCTCGGGCCGCGGTGCCCACTTCGGCGGCCGTGCGGGCGGGTTGTCCGGTTCGCGCTCGACGTCGAAGAGGACGGTGGTGATGTCGACGCCGGAGATGCCGTCGACGAGCGCGTGATGACTCTTGCCGATGATCGCGAAGCGATCGCCGACCAGACCCTCGACCAGCCACAGCTCCCAGAGCGGCTTGCTGCGGTCGAGCTGCTGGGAGAAGATCCGCGCCGCCAGGTTGCGCAGCTGCTCCTCAGAGCCGGGTGCCGGCAGGGCCGTTTGGCGCACGTGGTAGTTGAGGTTGAGGTGGGGATCGTCGACCCAGACCGGCCGGCCCTGGCCGAAGGGGACGAAGCGCAGCTTCTGGCGAAAGCGCGGGACGAGGTGCAGGCGGGCCGCGATGTGTTCCTTGAACTCCTGATGGCTCGGCGGCGGCCCATCGAAGACGCTGGTCGAGGCGACGTGCATGTGGGCGCCGGCACGCTCCATGTGGAGGAAGGATGAGTCGAGCCCGCTCAATCGTTCTCCATTCATACACACAACCTCCGCTTCGCTCGCGGCGCGAAGAACCAGATATGCACGCTTGCTCGCTCCGCGATCACAGGGCAATGTTCGCACAGGTACGGCCGAGTCCTGCGCGGCTGGGCAGCTGGAGCTCAGGCGGCGATGCCGAGGCGGAGCTGGGGGTCTGGCGGCTGGGGGGGCTGCGAGCGCTGTTCGTCGCCCGCGAAGCCCGCGACGCGAACGCCGAGCAGGCGCACTGGGCGAGGGGGGTCGTAGGCGCGCAGCAGGTCGAGGGCGACCTTGCCGACGACGGCAGGGTCGTTGGTCGGCTCCTCGACTGTGTGTGAGCGGGTGACGTTGGTCCAGTCGTCGAGGCGGACCTTGATCCCGATCGTGCGGCCGGCCAGGTCGCGCTTGCGCAGGCGGCGGCAGAGCTCCTCGGCGAGCTGCGAGACGTGGGATTCCATCGCCGGGCGCTCGGCGACGTCGGTGTCGAAGGTCGTCTCGGCCGACTGCGACTTGGTCTCGTGTTCGACGACGACGGGGGTGTCGTCGATCAGGCTGGCGCGGGCGTGCAGCCAGCGGCCCTGGCGCGGGCCGAAGGCCCGCTCGAGCGCGGCCGGGTCCTGGGCGCGCAGGTGGGCGAGCGTGCGGATTCCCATCGCCTTGAGCTTGGCGACCGACTTGGGGCCGATTCCGGGGATCAGGCCTGGGGAGTCGCCGGCGAAACGCTCAAGGGCCTCCTCCCGGGAGAGGACGACGAGCCCGGCGGGCTTGCCCAGCTCGCTGGTGATCTTGGCCAGCATGCGGCTCTCCGAGATGCCGATCGAGCAGGTCAGGTCGGTCGCTCCACGGATCTCGGCCGCGATCCGTCGCATCGTCGCCTTGGGAGAGAAGATTCCGGTCAGGTCGATGTAGGCCTCGTCGAGCCCGACCACCTCGACCGTCTCCGCATTGGCCCGCAGGGTCGCCATCACCTGCCCGGACGCCTCCCGATACGCGGCGAAGTCGGGCTGGATGTAGACCGCGTCGGGCAGCCGCCGCCTCGCCACCGCCGCCGGCATCGCCGAGTGGATCCCGGCCAACCTCCGCGCCTCGTAGCTCGCCGTCGTCACCACCGCCCGCGGCCCCGACCCGCAGACCACCACCGGCTTTCCCCTCAGCTCCGGCCGTCGCCGCAGCTCGACCGACGCGTAGAAAGCGTCCATGTCGAGGTGGGCGACGGTGCGCTCGAAGGCCACGATCCGATGGTAGGAAAGGGCGAGGACGGGGTTGAACGCGCTGAGCGCGGGTAGATTCCCACGCATCGTGGACGTAACGCACACCAGGATCGAGGAGATCGAGGCCCTACAGGGTTTCGACAGGGTCAGCCTCCGCCGCGCCGCCGCCGCCCTTGGGGTCAGCTCGTTCGGCATCTCGATCGAGGAGTTGGCCCCCGGGGCTGACGAATACCCCGAGCACGACCACTCCGAGGAGGGGCTTGGCGGCCGGATGTTCGCCAAGCGCCCCCAACAGCTCGGCCAGGAGGAGATCTATATCGCCCTTCGCGGCTCAGGCACTCTCGAAGCCGATGGAAAGCGCTATCCGCTTGACCAAGACCACATCGCCCGAGTCGGTCCGGCCGTCAAGCGCAAGATCATGGCCGGCCCCGACGGCCTCCGCCTGCTGGCGTTGGGCGCCACGCCTGGAGAGCCCTACGACGCGGGCGGCACGCTGTAGCTCGACCGGCCGCTTCTAGACTTCAATCATGGCTTCCCCCGAGGCGAAGAACCTGGAGGCGATCTCCAGGGCGATCGACCAGCACAACGCGAACTGCCCGTTTCCGGCGGCGGAGGTGCGGATGAACCCGTTCGAGGTCGAGCGGCTGGGCTGGGAGGAGATCAGGGGGTTGCCGGTCGTGCCCGATGCGGAGATCGGCACGGGGCGGTTCCGGATCGTCTGCTCGCGCGACGTCGATGGCGCGGGGCTCGAGGAGGTCGAGGCGGTCGGCCGCGAGCTGGAGACCGTCGGGCCTCTCGAAAACTGAGCCTCAGACGTTCCAGAAGTCGATGCCGAGGCTGGAGAGCCAGCTCTGGGCTTCGCTGTTGAGCCGGGTCAGCTGTTCGGTCCAGATCAGGATGCCCATCGCGATCAGGATCAGGCCGCCGACGGCGATGATCGCCTGGTAGTGGCGCTTGACGACGGCGAAGGCGGTGGTCGCCCGCGAGAAGGCGACCGCGGTGAGCAGGAAGGGGATCGCCAGGCCGGCCGAGTAGACGAGGAGGAGGAAGGCTGCGTGTGCGGCCGAGCTCGAGAGCGCCGCCGCCGAGAGGATCGCGCCGAGCGTCGGCCCGATGCAGGGGGTCCAGGCGATCGCGAAGGCCGCGCCGGCGACGATCGGCCCGCCCTTGCCCGCGCGTTCCATCAGGACGTCGACGTGCCACTCGCGGTTCAGTCGCGTGACGAACAGCGAAGCGACGAAGAGGACGCCCATCAGCACGATCAGCGCCCCTGCGATCTTCGTCAACAGCTGTTCGTGGTCGCTGAAGGCGGACCCCAGGGCTGTGGCGGTCAGGCCCTCAGCGACGAAGATCGCCGAGAAGCTGGCGACGAAGAGCAGGCTCGGCCCGAGGATGCGGCGCCAGCCGGCGCTGTCGAGTTCCGCCGCGGAGACGCCGCTGACCGCAGACAGATAGCCCGGCACCAAGGGCAGCACGCACGGTGAGAGGAAGGAGACGACGCCCGCGGCGAGCGCGGCGAAGATCCCCACTCCCGCGGCGGGGTCGGTGCTGATGGCGGCGGGAAACACCGCTCTCCAGGGTACTTGGGGCGGGGATCCATCCTGCCTTTCGTCACTAAGACACGCGTAAGATGCGACGGTCCTGTTCAGGAACGAAAGGAGTATGAAGTGACGTACCTGCTCCCCAGGATCTCACTGGCGATCGCGGCCATGGCGGCCCTCACGATGCTGCTCGCGGCTTCTCCGCCCCCGGCGCACGCGCGCGACAGGGACTGCGCTGACTTCGCCACCCAGCGCGCTGCCCAGATCTTCTTCCTCAGGCACGGCGGCCCGCGGCGCGATCCCCACCGCCTCGACGGAGACAACGACGGCGTCGCCTGCGAGGACAACCCGTGTCCCTGCTACCGCAGGAAGCGTCTTCCGCGCGTCGCAATGCGCGACCTCGCCTTTGCACGCCGGCGTGCGCACGCGCCCCTACGCGCTCGCTGATCGGTAGTTCTGGAATTTCCAGGGTAAACGCGGCTGTCCAGACGCCGTCCCCAGCCGCTTCCGGCTTCTCGCTTGACAGGCGATGCACGCCTCAGGGTAAAAAAAGCTCAGCCCCAGGCGAACCTTGGGGAACCCACAAACATCAAGGGAGAAGCAAAGTGAAACCGATCAAGATGTTCGGCCTTGCCGCGCTTGCGGCACTGCTGGCCATGGCATTCGTCGGCGCCTCCTCGGCGAGCGCCGAAAAAACGGCTCTATGCAGCGGCGACGGTTCGGGTTGTGGAGTCTCTCACGTCCACGAAACGACGTTATCCGGCGCCAAGGGCAAACTGTTAACCAGCATCGTCAATGTTGAATGCGATGTCTTATTCTTAGGCGATACCACTGAAGAATCAGGTGCACCGCTTGTCATCGAAGGCACCTTCACCTACACCAACTGCGGTAGCTGCACCGTCGAAGAAGTCGGCGGCGGCGTTGAAATCAAAGTATTAAAATTAGGCCATGAAACGTCTGACGTAACCGGCGAAGGCGAAGTCCACGTCAACTGTTCGGGACTCAACTGCACCTACAACGGAGAAGGGCTCCTCGGCACAGGTAAGGGTCCGTTATTATCGTCGGAGACGAACGGAAGCGTCACGCTCACGGAACAGACCGCCAAAAAGGTCAGCGGTCTCTTCTGTCCGAGCACCAGCAAATTAGACATCACGACGACGCCGTTAATCGCGACGTACCTTGGGACAAATCCAGCGCCGCTCTTAATGGCATGCATCAAAGTCGAACGCTTAACAGGTAAAGGCTTATACAAAAAAGACAACGGTAATGGTGAATGTACGGAAATGACCGGTACAAACACCCGAGACGGAGAATATGAATTAGCTGAAGTTAAGCCTACCTTGGCAGTTGGCGAAATGGCATGTGCGGTAGTGAGCGCAGGCTTCTTATTACAGACCAACTCTGCCAGGACACTGTGCACAGTTGATGATCATCCGAATCGCCTGGGAATATATGAATTAGGTAAAATTTCAAGTCTACAATAGTTAGGCCCGAATGATGTATCCCGGACCAGGGCGGTCGCCCTGGTCCGGGGTCTACCTGGCCGATCACCCCGGCGCATGCGGAAAGCCTGAGTGACGGCGATTTGCTTCCGATCTCCACCTGCGGGTGATTTCACGGGTCGGGATGCACATCTGATCCGCTGCACGCGCTCATCGCTCAGAATTCAGGTTCACTATCAGGCGACAAAGGAGAGTCGAATGAAACCGATCAAGATGTTCGGTCTCGCCGCGTTCGTGGACGCTGATGGGCGAGGGCGTTCGTCGGCGCCTCTCGCGATGGGGGGAGCAACCACGCTGTATTCGCTGACGTGACTGGCGATCGGAACATTTGAATTATACGGTGAATAGTGATTTCGTAAGTTCATACTGTATATGTCATCTAGGACATTGCTAGTAACCCTGATCAGCCCGATCGTACGGATCTCCGGAGCTTCGGTTTTGTCCCGAGCCCGGAGATTCTCTCAACGGGCTCATTGCCTGCTTGCTATGGCTTCGAAAGAGCGCATCTACGCATCATGCGGACTGGCGCATCCGCCAATCCGCGTTTCTGGGATTTCCAGGAAAAAGCAATACGAGTGCCAGCCACTTTGGGTCACGGTCTTGAATGCGAGAAAGAAATTTGATCGCTGGCTGCCTCTGCTCTAGAAACAGGCAGATCCGGGCAAACCCTCGGAGCCACAAAGAGAAAGGGAGAATCAAAGTGAAACCGATCAAGATGCTCGGCCTCGCCGCGCTCGCGGCGCTGCTGGCGATGGCGTTCGTCGGAGTCTCTTCGGCGATGGCGGAAGAAACCACGCTATGTTCGAACGACGCTGAAACGCAGCACCAAAATCCATGCATCCATATCAAACACGTCCACGAAACGACGTTAAATGGTGCAAAGGCGAAGCTGTTAACCAGCGTCGTCAACGTCGAATGCGATGTTTTATTCTTAGGGGATACGACAGCGGAAGAAGCCGCGCCGCTGGTCATTGAAGGCAACTTCACCTACACCAACTGCGGTAGCTGCACCGTCGAAGAAACGAGCGGCGGTGTCAGTATCGAACTGTTAATGTTAAGCCACGAAACAGCTGACGTAACCGGCGAAGGCGAAGTCCACGTCAGCTGTTCGGGACTCAACTGCACCTACAACGGCGAAGGGCTCCTCGGCACCGCCAAGGGCCCGTTATTAGCATCAACCGAGAAAGCAAACGGCGAAGTCCAAATCACGGAACAGACCGTCAAAAAGGTCAAAGGGCTGTTCTGCCCGACCACCGGCAAATTAGACATCACCACGACGCCGTTAGAAGCAACTTACATCAAGAAAATGAGATGCTCAGGTTTAATACCTGGCTTATATTTATCCTTTGGCACTGTCAGGGAATGTACGAACGATGACCCCGGCGAACCGGTTGGAAGCTGGGAATTAAAGTGGGTCTGACGACGCCGACCCATGGCGTAACGCTCCAGGGCCTGGCGGGCTGATGGCCAGTTGATCACCGAGATCCCCGGACACGGAACCACTGTCGATGTCCGGGGATCTCTCCATGGCTCTGACGGCTTCTCAGCCCGAAGGGCTTTCCAGAGCCGAAGCCGCTAGATTTCCTGGCCAGGCAGCCAAACTCGCCCGGCCATGAGGGCGACGAAACAGGAGCAGACTTTGAGCAACCGCACGTTCGTGATCGGGGTCGGGATGACCAAGTTCGAGAAGCCCGGCACCAAGGATGGGGATTACCCGGACTGGGCCAAGGAGGCGGGGGAGAAGGCGCTGGCAGACGCGGGCATCCCCTATGACGACGTCCAGCAGGCCTTCGCCGGCTACTGCTACGGCGACTCGACCTACGGCCAGCGGGCGCTCTACCAGCTCGGCCTCACTGGGATCCCGGTGGTCAACGTCAACAACAACTGCTCTACCGGCTCCTCGGCGCTCTTCCTCGCCCGCCAGGCGGTCAAGGGCGGCCTCGTCGACTGCGCGCTCGCGCTCGGCTTCGAGAAGATGGAGCCGGGCAGCCTCGGCGTCAAGTACACCGACCGCACCAACGCGCTCGACAAGCACGCGATGCGCATGTTCGAGATCCGCGACCCCGAGGCCTCGCCGCCGGCGCCGCAGATGTTCGGCAACGCCGGTCGCGACCACATGGAGAAGTACGGCTCCAACCCCGACCACTATGCCTGGATCGGCTGGAAGAACCACAAGCACTCGGTCAACAATCCCTACGCCCAGTTCCAGGACGAGTACACGATCGAGGACATCAAGGCGGCGAAGATGATCCACGACCCGCTGACCAAGCTGCAGTGCTCGCCGACCTCCGACGGCTCGGCCTGCGCGATCGTCGCCTCGGAGAGCTACGTCGACGAGCACGGGCTCTGGGAGCAGGCGATCGAGATCGCCGGCCAGGCGATGGTCACCGACCTCTCCTCGACCTTCGCTGACGACACCGACTGCATGAAGATCGTCGGCGCCGACATGTCGAAGCAGGCGGCTGACGAAGCCTACGCCGAGGCCGGAGTCGTCCCCGGCGAAATCGACGTCTGCGAGCTGCACGACTGCTTCAGCGCCAACGAGCTCATCACCTACGAAGCGCTCGGTTTCGCGGCCGAGGGCGAGGGCCACAAGCTGGTCGAGGAAGAAGCGACCACCTACGGTGGCAAGGTCGTCGTCAACCCCTCGGGCGGGCTGATCTCCAAGGGCCACCCGCTCGGTGCCACCGGCCTCGCGCAGTGCTCGGAGCTGACCTGGCAGTTGCGCGGCCAGGCCGACAAGCGCCAGGTCGAGGGAGCGAAGACCGCGCTGCAGCACAACATCGGCCTCGGCGGCGCTGCCGTGGTCACCGTCTACAAGCCGGCGGCGTAAGGGCCGCCGGAAGAGGAGGTTCCGATGGCTAAGAAGGAGCGACGCTCACTCGGCGGCAAGGTCGTGGCGATCACGGGCGGTGCCCGGGGGATCGGCAAGTCGACCGCGACCGCACTGGTCCGCAAGGGATGCCGGGTCGCGCTCGGTGACCTCGACCTGGCGCTGGCCGAAGAGACGGCCGCGGGGCTCGGCGGCGGCACCGTCGCGCTGCCGCTCGACGTCACCGACCGGAGCTCCTTCGCCGCCTTCCTCGACGCCGCCGAACGCGAGCTCGGCCCGGTCGACGTGGTTATCAACAACGCCGGGATCATGCCGGTGACCCAGCTGGTCGACGAGTCCGACGACTCGATCAGGCGCCAGCTCGACATCAACCTCTACGGCGTGATCGTCGGCACCCAGCTGGCGATCGAACGGCTGCAGCCACGCGGCAGCGGTCACATCGTCAACATCGCCTCGCAGGCGGGCAAGACGCCGCTGCCGGGGATCGCCACCTACTCGGCGACCAAGCACGCGGTCGTCGGCCTCAGCGAGGCGACGATGGCCGAGCTGCAGGACACCGGCGTCGAGGTCTCCTGCGTGATGCCGACCCTGGTCAATACGGAATTGACCTCCGGCATGCAGAAGAAGAAGCTGATCAAACCGGTCGAGCCCGAGGACGTCGCCAACGAGATCGTCGACGCGCTCGAAACCGGGCGCTTCGACGTCTTCGTCCCCCGCTACAACGCTGTGATGACCCGGTTCGCGGCGCTGATGCCGCGGCGCTGGGCGGAGGCAATCGGCCGCCTCATGGGCGCCGACAAGCTGATGGTCGAGTTCGACCGGCGCGCCCGCTCCGCTTACGAGGAGCGCGCCGCCGCCAGCGGCTCGGCCGACGAGGGCGAGACAGGGACGGCTGAGGCGTCGGCGCCGGAGCGAGAGGCGGCCTGAGCCGCTGCTCCGCCGCCCTCGACGACCACCCGGCAGGGCCGTTTGGCGAGGATGTAGCGCACCGTGGGGCCGAGCAGGCGCTCCCTGCTCGGCGCGTGCTCGGTGCTGATGTAGATCAGGTCGGAGTCGCGCGCGAGCGCCTCTTCGACGATCGCCTTGCCCGGATTGCGGGTGCGGATCAGCTTGACCCGGACGCGCAGGCCGCGGGCACGCGCCTGTAGGCGCGCCTCGTCCAGGGCGCAGCGCGCCTCGTATTCCTGCTGGTCGAAGCCGTCGGGGAGCTCGAGGGAGCGCGGCACTTCGAGCACGTAGAGCGCCTCGACCACGGCGTCGGGGTCGACGACGACGGCCGCGCGGTGCATCGCCTCGGGATCGATCTCGGGGCCGAAGATCGGCACCAGGGCCGACTTGTAGGAGAGGTCGAGGAAGCCGAGCGGTCGTTGCGGGCGGTGGACGCGCTGCTGCACGCGCGGGTCGATCCCGAGGTGGCGGCGGTAGAGCAGGTAGCCGGCGACGCCGGCGAGCAGCCAGGCGGTGCCGATGATCCGCGCCTCGGGATGCAGGACGACGACCGAGACGAAGGCGGCGCCGGTGCCGACCGCGCCGATCACCGCCGTCAGCGGGACCTCGGCGCCGCGCCAGCGGACGTTCCAGGGCGCTCTGTACGGCCGGTACAGGTCGGGCCGGCGGTAGCGCAGAGCGACGATCGAGAGGTGGGCGATCGTGAAGGAGAGCATCGCGCCGAAGCTGTAGAGGTTGCCGAGGAAGGCGGTGTTCCCCGGCAGGACGAGCGCGATCGCGATCACGGCGAAGAAGAGGATCGTGAACCAGGGCGTGTCGAAGCGTGGGTGGAGCCTGGCGAAGATGCCGGGCAGCTGGCGGTGCTCGGCCAGCGACCAGGAGAGCCGCGAGATGCCGATCATCCCGGCGTTGGTCGCGATCAACAGGATCGTCGCGGCCAGGGCGCCGACGTAATAGCGGGCCGCCGTCGCCAGCGCCCCGTGCAGGTGCAGGGCGGAGACGATCCCGAGCACCGGGTCGTCGGCGTAGGTCGTGCCCAGCGCGGTGGCGTAGTGGCCGCTCGCGTCCTGGGTGACGGGCAGTGCCGAGAGGGCGACGATCGAGATGCCCGCGTAGAGGCCGAGCACGGCGACGAGGACGAGGTTGACCGCCTTCGGCACCTGCTCGCCGGGGTCGTGAGCCTCCTCGGCCATGTTGGAGACGGTCTCGATGCCGGTGTAGGCGAGCATCGAGATCGAGATCGCGAAGAGCAGCTGCGTGTAGCTCGGCGCGACGCCGAGGTGGACCTGGTCGACGAGCACGCCGGGGTGGAGGACGAGCACCGCGCCGAGGACGACCAGCGCCGCCTGTGTCAGCAGGTCGAGGATGGCGAGGGCGATGTTGAGTTTGGCCGACTCGCCGAGGCCGCGGATGTTGACCAAGGCGAGCAGGGCGATCACGCCGACGCCCGTGATCACGTCTCCCGGGTATTCCCCCAGCACCGGGAAGAAGGCGCCGAGGTAGTGGGGGACGAAGAAGGCGCTGATCGCGATCGTCAGGATGTAGTCGAGTGAGAGCCCCCAGCCGGCGATGAAGGAGACGACCTCGTTGAAGGCGTGGCGGGCGAAGGAAGACGAGCCGCCGGCCTCGGGGAACATCGCTGCGCCCTCGGCGTAGGTCTTTGCCGTCAGGGCGAAGAGGCCGCCGGCGAACATGAAGACGAGCGGCGTGAGACCGAGTGCGTGGGCGGCGACCAGCCCGAGCGCGTAGTAGATCGAGGAGCCGACGTTGCCGTATGCGGTGGCGAAGAGGCCGGGGACGCCGACCGTCTTGCGCAGCCCGCGTGTCTTCAATCTGGCCATTCGGGACTCGATCCCGATATTGGCCACACGCGCGTCAGGGGCCCGTGAGGATCTGCATCCCTGGCGTCAAGATTCCATGAAGACCCCCGCCGAGGGCGGGCTAGATCGCGATGCGGTAGCCGACGCCGGGGTCGGTGCGGATCAGGCGCTCGCCTTCGCCGGTTTCCACCTTGCGCCGCAGGTTGGCGACGTGGGTGCGCAGGGTGGCCGTGTCCTCGCTCCAGGCCGGTCCCCAGACCTCTGTGAGCAGCGCCCGGTGCGTCATCAGGCGGCCGCGGTTGCGGACGAGGACCCGCAGCAGCTCGAACTCGGTCGGGGTGAGGTGGATCTCCTCGCCGTCGCGCGAAGCTGTGTGCGCGGCCAGGTCGACCCGCAACCCGTCGATCTCGACGTTCGGCTCCTCGGACCCGCGCGGCGCCCGGCGCATCGCCGCCCGCAGGCGGGCGACCAGCTCCTTCGGGCCGAAGGGCTTCGTCACGTAGTCGTCGGCGCCGGCCTCCAGCGCCCGCACCTTCTGCTCCTCCTCGCCGACCGCGGAGAGGACGAGGATCGGCATCTCGCTCCAGGAGCGGAGCTGGGCGCAGACGTCGACACCGTCGCCGTCGGGCAGGACGAGGTCGACGATCGCGGCGTCGGGATGGCGCAGCGCGGCGTTGTCGAGCGCCTCGCGGGCCGTCTCTGCCCCGATCGCCTCGTAGCCGGCCTCGCGCAGCACGACCTTGAGGGCGCGGAGGATCTGCGGCTCGTCGTCGCAGACAAGGACAGAGGGACGCGACTGCTCGCTCATCCCGCCTCCCGCACGAGGCCCGGGGGCCGCTCGACCGGTTGCTCCAGTGGCAGCTCGATCGCAAAGGCGGCGCCGCCGAGGGGCGAAGGTTCGGCCCAGACGCGGCCGCCGTTCACCCTGACGAGGCCCTCGACGATCGCGAGCCCGAGTCCTGAGCCGTCGTGGTGCCGCTCGTCGGGGCGTCGATAGAACGGCTCGAAAACCGCCTCCAGGTCCTCGGACGGGATGCCCGGCCCGTGGTCGGCGACGCGGATGATGAGCTTTCGATCGGCGGCGGCCGCGGAGACGAGCACGTGCTCGTCTCCGGAGAACCGCACCGCATTGTCGAGCAGGTTGACGATTGCGCGCTCGAGCTGGGCGGCGTCGGCTCGGACGAAGGGCAGGTCGGCGTCGAGCGCGAGGTCGACAAGCGCGGCCCTCTCGCCGAGATCGTCGAGTGCCGCGGCCACCACCTCGTCGATCGAGCACCAGTCGGGACGGGGCTGCGCCTGGCCGGCTTCGAGGCGCGAGAGGTCGAGCAGCTTGTCGACGAGGCCGGAGAGTCGCGCCGCCTCGACCGAGACCGCCGCGGCGAGAGCGCGGCGGTCGTCATCCGAGAGGCTCTCACTCTCGAGCGCCTCGCCGGCGGCGACGATCGCGGTCAGCGGCGAGCGCAGGTCGTGTGAGACGGCGCGCAACAGGGCGGTCTTCAGCTCGTCGCTGCGGCGCAGCGCCTCGGTCTCGATCGCGGCCCGTGCCCGTGCCCGCGACTGCTCGGCCAGCGAGCTGGCGATCACCGCGACGACGAGAAAGAGGGCCAGCGCAACCCAGTTCTCGCCCTTGGCGACGTCCAGCGTCCCTTCCGGGGGGATGTGGAAGAAGTTGAAGGCGACCGCGCTGGCGAGCGAGGTGAAGAGGCCGAGCCAGAGGCCCCAATAGGTGGAGACGATGAGGACGCCCAGCATGTAGACGACGCCCGCCGAGACCGGCGGTGCGACCGTGCGCAGCGGGTAGACGAGGGCGGTCGCGACCGCGACGCAGGCGATCGCGGCGAAGAGGCCGGCGGTCGGCGATTCCCACCTGCGTATACGGGAGGCGGGCAGCAGCCCGCCGGCGGTCTCGACCATGGTCTGAGCGTACCCCGCGCCGTGGCTTGCGAGGCCGCGCCCGGACGGCTACGGTCACGTATATGGGTCGGATCTACGACGCGACGTGGGGGAGGGGCTTCTCGGCGATCTACGACCGGGCGATGAAGTCGACCGAGGAGGCCGGCATGCGCGAGATCCGCCGCGAGACGCTGGCGGCGGCGCGGGGAAGGACGATCGAGATCGGGGCGGGCACCGGGATCAACGTCGAGCTCTACCCGGAGGGCGTGACCGAGCTGGTGCTCGCCGAGCCCGACGAGCACATGCTCAAGCATCTCCGACCGAAAGTGCCGACGTGGGGGAGGGACGTCGATGTCGTCCAGGCCCCCGCCGATCGTCTCCCGTTCGAGGACGACAGCTTCGATACGGCCGTCTTCACCCTTGTCCTCTGCACGGTTCCCGACCCTGTGGCTGCATTGAAGGAGGCGGCGAGGGTCCTGAAGCCGGGTGGCGAGTTGCTCTTCGTCGAGCACGTGCGCTCACCGGAGCCCGGCCTGGCCCGCTGGCAGGACCGCCTCGAACGTCCCTGGCGCTTCCTCGGCGATGGTTGCCATTGCAACCGCGACACGGTGGCGACGATCGAAGCCTCGCCGTTCGAGATCGATCGCGTGGAGCACAGCGAGCTGCCCAAAGCGCCGCCGCTGGTCAGGCCGCTGATATACGGCAGCGCGACCCTCAGCGCGTAGGGGCCCCTCGCTTCCGGTGCGCCTTATGTACCTGGTGGGGTCCAAAAGGCGCACCGGAACAGCCGTATGCGCGGATTCAACGCACGATAATGGTGGTTATGTCAACTTATCTAGGTCGTAACGCGTTTCCCATGAAATGCATGGCAAATACGTTGCGACCGGGTTAGCGGGCGGATGAGATGGCCGATTCGATGGCACCCGCGGATTCCAGATGGCCGAGAGCTTCCAGGCCCTGCGTGCCAGGCCCCTGAATGGCAAACGATGGCGTGCCTTCGAAGCCGAGGCGTTCGGCTTCTGCCGTGGCTGATTCGACCTCGGCTTTGACTGCCGCGCTCCTGCGATCGCTGTTCCAGCGCGCGATGTTCGGGACCTTGGCGGCTCTTGCGATTGCGGTGAGGAATTCGTCGTTGACGTAATCCGTGCCCTCTTGGCCCTGGTTGCGGTAGAAGATCTCGACGTAGTTCCAGCCGCGTCCCTGCTTGCCCGCGGCGATCGCCGCCTCGGCAGCCGGGATCGAGCTGGCGTCGATGATCGTGAAGGTTCGGTAGTCGAGCTTCGCTTCGCCGCTGCTGACCTGGTTCTCGATTACCTGCGGCAACTGTTCTTCCGCGTAGCCCTTGCAGAACGGACATTGGAGATCGGCGAACTCGAGCAGCGTTACCTTTGCGTCGGGTTGTCCGAGGACCATTTCGTCCTGCGGGATGCCCTGCAATTCGCGTTCCACCTCGGCGACCGCGATGATGTTCTCGCTGTCGCCACCTGAGCTGCCGCTCTGGCTGACGACGATCAGAACCGCAACCGCGACGATCGTCAGGAAGACCGCGGCGCTGGCCAGCTTGATCAGGCTCTCACGCCGGTTGTTCACGGCTCCTTGCCCACGTAGGCAAGCATGCGGGTCGCGTTCGCCGCGAAGAGCAGCGTCATCAGCACGGCGCTAGCCACGCACCACTGGCAGATCGCTTCGATCTTGAACAGCTCGAGATAAGTCAGGTAGACGCTGTAGCCGAAGCCGACCAGCGAGATGAGGAAGCCGGTCATCCGCGCGAGGTCGCCGCGCAGCAGCGCGCAGGCGAGCAGGACGACGTAGCCGACTATTCCGAAGGCGGCGATGTTGACGCCGAGCACGTGCGAGTAGGAGCTTTCGGCGACCGTCTGGCAGCCGTGGCCGCCGGCGATGCAGACGGGCGATCCGCCGCCGGAGTCGGCGATCGTGATGTAGGTGGCGACGCCGATTCCGAAGGTCGCGAGGAAGGTGGCGATCCCCCGCAGCGTTCCCTCTGCCGGCGCTTTCATCGCAGCAACGCTATTGGACCTCGCTTCCGGTGCGAGTTATGACGGCATAGGTGGCATAACTCGCACCGGAACGGCTAGAGGCCGGCGGCGAAGGCGGCGATCGCGCGCGACAGCCTGCCCCCCTGCCAGGCGAGCGGCGACTGCCCCGCCTCCTCGACGACGAGCTCCGCCCGCGGCAGGACCTCGGCGTAGGCGGTTGCGACCGCGTACGGATGCCCCGGATCCGCCTCGTCGCGGCTGGCGACGACGAGCGTGGGTGCCTCGATCGCACCCAGTTCATCGAGGCTCGCGAACGGCTGCGAGCGCGGGACCTCGCGCAGCGCTCGAGCGACGGCATCGAGATGGCGGTGGCGGAGCATCCGTTCGCGCGTGAAGCGCAGCACCGAGTCGCGCCTGGCGGGGTCGATCGTCTGGTTGCGGTCGACGTACTCGACGAAGCCATCGACGCCCCTCGTCTCCAGGGCCGCGGCCAGGCCGTCCCAGTACGCCAACCCATCGTCATCGAGGGGTGCCGAATAGCTGGGCCCGACGACGACCAGCCCGGCAACGCGCTCGGGATTCCGCAGCGTGTAAGCCACCGCGGTGTGGGCGCCCATCGAGTGACCGCCGACGATCGCCGCGCCGCTCCCGGCCTGAGACCCCATCACCGCTTCGAGGTCGGCGACGAGCGCCAGGTAGTCATAACCCTCCCCCGTCGGGGCGGGCTCGGACTCGCCGTGGCCGCGCGCGTCGTAGGTGACGACGGCGTGGCCGGCGCGCTCGAGCAGGCGCGACCCGTGCACGACGGAGCGCCGCGTGGCCGTCAGCCCGTGGCAGAGGACGATCGCGCTCCCCTCCCCCGCCGCCTCTCCCCGCAGCCCGCCGACCGCGAAGGGTCGCGGCTCAACCGCGGCGCCTGGCATCAGCCGATCGAGGCCAGCGCCTTCTCGATGTCCCCGACCGACTGGAAAGTCGAACCGGTCCGCGAGACGTGGCGGTAGCGGACGATTCCCTCGCCGTCGATGACGAAGATCGAGCGCATCACGTAGCGGCCGCCCGGCGCGTCCTCGAGCCCGGCAAGGCGGGCCAACGGACCGAGCCAGCCAGCCACCCCGTAGAGCTTGCTGACGGCGAGGTCCTCGTCGGCGAGCAGCGGCACGTTGAGCTGCTGCTCCTCGACCCAGCGCTCGTGTGACTCGACCGATTGCGGCGAGATCCCAAACACCTTGGCGTCGAGCTGGTCGAGCTCGTCGGCCTTGTCGCGGTAGGAGCAGAACTGCTTGGTGCAGACCGTGGTCGCGTCGCCCGGGTAGAAGGCGAGGACGACGTTGTGGCCGCGATGTTCGGAGAGTCTGAAGGTGAGCCCATCGGTGCCCTCCAGCTCGAAGTCGGGCGCCGCGTCGCCTATGTCGACCTTGGCCATAGTGGCCAAGCCTAGAGCAGGCTCAGCCCTTTTCGATCGTGACCTTGTCGATCAGGACCGTTTGCTTCGGCTGTTCGGCGGGCGTGCCCAGCTTGCCGATCCGTTCGACGACGTCCATCCCCTTGTCGACCCTGCCGACGAGTGCGTATTCCGGCGGCAGGCCGGCGTCCGCGCCGGTGACGACGAAGAACTGGCTGCCCGAGGTTCCCGGAGGCTCGGCTGAGGTCTTGGCCATCGCGACGACGCCCTTGGTGTAGGCGAGGTTCGCGGGCGGCTTCTCGACCACCGAGTAGCCGGGCCCGCCGCTGCCGGTGCCTTCCGGATCGCCGCCCTGGATCACGAATTCGGGGACGATCCGGTGGAAGGTGAGTTCGTCGTAGAAGCCTTCTTCCGCCAGGTAGGCAAAGGAGTTGGCCGTCTTCGGCGCTTCTTTGGTGGCAAGCGCGATCTCGAAGGTCCCGCAGCTGGTTTCGACAACGGCGGTCAGCTTTTCGCCCTTCTTCACGGTCTGCTTGGGCGCCTGCAGTGATTCGTGGCGCAGTCGCGGTGCTTCGACTTCTTCACAGCCGTTTGCGCTCGCCGTGCCCGAGTTGCTGTCACCACCGCCGCCCCGCGAAATCAGAATCGCCGCGACGACGCCGATCACGATGACCGCGAAGACCGCGAGGATGATCAGGCGGCGGTCTGTCCCCTGCTCCTGCACGGCGGGAACTCTAGGGGAATCGGCTTTGTTTTGGTCCCGGATGGGAACATCGGGGCCCGATGCCGGCTCCGTCGCTGACCCCGCTTGCCGCTGCCCTCCTGCGCGTGCCGGCGCCGGAGAGGGCGCTCGTCCTCGGCTCGGACGTCGCCGACGCGGCGCTATTGCTTGCGCGGGAGTTCCCCTCGGCTCGGGTCAGGGGCGCATCCCGCTCACGGGTGGCCGTCCGCGAAGCGATCGAGCGCCTCGGCCTCGATCCCGAGGGGCGGGTTGCCTTCAAGGCCTTCGCCGGGCGGAGGCTGCCCTATCCGGACGACTTCTTCGATCTCGTCATCGTGCTCGACACTCACCCCTCTCCTGCCGCGATCGAGCGCGCGATGCGTCCCAGCGGCCGGCTCGTGCTCGTGCGCATGCGTCCTTCCGGCGCGCTCGGCCGCCTGCGCGACGCAATCCTGCTCCGGCGGCTGCGCGGACGGGGACTCGCCGATGTCGAGCACGCCGAAGCGGGTGACGGCAACTTCGTCGTCGCCCGCCTTGGCGCCGTCGCCGGCGCCACACCCGCCGATTAGGCTGCCGACCGCATGGCGATCGAGGGCATGCCGCTCACCCTGCTGGTCAATCCGCACTCGGCGGGTGGCAAGACGCTGAAGCTGCTTCCCCAGGTGGAGCATGAGCTCGACGCGCTGCGCATCCCGTTTCGGGTGGAACGGACCAAGGGACTGGAGGACGGCGTCGCCCGGGCGCTGCACGCGGTCGAAGCCAACGAGGTGCCGGTCGTCTTCAGCGGCGACGGCCTGATCGGCGCCGTCGGCGGGGCGATGGCCGGGTCGGAGACGCCGATGGGCATCGTCCCCGGCGGCCGCGGCAACGATCTGGCCCGAGTGCTCGGCATCTCCGACGATCCGGCCGCGGCGGTCGCTGTCCTCGCGGCCGGCGAGGAGCGCCTGATCGACGTCGGCGAGGCCAACGGCAAGCGCTTCGTCGGCATCGTCAGCGTCGGCTTCGACTCGGAGGCCAACCGCCTCGCGAACGAGACCGGCTTTCTGCGCGGCAACCTCGTCTACGCCTATGCCGCCATTCGCACGCTGCTGACCTGGAAGCCGGGCCGCTTCACGATTCGGGTCGACGAGGAGCGCTACCGCTTCACCGGTTACTCCGTCTCGGTCGCCAACAGCCGTGCCTTCGGCGGCGGCATGTTCATCGCCCCCCAGGCCGAGCTCGACGACGGCGAGTTCGACGTCGTCACGGTCGGTGAGGTGGGCAAGCTGCGCTTCGTGGGTAACCTGCCGAAGGTGTTCAAGGGCACTCACGTGGAGGAGGACGAGGTGCGTGTCTTCCGTGCCCCCCACCTGGAATTGACCGCCAGTAGGCCCTTTCCCGTCTACGCCGACGGCGAGCACCTGACGGAGCTCCCGGCCAAGATCCGCATCTTGCCGCGGGCGCTCCGCGTGCTGGCCCCGGCGTCCGCCCCTTGACGGCCTTCGGTGCGAAGCTGGCCGCCGCGCGTGCCGTCGGCACCGCCAGCCGCATCAGCGGCCGCGGCGGCGGCACCACCCTGCCCGGTCGCCTGCTGCTGCGGATGGAGCCGGACGCCCTGCGGCGGTTGGGCGCCCGCCTCGGGGGTGGTTCGACGATCGTCAGCGCGACGAACGGCAAGACGACCACTGCCGGGATGATCGCCGCTGCGCTTGTCGCCGCGGACCGTGCCCCGGTCCACAACCGGGCCGGCTCGAACATGACCTGGGGAGTCGCCACCGCGCTCCTCGAGCAGGACGGCGACGAGGGCCTCTTCGAGGTCGACGAGGCCTGGCTGCCGAAGGTGGCGGAGGAGCTCGATCCCTCGCTGATCGTCCTCGGCAACCTCTTCCGCGACCAGCTCGACCGCTATGGCGAGATGGAGGCCCTGGCCGACGCCTGGGCGGAGGTCGTCACCGGGCGTGTCGGGGCGACGCGCTTCGTGCTCAATGCCGACGACCCGACGATCGCCGACCTCGGCCGCATCGGTGACGGGAGCAGGCGCGCCGGCATCGCCTACTTCGGGATCGAGGACGCCTCGCAGGCATTGCCCGAGCTGCAGCACGCTTTCGACGCCAAGCACTGCCGCCGCTGCGGCAGTCCCTACGCCTACGAGCGGGCCTTCGTCGGTCACCTCGGCCACTACTCGTGCCCGGGGTGCGGCGCGACGAGGCCGCGGCCCGACGTCGCCGCGACGAAGATCGAGCTGCGCGGCATGGACGGCTCGCGGATCGAGCTGCGCACTCCCGCCGGCCCGCTGCGCCTCGAGCTGCCGGTCCCCGGCCTCTACAACGTCTACAACGCGCTCGCGGCGGTGGCGGCGGCGCTGGAGCTGGGGCTTGCCCCAGGCGCGATCGCCACGGCGTTGGCGGAGATGCGCGCGGCATTCGGGCGGGTCGAGACGATCGAGGTCGGCGGCGCGTCGGTCTCGATCCTGCTGGTCAAGAACCCCGCCGGAGCGAACGAGGTGCTGCGCACCCTGCGCCTCGAGGCCGGCGGCGAGGGACTCGACCTCTGGATCGCGCTCAACGACAAGATCGCCGACGGGCGCGACGTCTCCTGGGTCTGGGATGCCGACTTCGAGCTGCTCGCGGGGGCCGTGCGCCGCGTCACCTGCGCCGGCACCCGGGCGGCCGAGATGGCCCTGCGCCTCAAGTACGCGGGTTGGCCGGTCGGGGCGATCGAGGTCGAGGAGGACATAGAAACCTCGCTCGACCGGGCGGTGGCCGAAGCGTCGGGCGATCGACTCTTCGCCCTTCCCACCTACACGGCGCTGCTCGAGCTGCGCACCCTGTTGGCCCGGCGCGGCCTGGCGAAGGAGTTCTGGCGATGATCATCGTCGGCCTCCACCGCAAGGACCCGGGAAAAGCGATCTGGAACGAAGTCGAGTGCGGCGGGTACGAGGCCGACCTGCCGCTCTGGGAGGAGCTCGCCGGCGAGCTCGACGAGGACGAGAAGATCCTCGAGCTGGGTTGCGGCGCCGGCCGTGTCGTTCACCATCTCGCCGCGCGTTTTCCCCAGCTGGTCATGGGGCTCGACAGCGACCCCAACCTGGTCGAAGCCGTCTGGGAGCGCTGTCACGGCATGGGCGGGGATGCAGAGTACGGGGACGTTCGCAAGTTCGACATCGGATCGGAGTTCGGCCTGACCCTGGCTCCGATGCAGCTGATCCAGCTGCTCGCCGACCGGCGGGAGCGGATGGCCTGCCTGAACTGCGTTCGCGACAGCATGACGCCGGGCGCTCGCGCCGCCTTCGCGATCGTCGAGGAGCTCCCTCCCGCGCCCGAATCGTCCCCTCCTCCCCTCCCCGACGTGCGCGAGATCGACGGCTGGATCTACTCGAGCCTGCCGTTCGAGCCGATCGTCGAAGGGGATCTGATTCGCCTGCGCAGGCTGCGCCAGACGGTCGGTCCGGATGGGGCGATGAGGGAGGAGCCGAACGAGGTCGACCTGCAAGCGATCTCCGCCAGTGAGCTGGAGAAGGAGGCGGAAGAGGCCGGGCTGTTGCCGCTCGAGCGCCGAGAGATCCCGGAGACCGAAGCCCACGTCGGCTCGACCGTCGTCCTGCTCGAAAGGGCACTCTGATGGAGCTGCGCCTGCTCGCCCTCTACCCGGAGCAGATGAACATCTACGCCGACCGAGGCAACATCCTCTTCCTGCAACGGCGCTGCGAGTGGCGAGGCATCGGCTTCGCATATTCGGCCGCCGGCCCGGGCGAGGGCCTCGATCCCGGAGCCCACGACTTCCTCTACCTCGGCGGTGGCCAGGACCGCGACCAAATCGCGGTCGCGGCCGACATGGTCGAGACGAAGCGTGACGCGATCGCTGCGGCGGTCGAGGGAAGCGCTGTGCTGTTGGCCGTCTGCGGGGGCTACCAGCTGCTCGGCCGCAGCTACCAGCTCGGCGACGAGCGGCTGCCGGGCCTCGGGCTGGTCGACCTGGAGACGGTGCGGGAGCCGGGACCACGGTTGATCGGAAACGTCGCGATCGAGGTCGACCTGGGCAGTGGCGCGCGGACGTTGGCCGGTTTCGAGAACCACGGCGGCAGGACGTACCTGGGTGAGCACGCGCAGCCGCTCGGCCGGGTCCTCAAGGGCTTCGGCAACAACGGCAAGGACGGGTTCGAGGGCGTTCGCCGCCGCAACCTCATCGGCACCTACCTCCATGGACCGCTCTTGCCGAAGAACGCCTGGCTGGCCGACCACCTGATCTCGCTCGCCCTCGAGCGCCGCTACGGCGAGCGCCCCGAACTGGCGCCGCTCGACGACGGGCTGGAGCTCGCCGCGCAGCGGCTCGCGCGCGACGTCGCGCTGGGGGGATGAGACTCGGCGGCAGTTGCCGTGTTTGAGGGAAGGTGAGGACCGTCCGCCTCCAAGCTGGGCTCATAGCCGGAATCGCCCTCGCGGTGCTTGCCCTCGTCGCGACGCCGGCGGGCGCCGAGCCGAGCTGCGCCGAAGGGCCGCAGATCGTGGGCGCCACCATCGTCGGAACCCCCTGCGACGACACGATCCACGCCGGTCTCGGCGTCACGGAAGTCTTGGGCGAAGGGGGCAACGACGTCCTCTTCGGCGGGCGCAGCAATCAAAGCCTCTACGGGGGCGAAGGCAACGATCGCCTCTACGGCGGGCTCGGCGACGATCGCCTGCGCGGCGGCCCGGGCAATGACCTGCTCTCCGGTGGCTTCGGCGCCGACTCCCTCGACGGCGAAGCAGGCGACGACTTCGATCGTGGCGACGCCACGATCGACAGGATCGGCGACAGCGGCCCGGGGACGGATTCCGACACCCTGAGCTTCGCGACGGGCGTGACGCCGGGCTTCCCCAACGCCGGCGACTTCGGCTATGCGGGCTTCCCGGAAGGCGCGGTGGGCCGCGGTGTCTTCATCGAACTCGGCCAGGACTTCGCCAACGACGGCCTTGCCCCGAGCGGAGGCGGGGTCGACGAACCGCTCAACGCGACGAACTTCGAAAGCTTCGAGACGGTGATCGGCACGCCGTTCTCCGACCTGATCGTCGGCGGGGCCGGCGACGAGACAATCTACGGTGGCGGCGGGGCCGACGTGCTGCGCGGCGGGGCCGGCAACGACCAGGTCTTCGGCGGGGCCGAGGGCGACTACTGCGAAGGCGAGAGCACCACCGGCTGTGAGTTCAGCGAGAGCGAAAAAAAAGTCGCCCCCCGCTCCACCTCGGCGATCGCGGTCGGCCTGATGGCCCCGCAGCAGGGCTCCAACCCCGGCGTCTACCTGACCGGCAGCGACGGGGACGACGAAGTGAGCGCCGGCTTCGCCGCGGACGAAGTCGTCTTCGAATTGGGGGCCGGCTCGAAAGGAAGCTTCGACGCCGCGCAGGCCGCCGCCGGCGGATGCGAACCTCCCAGCACAGGCAAGGTCGCCTGTCCTGTCCCGGGAGCCCCGGACGCGCTCCTCCTCGCCGGTCTCGCCGGGAAAGACTCTCTCTCGGTGGCCGGCCCGCCGGAGACGACCTCCCCGATCCTCCTCGGCGGCGAAGGCGGAGACACGCTGAACGGCGCGGCGACCGAGGACGCGGTGATCGACGGCGCGGGCGCCGACACGGTTGACGCGGCCGGCGGCGACGACGCCGTGCCGAACAACCCGGGAGAAGACGACCTGCTGGCGGGACCGGGAAATGACCTCTTCATCTCCAACGCGGTCTGCGAAGGCGACCTGCTCGACGGCGGCGAAGGAGTCGACAACGCGAACTGGGCCAACTTCGGCTCCCCTGTCTCACTCGACCTCGGCACCGGCCAGGCCGGCCTGGCCGGGCCCGGCGGCGCCCCGACGTGCGCGAGCGGCCAGCCGACCGCGTTGCAGCGTCTCGAGGACCTCGAGGGAAGCGGTCTCGGCGACGTCCTGGTCGGCGACTCCGGCCCCAACCAGCTGCTTGGCCGCCCCGGTTCGGACATCTACCACGCGGCCGCGGGAGACGACTCGATCCTCGCCAACTCCGGCGACTCCGACGCGGAAATCGATTGCGGCGAAGGCTTCGACACCGCCCAGATCGACATCCCGACCAGCGAATACGCCGATCCGGCACCGCTCGCCTGCGAGGCGATCTTCGAAAGGGCGCCGAACAGCTTCCGGCCTCCAGACACCCCGCCCGAAGAAGAAGTCCAGCCGCCACCGCCGCCCCCCGACACGACGCCGCCCGCGACTCGCGTCCTGCACCGGCCGCCGGCGACGGTCTTCACCCGTTCTCGGCGACGCACGGTCGCCGTCTCCTTCGCCGCGAGCGAGGCCGGCTCGCGATTCCGCTGCCGTCTCGACCGCGGCCTCTACAGGCCCTGCCGCTCCCCCCGCCGCTACACGGTGGGGCTCGGTCGCCACACGATCCGGGTGTTCGCGACCGACGCGGCGGGCAACCGCGACCCCTCCCCCGCCACGATCAGGTTTCGCGTTCGCCGCCGTTAGGAGTCAGCGGCCACTGGAACCGAAGCCGCCGTCGCCGCGGGCGGTCTCGGCAAGCGCCTCGGTCTCCACCGGCTCGGCGAGTGCGATGGGGGCGATCACGAGCTGGGCGATGCGATCTCCGGGCTCGACCTTGAAGATCTCCGCCGGGTCCGTGTTGAGCAGCAGGACGCGCAGCTCGCCGCGATATCCGGAGTCGATCAGGCCCGGGGCGTTGACGAGCGCGATCCCGTGCTTCTTCGCCAGGCCCGAGCGCGGCAGGACCTGTCCGGCGTGGCCGTTGGGGATCTCCACCGCCACGCCCGTGCCGACGCTCCACCTCTCCCCCGGCCCGATGTGGGCCGCCTCGCAGGCATAGAGGTCGAGCCCGGCGTCGCCCTCGTGAGCGCGCGTCGGCAGGGTCGCATCTTCTCGCAGCTTGGCGACGGGCAGGTTCACGGCTGCAACCCTAGACCTAGACGACGACGAGATCGTCGAAGCGGTGCAGCTCTGCGACTGGAATGCGCGCGAGAACGAGAACGCCATCGGCGCGCTCGGTGCGGTCGAGGTCCCCCGCGAGCTCATGCAGCTCGGAAAGGCGAGCTCCTTCGGAGTAGGGGATCAGCAGCTCGACCTGCGCCAGGGTGTCCGCGAAGGCCCCTTCTATTCGCTCGCGCAATGCGCCCAGTCCCTCCCCGTCGAGGGCCGAGACGAGAACGGCGTCAGGGTGGCGGCGCGGAACCTCGTCCCGCTCGTCCTCGTCGAGCAGGTCGGCCTTGTTGAGCACGAGCAGCCGCGGCTTGTCTCCGGCGCCGATCTCTTCCAAGACCTCGTCGACCGCCTGCATGTCGGTCACCCGCCGCTCCTCGGACGCGGCGGCGTCGACCACGTGCAGGATCAGGTCGGCGAGGACGGTCTCCTCCAGGGTCGCCTTGAAGGCCTCGACGAGCTGGTGGGGCAGCTTCTCGATGAAGCCCACCGTGTCGGTCAGCAGGTAGTCGCGCCCCCCAAGCTGGACTTTGCGGGTCGTCGGGTCGAGCGTGTGAAAGAGGCGGTCGCCGACGCCGACCTCGGCTCCGGTGAGCGCGTTGAGCAGGGTCGACTTGCCGGCGTTGGTGTAGCCGGCGAGGGCGACGCGGGGCAACGAGGAGCGCTCGCGGCGGGCGCGCATCACACCGCGGTTGCGTTGCATGCGAGCGAGTTTGCGTCGCAGGGCCGCGATCCGGTCGCGGGCGAGGCGCCGGTCGGTCTCGATCTGGCTCTCCCCCGGCCCCCTGGTGCCGATCCCGCCGCCGAGCCGCTCGAGGTGGGTCCAGAGGCCGCGCATCCTGGCCAGGTTGTATTCGAGCTGGGCAAGCTCGACCTGCAGCTTGCCCTCGGCCGAGTGGGCGTGGTCGGCGAAGATGTCGAGGATCACGGCGGTGCGGTCGACCACCGGTACGCCTAGGGCGCTCTCCAGGTTGCGCTCCTGCCGCGGCGCCAGCTCATCGTCACAGGCGACGAGGTTCGCGTCGCAGGCCGCGATCTGCTCCTTCAGCTCGGCGAGCTTGCCGCGGCCGACGTAGCGGTCGGGGTCTGGCGTCTGGCGCTGCTGCACGGCCTCGCCGGCAGTCGCGACGCCGGCGGTGCGTAGGAGCTCCTTCAGCTCGGTGAGCGGCTCGCCCTCCGAATGCCCGTCGGCGACGCCGATCGCGAGCGCCCGCTGGCGAGCGCGCGGGTTGGAGACGCCCGCCCCTCCGGCGCCGTAGTGCGTCTGCTCCGTCCTCCCGTTGCGCGATCTCTGCACTTCTCTCGATTGTAGGTGGGGCGATGGTCTGGATAGGCTTTAGCGCCGTGAAGGTCTTCGTCAGCGGAGGAACCGGCTTCATCGGCGGCGAGGTCGTGCGCCAGCTTCGCGCCCGCGGCGACGATGTCACCTGCCTGGTGCGCTCGCCGGAGAAGGCTGCCAAGCTGACCGACCTCGGCTGCGAGATCGTCAGTGGCGATCTCGGCGACGACGCGGCGATCCGCCAGGGCATGGAGGGCAGCGACGCGGTCGTCCACGCCGCGGCGATGTACGAGGTCGGCATTCCCGCGAAGCAGCACCCCGCGATGTACGAGGCCAACGTGCGCGGCACCGAACGCGTGCTGCGGGCGGCGTTGGAGGCGAAAGTCCCCAAGGTCGTCTACGTCTCCACCGTCGGCGTCTTCGGCAATACGCATCGCAAGGTCGTCGACGAGAGCTACGAGCACCCCGGCAAGGAGTTCACCTCCTACTACGAGGAGACGAAGCTGGAGGCGCACCGGATCGCCAAACGGATGATCGCCGAGGAGAACCTTCCCTGCGTGATCGTGCAGCCGGGTGGCGTCTACGGTCCCGGGGACACCTCGCAGGTCGCCGACCTGCTCGAGCAGTTCTTCGCCGGGCGGATGCCGCTGCTTCCCTTCCCCGAGCTGGGGATTTGCCTGACGCACGTCGAGGACATCGCCGGCGGCATCCTGCTCGCGATCGACAAGGCGGCCCCGGGCGAGACCTACGTGATCAGCGGTCCGGTGACGACGATGCGCGACGCGATCGAGACCGTCGCCGGCCTGACCGGCCGTAAAGCGCCCAAGCACGCGATGCCGGTGTCGCTGATGAAGGCGATGACGCCGATCGGCCCCCTGGTCGGCAAGATGCTCGGCCAGCCGCCCAACCTGCGCGAGCTGATCTCCTCGGCCGACGGGGTGACCTTCTGGGCCAGCCACGAGAAGGCCAGCCGCGATCTCGGCTACTCGCCGCGCGGCATGGAGGAGGGGCTGCGCCAAACGCTGGAAGGCGACGACCGCTTCCCGGCGCCGACGGCCTGAGCCGCGGCGCAGGCTGACGATGCGCGTCATCGACGTCATGCACCTCGGGCGGCCGCACGTGATCGGTTGCTGGCAGGTCGACGAGATGCTCGTCGACCCGGGTCCCCAGTCCTCGATGGAGACACTGCTGGAGGCGATCGGCGAGGAGCGGCCGCGGGCGCTGCTACTGACCCACATCCACCTCGACCACGCCGCGGCGACGGGAGCGCTCGTGCGACGCTGGCCCGACCTCGAGGTCTACGTACACGAGCGCGGCGCGCCGCACCTGGTCGATCCCTCGAAGCTCCTGGCTAGCGCCGAGCGCCTCTATGGCGACCAGATGGAGGCGCTCTGGGGCGAGATCGTGCCCGTGCCCGAGGCCAACGTGCGACCGCTGGCGGGCGGTGAGGACGTGCTCGGCATGCGGGTCGCCTACACACCCGGCCACGCCTCCCACCACGTCTGCTACTTCCACGAGGAAAGCGGCACCGCGTTCGTCGGCGACGTCGCCGCCGTCCGCATCCCACCCTCCGACCTGATCGTTCCCCCCACGCCGCCGCCGGACATCGACATCGAGGCCTGGGTCGAGTCGATCGCGATCGTCGAGTCCTGGCGCCCCGAGCGCCTCGCCCTCACCCACTTCGGCGCGGTCGAGGAGCCGGTCGAGCACCTGGAGCACGTGCGCGAGCGGCTGCGCGAAGAGGCGCGACTGGCCAGGGATCTGCCGGCCGAGGCCTACGAGGAGCGCCACCGCGCCCGCGTCGCCGCGAGCACCGATCCCGAGACCGCCGCCGAGCTGATCCAGTGCGTCCCGCCCGAGTACCAGTGGCGGGGGCTTGATCGCTACTGGCGCAAGCGGGTGGAACGCGAGGCTCAGTAGCGGGGGCGGCCAGCCGCCCAGTGCGGAGGGTAGGTGCCGCCGTCGTAGAGGGTTCGGTCGCCGAGCGGCCCCGGAAGCTCGACCTTCAGCGGCGGCTCGCTCAATCCCAGGCAGTTCTGAATCCCGTACACGGGAGTGAGCCAGATCGTCAACAGCAGCTTGCCTTCGAGTTCCGTGAAGACCGGATGCGCCCGATCGTTCTGGCTCCTGCCGCTCGCGCATTCGCCCGGGCCGAGGTTGACTTCGATCTCAGTCGTCTCAGGGGTGAGCTTCGGGTGAGCTTCGGGCAGGTCCCAGTAGACGGCGGGGTGCCCTTCGACCACCGAGGCAGGAAGACAGGGACCGGAGGCAGTCCACTTCCACCGGCCAGCGTGCCGCACGAAGAGGAGAGCTTCGGGCGCCCGCTCGGGCCTGTTGGAAAGCGGCGAGCTGACGAATTCAGCCGTGCGGCCGCGTTCATAGAGCAGGCGCCAGTTGTGACGAGGCACCCACGGGATGAGGGGGTGGCGCAGGAACCGTCGCAGCGCCCGCTCGCCGGACCTCGCCCCCAGCTCGGCCGTGGCCGGCTTCGAGAAGATTGCAATTGGGTCGAAGGTTCGGCTGCCGCAGGTCGTGGGAAAGGGCCAGCTCGGCCACCGTCGCACAGCCGGGTCCACCCCCCAATTCGCGCTTGCGGCGGTAACTGCCACCACCATGAGACCGCACAGTCCCACGATCGCCACGCCTCCCAGTCGAAGCCTCATGGAGACCAGTCTAGGAGAGGTGCTCGCGCATCCGCTCGACCGCCTCGGAGATGCGGTCGTCGGGGGTGGTGAGCGAGATACGGAAGAAGCCCTCGCCGCTCGGCCCGTACATCGAGCCCGGTGAGACGACGACGGCGGCCTCCTCGAGCACCAGCTCGGCGAAGGAGGTCGAGGTGTGGCCCTCGGGGACGGGAGCCCAGACGTAGATCGTTCCCTTCGGCGGCGTCACCTCGACGCCGATCTCGCGCAGGGCGTTGACGACGAGGTCGCGGCGGCGCGTGTAGGTCTCGTTCATCCGTTCCATCGGGCCGCTCGGTCCGTTGAGGGCCGCGGCGCCGGCCATTTGCACGGCCTCGAAGAGACCGGAGTCGACGTTGGTCTTCAGCCGCCAATAGGTCTGCACGGCCTCGGGGTTGCCGAGGATCGCTGCGCAGCGCCAGCCGGTCATGTTGTAGCCCTTGGAGAGGGAGAAGACCTCGACACCGACCTCCTTGGCCCCCGGCGTGGCGAGGAAGCTCGGTGCGACGTAGCCGTCGTAGGTCGTCTCCGAGTAGGCGTTGTCGTGGACGACGAGGATCTCGTGCTCGCGGGCGAAGGAGACGGCCAGCTCGAAGAAGCCCTCCGGCACGGTGGCACCGGTCGGGTTGTTGGGGAAGTTGAGGAACATCAGGCGTGCCCTGGCGGCGACCTCGGCCGGGACGGCGCCGAGGTCGGGGGCGAAGCCGAGCTCGGGCACCAGCGGCAGCAGCTCGGCCGTCGCGTCGGCGAGGATCGGGCCGCCGGTGTAGACGGGATAGCCGGGGTCGGAGGCAAGGGCGACGCCCCCCGGATCGAGGAAGGCGAAGCAGAGGTTGTAGATGCACTCCTTGGCGCCGATCGCCGGAATCACCTCGTCCTCGGGGTCGATCTCGACGCCGAAGCGGCGGTCGTAGAAGTCGGCGAACGCCTGGCGGAACTCGTCGCGGCCGCGGTTCGTCGGGTACTTCTGGTTGTCGTTCTCGGCGACCGCCTCCTGCATCGTGGAGACGATGTGGGGGTAGGTCGGCTCGTCGGGATCGCCGATGCCGAGGCTGATCACGTCGATGCCGGCGGCGCGCTTGTCGGAGATCGTTCGCTCCAGCTCCTGGAACTTGTAGGGAGGCATCGCCTCCAGCCGCTTTGAGGGGCTCGCGATTCCCATCGGCGGGGAAATCTATTCGCCCAGCCCGGCGAGCGCCGCGAGCAGCTCGGGCGAGAGCTCACCGGAGCAGATCGGCTCGGCCCAACCGCTGAGGCGGACGTCGAGGTCGTCGGAGATCCCGACCTCGAGCTCACCGCCATCGAGCTCGACCGTTATCGGGCTCACCGCTCCGCCCAGGAAGGCGGCGATGGCGGCGCCGCCGGCGCCCGTGCCGGAGGAGAGCGTCTCCCCCACCCCGCGCTCGAAGATCCGCGCGCGGACGCGGTTGCCGTCGACGCGGAAGAACGAGACGTTGGTCCGGTTCGGGAAGAGCTCGTGGCCTTCGATCGCCGGCCCGATCTCGGTGAGGTCGAGGCTCTCCAGTCCCTCTTCAACCTCGATCGCGCACTGTGGGTTGCCGATCGAGACGTGCTGAAAGTTCCACTCACGCCCGGCGGCGCTGAGCGTGCCGTGCCCGTCGTCGCCTCCAGAGGGGAAGTCCTTGGACGTCGTCGAGGCGCGTCCCATCTCGACCGAGCAGGTTCGCTCGGATGTGATCGTCGGCGTCACCGGCCCCGCCGCGGTCAGGATCGAGAAGGCGTCCTCGTCGGTCCAGCCGTTGCGGCGCAGGTAGAGGATCGCCTCGCGCGCCCCGTTTCCCGAGAGCTCGGCCTCCGATCCGTCGGGATTGAAGATCCGCAATTCGGCGACGTAAGCTGGATCATCGCTGCGCGAGAGCAGCAGCACCCCATCCGAACCGATCCCGAAATGTGAGTCGCAGAGGCGCTTCACGCGCCCCCCCGTCAACTCCCAGGGAAGGCTGTCCGCCTCGAGGATCAGGTAGTCGTTGCCCAGCGCCTGCCACTTCTCGAATTGCACGCGAAGAGCCTAGATGTGCGCGAGGATTCCGGCGGCGACCTCTGCGTCAGAGAGGTCGGTGCGGTCGGTCCAGTGGAGGTTGGGGACCTTGCGCATCCAGGTGAGCTGGCGGCGGGCGTAGTTGCGCGAGCGCTTCTTCATTGCCTCGATGTCGCCGGCGAGCAGCTCGTCGAAGCCGAGGGCGACGCGGGCCGTGCGGGACGGTCCCAGCTCTTCGGCACGCAGCACCTCATCGCGGGCGCCCTCAGCGACGATCGCCTCGGTGCGGGCGTCGATCCGCCCGTAGAGCCTTTCGCGCTCCATGTCGAGCCCGAAGACCGCCGTCGGATGGCGAGTGTCGGGTGACCACAGCTCTGAGTCCTCGGATTCAGGTGGCGCCTTGACCAGCGACAGCTCGGCCAGCGCGGCACGCAGGTAGAGGCCCGTCCCTCCCACGACGATCGGGCGGCGACCCGCCTCGAGCGCCTCGTCGATCTCCCGATGGGCAAGCGGCATGTAGTCGCCGACGTTGAACGACTGCGTGATCGGAACGAAGCCGACGAGCCGGTGCTCCAACCGCACCTGCTCCTCGGGCGTGGCGACGCCCGTGAGCACCGACAGGCCCTCATAGACCTGCAACGCATCGCACGAAATCGCGACCGGGTCCTCCCCACGCTCACGCAGCAACTCGGCGAGCTCGACTGCGACACCGGTCTTGCCGACCCCGGTGGGGCCGAAGATCGCGATGACCTTCACAGAAGAGGGATCGGCTGTGCCGCCACGCCCGCAAGCGTCTGTGAGGTTGCCTCGGTGATCTCGACCTCGACCAGGTCCCCCGGGCTTGCCTCTCCTTCGAAGTTGACCGCCTTGTTATGGCGGGTTCGGCCGCGCAGCCTGGTCTCGTCGGTGCGGCTCGTGCCTTCGACCAGGACCTCGATCTCACGGCCGACGAAGCGCTGGGCACGCTCGGCGGCGCGTCGCTGGATCACCTCGACCAGGCGTTCCAGTCGCTCGACCTTGATCGGGTGAGGCAGCTGCTCGTCCATCTCGGCGGCCTCGGTTTCGCGCCGCGGCGAGAAGATGAAGGTGAAGGCCCCGTCATAGCCCACCTCCTCGGCCACCTCGAGCGTCTGCTCGAAGTCGGCCTCGGTCTCCCCCGGGAAGCCGACGATGATGTCGGTGGTGATCGCGCAGTCGGGAACGTGCTCGCGAATCAAAGCCACCCGGTCCATGTAGCGCTCGCGGTCGTAGGTGCGTCGCATGCGCTTGAGCACCGCGCTCGAGCCCGACTGCAGAGGCAGGTGGATGTGCTCGCAGAGCGCCGGCAGCTCGGCGTGGGCGCGGATTACGTCCTCCTTCATGTCCTTGGGGTGCGGGCTGGTGTAGCGGATGCGGTCGATTCCTTCGACCGCGTCGATCCGTCTCAGCAGCTCGGAGAATCCGATTCGCGCCTCCTTCGGCAGGTCGCGCCCGTAGCTGTTGACGTTCTGGCCGAGCAGGGTCACCTCGCGCACGCCGTCCGCCGCCAGCGCCTCGGCCTCAGCAACCAGCTCTGCCGGGTCGCGGCTGACCTCGCGCCCGCGGGTCGAGGGCACGATGCAGTACGCGCACCTGCAGTTACAGCCCTGCGAGACCTGCAGCCAGCCCTGGAACTCACGCACCCTGCGCGTCGGCAGGTGACCGGAGAAGTCCTCGAACTCGAAGTAGCCCTGGGCGCTGAGCGAGTCCGAGTTGAGGAACTCGGCCAGCTTGTGAATCTGCCCCGGGCCGAAGGCGACGTCGACGAAGGGGAAGCGCTGGAAGACCTCCTCCTTGACCGACTGCGCCCAGCAGCCGCCGACGCCGACGACGCGGTCGGGGTATTCGGACTTGAGCCGCTTTGCCTCGCCGAGGTGGGCGACGAAGCGGGTGTCGGCCGACTCGCGGATCGAGCAGGTGTTGAAGAGGATCAGATCGGCGCCCGCGCGGTCGGGCGCCTCTTCGTAGCCCAGCGACTCGAGCATGCCGCGCACGCGCTCGGAGTCGTGCACGTTCATCTGACAGCCGAACGTGGTGACGTGATACCGCTTCCCCATGTCTCTCAGGGTACTGACGGTGTGAGAGGCAAGCAGGTCGGCGGACGCAGGGAGCGTGGCGTGCTCTGCACGCGAGCGACCGAGGACGGCGAAATGCGCCGCCTATTGCACCGTCAGAGTTCCTTCCATGCCGGCTTCGGCATGCCCCGGCACGGTGCAGAGGAAGGTGTAGGTCCCGGGCTGCAGGTCAGCGCTGACCGATGTATTGCCTTTGGCGATGGTTTCCGAGATCGCGATCTGCTTGCCGTCCTGCTCGATGGCCACGTCGTGTTCGAGCGCCGACGGGTTGTCGAAGTCGATCGTCACCTTGCCCGCCTTGGCCGACAGCTTCGTCGTGTCGAAGGCGATTTGGGTCGGATCGGCGGCCAGTTTCAAGGTAGTCGCGACGGCGCTGCTTTCGGCGGACTTGGACGGTGCCTTTTCGCCTTCGGCTTCGGATTCGGATTCACCCTGGATCGGTGCGCCTGCCTCCTCTTCTTCGACCTCTTCACCGGCTTCTGAGAGCTCTGCCGCTTTCGCCTTCTGCTCGTCCTGGGCGTGGAGAACGGCGAAGGTGGCGCTGGCGCCAACCAGCGCTACGAACCAGAGAGCGACCAGCGGCGCGAAGCGCCCGGGAAAGCTCTTGACGCGCAGGCCGACGATGCTGGCCAGCACGGCCGAGACCGCGAGTGCGACGCCGCAGACGTAGAAGAGGGTTTCGTTGCTCATGCGCGGCGGGATCCTATGTGAACGGAATCCGCTCCGGCGTCAAGCGGCCTCGGCCACCGGCGGCGCCCCCTCAGGCGCAGCGGCTGCCTCGGCCCCGATGCCCAGGGCTGCGCGAATCTTGGCCTCGATCTCGCCGGCGATCTCTGGGTTCTCGAGCAGGAACTGCTTCGCATTGTTGCGGCCCTGGCCGAGGCGCGTCTCGCCGTAGGAGAAGAACGCACCCGACTTCGTGACCAGGTCGTGCTCGATGCCGAAGTCGAGCAGCTCGCCCTCGCGCGAGATGCCTTTGCCGTACTCGACCTCGAACTCGGCCTGGCGGAAGGGCGCCGCGACCTTGTTCTTGACGACTTTGACCCGCACGCGATTGCCGACCGCCTCGGTGCCGTCCTTGAGGGTCTCGATACGGCGGATGTCGAGGCGCTGGGAGGCGGCGAATTTGAGCGCCCGCCCACCCGGCTGCGTCTCCGGCGAGCCGAACTGGACGCCGACCTTTTCGCGGATCTGGTTGGTGAAGATGCATACCGTGTTGGTGCGGTTGAGGTTGCCGGCCAGCTTGCGCATCGCCTGCGACATCAGCCGCGCCTGCAGGCCGACGGTGGTGTCGCCGATCTGCCCTTCCAGCTCGGCCTTCGGCGTCAGCGCCGCGACCGAGTCGATCGCGATCACGTCGATCGCCGTCGAAGCGATCAGCCGGTCGGCGATCTGCAGCGCCTGCTCGCCGTAGTCGGGCTGGGAGACGAGCAGCTCGTCGGTGTCGACCCCGATCGCTTTCGCGTAGACCGGATCCATCGCGTGCTCGGTGTCGATGAAGACGCAGACGCCGCCCTTGGCCTGGGCCTCGGCGATCACGTGGTAGACGAGGGTCGTCTTGCCCGAGGACTCAGGGCCGAAGATCTCGACCATCCGGCCGCGCGGAACGCCGCCGATCCCAAGCGCGAGGTCGAGGGCGAGCGAACCGGTCGGGATCGCCTCCGCCTTGACCGTGCTCTCGGCGCCGAGCCGCATCAGCGACCCCTCGCCGAACTCGCGCCGGATGTGGGTGACGGCGTTCTCGAGCGCCGCGTCCTTCGCTTTTGCCTCCTTGGCCGAGGCGTCCTTCAAAGTCGCTTTCTTGTCTGCCATCTCTTTCACCTCAGCTTGACTTGCGCCAGCGGGTGGTATTCCGCACCCGACGGCTTGAGTTCAGAACGGTAGAGCGTGACCCGGCGGCAAACCGCCGCCTGCAAGAGGTCTTTCGGAAGCCCGCTCGGCCACCTCGTGACCTCACGCGGCCGCTTCGAGCCCTTGCTCTCGGGCTTGACTCGCGCGACCGTCACGTGCGGCCAAAAGGGACGCTTCTCCGGCTTGTAGAGCCGCGCCGCGGCCAGCCCCTCCTGCAGCTCGGCCTGCAGGGAGACGGCTCCCGGCGAGTCGGCGGGCAGGGCGAACAGCCGCGGGCGGTGCCCGGATGGCCTCCCCACCGGGTCTCCGAGCCGGATCTCAGGCGCCGGCGACGCCAGGCCGACGACGATCTCGCCGAGCCGCGCGATCTCCCTCTCCGGCAGATAGCCGAGGAAGGCGAGCGTGACGTGCAGCGACTCGGGCGGGACGACCCGCAATGCGGGATCCGTCAGCTCGCGCCTCCCCCACGCCACGATTCCCGCCCGAATCTCCTCCGGCAGGTCGAGCGCGACGAATAGCCGCGCCCGCGGGCTCTTCAGCCTCTCCTTGGTCATCGTCGGGCACGCTAGGGGGTCGCGACGCGCAGAACAACACCACTATCCAGCGAAACTGTCAATTTCTTCAGGCTATCCCCGTCAATGGCGAGGATGCGCAGGCCCCCGGAAAGCAAACGACCCGCCGGAGCGGGTCGAGCCTGTTGATGCGGGGAACCACCCCGCGGGCGACTGATAATCCTGCCGGGCAGTTTATCTCAGACAACTCATTACCTCATAGAGGGGACTCTTCGCCTCTGAGCAGCAGGCGCAGCAGGTGCATGCCGACCAGGGCGGAGCGCTCGCGCACGTCGGCGCGGCCACCGGGGATGACCGGCTCGCGGGCGATCGCGGTGCCGTCGGCGAGGCGGGCGTTGAAGCAGACGTAGCCGACCGGCTTCTCCTCGGTTCCGCCGTCAGGGCCGGCGATACCGGTGATCGAGACGGCGACGTCGGCGCCGAAACGCTCGATCGCCCCCATCGCCATCGCCTCGGCGACCTCGGGCGAGACGGCACCTCTCGCCTCGATCAAATCGGGATCGACGCCGAGCAGCTCCGCCTTCGCCTCGTTGGAGTAGGCGACCACGCCTCCGGCCAGGTAGGCCGACGCCCCCGGCAGGTTGGTGATCCGCGCCGCGAGCAGGCCCCCGCTGCAGGACTCGGCGAGGCCGAGGCGGTGGCCGGCGAGCAGCTCGGCCACCTGTGAGTCGATCGTCTCGCCGTCGAGGCTGAAGAGATGCCGCGGGTGACGCTCGACGAGGCCGGCGCGCACCGCGTCGGCCACCGCCACCGCCCCGTCGCGATAGCGGACGTCGATCTCGATCTCGCCGCGACGCAGGCAGGTCGTGATCTCCACCTCGGGCAGGACGACGCCCTCGGACTCGAGCTCGCGCAGGCTCTTGGCGATCTCCGACTCGGGGACGCCGAACATCCGCAGCGTGTAGCCGTGCAGCGGCGTCGCCCTGGCGAGCAGCTCGCGAAGCGGCTCGGTCTCCAGCGCCGCTGGCCACATCGGCTGCAGCTCGCGCGGCGGCCCGGGCAGGACGATGACGACGCGGCCGCCGGCGGGGACGACCAAACCCGGCGCGGTGCCGACGGGATCGAGCGGTATGGCGCCCTCGGGGACCATCGCCTGCTTGCGGTTTGCCTCGCGCACGGCCTCCTCGTCGAAGTTGAAGCGGCGAGCGAAGCCACGCAGGATCTCGGCGATCTTCTCCTCGACCTCCTCGTCGAGGACGAGCTCACGGCCGGCGAAGCGGGCGACGATCTCGGCTGTCAGGTCGTCCGCGGTGGGTCCGAGCCCGCCTGAGGTGACGATCAGATCCATCCCCTCGTCTGCCATGAAGCGCAGGCCGGCCTCCAGGTCCGCGGGACGGTCGGCGACGACGAGGATGTGCGCCACCTCGACCCCAAGCTCGGCGAGGCGTTCGGAGATCCACGGCCCGTTCAGGTCAGCGATGCGCCCGGTCAGCACCTCGGTCCCGGTGACGACTATGCCCGCGCGGACGTCGTTCATCTCATTCGCAGATGGGCCGTTCCGATTCGCTCAGCTGCGCCAATGTTCCTTCGGCGTCGATCGAGTAGCCGATCGGGCTCGCCGTGGGCGGTATCTCGGTGCGCTTGCCGTCGATCGTCATCGTCACTTCTCCGTTCCCGAGGGAGACGATGAAGCTACCGGAGCGGAAGGAGCCCGCTTCTTCCCCCGCCTGGAGGATCTGCCCGTCGACCAGTCGACGGCCGTCGCCGCTCAACACGCAGGCCCACACTTCGGCGTCGGCGACGAGGCTCATCGAGACGCTGCCCGAGTGTGGCCTGGGAACCCGCTGGCCGCCGCTGGAGGTCTCGGCCTTCGTATTTGGTCGCGGCGCGGGCTGGACGGCAGTTCCCTCCTCGCCACCCCTATTCCCACCGGGGATCACGAGTATCGCGAACGCTCCCACCGCCAATACGGCGGCGAGGGCGAGCCAGCCGAGCTGCGGTCGCCGCAGCTCACGACCGGTACCGGTGGGCTTGCGATTCGGACTGCCCGATGGCGCATCCCTGGGCGGGGAGGGACTCGTCCCTTCGACCTCGCGCTTGAAGTCTTCCGCGAGGCGATCGCCGTCGAGGCCCAGGTAGGAGGCATAGGTGCGGATGAAGCCACGCGTGTAGAAGCCTCCCGGGAGGACATCCCATTCCTCGTTCTCGATCGCGGAGAGGTAGCGAACGCGAATCCGCGTCGCCGCTTCGACCTCTCCGAGCTCGATCTCGCGACGAGTTCGAGCTCGCCGCAGGTCGGATCCGATGCGGCTTGCCATGGCCGCATTGTCCTACCCGGAGTTACTCAGGGGCAACGCTGGAGGGCTCTGCCTCTGCCCCTGCGGCAGAGGCGTCTCCCGTCAGGCGCGCCAGGTCGGCCTGGGTGACGAGGACCTGGCGCGGCTTCGACCCTTCGTAGCCGGAGATCACGCCGCGGCGCTCGAGCATGTCGATCAGGCGGCCGGCGCGGGTGTAGCCGACGCGCAGACGGCGCTGGATCATCGACACCGACGCCGTTTCGGTCTCGACCACGACGCGGATCGCCTCGTCGAGCAGGTCGTCGCTGTCGGGGTCGTAGTCGCCCTCGGCTTCGACGCCCTGCGCCTCATGCACCTCGAGCAGCTCCTCCTCGAATTCGGGTTCGCCCTGCTTGGCCCAGTGACCGGTGATGCGGGCGATCTCCTCCTCGGTGACGAAGGCGCCCTGGATGCGCTGCAGCTTCGAGGTGCCGGCGCCGCGGAAGAGCATGTCGCCCTGGCCGAGCAGGGCCTCCGCCCCACCCTGGTCGAGGATCACGCGCGAGTCGGTCTGCGAGGAGACGGCGAAGGCGATCCTGGCCGGGATGTTGACCTTGATCGTGCCGGTGATGATGTCGGTCGAGGGGCGCTGTGTCGCCAGCACCAGGTGGATGCCGGTCGCCCGGGACTTCTGGGCGAGGCGGATGATCGAGTCCTCGACCTCTGCCGGCGAGACCATCATCAGGTCCGCGAGCTCGTCGATCACGCAGAGGATGTGCGGCAACGGCGGCTCTCCCGCCTTGCGACGGGCGCGGTTGAGCTCGGCGAGGTTGCGGCAGCGCGCTTCGCCCATGATCCCGTAGCGGCTCTCCATCTCGCCGATCAGGTTGGCGAGCACGTTGGCGGCGAGCCGCGGCGAGGTGACCACCGGCGTCAGCAGGTGCGGCACGTGCTCGTAGTGGTTGAGCTCGACCTGCTTCGGGTCGACGAGGACGAGGCGCACGTCGTTTGGCGAGGCCTGCATCAGGATCGAGGAGAGGATCGCGTTGACGCAGCCCGACTTGCCCGAGCCGGTGGTGCCGGCGACGAGGACGTGCGGCATCTTCGCCAGGTCGGTCCAGACCGGCTTGCCGTCGATTCCCTTGCCGAGCCAGGCGACGAGCGGCGAGGTCTTCTCGGGCCGGCCGGAGTAGATGTCGCCGAGGCGGACGATGCGCCGGCGGGTGTTCGGCACCTCGACCCCGACCGCCTGCTTGCCGGGGATCGGGGCGAGGATGCGGATGTCGGTCGAAGCGAGCGCGTAGGCGAGGTCGTTGGCCAACTCGGTCACCTTCTTCACTTTGGTGCCGGGTGCGAGGCGCAGTTCGTAGCGCGAGACGTGTGGCCCGCTGACGATGCCGACGATCTTCGCCTCGACGCCGAAGTGGCCGAGCGTCTCGACCAGCTTGCGGCCGACCGCCTCGTGGTCACGCGGATCGACACCCTGGTCCGCTTTGCCGCGCTCGAGGACCTTCGCCGCCGGCGGGCGGTAGTCGATCTCCTCCGAGGCCGTCACTCCTCGCTTGTTGCCCTGCGGGGTGAGCGGTGCCTGCTCGGGGGCGGGCTCGGCTTGCTGCTCGAGCGCCTTCTCTTCTTCGGCCTCGATCTCGGCCAGCTCCGCGTCGAAGTCCCGGGTGACCGGCTCCTCGGCCTGCGGCTCGGTCTCCTCGGCGAGTGCCACCGTCGGCTCGACGTCGTCGTCCTCCGGGTAGGCGCTCATCACGTCGGTCGGGCCGGGCTCCGTCTCGAACGAGTAGGTCTTCTCCTCGCGCTTGTCGCGCCGGTGCTGGATCGCGGTCTGGGTGACGCTGCGGCCGCCGAGGAAGACGGTCCGCGTGCCACGCCCCAGACCCCTAAAGAGGGTCGAGATCGAGGTTCCGGTGACGAGCAGGCCACCGACGACGAGCATCAGGACGGTGGCGATTCGCGCCCCCACCCCACCGAAGGCGTACTCGAGCCCGGTTTCGATTCCGTAGCCGACCTTGCCCCCATCCCAGCCGAAGAAGAGGACGAAGGAGAGATAGACGCCAACGGCGATCAGGATGAGGCCGATCAGGTCGAGGGGGCGCTGCTCCAGTCCCTGTGGGAGGTGGAGACGCGGTACCCGCGCCTTCGGCTTGGCTTTTGCTTTGCGACGCACCGGCGCGCCGCGCTTCTTGCGCACGAACATAAGGCCCGGTTCGACGCCGGACTCCTCTCCCCTGCGCCTGGCTTCGTTGAGGCTTTTTGTGGCTATAGCGCGGAAAAAACTTCAACGAAGGCTTTGGGCGATCAACGGTCGCCGCTCGTCGACAATCAGAAGTCCGCAGCCGGCTGGCAACATCCCTGCTCCGGCCCGCTGAGGCGATTCTGACTTCTGTGTTCGTTTCAACAGCCAATTGCAGCCTAAATTCACGCTAAAAGCGCGCGGAATCGGGGGTTGGCCCGGCTAACATCGAGGCGATGCTCACGAGCGACCCGGAAACGGCGACCGCGCGGGTGCTCGTCGTCGAGGACGACGAGGAGATCGCCGACGTCCTGCGCCGCTCGCTGCGGCACGAGGGCTACGAGGTGAGGACGAGCGGCGACGGAATCGACGCGCTCGACGTCGCGGCAGGCTTCGTTCCCGATCTGGTGGTCCTCGACCTCGGCCTCCCCCGCCTCGATGGAGTCGAGGTCTGCCGGCGACTGCGAGAAGACGGGGACGTGCCGATCCTGATGCTCACCGCTCGGGCTGAGACCGAGGATCGAGTCGACGGTCTCGACAGCGGTGCCGACGACTACCTGGTCAAGCCCTTCGAGCGCCAGGAGCTGCTGGCGCGGATACGCGCCCTGCTGCGACGCCGACCGCCGCGCGGTGCCGCCTCGCTCGAGGTCGCCGACCTGACGCTCAACCCCGACACGCGCGAGGTGAAACGCGGCGAGCGCGAGCTGGAGCTGACCAACCGCGAGTTCGAGTTGCTCGAGTACCTGATGCGCAACGAGCGCCTCGTCGTATCGCGCGAGCGCCTGCTCGACGACGTCTGGGGATACGACCCGATGGCGGCGACCAACACGATCGACGTTTTCGTCTCGAACCTGCGGCGCAAGCTCGAGGCCGGCGGCGAGTCTCGTCTCCTGCACACCAAACGCGGCGCCGGCTACGTGCTGAAGAGGGAGTAGATGCGGGCGCTGACTCGAACCGTGGCCGCCCGCTGGCCCAGTCGGCTGCGGCCGGGCAACTGGCCGGTGCGCTGGCGCCTGGCGGCAGTCTCGGCCGGGTTGACGCTGGTCATCCTGCTCGTCTTCGGTGCGGTCGTCGGTCAGGTCGCCACCAGCCGCATCCGCGACGACTTCAACAGCCAGGTGAGCGGAGCGGCGCAGACGCTCGCTGCCGAAAGCCACATAATCAGCACGCCCCTGGGGACCGGTTACCGCGGCCCGACGCTAGACGACTTCGTTCATCCCGACGACGCCTCGGCCCGTGCCTTCACCACGAACGGCAACGTTCTCGAAGAAAGCTCCAACGCCTCCTCGCTCGGTCCGCCCGAACTCGGCCTCTCGAACTATGGCGAGATGCGGGTGGCGACGGTCCGGGTTGCGGGCGAAACGGGGGCCACGACCGGCTACGTCCAGTACGGACGCAACGTCGCCCACGTCGAGTCGACCATCGACCGCCTCTGGCTCTTCATCGCCGCCGGCATCCTTGGCGGCACGCTCTTGGCCAGCCTTGCCGGGGTCGCGATCGCCTCACGCGCGATGCGGCCGATCGCCGCCCTGACCTCCACCGCCCGCGAGATCACTGCGACCGGCGATCCGTCCCGGCATATGCCCGAGCCCAAGGTCGACGACGAGGTTGGGGAGCTGGCCCGCACGCTCGAGCAGATGCTGCGCTCGCTCGACGCGGCCCGAACCGAGCGCGAGGACGCGATGAAGAAACAGCGCGAGTTCGTCGCCGACGCCTCACACGAGCTGCGTACGCCACTGACCAGCGTGCTCGCCAACCTCGAGCTGCTCGAGGCCTCGCTGGAAGAGCCGGACCACGAAGACGACAGGGCGATGGTCGACTCCGCCCTGCGCTCCTCCCGCCGCATGAGCCGTCTCGTTGCCGACCTCCTGCTGCTGGCGCGAAGCGACGCCGGTCGCGTCAGCCAGCGTCGCCGCTGTGACCTCGCCGACGTCGCCGGCAATGCGGCGGCGGAGGTCGCCCCGGTGCTCGGCGAACGCGAGCTCCAGATCGACAACGGCCGGCCGCTGGCCGTCGAGGGAAATCCCGACGAACTGCACCGGATGATTCTCAACCTGCTCGACAACGCGGTCCGCTACACCCCGGTCGGCTCCCATCTCGAGCTGCGCCTGCGGCGCGCCGGCGGCGATGCCGTCGTCGAAGTCGCCGATGACGGGCCCGGCATCGCCGCTCCCCTTCGCCGGCAGGTCTTCGACCGCTTCGTCCGCGGCGAGGGGCCGGCGGACACCGCGGTCGGCGCCGGCAGCGGTCTCGGCCTGGCGATCGTCCGCGCCGTCGCCGCCTCGCACGGGGGCACGGTCGAGGCGGCTGAGTCCGAGGCCGGCGGCGCCCTCTTCCGCATCCGCCTGCCGCTGGTCAATCCTGAGCAGACGCTTAGCGCTCCTTTAGAGCGACTTTAGCTCGGCGACCTAGGTTTTTCGACGGACGAGACACATGGGTCCGCCGGAACTCTCCCCAACTGTCTTCCGGCGGGCCCTTTTTTCGTTCAGACCTCGACGACGACCGGGATGATCATCGGCCGCCGCCGCAGCTTCTCGTAGACGAGCCCCGCGACCGCGTCGTGCAGGTCTTCCTGGATCAGGTGCAGCTCGCGCGTGCCGGCGTCGGCGGCATCCTCGAGCGAGTCCTCGATCGTGTCCTTCAGCTCCTCCACCAGGGCGTCCGCTTCTTCGAGGAAGGCGACGCCCCGGAAGAGGACCTCCGGATCGGCGACGATTTTGCCGTCCTCGGCCGAGATCGTGGCGACGACGATGAAGATCCCGTCGGCTGAGATTTCGCGCCGGTCGCGCAGGGCGACGTCGTCGGGCTCCCCGACGTTGACGCCGTCGACGAAGATCACCCCGGCGTGGACGTCCTCGCCAAAGCGAGCGCCGCCCTCGTCAATCTCCAGGGGCAGCCCGTTGCGGCCCTGGAAGATGCGCTCGGAGTCGATCCCCACCGATTCGGCCAGGCCGGCGTGCAGGCGCAGGCGCTGGTGGTCGCCGTGGATCGGCATCACGTAGCGGGGCTTGGTCAGGTTGAGCATCAGCTTCAGCTCCTCCTGCCAGCCGTGTCCAGAGGCGTGGATCGGCGCGTCTTTCGCTGTCACCACGGTGGCGCCGATCTCGTGGATGCGGTCGATCGTCTCGTTGACGGCGCGCTCGTTGCCCGGCACCGGCGTCGCCGAGAAGACCACCGTGTCGCCGGAATGCAGCTCGACGTCGCGATGGTCGTTGTTTGCCATTCGACGAAGCGCCGAGAGCGGCTCTCCCTGGCTGCCGGTCGAGACCACGACGACCTTCTCATCGGGAAAGCTCTCGATCTCACGCGGCTGGATGAACAGCCCCGTCGGCGCCTCGGCGATCCCCAGGTTGGAGGCGATGTTGAAGTTCTTGCGCATCGAGCGGCCGACCAGGGCGACGCGCCGGTCGAGCTCCACGGCGGCGTCGATCACCTGCTGGACGCGATGGATGTTGGAGGCGAAGGAGGTGACGATTATCCGCCCCCCGCAGCCGGCGAAGGTCTCCAGCAGCGCCGGCCCGACGCTCGACTCCGATGGCGCGATGCCAGGGCGATCGGCGTTGGTCGAGTCGCCGCAGAGCAGCAGCAGGCCGTCGCGGCCGATTTCTGCCAGCCGTGAGATGTCGGCCGGTCGCCCATCGACCGGAGTCTGGTCGAACTTGTAGTCGCCGGTCATCAGCACCGAGCCGAGCTCAGTCGACAGCAGCACTCCCCGCGCATCGGGGATCGAGTGCGAGAGGTGGATCGTCTCCAGCTCAAACGGTCCGGCCTGGACCTTCTCGCCCGCGGCAATGTCCTGCAGCGGCGCGTCGCCGAGCTTGTGCTCGTCGAGCTTGGAGCGCACCATGCCGATCGTCAGCAGGCCGCCGTAGATGACCGGCGGAGAGCCGACCTCGCGCAGCACGTAGGGAAGCGCGCCGACGTGGTCCTCATGGCCGTGGGTGAGGACGATCGCCTCGATGTCGTCTACGCGCTCGCGCAGGTAGGAGAAATCGGGCAGGACGAGGTCGATGCCGAGCATCTCGGCAGTCGGAAACATCAGCCCGGTGTCGACTACGACGATGCGACCGTCGTACTCGACCACGGTCATGTTCTTGCCGATCTCGCCCAGGCCGCCGAGCGGCAGGACGCGGAGCTTGGAGCCGGGCACTACTGCTTCACCGGTTGCAGGCCGACGCTCTCCAGCGCCGCCTTCACAGCCGCTCGCTGCGCCGCGTCGGCGGGCACGAGCGGAAGTCTCAGGGTGTCTGTGGGAATCAGGCCGGTCATCGCCAGGGCCGCCTTGACCGGGATCGGGTTGGTGGTCACGCCCATCGCCGCGTAGACCTCGCGCAGCGTCGCGTCCACCTCGCGCGCCCGATCCAGGTCCCCGGCCTCAACCGCATCCCATATTTCCCGCATCTGGGGGCCGACCAGGTGGGAGGAGACGAGGATGCCGCCGGCGCCGCCGATCTCGAGGGTCCTGAGGAAGATCTCGTCGTTGCCGGCGAGGACGTCCATGCCCGGGATCGGCTGCAGGTCGTCGTTGTTGGCCTGCTTGACGGCGACCACGTTCTCGATCTTCGCGATCTCGGCGAGTTGCTCGGGGGGCACGTTGACCACCACCCGCGAGGGGATGTTGTAGGCGATGATCGGCAGCTCCGGCACGGAGGTGGCGATCGCCTCGAAATGAGCGAGGATGCCGGCGGGGTTGGGCTTGTTGTAGTACGGGGTGACGACCAGCGCTGCGTCCGCGCCAGCCTCCTGCGCACCCTTGGTCAGCTCGATCGAGTGCTCGGTGTAGTTGGTGCCCGTCCCGCAGATCAGCAGCGCCTCGTCGCCGATCTCGCGGCGGATCGCGCCGAGAAGCACCAGCGCCTCCTCGTCGGTGAGGGTCGGCGCCTCTCCGGTCGAGCCCGAGACGACGAGGCCGTGCGAGCCGTGCTCCAGGAGGTGAACGGCCAGCTTCAGCGCCGCCGCCTCGTCGACCGCCCCGCTCTCCGTGAACGGGGTCGCCATCGCCGTTATGACACCTCGAATCTCCTTCATCGCGCCAGGGTATCGCGACAGGTTCAGAGCAGCTTCTCGAGTCCGACCGTGAAACGGTCGGGCAGGTCGCCGACCTTGCGCACCGCCAGGAGCACGCCCGGCATGAAGGAGCGGCGATCGATCGAGTCGTGGCGGAGGCCGAGGGTCTGGCCCTCGCCGCCGAAGATCACTTCCTGGTGAGCGACGAGGCCGGGCAGGCGCACGGAGTGGATCGGCCTGTGGACGTTGCCTCCCGCGGCGTCGATCAGCTCCGCGGTGCGCTTCGCCGTCCCCGAGGGTGCGTCGAGCTTGCGGTCGTGGTGCAGCTCGACGATCTCGCACTCGGGCATGTGCACCGCGATTCTCTGCGAGACCTGCATCAGCAGGACGGCGCCGATCGCGAAGTTGGGGGCGACGAAGCAGTTCGCCTGTGAGCCCTCGGCGGCGGTGCGCAGGGTGTCGAGGTCGAACCCGGTGGTGCCGACGACGGCGTGGACGCCGGCCTCGAGGCAGGCGGTTGCGTTGGCGAGCGCGGTGTCCGGAGTGGTGAAGTCGACGACGACGTCGGCGTCGGCAAGGATCTCGGCCAACTCGACCCCGAGGGCAGGGTCGGCACGGCCGGCGAGCTCGGTGTCCTCGGCGCCCTCGACAGCCTCGCAGACCGCCTGGCCCATGCGCCCCGCAGCTCCGGATACCCCGACCCTGATCATGCTGCGACGAGCCCCTCGGACAGGGAGCCGGCCGCCTCGCGGAAGCAACCCTCGTCGCGGCCGACGCAGGCCGCCGAGAGGCGCTCGGGCCGGTAGAGCTCTGCCGCAAGTGCGGCCAGGTCGTCGATGGTGACCGCGTCGACCTTGGCCAGCATCTCGTCGAGGCTGTCGATCGGCAGGCCGAAGAGCGTCGAGCGCGAGATCCGCGACATGCGCGCCGCGGTCGACTCCGAGGAGAGCACGAGGCGCCCCTTGACACTCTCCTTCGCGCGATTCAGCTCCTCGGCCGAGACCGCTGTGTCGCGCAGGCGCTCGAGCTCGGCGCCGATCACCCGACAGGCTTCGGCGACGTTGTCCTCGCGCGTGCCGACGTAACCGGCAACCATCCCGGAGTCCATGTACTGCTCGTTGTAGGAGCCGACCGCATAGGCGAGACCGCGCTTCTCGCGCACCTCGATGAAGAGGCGCGAGGAGCTGGAGCCGCCGAAGATCGTGTCGAGCACCGCCAGCGCGTAGCGTCGCTCGTCGTCGCGCGTAATGCCCGGCGCACCGAAGCAGATGTGGTACTGCTCGGTGTCCTTCTCGTAGAAGCGCAGGCGGACCTGCTCGTCAGGTTGTTCGTCCCCGGGGGCTGCGACCTTGCCCTGCTCCGGCGCAACCAGGCGCTCGGCCAGCGCCGCGATCTGGGCGTGGTCGAGATTGCCGGCGCCGCCGACGACGACGTTGGCCCCCGTGTAGCGGGATCTGCGGTAGGCCTCGATCTCGGGCACCGGAACCGAACTGATCACCTCGGCCTTGCCGAGGACGCGACGGCCCAGCGGGTGATCGCCGAAGACGGCGCCGGCGAGGATGTCGTGGACGCGATCCTGCGGTTCGTCCTCGTACATCGCGATCTCCTCGAGTACGACCTCGCGCTCGGAGTCGATTTCCGGATAGGTCGGGGCAAGGAACATTTCCGCCAGCAGTTCGAATACCTCGTCGGTGTGCTCGTCGAGGAAACGGGCGTGGATGTGGGTCGTCTCCTTGCCGGTCGCCGCGTTGACCGCGGCGCCGAGCCCGTCGAGGCGCTCGGCGATCTCGATCGCCGAGTAGCGCTCGGTGCCCTTGAAGAGCAGGTGCTCGAGGAAGTGCGAGAGGCCGGCCTGGGCCGGAGTCTCGTCGCGCGAACCGGTGCGCACCCAGAGGCCGAGCGCGACGGACCGCACCGAGGGCACCGCCTCGGTGACGACCCGCACGCCCGTGCTCTGGGTTGTGAGCTCTGGTTCCGGCAAGCGACTAGTCGCGCCGCTCGCGCTCGCGCCGGGGACGACGCTCCCGACCGCCGCGCCGCTCGCGATCTCCGCCGTTGCGACGTGGCCCGTCGCCGGACCCGACCGCCGCCAGTTCCTCCGCCGTCTTGCCCGCGACCGAGGGGTCGTCGGAGAGGCGCAGGCCGATCCTGCCGCGCTCGCGGTCGACCTCGACCACGGTGACGTCGATTTCGTCACCGGAGCTGAGCACGTCGTCGACCGAGTCGACCCTCTCCCCCGGCTTCACGTTGGAGATGTGCAGGAGGCCGTCGGTTCCCTTGACCAGCTCGACGAAGGCGCCGAAGGTCGTCGTCTTGACGACCTTGGCGGTCTCGTAGCGATCGCCGACTTCGGCCTCCTTGGTCATCGACTGGATGCGGCCGACGCAGGCTTCGACCAGTTCGCCGGTCGGTGCGTAGATCCGCACCGTGCCGTCGTCTTCGACGTCGATCTCTGCTTCGAACTCCTCGCAGAGGGCGCGGATCGTTTCGCCGCCCTTGCCGATCACGGCGCCGATCTTCTCGGGGTCGATCTTGATCGATTCGATCCGCGGCGCGTGCGCCGAGAGCTGCTCGCGCGGCCCCTCGATCGCCTCCGCCATCTTGCCGAGGATGAACTGACGACCCTCGTTGGCCTGGGTGAGCGCGTCGCGCAGGATGTCGAAGGTGACGCCGGTGATCTTGATGTCCATCTGCAGGGCGGTGATCCCGTCAGCGGTGCCGGCGACCTTGAAGTCCATGTCGCCGAGGTGATCCTCGACGCCGGCAATGTCGGTGAGGACGATGTAGTCGTCGCCCTCCTTGATCAGTCCCATCGCGACTCCCGCGACCGGGGCGCTGACCGGCACGCCCGCGGCCTGCAGGGCCATCGAGGAGGCGCAGACCGAACCCATCGAGGAGGAGCCGTTGGACTCGAGCGTCTCGGAGACGACCCGGATCACGTAGGGGAAGGCCTCTTCGTCGGGGATCGACGGCGCCAGCGCCCGCTCGGCCAGCGCACCGTGGCCGATGTCGCGGCGCTTGGGGCCGCGCATGAAGCCCGCCTCCCCGACCGAGAAGGGCGGGAAGTTGTAGTGGTGCCAGAAGCGCTTGGTCGTCGCCAGGCCAAGCGTGTCGAGGCGCATGTCCATGCGCGTGGTCCCGAGGGCGACGTTGGAGAGGATCTGCGTCTCGCCGCGGGTGAAGAGCGCCGAGCCGTGGACTCGCGGCGCGATGTCCACCTCGCACTCGATCGGCCGGATCTCGTCCTTGGCACGGCCGTCGGGACGTTTCTTGTCGACGGCGATCGCCTTGCGGATCGTGTCCTTCTCGATGTGGTCGAAGGCGGCGCCGACCTCGCTCTTGCGGGCGCCGTCGCCCTCGGCGTCGTCGGTTTCCGGCGCGTACTTGGCAACGACCTCGTCCTTGACCTTGCCGATCGCCTCGTAGCGCTCGAGCTTGCCCTCGGTGGCGATCGCGTCGACCAGGGACTGGCCGTGGGAGGAGCGGATTTCCTCGATCAGGCCCTCGTCGATCTTCGGCGGCTCGATCTCGAGCTTCTCCTTGCCGGCCTTGTCGGCGAGCTCCTGCATCGCGGCGCAGAGCTTCTTGATCTCCGAGTGGGCGATGTCCAGCGCGTCGAGGATCTCCGCCTCGGTGACGCCGTTGGCGCCGGCCTCGACCATCAGGATGGCCTCGTCAGTGCCGGCGACGATCAGGTCGAGCTCCAGCTCCTCCAGCGTCTCCTCGGGCGGGTTGACGACGAAATCGCCCTCCAGCTTGCCGATGCGCACCGCGCCGACGTGGGCCGCGACCGGGACCGGCGAGATCGCCAGCGCGGCGGAGGCGCCGTTCATGGCGAGGATGTCGTAGGGGTGGACATGGTCCACCGATAGCGGCGTGGCGACGAGCTGGGTCTCGTAATGCCAGCCCTTGGGGAAGAGTGGGCGGATCGGGCGGTCGATCATCCGCGCGGTCAGCGTCGCCTTCTCGCCCGAGCGTCCCTCGCGGCGGAAGAAGGAGCCGGGGATCTTGCCCGCGGCGTACATCCGCTCCTCGACGTCGACCGTCAGGGGCAGGAAGTCGACGTCGCGCAGGTTGCCCATCGTCGCCGTGCAGAGGACCATCGTCTCGCCGGACTGGACGACCACCGCGCCGCTCGCCTGGCGGGCCAACTTGCCCGTCTCGAAGGAAATCTGGCTGTCGCCGACATCCGCCGAAACGCGGCTCTCATCGAACATGCTCATCGATTTTTTACCTCCGGCCGCCCGGATGGCGGCCAATTGCATTCAGAACTCTCGTTCTCTGTCACCTGCAGGGTACATGGACGCCGCGGGTGCAACGTTTTCGGCGTGCATAAGGCGCCCAAAGCGTTGCACCCTGGGTTAGAGGGAGAAGAGCGCGGGAGTGCTGGTGACGCCGGCGCGGATGCCGGACTCGAAATCGCGCCGGACACGGGCGGCGACCGTGGCGGAGCGGCGGTCGGCCTCGAAGCGCCCCAGGTCGAGGCCCAGTCGCTCGACCCGTTGCCAGAGGTGGGGATCGTCGACGTGGCCGCGGTCCTCGTAGAGCGAGTCGACCATCTCGAAGAAGGCGCCCTGCAGGCCCGCGGCCTCGGCGGCGGCGTGGAGCGCCGGCGCACGCGGGTGCTTGCTCGCCACCGGGAAGTGGCGGAGGACGACCGTCGCGGGGCGACTCGCGATCTCGGCCCAGGCCGAGGCACAGTGCGGGCAGCCGAGGTCCGCGTAGACGATCAGCGTCGCCCCTTCGCCACGCCGGTGATCGTCCGGCTCGGGCGGCGGGACCGCGGCGCTGGTCAGGTCGTTTGTCATCTTCGTTGAAGGATTGTCTGCCTATATCGCAGACAATCCTTCAACGAGCGCCTGGGGACGTCGCCAGCGCATCGAAGATCAGGTTGGCGCCGGGAATCTCCAGCGGCGTCGGTGCCTCGTGGACCCACTCGACGATCCCCTCCTCGTCGACGAGGACGAGCGAGCGGTTGGCGTGGCCGACCTTGTCGATGTAGGCGTCGTAGGCACGAGCGACCTCTCCCTTGGGCTCGAAGTCCGCGAGCAGCGGGATGTCGATGCCGAGGCTCTCCTGGAATGCCTTGTGGGCGAAGCCGCTGTCGACGCTGACCCCGACCATGGTTACGCCCTTGGCTTCGATCTCGGGCTTGACCTCCTGGTAGATCGAGAGCTGGTCGGTGCAGACCGGGCTGAAGTCGAGCGGATAGAAGACGAGGAGCACCTTGCGGCCGCGGAAGTCGGAGAGCGAGACCTTCTCGCCGTCCTGGTTGCGCAAGGAGAAGTCGGGTGCCGGCTCGCCGGCGGCGATCATCGGCGCAGGCCGAGTTCGGCGACCAGCGAGCGGTAGCGCTCGAGGTCGTGGCGCTCCAGGTAACGCAGCATGCGGCGCCGCTTGCCGACCAGCATCAGCAGCCCGCGCCGCGAGTGATGGTCCTTGGCATGCGTGCGCAGGTGCTCGGTGAGCTCGTTGATCCGCTCTGTGAGCAGGGCGACCTGAACCTCGGCCGAGCCGGTGTCGCCTTCGGCGCGCCCGTACTTGCCGATCAGCTCGCTCTTTTTTTCCTTGGTCAGGCTCATCTCGTAAAAACGCCGCGCACTGGGCGCGACGACCGCTGCAAAGTAGCACAGGAGCACCAGATCAGAGCCGGGAACCGGATCGGCTGGGCGGGCGAGGTCGGGGCACCCCTGCTCACTCGCAACTCGTCGATGGAGAGCTTCCAGCTTGCGCCTCGAACGAGCTCTCCTCCTCCCGCGCAAAACGTTCGCAGGGGCACCCCGACCTTCCCGTCAACTCCGCAGCGGTGAGCGGGGAAGCCGGTTTCCTCCGAACGTTTTGCGCGGGAGGAGCGTCCAGCTTGAGGCGATAGCTCTCCCCGCACCAACGACGAGTTGCGAGTGAGGAGGATTCCGGCCTCCCCGCTCTCTTCCCCGGCTTGGGAAGCTCTTCAGGGACGTTGGAAGGTGGAGCAGACGCGGCGGGCGTCCTCGACGTCGATGCGCATCTGGGTTATCAGCTCCTCGACGCTGGCGAAGCGCTTCTCGCCGCGCAGGCGCTCGACGAAGGCGACGCGCAGGACGGAGCCGTAGAGGTCGAGCTCCTCCTGGTCGATCAGGTAGGTCTCGATCAGGACGCCGCGGCCGCTCTCGAAGGTTGGCCTCACGCCGACGTTGACGGCGGCGGGGACGCCGTTGGCAAAGGCCGCGTAGACCCCGTGGCCGGGGATCGCGAGGCGGTCGTCGGGGACGACGTTGGCGGTCGGGAAGCCGAGCTCGCGGCCGCGCTGGTCGCCGCTGACGACCTCGCCCTCGACCATGAACGGGGCGCCGAGGCAATGGCGGGCGCCCTCCATGTCGCCGGCCGCGATCAGGGCACGGATTCGGGTCGAGGAGACGGTCTCGCCGTCGACCTCGACCAGGGGGACGACGCGCGTCTCGAACGCTGACTCCGCCGCCAACATGGCCGGATCCCCCTTCGCCTTGGCGCCGAAGCGAAAGTTCTCCCCCACCGAGACGCGCTCTGCGCCGAGCCGCTCGATCAGCACGTCCTCGACGAACTCCTCGGCGCTGCGCTTGGCGAACTCGGCGTCGAAGGGAATCACGACCAGCTCGTCGACGCCGAGTCCGTCGATCACGTCGCGCTTCACCTCGAAGGGCATGATCAGCTTCGGCAGCGCCGCCGGGTGCAGGATCTCGAGCGGATGCGGGTCGAAGGTGAGGACGGTGTCGGCGCCGTCGATCACCGCCTGGTGGCCGCGATGGACTCCGTCGAAAGTGCCGATCGCGACGTGACGCGGACGCGGCACGGCTTCGGGCAGCGAGGTGACCTCGATGCTCACCGTAGAACGTCCTTGAGGGCCGGAACCATCTCCGCGATCAAGCCTATGCCCAATTCCTCGCCCGCATCATCGACGCGGAAGGGACCGATCGCTGTTCGGCGCAGCTGGGCACAGTAGGCGTCCCCGAGCGTCTCGACCAACGTCCTGACGTAAGTGCCCGCCGAGCACTCGATCTCATAGCTGGCCGTGTCGCCATCGCTTCCCAGCAGCTCCGCACGGTAGACATCGACCTCACGCTCGGGCGTTTCGACCGTCTCGCCGCGGTGGGCCTTGCGGTAGAGCCGCTCGCCGCCCACCCGTACCGCCGAGGTCATCGGCACCCGCTGGCGCACGCGCCCCGTCGGCAGCTCCAGCCTCGCCGGTACCCGCCCTGTCTCGGTCAGCTCCCCGTCGGGGTCGCCGGTGCTCGAACGCCAACCGAGCCGCGCCGTCGCCAGATAGGTCTTCTGCAGTCCGACGAGGTGGCGTTGAAGTCGTGTCGCGCCGCCGAGCAGAACGAGCAGCAGGCCGGTGGCAAAGGGGTCGAGCGTGCCGCCGTGCCCCGCTTTGCAGTCCCGCTCGCGGCGCAGTCGCTCCACCACATCGTGCGAGGTCAGCCCGGCCGGCTTGTCGACGAGCAGCACGGCGCCCTCGCTGCGGTCGTCGGTCACGTTAGGCGTCGAGCTGCCCCTCGACTTCGCGGCAGAGGAAGCCGACCAGCTCGTCGAGCTCCAGATCGGTCGAGAAGCCCGCGGCCCGCTTGTGTCCACCTCCACCGTGCTGGCGGGCCATCGCCGAGACGTCGATCTCGCCCCCGCTCGAACGCAGGCTGACCTTGCGTGCGGCGCTGCCGCGATCGCCGAGGTCGCGCACGAGCGCCGCCACCATCGAGCCCTCGACCGAACGCAGGTGGTCGATGATCCCCTCAGTCATCTCCTCCCCCGCTCCGCTGGCCTTGTAGTCCGCGTCGGTGATGTAGGCGACGACGAGCCTGTCGTCGCAGTAGCGCTGGATGCCGTCGAGGGCGTGGGAGAGCAGCCGCAGCTTCTCGATCGGCACGTGCTCGTAGAGGCGGCGATAGGTCTCGTCGACCGGCACCCCGGCGTCGATCAGCTCCGCCGCGATCCGGTGCGTATGGGCGTTGGTGTTCTCGTACATGAACTTGCCGGTGTCGGTGATCAGGCCCACGTAGAGGGCCGATGCGATCTCGGGCGTGACCTCGACCCCCAACGCGATCGCCAGCTCGTAGACGATCTCAGCGGTCGAGGAAGCGCCGGTCTCGACCAGGTTCACGTCGCCGAAGAGCGTGTTGTCGTGATGGTGGTCGATGTTGATGCGGAAGTTGGCGCCGTTGCTGAGGAAGTCGACCGGCACGCGGTCGACGTTGCCGCAGTCGAGGTAGATCACGGTGCGGTCCGCCATGTCGGCCGGCGCCTCATGGAAGACCTCCTCCAGCGGCAGGAAGCGGTACTCGACCGGCAGCGGGAACTCCTTTGCCGCCATGAACATCACCGAGTCCTTGCCCAGCTGGCCGAGCAGGTGGTGCATGCCGAGCAGTGAGCCGAGGGCGTCGCCGTCGGGACCCTCGTGGGCGGTGAGCAGGAAGCGGTCGCGGCTGCGCAGCTCGGCGACGACGTCCTCGATCCGCGCGACGATGGCGTCGGCCATCTCAGTCACACACCGCCTCACGCTTCGCTCGCTGCGCGAAGAACCAGGCATGCACGCTTGCTCGCTCCGCGTTCATTTGTCCTCGAGCAGCTTCGAGATCCGCATGCCCTGCTCGACCGTCTCGTCGTAGTGGAAGGTGAGGGTCGGCGTCCGCTTCATTCTGGTCTCGGCCGCGATCTTCGACTGCAGGACGCCATGCGAGGAGCGCAGGCCCTCGAGCGTGGCCTCTCGCTCCTGCTCGGAGCCGAGCACGCTGACGTGCACCCTGGCGGCACGAAGGTCTGGGCTGGTCTCCACCGATGTCACAGTCACGAAGCCGATGCGCGGATCGCTCAGCTCGCCGATCGCCGCGCCGATCACCTCGCGAAGCACCTCGTTGATTCGGCGCATGCGAGGGCCGGGCATGCTACTCCAGCGTCTGCTCGACCTGCTTGGTCTTGAAGAACTCGAGCACGTCGCCCTCCTTGACGTCAGCGTAGCCCTCGAGGACGATGCCGCACTCCTGTCCCTCCTCCACTTCCTGCACGTTGTCTTTGAAGCGGCGCAGGGAGCCGAGCTTGCCGTCCCAGATCACGGTGCCCTCGCGGATCAGGCGGACGCTGGCGTCACGGGCGACCTTGCCCTCGCTGACGACGCAGCCGGCGATGCGGCCGACCTTGGACGCCTTAAAGGTCTGCTTGATCTCCGCCTCGCCGAGGATCTCCTCGACCTCGACGGCCTCGAGCATTCCCTCCATAGCGTTGCGCAGGTCTTCGGTGATTTTGTAGATCACCGAGTAGGTGCGGACGTCGACGCCCTCGCGCTCGGCGGCGCGCCGGGCGTCGGCGAGGGGACGGACGTTGAAGCCGATGATGATCGCCTCCGAGGCCGCCGCCAGCATCACGTCGGACTCGTTGATGCCTCCCGTCTGGGAGTGGATGATGTTGATGCCGACCTGCTCCTGCGGCACCTTCGCGATCTCGTCCTGCAGCGCCTCCAGCGAGCCGGCGACATCCGCCTTGAGGACGATGTTGAGCTCCTTGATGTCGCCCTCCTGAACCCGTGAGAAGACCTCCTCGAGGCTGACCTTGCGAGCCTGGCGACGGGCCAGGGCCTCGGTCTTGAGTCGGTTTGCGCGCTCCTGAGCCTCCTGGCGGGCACGCCGGTCGTTCTCGACCGCGCGGACGAACTCCCCCGCGTCGCAAACCCCGTCGAAGCCGAGCACCTCGACCGGCATTCCCGGCCCGGCCTCCTGCACGCGCTTGCCGGTGAAGTCGTGCATCGCGCGCACCCGGCCCCACTGCGGCCCGGCGACGAGCGAGTCGCCCACCTTCAGGGTGCCGCGCTGGACCAGGATCGTGACCACCGGGCCGCGCCCGGGATCGAGCTGGGACTCCACCACGGTGCCGGAGGCAGGGGCGTCGGGATTGGCCCCCAGCTCCTCCAGCTCGGTGACGAGCAGGATCATCTCGAGCAGTTTGTCGAGGCCTTCGCGGGTCTTGGCCGAGACGTCGACGTAGACCGTGTCCCCTCCCCAGTCCTCCGGCGTGAGTCCATCGGCGGCGAGCTCGTTGCGGACCCGGTCCGGCTGCGCGCCCTCCTTGTCGATCTTGTTGACGGCGATCAGGATCGGGACGTCGGCGGCGCGGGCGTGGTCGATCGCCTCTTTGGTCTGCGGCATGACACCGTCGTCGGCGGCGACGACGACCACGGCGATGTCGGTCACCTGGGCACCGCGGGCGCGCATCGCCGTGAAAGCGGCGTGACCGGGCGTGTCGAGGAAGGTGATCGTCTTCTCGTCGTGGTGGACCTGGTAGGCGCCGATGTGCTGGGTGATGCCGCCGGCCTCGCCCGCGGCGACCTCGGTCTCGCGGATCGCGTCCAGCAGCGAGGTCTTGCCGTGGTCGACGTGGCCCATGATCGTGACCACCGGCGGACGATCGGTCAGCTCCTCCTCGGAGTCCTCGAACTCGGGCGCCGCCGGCTCCTCGTCGGCGGTCGTGACGATCTCGATCTTGCGGTCGTACTCGTCGGCGATCGCGGCGATCGACTCGTCGGTCAGGGTCTGCGTGAGGGTCGCCATCTCCCCCATCGTCATCAGCTTCTTGATCACCTCGGCGCTGCCCAGGCCGAGCAGCTCGGCGACCTCGCGCACGGTCGCCCCGGAGGGCACCGTGGTCGCCTCGGGCTCCGCTGCCTCGACTTTGGGCGGCGGCTCCTCGAGCATCGGGCGGCGGCGGCGGCCCCCGCGGCGGCGGGGGGGGCGCTGCGGCGGCGGACCGCCCATCTGGTCGCGTCGGGCAGCCTGCGAGTCGATTACGACACGGCGCTTTTTCGAGCCCGCGCCGCTGGATGCCCCGGCCGGTTTCTCCTTCGGCCGCACGGGTCCTTTGGAGGCCTGGGCGGGCTTGACCGCCGGCTTCGGGGCGGCCTTGGGCTTGGTGGCGGTGGCCGTGCCACCGTCACCTCTGGCGGCCGCGATCGCCTTCAGGGCGTCGGCCTCCTCGACGCTCGACGCCGCCGCCTTGGCCTCGATGCCGGCGCCCTTCAGCGCCGCGAGCAGCTCCTTGCTGCTCAGCCCCTGCGCTTTGGCGATCTCGTGAACCCGCTTCTTGGCCACTAGGACTGCTCTGCCTCCTCGGCCACGGCGGCGTCAGCCGCGGGTCCTGTCGCCGCAGGGGACCCACCGCCCCCTCCGGTCGCTGAAGCGTCCTCAGGGGCGGTCCCCCCTGCGACGCCACCCGCGGCCGCGCCATCGGAGTCCTCGTCCAGCTCCTCGTCCTCGGACTCAGCCGCTTCTTCCGCGACAGGACCCGCGGGCTGTTCCGCCTCGTCCTGGGGGGTCTCCTCGACAAATTCGGCTTCGGCCTTGGCGACGATCTCGTCCACCTGCCCCTGCTCGGCCTCCGGATCGGCGAGGATTTCCACTTCGGCTTCGGCGAGGGGAGACAGCACGGCCATCTGGTTGGTTTCGAAACGAGTCAGCGCCTGGTGCTGAGGCAGGCCGCAGTAGACGGACCCTTCGATCGCCGCATTCGGACAACGGCGCCCGGTCGTCAGCACCGCCATGCAGCGGCCGTCGGACCCTTCTTCGCCCTCGTATTCCTCGTCGACGTCTTCAGCGGCGAACTCGGTCTCAGATTTGATGTCGACCCGCCAGCCGGTGAGGCGCGCTGCCAGGCGGGCGTTCTGGCCGTCGCGGCCGATCGCCAGTGAGAGCTGGTCGTCGGGGACGATCACGGTCGCCTGGCGCTCCTCGTCGTCGACGATCACCTCGCGCACCCGGGCCGGCGAGAGCGCCTTGGCGACGAAGCGGGCGGGCTCGTCGTTGTGGGGAATGATGTCGATCTTCTCCCCACGCAACTCGGAGACGACCATGCGTACTCGCGAGCCGCGCGGGCCGACGCAGGCACCCACCGGGTCGACTCCGTCGGCGTGCGAGATCACTGCGATCTTCGAACGGTAGCCGGGCTCACGCGCGACGCCGACGATCTCGACCAAGCTGTCGGCGATCTCGGGGACCTCCATTTCGAACAGCTTCTTGATCAGCTCCGAGCTGCGCCGCGAGACGACGATCGCCGGGCCTTTGGTCGAATCGGAGACGTCGGTGATCACGGCCTTGACCCGCATGCCGTGGTCGTAGCGCTCGTTGTAGACCTGCTCGGACTTCGGCAGCAGCGCCTCGACTCGCTCGCGCAGCTGAACCAGCGTGTAACGCTTGTCGGACTGCTGGATGATGCCCGTGATCAGCTCGCCGACCCGATCCTGGTACTCGTCGAACATCATCATCCGTTCGGCCTCCCGGATGCGCTGCAGGATCACCTGCTTGGCCGTCTGGGCGGCGATTCGGCCGAAATCGTCGGGGGTGACGTCGCGGGTCTCGATCTGATCCTCGTAGGGGGCGATCATCTCCGGGTCGAGCTCGGGGTCTTCGGGCTCGCGCAGCTCGCCGGTTTCGGGATCGATCTCGCGCTCTTCCTCCTCCTGCGCCTCCGCGGCCTCCGCCAGCAGCTTCTCCTCCAGCTCAGGTGGCAGGATCAGCTCGAAGACGCGAAAGTCGCCGGTCTGGTGGTCGAGGTCGACGCGCGCGTATTTAGCCGCATTGGGAGTCTTCTTGTAGGCGGAGAGCAGCGCGTCCTCCAGAGCGTCCATCAGCTTGTCGGCGGAGATCCCCTTCTCCTGCTCCAGGGCCTTGACTGCTTCGACGATCTCCTTACTCACGAGCTGTCTCCTTGCGATTGCGGTACTTGGGGCCAGGCGAGGACACCTCCAGCGAGTAGTCGGCTCGCAGGTGGTTGAGATGGTGGGTCACGCGTTCACAGAGCCCAAGGTCGACCCCGTCTGGATGATCGATGAAAAGACGTAGCGCTTCCTTGCTCGGTTGCTCGAGCGCGATCAGGTCGAGCTCGGAGTCGAGCTCGTGAAGTTGTGCCTGGATGTCCTGCTGAAGATCTTGCACTGGATTGAAGCCGTAAAAAAAGTGGGCCAGGCCCACTTCGGGTACATCGGGTGAGGCGAAAAAGCTTGCAGCGAGTATAGCTCGCGAGGCGTGGTTGGCCGATGGGTCCTGTCACGGCGGCCCTCCCCCACATGCTCAGGCCCCGCTTCGCGGTGCCTTCCGCTGCGGGGGACCCCCGCCGCCGCGCCACCCGCCGGTCATCCCGGTTGGCGGGGTCTGCTTGCTCTCAGCTGGCCGACTCTCTCGAGGATCGCGTCCGCTATCAGGTCCTTGGAAGCTCGTGGGACGGGGGTGGCACTCGCTGAGTCGATCAGGGTGACGGCGTTTTCTTCGCTCTCGAAGCCGATCTCCGGGTTGGATATGTCATTGAGGACGATGAGGTCGGCGTTCTTGCGGAGGAGCTTCTCGCGAGCGCGGTTGACGTCCTCGCCCGCTTCGGCGGCGAAGGCGACGATCGTCTGGTCATCGTGGCGTGTGGCGGTGAGCGAGGCGAGGATGTCCTCGGTCGGCTCGAGGTGGAGGTCGAGGGACGAGTCGCGGGTGAGCTTTCCGGCGGCCGTCTCGTTCGGGCGGAAATCGGCGGGGGCGGCGGCCATGAGGAGGACGTGGGTACTTGGGAACTCGGTGCGGGTCGCCGCCGCGAGGTCGGCTGTGGTCTCGACGTCGATGCGGTGGACGCCGGCCGGCGCTGGCAGGGAGACGTTGGCGCAGATCAGGGTGACGTCCGCCCCGCGGCGGGCCGCCGCGGCGGCGAGGGCGATTCCCATGCGCCCGCTGGAGCGATTACCGAGGAAACGGACGCCGTCGATCGGCTCGCGCGTTCCGCCCGCGGTGACGAGGACGCGAAGGCCGTCCCACGGGCGCCGGCCGGTGGGCAACTCGGCTTCGACCAGGGCCAGCAGGCGAGCCGGGTCTGGGAGTCGTCCCTTGCCCTGCTCTCCCCGTGAGGCGAGCGCCCCCTCGTCGGGCTCGATCACGGTCACCCCGCGTTCGCGCAGCGCCGTCAGGTTCGCCTGCGTCGCGGCATCGCCCAGCATGCGGTCGTTCATCGCCGGCGCAACGAGGCGTGAGGCCGTGCAGGCCAGGAACGAGGTCGTGACCATCGAATCGGCGGTGCCGCTCGCCAGCTTGGCCAGCGTATTGGCGGATGCCGGCGCGACGAGGTAGGCGTCGCAGTTGGCGGCCAGCTCCAGGTGTCCGATCGGATCGTGCTCGGGGATCGGCTCTCCCGGGAAAGCCCCGCGCATCGGGTCGCGCTCGAACTCGGAGGTCAGCACCGGCGCCCCAACGATTCCCTCGAACGAGGGAGCACCGACGAAGCGCGTTGCGCCTTCCGTCATCAGAACGCGCACGCCGTGTCCCGCCCTGGTCGCCAGGCGCGCCAATTCGAGCGCCTTATAGGCAGCTATCCCGCCGCTGACGCCGAGCAGAATTCTGGCCATTGCTGTCTCCTGGCTCCCGCGTGCGGGAGGCGCAACTAGGCGCGGTACTCGTACTTCAACTTGCCCTCCGCGACCTCTTCAAGTGCGATCGAAAGGTAGTTGCCGTCACCTGAGACATCGACCATCGGGGGCGGGTACTCGCCGAAGCTGCCCTCGCCGAGGCTGTGGTAGTAGCTGTTTATCTGTCGTGCTCGCTTGGCCGCGACGACGACTGCCGCGTAGTGGGAGTCGGTGTGGTCAAGGAGCTTGTCAACTCGTGGCTTAATCATTCGGGCTCGGAGTCTAGAGATATGCCGAGCTCGGCGCGCACGATCTCCTCCAAGCGATCGGTGGCCTGCTCGAGGTCGTCGTTGACGACCGAGTGGGCGAACTCCCCTTGGGCCGCCAGCTCCTGCTCGGCGACCTCGAGGCGAGAGTCGATTGCCTCGAGGCTGTCCGTGCCACGCGACTCGAGGCGATGGCGAAGAGACGCGGGGTCGGGCGGCGCGATGAAGACCTGAACCGACTCTCGCATCGCTGCCCTCACCTGGCGGGCGCCCTGCACCTCGATCTCGAGCACGACCGATTGGCCCTCGTCGAGTCGGCGGCGAACCTCGGAGCGAAGCGTCCCATAGCGGTTGCCGCTGTACGTGGCGAACTCGAGGAAGTCTTCGGTCTCTATGCGCCGGTCGAACTCCTCGGGTGTGAGGAAGTGATAGTCGCGCCCATCGACCTCGCCCTCGCGCGGCGCCCGCGTCGTGGCCGACACGGACAGCTCCAGGCCCGGCACTCGCTCGAGCAGCCGCGCGATCAGCGTCCCCTTGCCCACCCCGGACGGCCCAGTGATTACGAAGACCTTCGCCATAGGCGGCGCGGATACTGAAGGGAGGGGCGGTCGCTATCGACGCAACTGCGAGACCAGCTCGCCGCGCTGGCGCTCGGAGAGCCCACCGATCGTCTTCGACGGCGAGATTCGGCACTGATTGAGGATGCGGTTGGTCTTCACGCGTCCGTACTTGGGAACGGCAAGGAGCATGTCGAAGACCTTCGCGGTCAGCACGTAATCGGGCGGGTCGAGAAGCAATGCATGAATGTTGGCCTTGCCCGCTTTCAGGTCCTTCTTCAGCTTGGCCCGAGCGGTGCGAATGTCGTTGGCTCGTTTGAGGGCGTCCATCCGCTGGTCGAGCGATCGCGCTGGGGCGGACCCGGACATCTTGACTGGGGAGGCCATCTGGGCGGCGAGTATAGCCGCGGTCCACCGAGGTGCAAGGCGATCCATGCCATTTCGGCAAAATTCACCTCAACCTCGAGTCGAGGTTCAGCTACCAGAGTACGTCAGGCCGTCACTTCGAGACCTTTGAGCGCTATGGCAATCTCGCCTGCAACGCGACCGCCGGCAAGCGGATCGCGAAAGCTCTCCGTGCCCACGGCAACGAGGGTTGCCCCGGCGCGAAGGAATTCAAGCGCGTCGGGGCCGCTCGAGACCCCTCCCATGCCGACGACCGGCAGTCGAACGACGGCCGCAATGGAACGCAATTGCGCGATTGCGATCGGCCTTACGGCGAGGCCGGAAAGGCCACCGTGGCCCGCCGCAATTCCGGGTTCGCCCGTCGTCGAGTCGATCGCACTTGCCTTCAGCGTGTTGATCAACGAGATCGCATCCGCTCCGCCCTGTTCCGCGGCCACGGCGACGTCCGCAGGGTTGGCGACATTGGGCGTCAGCTTGACGATCAGTGGCTTTTCGGTCAGCGGTCGCAACGCCTCCAACAGCGCCTCCGTCTCGCTCGGCTGCTCCCCCACGATTAGCCCTGAATGCACGTTGGGACAGGAGACGTTGAGCTCTATCCCGGCGACCTCATCCCTCTCCCCCACGCCCTGCACAAGCCGCGTGAACTCCTCCTTGCTCGTTCCCATCACTGACACGATGAGGGGCACCGGGAGCTCGGCGAGCTGCGGCAAGTCCTCGGCCAGGAATCCCTCCAGCCCCTTGTTCGGCAGGCCGATCGAGTTGATCATCCCCGCCGGCGTCTCCCAGATCCGCTGCGGCTCGTTCCCCGCCCGCGGCTCCGGCGTAATCGTCTTCGAGACGAACGCGCTGAAAGGGAAGTTCGCCAAGAGCTCATCCCCGTAGACCCGGCGGGCTGCAATCGCATCGAACGTGCCTGAGGCGTTGATCACGGGGTGGCACAGCTCTAGCCCGCAGAAGTCGACAACAGCCGGTCCCTCTGCATGGGCTCCTCCGGCGGGTGGCGTCGCAGGGGGGACCGCCCCTGAGGACGCTTCAGCGACCGGAGGGGGCGGTGGGTCCCCTGCGGCGACAGGACCCGCCGGTCCACCCCGCAGCACCGGGCCGTCGACACACAGGCGGAGATAGCTGCCGTCTCCGCAGGGCACCGCACAGCCGAAGCAGGCGCCGAAGCCGCAGGCCATGGGGGACTCCATGGCGAGCTCGCAAGGGACGTCTGCCTTAAGGCACATAGCTCCAACGGCATCGAGCATCGGTGGCGGGCCGCAGGCGTAGACCGCGGCCGAGGAGGCGTCGTCGCCTTCGAGCATCGCGGCAAGCAGGTCGGTGACGTAGCCGTGATGCCCACGGTGCCCGTCGTCGCTGGCGAGGCGCACCTCACAGCACGAGAAGAGATCGTCGAGGCCCCCCGAGTGGGTCTCGTCGCGGAAGCCGAGCAGGACGCGTGTGGGGATGTTGCGCGCGGCAAAGGTGCGCCGGAGGAGCGCCAGCGGCGCAATTCCGATGCCTCCCCCGACCAAGATCGCCCCACTCGCTCGAACTGCATCAAATTCCCTATCTACCGGGGTGGAAATTTGATGCAGTTCGGAGGGGGTGGAGAAGGAGTTGCCCAGGGGGCCGTTTACCCACACGCTCTCTCCCGGCTCCAGCTCGCAGAGGCGGTCGGTTCCCGGGCCGATGCCCTCGACGAGGAAGTCGAGGCGGACGCCGGATGCCACGGGGCCGGTTTCGGCGACGGAGAGGGCCCGGGGAAGGAAGGGGCGCTGGCCGTCCTGCTCCCAGTGATGCTCGCTGGCGAGCATGTAGAACTGGCCGGGATCGGGCTCGGGGCCCTCCTCGTCGAGCAGGGAGAAGAGTCGGTAACCGCCCGACTGCCCGTTTGCAGAAACCGTGCAGAGGCGGCGGCCGAGCGGGGCCGTCATCGAACCTGCTTCGCCCTTTCGACCCCGTGGATCTCCTGCAGCGAGCGGACCTCGGACCCCCCCTCGATCGTGGCGGCGATCGCGCGGACGGCGGCCGTCGCGCCGGTCATCGTCGTCACGCAGGGGATGCCGTGGCGGACCGCGGCGGTGCGGATCTCGTAGCCGTCGGCCCGGGCGCCCGAGCCCGTCGGCGTGTTGATCACCAGGTCGCAGCGGCGCTCGCGGATCAGGTCGACGACATGCGGTGAGCCCTCGGCGATCTTGTTGATCGGAGTCACCGGCACCCCCATCGCCGAGATCGCCTGCGCCGTGCCCCCTGTCGCCACCAGCTCGAAGCCGAGGTCGTGGAAGCGGGCGGCGATTTGCGTTGCGGCCGGCTTGTCGGTGTCGGTGACGGTGATGAAGACGGATCCCTTCGTCGGCAGGGAGACCCCCGCCGCTGCCTGCGCCTTGCCGAAGGCGGTCGGGAAATCGGCGGCGATTCCCATCACCTCGCCGGTGCTCTTCATCTCCGGTCCGAGCACCGAGTCGGCGCCGGCGAAGCGCGCGAACGGCAGCACCGCCTCCTTGACGCTGACGATTTCAGGCGGCGGCTCGCGCAGGTCCTGGTCGGCGAGCTTCTCGCCCAGCATCAGTCGAGCGGCGACCTTGGCCAGCGGCACGCCGGTCGCCTTGGAGACGAAGGGCACAGTCCGCGAGGCACGCGGGTTGGCCTCGATCACGAAGAGGCGACGGGCTGCCACCGCGTACTGGATGTTGATCAGGCCGATGACGCCCAACTCGAGGGCGATGCGCTTGGTCGTCGCGCGGATCTCATCGAGCATTTCCTCGCCGAGGCTCATCGGCGGCAGCACGCAAGCGGAGTCCCCGGAGTGCACGCCGGCCTCCTCTACGTGTTGCATGATCCCGGCGACGTGCACGTCGCTGCCGTCTGCGAGCGCGTCGACATCGACCTCGATCGCATCCTCCAGAAAGCGATCGAGCAGCAGCGGGTGCTTCTGATCGGTCCTGACGTTGAGGTTGAGGTACTTGACGAGATCCTCCAGCGAGTAGCAGATCTCCATCGCGCGACCGCCCAGCACGTAGGAAGGCCGGACGAGGAGCGGGTAGCCGATCTCTTCGGCGACGGCGGCGGCCTCGTCGGCGGAGTGGGCTGTCCCGTATGGCGGATGTTCGATCCCCAGTCGCCGCAGCAAGGCTCCGAAGCGGCCGCGGTCCTCGGCCAGGTCGATCGCATCGACCGGCGTGCCCAGCAGGGGCACGCCGGCATCCTCCAGGGCGCGGGCGAGCTTCAGCGGCGTCTGGCCGCCGAACTGGACGATCACCCCCTCGGGTTGCTCCTGCTCGCAGACGGCGAGCACGTCCTCCTCCGTCAGAGGCTCGAAGTAGAGCCGGTCTGAGGTGTCGTAGTCGGTCGAGACCGTCTCCGGGTTGCAGTTGATCATCACCGCGTCGCGGTCGAGCTCACGGGCGGTCATCGCCGCGTGCACGCAGCAGTAGTCGAACTCGATCCCCTGGCCGATCCGGTTGGGACCGGCGCCGAGGATGACCACCGAGGGACGATCGCCGCGCCGCACCTCCGAGCTGGCCGCGCCGGCCGAAGCTCGCTCGTGCGCCGAGTAGTAGTAGGGCGTCGCCGCCTCGAACTCGGCGGCGCAGGTGTCGACCGACTTGTAGGTGCGGGCCAGACCGTCGGTGCCGTCGCCCTCGCTGGCGAGGGTCTCGAGCTCGCGCAGGAACCAGCGGTCGACCAGACAGCGCTCGTGTACCGCCTCGACGTCGAGCCCGCGCTCGAAGGCGGCGAGGATCAGGTCGAAGCGCTCGGAACAGGGCTTCTCGAGGGCCTCGAGCAGAGCCTCGTCGCCATCCGGGACGTCCGCCTGGGAGTCGAGCTCGCGCGAGCGCAATGCCTTGGCGAAGGACTCGCGGAAGGTGCGGCCGATCGCCATCACCTCCCCCACGCTCTGCATGTGAGTCGAGAGGCGGCCCTCCGCCCCGGGGAACTTCTCGAAGGCGAAGCGCGGGATCTTCGTCACCACGTAGTCGATCGTCGGCTCGAAGGAGGCGGGCGTCGCCTGCGTGATGTCGTTGGGGATCTCCTCCAGGGCGTAGCCGACGGCGAGCTTCGCGGCCATCTTCGCGATCGGGAAGCCGGTCGCCTTCGAGGCCAGCGCAGAGGAGCGCGAGACACGCGGGTTCATCTCGATCACCGCGATCTCGCCGCTCTCCGGATCGACGGCGAACTGCACGTTGGAGCCGCCCGTCTCGACGCCGACGGCGCGGATCACCCGGATCGCCTGGTCGCGCAGCTCCTGGTAGAGCTGGTCGGTGAGCGTCTGGGCGGGGGCCACGGTCACCGAGTCGCCGGTGTGGACGCCCATCGGGTCGACGTTCTCAATCGAGCAGATGATCACCGCGTTGTCGTTGCGGTCCCGCATCACCTCGAGCTCGAACTCGCCCCAGCCGATCACCGACTCCTCGACCAGGACCTGGTTGATCGGGCTCGCCGCGAGACCCTCGGAGACGACCTGGCGCAGCTCGGTCTCGGTCCCCCCCACGCCGCCGCCCTGGCCACCGAGGGTGAACGCCGGCCGCACGATCGCCGGCAGCGCGATCCTCCCGTCGGCGAGCGCCGCCTCGACCTCGCTGAGGCTCTCGACCGTCATCGACCAGGGGATGCGCAGGCCCGCCTCGGTCATCGTGCGGCGGAACTCCTCACGGTCCTCGGCGCGGCGGATGGCCGCTGAGTCGGCGCCGATCAGCTCGACGCCGTAGCGCTCGAGCGTGCCGTTCTCGTGCAGCGCCATCGCCAGGTTGAGTGCGGTCTGGCCGCCGAGGGTCGGCAGCAGCGCGTCCGGCCTCTCCTTCTCGATGATTCGCGCCACAGGCCCCGGCAACAACGGCTCGACGTAGGTGGCACTGGCAAACTCCGGGTCGGTCATGATCGTCGCCGGGTTCGAGTTGACGAGAATGACCTCGTAGCCCTCCTCGAGCAGCACCTTGCAGGCCTGCACGCCGGAGTAGTCGAACTCGGCGGCCTGCCCGATCACTATCGGCCCCGAGCCGATCAGCAGGATCTTCTCGATGTCAGTGCGCTTAGGCATGGGCGAGCTCCAGAAACGTGTCGAAGAGGTGGCGGGCATCATGCGGGCCCGGTCCCGCCTCGGGGTGGTACTGGACGGTCGCCGCGGCGACGTCCTTCAGGACCAAGCCCTCGACGGTGCGGTCGTAGAGATTCAGGTGGGAGAGCTCGGCGACGCCGAAGTCGGTCTCCCAGCGCACCGGCTCGTCGGCCTCGATCCGCGGCTCGCCGGCCGGTCCCTGCACCGCGAAGCCGTGGTTCTGCGAGGTGATGTCGATCCGCCCGGTTGCAAGGTCCTTGACCGGATGATTGGCGCCGCGATGGCCGAAGGGCAGCTTGAAGGTCTCCAGCCCGACCGCCCGGCAGAGCAGCTGGTGACCGAGGCAGATGCCGAAGATGGGCCGCCTGCCGACCAGCTCGCGGACGGTGCCGACGACGTAGTCGAGCGCCGCGGGGTCTCCCGGCCCGTTGGCGAGGAAGACGACATCGGGGTCCTCGGCCATCACCTCTTCGGCCGAGGAGGTGCAGGGGAGCAGGGTGAGGCGACAGCCCCGCTCACGCAGCTGGCGGACGATGTTGAGCTTGACGCCGGTGTCGATGCCGACGACGTGGAGTCCGTCACCCTCGAAACGGACCGGCTCGGGTGGGGTGACCGTGCGGGCCAGGTCGGCGCCGTCCATCGAGGGCTCCGCGGCGACGCGTTCGCGCGCCTCGGCCTCCGACGTCCCGGCTGGGAAGATCCCGCCCCGCATCGCACCGCGGTCGCGGATGTGGCGTACCACGGCTCGCGTGTCGACACCGCCGATCCCGGGGATTCCGCAGTCGCCGAGCCAGTCGAGCCAGCCGCCTTCGGCGGTCGCCACGTCCTCGCCGTTCTTCGGGTCGCGCATGACGACGCCGCGAGCGTGGGCGCGATCGGACTCCATCGCCGCCGCCGAGACGCCGTAGTTGCCGATCAGGGGATACGTGAAGACGATGATCTGACCCGCGTATGAGGGGTCGGTGACCGACTCCTGGTAGCCGGTCATGGCGGTGTTGAAGACGACCTCGCCGGTGACCGGGCCCTCGGCGGCGCAGCAAACGCCGTCGAAGCGGACCCCGTCCTCGAGCAGGAGGAAGCCGTCGCTCATGCTGCCACCCCCATGCTGAAGCTGCGCAGCCGGTAGGCGATCTGGCCGCCGGCGACCGTCATCAGCACCCGGCCGGTCAGCTCGCGGCCGGCGCACCAGGAATTCGACGAGCGACTCTCGTAGCCGTCCTCGCCCACGGTCCAGGTGGCGGCCAGGTCGCAGAGCGCGACGTTTGCCTCGCTGCCGGGCGTGAGCGAGGGGCGCTCGACGCCGAACGGCTCGGCCCCGCCCCCGAGGCGCTCGATCAGCAGCCCCAGGTCGATGACGCCCGGCAGGACGAGATCCGTGTGGATCGCGGCGAAGGCCGTCTCCAGGCCGGTGACTCCCATTGCGGCCTGCTCGAACGGAACCTCCTTTTCGTCCGCTGCGTGGGGCGCGTGGTCGGTGGCGATGCAGTCGATCGTGCCCTCCCGCAGTCCCTCGATCAAAGCCTGGCGGTCCGCCTCGGAGCGCAACGGCGGGTTCATCTTGAAGCGGTTCGGGTCGAGGCTGCGCACCTCCTCGTCGGTCAGGCAGAGGTGGTGCGGCGATGCCTCGCAGGTGATCTGCGTCCCGCTCGCCTTGGCCGCGCGCACCGCCTCGACCGACTCCGCCGCGGAGAGGTGCTGAACGTGGATGCGGGCGCCCTCATAAGCGGCAAGCGCCGCGTCGCGGGCGATCGTCGTCGACTCCGAGATCGAGGGAATTCCGGCGAGCCCCAGCTCCGCCGACACCGGACCCTCGTGCATCGCCCCGTCGCCCGACAGCTCGGGGTCCTCCTCGTGCAGGGCGATCGTGCCGCCGCAGAGGCATTGGTACTGGAGGGCGCGACGCAGCAGCCGGGTGCTGCGCACTGGAAGCCCGTCATCGCTGAAGCCGAGTGCCCCTGCGTCGCGCAGGGCCGCCATCTCGGTCAGCTCCCCGCCCTTCATCCCCTCGCTCACCGTGGCGAGAAAGCCGACTCCCACGGAGGCGGATGTTCGCGCCGCCTCGCGCAGCGAGTCGACGTCAGCGGGGGTCGAGACCGGCGGCTCCGTGTTGGCCATCGCGACGATGCCGCAATAGCCGCCGGCGGCCGCCGAGCGGCTGCCGGTCTCGATGTCCTCCTTGTGCTCCTGACCGGGGACGCGCAGGTGCACATGCGGGTCGAAGAAGGCGGGAAAGGCGTGCAGGCCGGCGGCGTCGATCTCCTCCGCGCCGTCGAGGATCGCCGACCCCGGCGCCGCCAGCTCGACGATGCGTCCCCCGCGGACGACGACGTCGTGCTGTCCCTCGATGCCGGCGGCGGGGTCGAGAACCGAAGCGCCGCGCAGAATCAGATCCGCCGCTTTACCGGCGCGCATGTCGAGCTGTGCCGTCGTCACGCGGGGTGCCCGATCGGCGTCGGCCGGCCGGTGTCGTCGTCCGTCACCGGCTCCGTCCCCTCGTCGCCCGCGGCAAGAAGCTCGTAGAGGATCGCCATCCTCACGACCAGGCCGGAGGCGACCTGCTCGGCGATCAGCGACTGGGGCGAATCGATCACCTCGCCCGACAGCTCCACCCCCCGGTTCACCGGGCCGGGGTGCATCAACAGCTGGCGTGGCCCGAGGCGGCGCGAGTCGATCTGGAAGTGGGCGGCGTACTCGCGAAGCGAGGGGACGAAGCTCTCGCTCATCCGCTCGTTCTGCAGGCGCAGCGCGTAGATCACGTCGGCCTCCCCGATCCGCTCGAGGGAGTGCTCGACCTGGCAGCCGAGCTGCTCGAGGCCGCGAGGGACGAGGGCCGGCGGTCCGCAGACGGTCAGCTCAGCGCCCATGGCCCTGAAGGCGATCAGGTTCGAGCGGGCGACGCGGCTGTGCAGCACGTCGCCGACGATCCAGATCCGCTTCCCCTCGAGATCGTCGAGGTGACGACGCAGGGTGTAGACGTCGAGCAGGGCCTGGCTCGGATGCTCGTGCTTGCCGTCCCCGGCGTTGATCACGGCCGCGTCGGTCCAGCGGGCGACGAGCTGGGCGGCGCCGGCATGCGGGTGCCGAATGACGATCAGCGCCGGTTCGTATGCCGAGAGCGTCGCGACCGTGTCCTTCAGGGACTCTCCCTTGTCAACCGACGAGCCGGCCGCCTTGACGGAGACGAGGTCGGCGGAGAGGCGCTTGGCGGCGAGCTCGAAGGAGGAGCTGGTGCGGGTGCTCGACTCATAGAAGAGCGTCACCACGGTGCGGCCCCGCAGCGTCGGGACCTTCTTGATGTCGCGCCGCCCGACCTCGGCGAAGCTCTCGGCCCGGTCGAGGATCGACTCGATCTCGGTCCTGGAGAGCTGGGCGATCGAGAGCAGGTGCTTCATGCCGGCGCTCCCGCTGCCCGAGACTGGGAGACCGTCACCTCGTCGTCGCCATCGAGCTCCTCGAGTCGTACGTTTACCCGCTCCTCGCGCGCCGTCGGCAGGTTCTTGCCCACGTAGTCGGGCCGGATCGGCAGCTCGCGATGGCCACGATCGCAGAGAACGGCCAGCTGCACCCGCCGGGGGCGTCCGTAATCGAAGAGCGCGTCGATCGCAGCTCGCACGGTGCGGCCGGTGTAGAGGACGTCGTCGACGAGGACGACCGTTCGCTCGCCGAGATCGAAATCGATGTGCGAGGCATGGACGACGGGCTGCGCGGCAGGCGCCTTCGCACCGAGGTCGTCGCGGTAGAAGGAGATGTCGAGGTCGCCGATCGGCAGCTCCGCACCGGTCAGCTCGCCGAGCAGCGCTTGCAGGCGCCGCGCGAGCAGGGCGCCGCGCGTGTGGATGCCGACGATAGCCAAGGCATCGGGATCCGGATTCTTCTCGGCGATCTCGTGGGCGATCCGCTTCAGCGTTCGCCTCAAGTCGTCGTGCGTCAGCACGACCGTGTCACTCACTGCTTTTTTGCTCCTTCTGGGTCTCTCGGGACCCCGTTAAAGGACGGCCTCACAGTAGCAGCGGAGGCGGCGGGCCGGGGTAGGGCCCTCGCCGTCGCAACAGATGGGGAGGCTCGGTTGAGGACCTATCCCGACCCGTTCGGCTCTTCGGCCCCGTTCGGGATGAGCTGGGGCTCGCCGCGCTCGGGAAAGGGGATCTCGATCGTGTCGAAATCGCGCGGCGCGACGCAGGGCTCGAAAACCTCCCGCGCCTCGTCGAGAACGGTGCCGACGTGGTAACGCGAGGAGATGTGGACGAGGGCGAGCATCTTGACGTGGGCCTCCTGGGCGACGGCGGCCGCCTGGCCGACGGTCGAGTGGCCCGTGTCGGCGGCACGCTGTGCCTCCTCCTCGGAGAAGCTCGCGTCGTGGATGAGCAGGTCGGCGTCGGCCGCGGCGGAGACGGTCGAGTGGCAGGGAGCGGTATCGCCGGTGATCGCCACGATCCGCCCCGGGCGCGGTGGCCCCATCACGTCCTCGGGCCTCACCGGGGCCTCGCTGCCCGCGACCTCCTCCCCCCGCTGCAGCGCGGCGAATGCCGGCCCTTCCTGTACGCCGAGTCGCTTTGCCGCCTCCGGGTCGAAACGGCCCGGCCGCTCCTCCTCGATGAGGACGTAACCGTTGGCGCGCACGCTGTGCTCGACCGCGAAGGCCTGCACCTCGGCGCCGTCGTGGCGCACCGATTCGCCGGGGTCGAGTTCGACCAGGTCGATGCTGTAATCGGTGCGGCCGATCAGGCGGCCCAGAGTCTTGAAGAGGTCACGCAGGCCACGCGGGCCGTAGATCGTCAGCGGCTCCTCACGCGCGGTCAGGTCATAGGTCTTGAGCAGGCCCGGCAGCCCGAGGATGTGGTCGGCGTGGAAGTGAGTGAGGTAGATCTCGTCGACCTGGGAGAGGCCGAGCGAGCGCTGCAGCTGGCGCTGCGTCCCTTCCCCGCAGTCGAACATCAGGCGCCGGCCGCCGCGTGAGAGCATCACGCTCGCGGTCGAGCGCCGCGCCGAGGGAACCGAGCCACCGGTACCGAGGAAGATCGCCGATAGGTCCATGCCGGCCTGCGAGCCTACGCGAACGAGGGCGAAAGCTACCCAAGGCTAGACTGGCCACGCTGCGCCCGTAGCTCAGCTGGATAGAGCGCTGCCCTCCGGAGGCAGAGGTCACAGGTTCGAATCCTGTCGGGCGCGTCGCCGATACTCTCGCGCCGTGCCGAGGAATCCAGAGAGCCGGCCGCCGCGAGGCGCCCTGATCGTGATCGCGATCGGCCTCTTGGCCACGGTCGCCGCGGCGCTGCTGGCCAACCCGAACGCCTCAGCCGGGGCTGTCTCGCTCGAATGGGAACAGCATGCCCCGCTGCCGGACTCGCGACCGGTTCGGTTGCCGGGTGGCGGCACCATCCAGCTGGTCGAAGGCGGCCTGCGGGCGTCCGGGAGAAACGTCAGCGGCTACCAATTGCTCCGCGTCGCGGCGGTGCTCTCGATCTCGAAGGGCGCAGCGGTCGGCAGCGGTCGTGCGACGTGCACGATTCGCGTCCCGCGCCTGCACACGCTGGTCACCCACGCGCCGGGCAATCGCGGTGTCTACCCGCGCCCCAGCGAAGGAGAAGACCTGACCAAGCAGGACGTGCCCTCGGAAGTGGTCGTCGAATTCAACTCCCAGGGCACCGATGTCGCTCGCGTCGAGCTTGGCGATGCCTTCGAACGCTTCGTCGACGAGCACGGCGTCACCGTCTCCTGGGCTCCGTTCCAGATCGGACGGCAGGGCTGGCAGTGGGGGCTGCCGCCCGGGCGGCCGCGCAGGCCGCTCGGCCTCGGCTTCGCCGCGATCTGGCGGACGACGGCAAAGCCGACTGTCCATGTCGCCTGCGCGGTGACGACGAGCGCCGGGACCGCACGCGTCAGCACGGCGGGCGTGCTTGCCGGGGAACCGCCGCCGCTGGCCGAATAGCCACCGGTACGTCTACTCGGGAGCGACGAGCAGCTCGGGACCCTCGACCCCTTTGCCGACCTTGTTCAACTTCGGGTTGGCGGGGGCGCTGTCCATGCGCTCGGCCGGCAGTGGCGTACACATCGCCACCGCCTCCTCGAGCGAGAGGTCGGGGCGCAGCCACGCCGCCTCGGCGTCGGGACCGGGCAGGATCGTCGGCATCCGGTCGTGCACCTTGGCGACGAGCTCGTTCGGCGTCGTGGTGACGATTGTGCAGCTGTAGAGCCAGCCGTCGTCGAAGCCACGGTCCTCCTCGTCCTCCCACTCCTTGCGCGTGCAGAGGCCGGCAAAGGCAAAGGTCTCGCCGTCGTCGACGGTGAAGCGCCACGGCTGGCGCGGCTGCTTCGGATCCTCGGCCTTCATCCACTCGTAGAAGCCGTCGGCGACGATCAGGCAGCGGTGGCGGAACTTGCCGACCAGGGGCGAGTAGGCGCGGCTGGAGGAGAGGTTCTCGGCCTTGGCGTTGATCATCCGGTAGCCGACCTTGAGGTCCTTGGCCCAGCGAGGGACCAAGCCCCAGCGCATCGGCCGCGCCTCGCGCAGCCCGGCCGCCGCCTCCTCCGGATCGGGAGACGCACGAACCGTCAGCACCTCCTGCGTGGGGGCGACGTTGAAGCGCCCGAGCGTCGACTCGACCTTCTTCGCCCGCTCCTTCGTCGGCGGCGGAGCCTCGCCCGACCGGTTCCGCTCCAGCGCCTTCTCGAGCTCGACCTGGAAGCGATCGGCGACCTGCTTGGAGTCTTTGGCCGTGACCGTGAAGCGCCCGCACATGAGCCTCAGGCTAGCTGGACCGCCGAGCTACTCGGGAGCAATGAGCTCAACCGTCGGAAAGTAACTCCGGTACCGCATTGGATCGCGAGTCAGAATCCGCAGCCGGGACACCGCGGCATGAGCGCCTATGAAGAAGTCCGGCAGCGGGGATCGCCTTGCTCCACCCCTTCGCCGATACTCGACAAAGGCACGCCCGGCAAGGAAAGAGGCTGGCCATGGCAATGGCGTCAGCTCGATCCCCCGAGCCCGCATCGCCCTCTCGCATTCCTCGGGCCCCCGGAAGCCGACAGACACCTCTGCGTAGATCACCTGGTTGACCATTACCGCCCCCTCCTCCAACACCTCGCTCAAGGCCTCATCGGACCATTCGGTCCAGGCAGAGCGTCCGGTGAGGACGTCGATCAGAACATTGGAGTCAACGAGAGTCGCCGCCACCCTCCTCTAAGCCCCCGGTCCCCCAATCCTCTCCCCGGGTAAGCCTCATGACTTCCTCGGTGGTCATCGTGTAGTTCTTGCCCGCTTCTCGCAAATGCGCGATCAGCTCCTCTCCGCGGCTCCTGCTGCCAGCGGCCTTGTACACCCGAATTCCACCTTCATCTCGCACGAACTCGACCTCGGTCCCAGGCAGAAAGCCGAATTCGTCGCGCAGATCCTTCGGAATCGTGACCTGACCCTTGCTGGTGACCTTCGACATAAGGTAAAAGTAGCACCGGTATTACTCTTACTTGGCCGGTCTTGCCTCCGGATGCTCCCGGTACCACGCCAGTGTTCGAGCCAGCCCGTGGCCTAGCTCGACCTGCGGTCGCCAGGCGGTCATCTCGCGTAGCTTGGTCGAGTCGACGTACTGGCGATCGATCTCTCCGCTGGGAGTTCCGATGCCGAGGTATTCCGGCTCCACGCCGGCGTCGACCGTCGCGACGATCAGGTCGATGACCTCGCGCACCGAGTGGGGGCGCTCGCCACCGGCGTTGAAGGCCTCTCCCCCGGCCCTGCCCTCGTCGAGCGCCTCGGCGATCGCAAGGTAGGCCGAGACCGCGTCGTCGACGTGAAGGAAGTCACGTTCCGGGCTGCCGTCGGAGCGGATCTGCGGGGCCCGACCCTCGAGCAGGGCGACGACCGTCTCCGGGATCAGCCGTGAGAAGTTGAGGTCCCCCCCTCCATAGACGTTGGCGAAGCGGGTGACCGCCAACGGCAGGCCGTAGGCATTTGCATAACTGCGGGCGACGATGTCCGCGGCGGCCTTGCTCGCGTCATACGGATAGGACGCCCGCAGCGGAAAGTCCTCGCGGTAGGGCAGCTCGGGACTCGTCCCATAGGCCTTGTCGGAAGAGGCGAAGACCGTGCGCCCCACCCCGTGCTCGCGGCAGGCCTCGAAGACGTTCCAGGCGCCGCGCACGTTGGTCTCGAACGTCTCCCGTGGCGAGCGGCGGGCAACGCCGACGATCGTCTGCGCGGCGAGATGGAAGACCGAGTCGCAGCCCCTGACGGCGCCCGACACGGCCTCGGCGTCGCGCAGATCGCCCTCGGCCAGCTCGACCTCGTCGCGAATGCCGAGCAGGTCGAGCGCCGAGCGTCGCGGGCCGCCGACATCGGCCGTGCGCGGGTCCGGCCGGTCGAGGATGCGGACTTCCTCGCCCCGCTCGAGCAACGCCTTGGTCAAGTGTGAGGCGACGAAGCCGTGCGCGCCGGTGACCAGCGTGCGCCTCATCGTGTCGCCGCCGATGTTCTCGGCCAGACCCTCCAGGGCGGATCGCCGCGGTCCCAGAGGTCGTTGAGGACGACGGCGTCCTTATAGGTGTCCATGCAGTCCCAAAACCCCTCGTGGTGAAAGGCGCGCAACTGGCCGTCAGCCGCGAGCTTCTCCAGCGGCTCGCGCTCGAGCACACTGTCGTCGCCAAGGTAGTCGAGGACCGCCGGCTCGAAGCAGAAGAAGCCGCCGTTGATCCAGTGCTCACTGCGCGGCTTCTCCTCAAAGCCCTCAACCTTGTGGTCGTTCCCGATCTTGGCAACCCCCCACTGCAGCTCCGGCCTGACGACCGTCACGGTGGCGGTAGCGCCGTGGTCTCGGTGGAACCCGAGTAGCGCGTCGAGATCGACGTCGGCGACTCCATCCGCGTATGTCGCGCAGAAGGCCTCTCCCCCCAATCGCCCGCCGAGGCGCGCGATACGCCCGCCGGTGGGCGTGTCCTCGCCTGTGTCGACGCAGGCGATCTCGGTGCCCGCCGGCCACGTGGTGTCGGCGACGAACTCCTCAACCATCTCACCGAGGTATCCGGTAGCGAGCAGGAAGCGCTCGAAACCCTGCGCCGCGTAGATGCCGATCACGTGCCAGAGAATCGGTTTCCCGCCGATCTCCACCAGCGCCTTGGGCACGGTCTCGGTCCGCTCTCGCAGCCTCGTCCCTCTACCGCCACAGAGAATGACGACGGTCGGTCGTGAAGAGCCCATCAGGCAGGGGTGAAACGTCTTGTACTTTTTCGCGAGCGCTCGTCCATGGCGCCAGCCATCCACCGATCCTCGAAAAAGTTAAGTGAAACCCCTGCCTGATGGGCTCTACCCACCCGCCACCGCCGGCAGGATGGTGACCTCGGCACCATCGTCGATCTCGGTCTCGAGGCCCTCCTGGAAGCGGATGTCCTCGCCGCCGACGTAGACGTTGACGAAGCGCCGCAGGTCGCCGTCCTGGGTGATCCGGTCGCGCAGCGTCCCGTGGGTCTCGAAGACCGCGTCGAGCACCTCCCCGACCGTCGCCCCGGAGACCTCCAGCTCGGCTTCTCCGTCCGTCGCCGCGCGCAGTTGGGTCGGGATCTTCACGGTGACTGGCATCAGACGGCTACCTCCTCGCGGAACTCGGCCTCGAAGCTGTCGAGGTCGGGGTCGATCTCGTGCATGCGGAACCTATCGCGGGTTGCGTCGAGCGTCTTCAAGCCCTCGCCCGTGATGTAGACGACGACCCGCTCGCCGGCGGCGATGTCGCCGCGCTCGGCGAGCTTCGCCAAAACGCCGATCGTGACGCCGCCCGCCGTCTCGGTGAAGATCCCGGTGGTCTCGGCCAGCAGGCGGATCCCGTCGCGGATCTCGTCGTCGGTCACCGAGTCGATCGCGCCGCCGGTGCGGCGGGCCTGTTCGACCGCGTAGGGGCCGTCGGCGGGATCGCCGATCGCGAGGCTCTTGGCGATCGTCTCGGGTCGCTGCGGCTTGCAGACGTCCCAGCCTTCGGCGAAGGCGGTGGCCACCGGGCTGCAACCCAGTGCTTGGGCGCCGTTGAAGACGGGCTGCTCCCCTTCGACCAGGCCGATGTCGAGCCACTCCTGGAAGCCACGGCCGACCTTGGTGAAGAGCGAGCCGGAGGCGATCGGGCAGACGACGCGGTCGGGAAGCTCCCAGCCGAGCTGCTCGGCCGTCTCGTAGGCGAGCGTCTTCGAGCCCTCTGCGTAGTAGGGGCGGAGATTGACGTTGACGAAGGCCCAGGGTCGCGTTTCTGCGAGCTGGGTGCAGAGACGGTTGACGTCGTCGTAGTTGCCGCGCACGCCGACCAGATTGGTGCCGTAGACGCCGGTCGCGAGCAGCTTCTGCTCCTCGAGGTTGGAGGGCACGAAGACGTAGGAGCGCAGGCCCGCCGCGGCCGCGTGGGCGGCGACGGCGTTGGCGAGGTTGCCGGTCGAAGCGCAGGCGACGGTCTCGAAGCCGAGCTCCTGCGCCTTGGCGACGGCGACGGCGACGACTCGGTCCTTGAACGAGTGGGTTGGGTTGGCGGCGTCGTTCTTGATCAAGAGCTCTGCCTCGAGGCCGAGACGGTCGGCGAGGCGGTCGGCGCGCACCAGCGGGGTCAGTCCCGGCTCCAACGGGTCACCCGGGCGACCCTCAAAGGGGAGGAAATCCGCGTAGCGCCAGATGCCCTGCGAACCGGCCTGGATCTTGCGCTTCGTCTCGCCAGGATCCAGCTGCGAGTAGTCGTAGGCCACTTCCAGCGGCCCAAAGCAGTTCTCGCAGGCGAAGTGAGCCCCGAGGTCGTAGGTCGACCCGCACTCCTTGCACTTCAGACTTTCGATTGCCATCCGATCTCGCTTTCCATAGCCAACGAAAAAAACCTCCGCCTGTGGGGCAGAGGTCCGATCGGACGTCCCCCACATCTTCCAGGCCTCCTACTCGACCTGCTGGAGTTGGCACCTCCCCTCGGACCGAGATCCGAGGTGGTTGCCGGGGCTTCACTGGGCCAGTCCCTCCACCCCTCTTGATGTGGCGCTTATGTGCAAGGAACTTTATCAGGGGAAATCTCATTCATCGCGAATGCGGGCCGGCGGTTAACCTTGTGCGCCCATGCCCGACGAGACGATGAGCGTGCAGGATGCCGAACCTTCCGAAGCCCAGATTGCGGCGGACGGGTCGACGCAGCGATCTCGTCGTCGCGCCGGCGCAGCCTGAACCGCAGGCGCCCCGCGTCGAGAAGATCGACGCCGGCGGCCTGCGCTGGGTCAATATCGAGCGCCCAGGGCCGCTCGAGCGTGCCTGGCTCGAAGAGCACTTCGACTTCCACGCCCTCGACCTCGAGGACGTCCTCTCGCGCAATCAGCGACCGAAGATCGACGTCTACGACGACTACCTCTTCATCGTCCTCCACTTCCCGATCTTCGATCCGGCGGCGGGGCGGTTGGGCACGGGCGAGCTCGACCTCTTCGTCGGGCCCGGGTACCTGGTGACGATCCCCAACCAGCCGCTGCAGCCGGTCGAGTACCTGTTCGAGCGCTGTCGAGCCAAGGAGGAGCTGCGCGAGCAGCTCTTCTCGCGCGGCTCGGGCTACCTGCTCTACCGGCTGGTCGACGACAGCTTCGACTACTGCTTCCCGATGCTGCGCAAGATCGGCAACAAGCTCGACGCGCTCGAGGACGACATCTTCGAGGGCCGCTCCGAGGAGGTCGTCCGCGACATCTCCAACGTCAAGCAGGAGATCATCAACTTCCGCAAGGTGATCCGCCCGCAGCGCCCGGTCCTGCACGACCTGGAGAAGGTCAAGCAGCGCTACCTGGCCACCGACCTCGACCTCGAGATCTACTTCGACGACATCGTCGATGCCCACGAGCGGATCTGGGACCTGCTCGAGAACTACAAGGAGGTCGCGGTGGCGCTCGAGGAGACCAACGAGGCGGTGATCTCGCACAAGCTCAACGACATCCTCCGCGTGCTCACCTCGATCAGCGTCGTGATCCTGCCGCTGACCCTGATCGCGAGCATCATGGGAATGAACTCGTGGGTGCCCTTCGAACACAACGAGGCCGGCTTCTTCATGGTGCTCGGCGTGATGGCGGCGATCCTGATCGGGATGGTGGTCTACTTCCGCCGGCGCCACTGGCTATAGCCGGACGCGTCGGCGATCAGCCTTCTAATTCAAATCGCCGGCGCGTCCCCATAGGATCGGGTCAGTGGCCAACTTTCGGATCTGGGCGCCCTGGCGCCTCTCCTACGTGAAGGACGCAGCGAAGGACAATGAGGACGAGTGCATCTTCTGTGCCAAGCCGGCAGCGGATGACGACGAGGCGAACCTGATCGTCCACCGCGGCGAGCGCTGCTTCGTCATCCTCAACCTCTTCCCGTACACGAACGGACACCTGATGGTCGCGCCCTACGAGCACCTCGGGCGGCTGCAGGAGCTGCCGCTCGAGACGGTCGCCGAGATGATGGACCTCGCGCAGCGGGCGATGAGCCGCCTCGAGCAGGTCTACGAGCCGCACGGCTACAACGTCGGCTTCAACCAGGGCCGCGTGGCGGGCGCCGGGGTCGAGCACCACATCCACATGCACGTCGTCCCGCGCTGGGGCGGTGACACGAACTTCATGCCGGTGATCGCCGATACGAAAGTGATGCCACAGACGCTCGAGCAGAGCTACGAGGCCCTGAAGGGAGCATTTTGAGCGAGCAACCGGTCCTGGCCCCTCCTGGAATCTTCAAGGCCTACGACATCCGTGGGCTCTACGGCGAGGAGATGGACGAGACGACGGCGCTCGCCATCGGCCGGGCCTTCGCCCGCGTGTTGGCGCGCTTGCGTGGCAAGGCCCCGGGCGAACTGCGGATCGGGCTCGGGCGAGACATGCGTCTGACCGCGCCGGCTATGGCAGCCGAGCTGCGTGACGGGATGATCTTCGAGGGCGCGACCGTGCTCGACGCCGGCATGGTCGCGACCGAGATGCTCTACCACCTGGTCGGCTCGCGGGAGCTGGACGGCGGCGCGATGGTCACCGCTTCGCACAACCCGAAGGCCTACACCGGCGTGAAGCTCGTACGGGAGGGCGCCTTGGCCCTCTCCGGCGACGCGGGAATCGGCGACGTTCGGCGCGAGATCGAAGCCGGCCTCGGCCATGCTCCGGGCGGTGGCTCGCTCGAGGAGGTCGACGTCTGGGACGAGTTCCGGACGCATGCGCTCTCGTTCATCGACACATCGAAAATCGAGTCGATGAAGGTCGTCGTCGACGGCGGCAACGGCATGGCGGGGCCGATGGTCGGTCCGATCCTGAACGAGCTCGGCCTCGAGCTGGACGAGATGTACTTCAAGCCCGACGGCGAGTTCCCCGATCATGAACCGAACCCGCTGCTGCCTGAAAACCGAGAGCTGATCATCGAGCGGGTGCGGGCGAGCGGCGCCGATCTCGGCATCGCCTGGGACGGCGACGCTGACCGCTGCTTCTTCATCGACGGCACGGGTGAGTTCTGCGACGGCGACTTCGTCTGTGCGCTGTTGGCACGGGCTGCCCTGTCCAAGAACCCCGGCGCGACGATCCTCTACGACCCCCGCTCGAGCCGCGCCGTCCCCGACCTGGTCGCCGCCGAGGGCGGGCGCTCGGACCTCTCCCGCGTCGGCCATGCCTTCTTCAAGGCGCGCATGCGCGAGGAGGGCGCCGTCTTCGGCGGTGAGGTCTCCGGCCACTACTACTTCCGCGACTTCTGGAATGCCGACTCGGGGACGATCCCGGCCCTGCTGATGCTCGAGCTGCTCTCGGTCGATGGGCGGTCGCTGGCCGAGCTGATGGCCGAGTTCCGCTCGCGCTACTTCATCTCCGGTGAGATCAACTCCGAGGTGAACGACCAGGAGGCAAGGATGGATGAGATCGCCGAGCGCTACGCCGACGGCCGGCAGGCCACGCTCGACGGCATCTCGGTCGACTACGACGAGTGGCACTTCAACGTGCGGCCCTCGAACACCGAGCCGTTGCTGAGGCTCAATCTCGAGTCGCTGGTCTCGCGCGAGGACATGGAGGCCAGGCGCGATGAGCTGCTCGATCTGATCCGGTCATGACCCTGACCCCCGAGGAGGCGCTGGAGCAGGCGGCACTCGCCGGTATCCACTGCCTGCGGATTCCCACCCCCTTCGCCGTCGGTCGGGTGAATTGCTACCTGATCGAGGACGAACCGCTGACTCTGGTCGACACCGGGCCGAACTCGGGTAAGGCGCTCGACGAGCTCGAATCTCAGCTTGCCGAGCACGGCCGCTCGATCGACGAGATCGAGCTGCTGATCGTCACCCACCAGCACATCGACCACCTCGGCCTCGCCGAGATCGTCGTCCAGCGCTCGGGTGCGAAGGTCGCCGCGCTCGGGATCGCCGCCGAGCGCCTGGCCAACTTCGACGAGGACGCCGAGGCAGAGGACAACTTCGCGATCGACCTGATGCTGCGCAACGGCATCCCCGAGGAGGTCACGGTGGCGCTGCGCAGCGTCTCACGCAGCTTCCGCGGCTGGGGCTCGCACGTCAGTGTCACCCATCCGCTAGAGGACGGCCAGATCCTTTCCTTTCGCGACCGCACCCTGCAGGCGATCCACCGTCCCGGTCACAGCCCTTCCGACACGGTCTTCTGGGACGAGGAGCGACGCATCCTGATCGCCGCCGACCACCTGATCGCCCACATCTCCTCCAACCCGTTGATCAGCAGACCGCTTGACGGCTCCAATGAACGTCCCCAGGCGCTCGTCACCTACATCGAATCGATGCGCAAGACACGTGAGATGCCGGCAGAGATCGTCCTCTCCGGCCACGGCGAGCCGATCACCGATCACGTCGCACTGATCGACGACCGCATCGCCAAGCACGACCGCCGCAAGGAGAAGATCTACAACCTGATCGCCGAGCGACCCCGCAACGCCTACGAGATCGCCCAGGCCATCTGGGGCAACGTCGCCGTCACCCAGGCCTTCCTCACCCTCTCCGAGGTGATCGGCCACGCCGACCTTTTGGTCAACGAGGGACGGGTGCGGGAAGTGGATGCCGGCGATGTCATTTGCTACGAGGCGATCAAGTAGCAACCCCGGACCCGGTGGCCACCGGGTCCGGGGTTGCTGTGTCCAGCTCGCGTCAGGCTATTCTCAAATCGCCAGGCGGTTTACTCAACCCGCGTAATTTCGCCGTTTTCATATAAAGATGCTTTGTTTGGATCATCGCTTGTGGCCGGGCATGCAGCCGTACTGCTGTCTTCTTTAAATAACCCTCTTGTGGATAACGTGTGGTAGCACCTCTTATCTCCTAGTTTTCCCCAGTCAGTCCAAGCGTACACTAACGTATATGTAAATTCATGTCGTGGAGGGGTACTGCCTAACGTACCGCATTGGCTACCCGTGTAGAGGCCAGTTGTGTGTTCGGTTTTTACGCAGTAAGTTAACGGCGCTGATGTTATGTACGTTTTACTTAACGGCGTTGTCGTGATGTCTAATTTGCTCGTGCTCGGACAGAAGAGGCCTGATACCTTTTTGGCGACCTGTTCGCTGATCACGACGCTTCCGTTCGTCTCAGACGATAATAACGGCCCCTTGCCTGTACCCAGGAGCCCTTCGCCGTTGTAGGTGCAGTTGAGGCCACTGCAGTTGACGTGGACTTCGCCTTCGCCGGTCACGTCAGAGGTT